>Ga0180430_10003385_pt1 | contig 13787 bp, 6 predicted proteins | sample SS_ome_9_FD_132999 | JGI IMG/M metagenome (GOLD analysis project Ga0180430, IMG submission 132999) | Hypersaline lake sediment archaeal communities from the Salton Sea, California, USA - SS_1_S_2 metaG | ecosystem: Environmental > Aquatic > Non-marine Saline and Alkaline > Hypersaline > Sediment... | reverse complement strand
CGCCGGCTTCCGAGGCTGTGCCACCTGCAGTCGAAGATGCTGTAACTGAAGAAGGCGAGCCCAAGGAAGAACCGCTCAAACCCTTCAAATCGGCTTCTCAATTGCAAGCGGAGCACGAGGAAGAGCAAGCAGCCAGAGATGAGCTTCTTGAAAGCGAGAATCCGGCATCGGGAAGACTCTGGTACATTCTTAAAGTTCAAAATAACCGCGAGAAGTCGATCCGTGAAGCAATCCTGCAGCGGATTAAGCTCGAAGGTCTTGGTGAGTTTTTTGGAGACCTTGTTATTCCTACGGAAAAGGTCACCGAGTTTCGAGGTGGTAAAAAACGCGTAGTCACTAAAAAACTTTTCCCAGGTTATATTGTCGTTCATATGGAACAGAACGAACGGACTTGGGCTATCGTGCGTGAGACCTCCGGCGTTGGTGATTTTGCTGGCGCTATCGGCGAGCCTGCTCCGCTCTCCGAAGAGGAAATCGACCGCATCTTAGGAACCAAAAAAGAGGGTGTTGCCGAACCAAAAATCAAAATTGGTGTCTCAGTTGGTGCTAACATTCGGATTAAAGAAGGAAACTTCGAAAACTTCGAAGGTATCGTCGATGCGATTGATGAAACCAGTGGACGCATCAGTGTTATTATTAACATCTTTGGTCGAAGTACACCAGTCGAAATTGAGCATTGGCAAGTTGAGTCACAGTAGAGAGCGAAAAATATCGTACGGTTTAGTTTTTTGGCGTTACCGTTTTAAAACTAAAAAATGGGCATAATAAGCCCCACTTTTTGGATTATACTAAAAGTGCTAAATAGTTATAAATTATCTAACAAAACGAAAAAGTAAGTACAATGGCAAAACAATTACTAGGCGAAGTGAAGTTCCAAGCTCCCGGTGGTCAAGCAACTCCAGCACCTCCAGTCGGTACTTCTTTGGGACGATTTGGAATTAACCTTGGTCAGTTCGTGCAGCAGTTTAATGACCGCACCGGCGACGCGAATGGAATGCCTATTCCCGTAGTCGTTCGAGTTTACAACGACAAGTCGTTCGAATTCGAAACCAAAAGTCCTCCGGCCGCAACACTGCTCAAAAAAGCCGCTGAAATCGCCAAAGGGTCTGGTGTACCCAACAAAGAAAAGGTTGGCACCGTCACTAAATCGCAGGTTGACGACATCGTCAAGATGAAGATGCAAGACCTCAACGCACGTAACCCTGAGCATGCTCGTAAGATCATTGAAGGTACTGCAAGAAGTATGGGACTACTTGTCGAAGACTAAAATATCGCAGTATAATTGAAATTTTGCAACGAGCCTCTGGATTATTCTCCTGAGGCTTGTTCTTTTTATCCTTTTAACAGCTTATCCTTATGTCTATTCGATTTAAATGTCCCCATTGTGGGGAAAAACTCCAAGTAAAGGACCAATTTGCGGGAAAAACGGCACCCTGTCCACACTGTAAGGTAGAGATGACGGTGCCAGCTGCGTCCACCCTCGGCACTCCGCAAAAAAAACAAGCTCCTCAGCAACAACCGCAAAACAATTTCTCTTTCCCAATTAACACGGGAAATAAAGCGAATGCCGAAGCAGCCCCTACGTTCAACACGGGCGCACCATCCAATAGTCCCGCTGTTTCTGTGGGTGCACCGAAGCAGGGTCAGGCGCAGCGTAGAGCCCCACGCCGCAAGACGGGCGGACGTCGCCAAGTAGTCCAAGGCGGTAGAGTGATTAGCGTGAAACTCGAGGCGATACTTTTTGCCCTCGTCGCTGCCTCTGCCTTTGTATCCATCGCGACGGTCGCTTGGACAGCCATCGGCGGTATCCTGCTACGGCTGCTTCAAATCTCAAATGTGTTAGCATCCATTCTTTCAATTGGATTAATAATCGTTGCGTTTGTTATTCTCTATCGGTGCTGGCAGGCGGTTCAGCCCCTCCGCGAGTACGATGAAACGGAACAAAGAATGCCGACACCCGGCAAGGCGATTGGTTTTCTTTTCATTCCCTTTTTTAATTTTTACTGGGTCTTCGTTGCTTGGGTTGGATTGGCCCGAAGGATGCAGAAATTGGGAAACCTCTACCATAAGCAAGTGGCGATCAATCCGAAGACAGTGTTGATTCTTCTGCTTGCTCCGCTTGTGTTTATGATTTTAGTGCCAGTATTTATGGTCGCTGTTCTTACCCCAATGGCTATAACGGGTCGTCCTGAAACTGTTATGCTTACAGGGCTGGCTTTTGGTGCAGTGGTAACGATCACATCGCAGGCTATCGCCTTCTTCAACTTACAAATAATTTCCAGAGGAGCTAACGATCTTGCTTCGATTATGTTTACGAGCGAAAATCGTTCTCTTGCGGCCACCCGAGCGGCAACTCAGGCGAGCTTCCGAATTGGAGGTGCCTTTGCTGGTTTCGCCGCAGTCGTGGTGTTACTTTGTTTTGGCGGTGCCCACTTTGCAAGTACTCCCGCTAAGAAGACTGCTGATGCCCCCAAAAAGAACGAAGTGCCACAACAAACGTCAAATCAGAATTGGGAAAGCGATATCCGAAAAGAGAGAAGAAAAAGAAGAAACGCTTATCGGTAAAAGGCTGCTTATCAACTTATTAACGCAGGAGCAAAAAAATGAGTATTCGTTTTAACTGTGAAGTTTGTGGGAAAACGTTGAGCGTGAAGGAAAAAAATGCTGGCAGGGTTGCACCGTGTCCCAATTGCGAAACACCTGTTTTGGTCCCCATCGAATCGATCCCGCCCGTTAATTCTGATAAGCAACCTCCGCCCAAGGACCCGCCCCCCGCAGCAAAGAAAGAATCGGTGAAAGCGGGGCCACCCCCCGTTGCTGGAAAACCTCCCGCCGTAGGAGTTGCCCCTCGGAGAAGAAGTAGTGCTAGTGGCGCAAGACTCGCCGCTGCTCAAAGAGCAAAGTCGAACAAAATGCCGCTCCTTATTGTTGGCGGTAGCCTGGTCGGGATCCTCTGCATCGTCTTGGTCTTCGTCATTGTCAAATCAGGACAAGATAAAATTGACCGCCTCGATAAACGATTGAAAGATGCCAGCCGACAACAACTCGTTGAGGTCTCGTTTGGTAACTTGAAAAAAAAGGTGCCACAAGATAAGGTGGACGCGACTCTCCAAGAACTTAAAGCTCAATGGGAATCTTCGCAAGCCGAGAAAAAGAAGTTTGCTGATGCAAAAAGGAAAGCTGAAAAAAAACCGGCGCCCGTGTCAGCACCCCCGCCTGTGGCAAAAAAACCGACAAACGTGGTTACACCTGCTCCCGTGACAACGACCATCATCAAGCCTGAGATTGATGACGCTCTTCACGCGACAGCGTCGCCCGTAAAAACAGGCCCCGCAGCACCCGCCAAGCCTGTCCCTGCTGACGCACTCAATGCTCTTGAAAAATAATCGTTAAACTTTCCCTAATCGTTAAAGTTTAACATTTCGGAATGCCGATAAGGTTAGTAACAACAATTGCTTGCCTTATTTTCCCCCAAGGGCTGCATTCCGATGCGAAAAACGACCCATTTCAACGTAAAAAAGACACAATCGAAGCAAATTCCTCGCTTGACCAGGCGACTTTGCCTCGCCATACTGTGCATCTTTTCTATTTTTCCAGGTTGCTCGCGGAAATTCTACCGTGAAGCCGCCGACAAGGAAGCCTACGCCATTATCACCGAAACGGGCGCAAAGGTGCCAGAGAAACTCGGCAATCTCTCAATTACCGCACCTATGGAGTCTCGCTTTTTTGATCCTTTCAATCCTGACCTACCTCCACAACCGGAAGATGACCCCACTTCGCACGAATATATGAAGATGGTGGACGGTTACAGTGGCTCGGCCGTTTGGGATCGCAAATACTGTAAAACCAAAAGCATCCAAAACGATGATTTCATCGAACACCTTCCCAAAAATGAGAAGGGGCAAGTCCTCCTGAATCACGAGACCGTTCTGGAAATTGGGAGACGGAATAGTCGTAATTACCAGAAGCACTTAGAAACACTCTATCTCGCAGCACTGGCTGTTAGCAACGAACGGTTTGAGTTTGACTTGCAATTTTGGACAAAGGCCAACGATCTCTCCTACAAGGTGAAAGGTTCCAACTATTCCAACAGTATTACGGATCCGACCTCTTCCAGTTCTAGTGCATCCTCAAAGTTGAACTACGATTCGCGGTTTAATCTTGAGAAGAAACTCGCTACGGGCGGCAACCTTGTCGTTGGTATGGTCAACAACATTATGTGGCAGTTTTCCGGCGACTACTCCTACCTTACCTCGTCACTCTTCGACTTCACGCTTACCCAACCATTACTTCGGGATGCGGGCCGCGAGATTGCTCTTGAGAGTCTCACGCAATCTGAGCGTCATTTACTTGCAAACCTTCGCGCATTGGCGCGTTACCGCAAAACCTTTTATGCAAATATTACTACGGGTATCTCCACCAGTGACGGCGTATTACTCGCAGGACAGTCTCTCCGCGCGGAGCTTGGCTCCGGCGTTAGCACGAGGGTTGGTGGTTTGATGGGATTGCTCGAAGACCAAGTTCGCATACAAAACCAAAAACAAAACGTGGCGGCTCTCAAACGAAGCCGCGATCAACTGCGAGACGAATTTGATGCCGGCCGCCAAAGCGACCGACTCCAGGTTGACCAAATGGAGACTAGGCTTTATGCTTCACAGAGCAGTCTTCTTTCGCAGATCACCGAACTGGAAAACAAGCTAGATGACTACAAAATTCTACTGGGGTTGCCGCCTAGCGTGGACGTTGCACTAAGCGACGACGTTCTCGACCAATTCAACTTAATTACTCCGGAGCTGAGTATCTTAAACAACGAATGTGCTGAAATCTTGCAGGAGCTGCGGGATATGAAGGATACCGAAACAGAAGCCTTAGATGGCGTCGTTGAAAAAATGGCTCCTTTCTTGCCAAAAGTGAAGGAATTGACACAAATTGCGGCGACCGACTACGCAAAATTATTGAAGGCTGTACCGGAACGAACCAAAGATTTAACCCTTCTCGCACAGCGAAGTTCTGTAACGTCCGGCCAAGTAGAAAAATCGGCCGTTGACCCCGAAATATTCAAAATGCGTGTTGTCGAATACATTGGACTCTGGGAAGGCCCAGAAAAAGCAAAGCTCTTTGCCAAAGATTTTGACGTACAAATTCCCGCGAGTATTCAAGGAGCCGAAAAAGACGCCGGTTTGCAGATGGAACTCACTCGCGCAACCGAATTATTTGAAAAGTTCCTGGCCACATATTCGCCCGACGTGAAAAGGTCGGCCCCACTTCCGTCTGACGTTAAGGGAGAGATTATTCCGCTAGGAAAACCCTCACGTCTCGCGACCTTCGACACAGTCAAAAGACTATCCAACGCTCTCTTCCAACTCTCGCTCCTCCAAGCACTCTGTCGCGCGGAGACGGTGCGAATTCCAATCATTGAGCTTGACTCCGGTGAAGCTTATGAGATTGCTCGAGAAAACCGTCTCGACTGGAAAAATGCTCGCGCAGCATTGGTCGATGAGTGGAGAGAAGTTGAAATTGCTGCGAATGGACTTGAGAGCAACCTCAACCTCACCGTCGATGGTGAGCTGGTAACTCCCGATGATAATTCATACCGCTTCGATATTACACAGAGTAAGTTTGGTATGAAGCTCCAATGGGATACGCCATCAATGCGTCGTACAGAGCGTAATCACTACCGAACGGTGCTTGTTCATTGGCAACAAGCAAAGCGAAAAATGAGCCTCTATGAGGACTACGTCAGTAAAGATCTCCGTACTTTGCTGCGAAGTATTACCCAAACACAACTCGATTTTGAAATCGAACGCGCTGCCATCAGAAACTCCATCAGCCAAGTTGACCTGACACAAATGAGGCTTGAGGCTCCACAAGCGCCAGTTGGCGGTGGAACTTCTATCGGAGCAACGACCGCACGTGACCTCTCAGACGCGCTAAGTGACCTACTCGAGGCACAAAATAAAATGCTCGGCTCTTGGGTTAAATATCAATCCGCAAGAATGACACTCGAGCTAAATCTCGGCACAATGAAAATTGACGAAAAAGGAAAATGGATCGATCCTGGTGGGTTTTAGGGTACTTCAGCCCTTCTCAGAAGGCGAAAACTGCTATTTTTCTACTAAACGGAGGGATTCTGTGACTTTTCTGCCTATTTTGTGGTCGCACTCTCCATTTTCAGGCATTTTCACGGTTTCAACCTCTTGACAAACGCACCATTCTATCTTAGAATGAAAGAGCCGGGCTGCCTTCGGCAACTTTTTACTCCAAAAATTGGGAGGGCAATGCGATGAGAAGCTTCTTTACCCTAAAATTTCCGGCATTTTCTGCATTCTTATTGATTTCCGTTACATTATTCAGCTTCCCGCCGGCTGCCGAAGCGCAGCAGGTGACCAACACCACGACAATGAACAACATCAACGAAGGCTTCAATGAGGCCATCGGTACGAGTTGGGGGGGACGCTGGAAAGGTATTAATTTCAGCATTAACGGCGGCGGCAACCAGCGTCTTGGAACACCACAATACGGCGGTTACAATCCCAACTCTGGACTCAGCTGGAATGGTGCTTGGGGAGATCCACGTAATGGAGGCGACTACCTGCAGTTTAACGGTTGGGCCTCGCAAGGTTTCAATCGTACGTACACCTCGGAGGCCCCGAGTGTTACGATGATGAATGGCCAGCAGGGCGTCTTCTCTGACACCACGCAAACTCCCTTTGTGATGGGTGTCATTCCGACGGTCGGCAGTTACAACGGTGCCAACTTTGTCGGTCCGAATAATGGCGGCCCCGTCTTCTTTGGCCAACCCTCCCAAGGCAGTTTTTCCTCACCGCGTGGTTCTGCGCCAATGGGAGGCACGCCTGTCGCAACGCAGCAGCGCGGTGCGCCGGTAAGCCAATTGGGCAAGTTCCTGCAGCAAGGAGGAGCGGAGCAACTCAAGGCCTCGCTTGCGAACCAGCAGCGTCAACAGGAGGCACAGCGTCGCAGCACCGGTTCGCGTCCGGCTGCCCAAAGTTACACACCGCGTAGTGGCGAGAAGGCTAGCACCGCAATGCAGGCTGTCCCGAGTGTCGCGGAGGCTCGCCGGATGTTCCAGCAGGAGCAGCAGGCCAAAGACACCAAAGCGATGATTGAAATCGAACGCGGAAAAACCGCTGAGGCTAAAGGCGACGTCAAGCTTGCCGCAAAGTACTACAAAAGTGCCTACAAGCTCGCCAATCCGACCTTGCAAGGACACATTTCCAAAAAACTCCTTTCTATGGGAGAGGGTACAAGGTAAAAATCCACCTTCACTCTTCACCTTTCACACCTCACTCTTTACTTTTACTCAATGAATACAATTTTAGCTTCTTATCTCCTCGCCGGAATGGCGTTTCTCTCCGGCTCGAGTACTCCCTTGGCAATGGTTGGCGGTTCACCCGCACCCGATGATCCTGCTTTGTTGAGCATTGCACCAGAACAATGTCAAGTTTTTGCAAGCTGGAACGGCATTGTGCCTGCGGACGCAAAAAGCGAGAACCGAACGCAAAAGCTCTTGGCCGATCCCGAAGTCCGGGAATACGCCGCCGCACTTCGGAAGATGCTCCAGAAATTTCAACAGAAGGTGACCACTGCTGAGCTTCTCGATTTGGAGACCGAAGGAAAGCAATTTGGCGTAGAGATTCCCGACCTGACGGAATTGCTGATCAGTTCCGGTGCTGTTTTTATGCAGCCTGAAAAGACGGATGCTGAAACTCTCGAACGCGTTAAAATGATCGACGAGCTTTTGCGTAGTGAGGAAGATACGATGATGATGCTTCCCACAACGCGAGACATCGGTGGCATCGTGCGATTGCCCAGTGAAGAAGCTGCAAAAGCTTGGATGGAGTTTGGGCAAAAAATGGCCGAGCAACTCAAGAAGAACAGCGAGGACGCAAGTAAACTCCAACCCGCAGAATTGCTTTGGAAGCGTCAGCAATTTAATGTTGCCACCGTTGAACAAACAACCATCAATGGCATTCCCTTTTGTAAAGTCTCTACAGAGTTCGTAGTTTACAAAAAGGACAAGCTTGATGAGTTATACAACGAACGTCGCAAACAGATAAGGTTGCAGAGAGAGAATAATGGAACAAAAGATTTGTACAATACACTTGAAAATGATCGCCACCTCAGCGATAGTATGCGGAAAAGAGTCCTTGAAGAGATTGAACGCATCGAAAAACGCGCTGCTGAGGCTGAAAGCGATGCGGACAAAAAAGAAAAAGTTGACACCGAAAAGGCGGTCACCATTGAGGTTAAGCAATTACGGACCCCAATGGCGACCTACTATTTTGGTGTAAACAAAAATTACCTACTCGTGGGTAGCTCCGAGGAAGTAATCAAAGGAATGCTCACGCGCCAGAAGGCAGGTAAAGTAGCGCAGTGGCTCACCGACGCCCGCGCGAAGTGTGGCGTGGAGCGACTTGGTTCCTTTGTTCACGTTAATACGAAGAACGTGCTGCCGACATTGCTTAAAAAGGCAATTGAGGATATCGACAAGCAGGTGGCCAATTGGGAGAAGTTGGGGATTAAAAATGCCGCCGATATGCCATTTGGAAGGTTGCACGAAGAGATTTTCAGAAAAGATAATCCTGACTACCGTGGCAGTTATTATCGTCATAACGATCCTTTTGATCTAATAACGCCGAACCAAATGAAGAAGCTGCTTCCTGTCCTTGCAGAAGCGAGTGATCTCGACAAAATTGACTCGGTCACCCTCGCTAGTGGTCTCAAAGGTGAGGCAATGACGACGCGCCACATCGTGAGCACCTCCAAGGCACCCACCGGTTTGCTCTCGCTCTGCTCGGGCGCAGGCATCACCGCCGAGGACCTCACGATTGTACCGAAAAACGCAATGGCCGCGCTCGCGTTTCGGTTGGACTTAGAAAAAACCTACAAACTTGTTTGCGAAATTGCAACCAAGTTCGATCCTAAATATGGAAAGCTAATTGAAGAGCAAGTGAAGCAAGGACTTCGGTTCGCAGCTCTCACGCCCGAGGGTGACATCTTCCCGACACTCGGCGAGAATGTCATCGTTTACCTCGATCCTGCCGAAGCGGGTTACACCGGGGTGGTCCTTGCAATTGAGCTGAAAGACGCGAAGAAGTTCCAAAACATTCTTGACCGTCTGCAGCCGATGGGCGCAGCTATTCTGGAAAATGAGACCAAGCAAACCCGTTCCCGAGGTCGCAGAAATGCGCATCGGGCGGAGGCCTACGAGCTTGTCGAAGAACCGATGGGCGTTACCGAAGGCACTTCTGATAGCGTTATTGAGATTGATGATACTGACATCGCCGATCCGCCTGCGGAGCAGGAAGGAACGATGGGGCTAAATGACTTGCAAGAGGAGAAGGAATCGCTAGATCGAAATATAAATGACTTACAAGAGGAATTAGATACACTAAAGCTAGAGCTGGCAAAAGAGGAGCAAGTGAGGCTGCATATAAAGAGCGCGTTAGAAACAAGGGAGCTTGAGCAGAGGAAAGCAATGAAAGCTACCCCGCCTGCACCTGCAGTCGAGGGAACCGACGATCAATCTCTCTTCATCCCGGCGGTGGACGACGAGCGTTTCTTAACGCAAGTTGCCGTTGCTGAAAACTCTGATCCTGATGTGATTACGGTCTCCGCGAAGATTCTCACCACAGAGTACCGCGGCCGCAAAATTTCGCATATCCAAATCCCCGACCACGATGGCGGTGTTTCTCCTGCGTGGTGTGTGACGGATAAACATCTGCTGGTGGCACTCTATCCGCAGGCGATCAAGGCGATTCTTGAACGTGGCGAAAAGTTTGAGTCACTCGCGAAGCGGCAACCCCTTGCAGACGATCTCGCCGCGAAAAAAACAACGCAGATGCTCGTTTGGTTTGACGAGCAAAAAGCTTTTCGGCGAGCCTACCCGCTCGCTCTGATGCTCGGCAAAGTGCTGAACGACGAGGAGTTTCAACGCTACGGAGTGCCTTACCCAACCGAGTATTTCCCCTCCTCCACTGCGGTGATGGATAAACTTGGCGACAACACAACGACGTTCAGCTACGAAGCGGGAACAGGCTTTGTCCTAGAAAGCCGCTACACCATCCCGGGTGTTTCGCCGCTAACTGCTGTGGCACCGATAGGTACCGGAGTATTCATTTCCGAATCTTCTTGGGAGGCGAGCTACAAGGCCGAGGCTCAAACTCGCAAACGAATGCAAATGCTTGCACAGGCAATGTTAGATTACCAGAAAGAGAAGGGACATTTCCCGACCGCATTCACTAAGACCAAGGATGGCAAGCCGGGATTGAGTTGGCGGGTCGCCATTTTGCCTTACCTTGGCGAGAAGGCGAAGACGCTCCATAAAAAGTTCGCGCTCGACGAAGCGTGGGACAGCCCAACGAACAAACCGCTGCTGGCCGAAATGCCTGGCGTTTTTCGTGCTCCCCAGAGTGAGAACCCTCGCACGGAGTACAAAACCGCTTTCCAGGTTGCGGTCGGAGAAAATACAGCGTTCACTAAGGACCTCAAAAAGTTCACGCCCGAGGATGTTGTTGACGATGTTAAATGGACAGCTTCCTTCTTTGAAGCGAGTGACGCGAGTGAGGTGCCTTGGACTTCGCCGCAGGACCTCGATGCTGAACCTTTGAAGAAAGACATTGAGCAAGTTGTTACATTCTCAGGAGTTTCGAAAATGCTCAGAGGCCCAAAAGGGCGTCGCTCGCGATGGTCGTCATCGGAGTACGAATTCGCTATGCTCGATGGTACCCTAGTGGAGTTCGAGGCGTACTCGTGGCGAGACAACGCAGCCAATGCTTTCCCCGCACTACTGACGCCGGCCGGTAAAGAAGAGGAGGATATTTTCCAGCACTTTGTCAGGCGACGCAACCGCGACGACTACGATTACGGTATGATACGTAACGTCGCTGATTCACTCGATGATTCGCAGTATCTCAAAAACGTTACTGTGGAGATTAAGGAAGTGAAAACGATTGAGGAGTTTAAAAAGTAGCAAAATTTTAAGCCCTGCTTCCGCAAGTTGCAGGAACAGGGCTTATGCTGGCTACGCTCCAGAGCGATCAATCCTGAGTGTTCGGTCCCAAAAGGGGGCACTCAAAAGAGGACCGCTGCTTTCTCTTCAATCTCCTTCGCCTTGGAGTGTGGGTCGAAGTTTTCATTGCGTTGCTCTTCTGCATCTCCTTGAAGATATTCGCGGAACGACTTCGGCTCAACTGGCGGCAAGGCAAACTTCTCGCCAGACTGTTTCTCAATAAGTTCTTCCAAGTTTTGTCGTTCCACCTCGCGGAGCGCTTCTTGTTTGCGTAGGTGGGTGAGGTAGTGTTGGACATCATTCTGCGCCCAAGCATTCTTTTCAGGGTAATCACCAGCGTAGGGCACACCCAAGTCGATCCACGCTGCAACGAGTGCTTTCTCACGCTCAGTCAGCTTCACGTTGTTGTGTTTTCCTGAGGCGGCATTTTTGTAGAGATTGGAAACCGCCGCACCAACGGAATAGGCGGGTTGTAAATCGGGGGCCGACATCGAAGACATCCAAACCACCGGTTGCTTGTCCGGTTCACCAATAATCGCAGGTTGCGGTTTCGAGCCTGTCAGGTTCAGGTAAGAAGTGGACCAATTACGTCGCGAGTTTTTGTCCTCAAAATAAGGCTCGGCTTGAAGCGAGAAAATTGCTCGCTCCGTTTTCTCCACCTTCTTTTTGCCATCGTGACATTTAACGCAATGCTTGTCCCATATCGGCTGAACCAGCTTGGAGTAACTGAACCCGTCGGCACCTGCACCTTCCAAGAAGGCGTTGAGCTTTTGTGGTCCGTGCCGCATCGCCTCGGTCATTTTTCCGGAGGTCGCTCCGCTGCCCGCACTGATGTGTCCCTTCTGCTCGTGACAACCGACGCAGGCAAAGGTTTCGCCCGGTTGCAGAGTGGACCAGCTTCGCATCGTTGCCGCAACACAACCCTCCTCGTCGATTGCTTGGAAGTAGAGGGGCGTGCGCGCTGGGACAGTAAAACAAGCAGAGCCGTCTGCGTAAATGGGTGTCTCACCAAGAATCTTTTTAACATCCCAACTGCCGCGTCCGGTGGAGACCGGCGTAAGTTGGGATGCCCCTCCACCTAGACCACTAGCACGCGTGCTGCCAACGTTCGCGGCGCGAAAATGGAGTGCCACAACGCGGAGCTTTTTAATACGTCCACGCTCAACACCCTCGAGGCCAGGCCCAACGTGAACATCTTGCAGGTAGTAGGTACCGGTATTTTTTCGGTAGTCCACCACGGAAGGCCGCACCGGTGGCTCCTTGCGAGCAATCACCGGTAGCGCGTGCAGGCAGGAGTTTACTTTGGTCACAGGACTCGCAACGACCGCGGCGAGTTGCTCTGGTGTACTGGCATTACACTGACTGGCGAGTAGTTCGCGTTCCCCCTGGGTGTTGACCCAGTAGAGGCTGAAAATGCCCTGTTTTCGGTCCGGCGATCTCCCCGAGAGCATCGTTGAACGTGGCTGCATCGAGACGAGAAATTCGTCGTGATTGACCGGGTAGGGATGACAGAAGAGGTCTTTGTCCTGCCCGAGCCCGTCGCGATGAATCGGTTCCGGCTCAGGAATGTAAGGGGCGAGCAACTCGACGCCCGCCGCTTCTTGGGTCCCTTTGGTTCGGTCAACACGAGCGAGGTAACCCGCCTGCCAGGTGTGATGTCCGTGGACAATCGCGACGACTTTGTCGGTTCCGGGAATACTACGAGCGTGTGCGAGCGTTGTGGGAAACCAAGAGTTGTTGCCGTAATACTCCGTCTGAGCGGTGCCGTCAGGGTTCATCTGGAAGAGTGGCTGCGGATAAATCTGGCCGCGATCGTTGTAGTCCCACCGCGTGTAAACGACCTGGCCGTTGTCGAGGACGCTCGGGCAAGTCGTGTGAACCTGATCAAATCCGAGACGACGAATGTACTTGCCATCTTTGTCGCAGCGGTAAAGATTACTGACAATCGCGTTCGCACAATCCACACCTTGGATACAACGGGTCGAGTTGAAGAGAATGTCCCCGCCGGGCAGATAGGCTGGCTCAAAATCGACGCATCCTTTGCCTGAGGTGAGTTGCCGGATGTCGCCCGTCGCGAAGGTAAGTTCGTAGAGGTGGTAGTCGTTTGTCTCTGGCGGTCGTCGCCACGCAAAGAGTAAGCGTTTACCGTCGTAAGAGACGGCTCCATCGCGAAACATTCCGTTTGGTGAATCGAGTAGGAGTCGGTCTTGCGTGGTGACTTCACCCGTTTTTGCGTCACGCTTGAAGGAGAGGACACGCAACTGGGATCCAGGCGTGAAGAAGCGTTCGGTGTAGGCGTAGAACCCGCCTTGGTAGGGCTTGCGCGTGGTGTAAACCGTATGCGGATACTGCTTAGCGACGGTGGCTAGGCGTGCGCTGCGACGCTTGTGACAAGCAGCGAGGTAGGCAGCGAGCATTGCTTCCGGCGATTTTTTCGCGGCGGTAACTGCGTGACCTTGCTCGGTGAGTCTGTCGAGCAGCTTCTGGGCTGCGGCGGTACCCACTGCACCACCCACGAGCAACTCTCCGGCCTCGTCACCTAGGTCCTGCAACAACCAGTCGAACCGCATTGGGTCGAGACGCCAAAGGAGTCGCGGAAGTTGCGACGCTTTGAGCATTGCGGGGTCCTTACTTTGGACACGCAACTTTTCCAGCTCGTTGAATTTTTCCTGCGTTATCTTTTTGCGAACCGCAAGGATCGTGGCGATCCAACTCGCATCGGTTTGCACGTTAGGTTGATCGGTGGGAAGTTGAT
>Ga0180430_10003383_pt1 | contig 13792 bp, 8 predicted proteins | sample SS_ome_9_FD_132999 | JGI IMG/M metagenome (GOLD analysis project Ga0180430, IMG submission 132999) | Hypersaline lake sediment archaeal communities from the Salton Sea, California, USA - SS_1_S_2 metaG | ecosystem: Environmental > Aquatic > Non-marine Saline and Alkaline > Hypersaline > Sediment... | reverse complement strand
GAATGGAAATTCAACCCGGTTTTTGCCAAGATCGCTGATTATCTTTATGAGCAGCACAATCTGATGCCTGTATTCATACCACTCAATACAAAGAAAGACACCAAGGGGTGTCAGGATATCATTGACATGATGAAATATCCTGCTGTTTTGGTTGAGAACGAAAACAGTGCGGTCAATCTTATTTCATTGGCCGGAGAAGCTGAACTCGTCATAGGAATGAGACTTCATTCTCTGATTTATGCTTCTGTTGCAAGGACTCCTGTAATAGGGATTGTATATGACCCCAAGGTAAGGTATTTCATTGAGCTTATGGAACAGGAAGACGGCGGTGATGTGGAAAACCTTGATTTCAATGGGATCAGGGTAATTGTCGAAAAAATACTTGTCGAAAGGGAAAAGTATGTCGGAAGAATAAGCACCAATATGAAACATCTTAAAACCCAGTGTGAAAAGAATGCAGCAATTGCCGTAAGGCTGTTGGAAGGGATTCCCCTGAATGAATAGAAAGGCCGTAAAAACCATAGGGACAATAATGATAATAATCCTCGTAAGCAAGGTGCTGGGTCTTGCGAGGGATATGTTTCTCGCGGGTTATTACGGTTCAGGGACCATACTGGATGCTTTTACAACGGCATCGGACATACCCCTTAAGTTCTTTGACCTTGCTTTCGGTGCTGCAGTTACATCTACATTCATACCGGTCTTCAATACATATCTCAAGAACAATGACAGGGAAAAGGGATTTTTATTTGCATCCAGATTCATTAACATTGTCTTACTCCTAATTTCACTGGTTTGTATCCTTGGAATAATATTTTCCAAACAACTAATATCCCTTTTCATTCCGGGCGGAGGTCCTGAAGTCCAGGAACTTTCTGCAAGACTACTTCGGATTATGTTCCCTGCGGCAGCAATGGCCGGACTGGCATTTTCCATGGTAAGCATACTGCAGTCCATGGGTCAGTTTACGGTTCCCGCCATGATAAGCCTGTTCCCGAATGTACTTATGATCGGATATCTGGTATTTTTCAATGAGAGACTGGGAGTTACGGGTCTGGCGGTGGCATTCCTTCTGGCTTGGCTGTTGCAGGTTATTGTACAGATTCCCTTCATCAGGGGCAAGGGATTCGAATATTCCATTTCATTGAAAATAAATGATCCGGGAATCAAGAAGATTTCCAAGATGGTGCTTCCTATACTGGTAAGCTCATGGGTTACACCCGTTTCCCTGTTCATTCTGGCTGCAGTGGCATCTTATCTGGGAGAAGGGGCAGTGACCTCAATAAGACTTTCAAACAGGCTTTATCTCATTCTTTCAGGCATTTTTGTATTCGCCATGATGAACTACCTTTTTCCTCTCATGTCAAGGCAGGCATCCGATAAGGATCCGACGGATTTCAAGACAACCTACAGAAGAGCATTCGAAAGCCTTTGTTTTTTCATTCTGCCTGTTTCGGCAGGAGCGCTAATATTGAGCGGAGATATCATATCATTGCTATATGAACGGGGTATGTTCACGGCGGAAGCTTCCGGAATGATGGCTCTTGCCTTTTCAGGTTTTACACCGGCCATATTTGGTTACTCCCTGTATGAAATCACATCAAAGGCATATTATGCAGGAAGGAAAGTGCTGGTACCTACGGTGGTTTCCATATCAACCCTTGCAGTGACTCTGGCACTGTCATTACTTGTAGTTTTTACGACAAATTTAGGAATTGGTTTTGTAAGCCTTTCATTCTCTGTTTCCATTCTGGTCTCATCCATAGTGATGGCCTTTATCTTTGACAAGGAAAAAGGAGGGGTTTTTGACAAAAGAAGCATAGGGGAGCTGTTAAGGGGATTGATGGGATCGGCGGTTATGGCAGCTTCTGTTTATATTTTCCGTGAAATTTTCTTTACAGGATATACCGGATCCTTCGGCAGCAGACTTATGATGACCTTGGCAGCAGTGATTCTTGGAATCATTGTATATATGGGATCCATGGCATTGATGAAATCACCTACATTCAGATATTATTACAGCTGGATGCTTGAAAAAATCGGAAGGAGGAAATGATGGACAGCGCAATATTAAGGTCATTGTCAAGAATATGGGCCGGAATACTTGCGGTTATATATGACAGCCGGTCATATAAGGTCTTTTCAGCTATTTCCTCCTATCTTAAGAATGCAGCCCATAATAGTCTTATACTCGGGTATTTCATAAAACCTTCGAAAGACGCTGAACCGGGAATTTTCCAAAGCAAATTATACTCCCTGGGAAAAGGTAAAGAGGGAATACTCAAATCTACGGGCAGGTTCATAGGAAGGACAATCAGAAGAAGCAGTCTTGCATGTATCCTGTATGATTTTTACTCAAATATTCTCTTTATACCTATGAGAAGCTTTGGATTAATGTCAGTGACCGCTGGTTCAATATATATTATTCTTACGGGCATACTGAGCGAAATAGGACCCAGGAGTATCTTTGCATCTGCTTTGCTTGTTTCAGCAGGTCTTCTGATGATGCTTTTCAAATCAGGTATACATGAAATACTGAATGACAGTATTGCAGTCAGGTTCATATCCGGAAGACCTGAAGTATTATCTTTGCTCAATTTGAGTGACAGAAGGAAAAACCAAAACCACTATATTCTAATGATAATACTTGGTTCCCTTATCGCACTCTTTCCTGTAATGCTGCCTACCTTTTATGCAGCGGCAGCGATTGCGGCACTGCTGGTTGTTCCGCTTATATTTATATGGCCGGTTCTGGGGCTTTTGATCCTTGTGATATCCATAGCTTTCATACCCACCATGGCTGCGGCAGGATTGATATTGCTTACCTGGATTGCCGTAATTGTAAACTGTGCCCTTGGAAGAATGACCCTCAGCGGAGTCTTGAAAAAAGGTCGCCCTGTATTGCTTTTCATATTCATAACTCTTATTGGTGGAATAATCTCATTTGCAGTAGCCGACAGTATAAGGATTGCACTCATATATACGGTATTTATATCAAGCGTATACTTGTTCATCTCGATGATCAAAGACAAGGTTATGTTCAAAACAACGCTGATTTTATCCGGAGCAGCAGCATTTCTTACTGCCGTTTACGGTATGTATCAATATCTGACCGGAAACATACAGGCAGGATGGATTGATTCGGAGATGTTTGCGGGAATTGTAAGAATTTATTCAACATTTGAAAACCCCAATGTATACGGGGAATATCTTCTGTTTATGATTCCCATTGCCCTTGTATTCTTCTTTTCTTCAAGAAGATTCATATACAAACTTTTCTGGTTTGGAGCAGGACTCGCAATGGTTGCTGCAATGTTGCTTACCATGTCCAGGGGATGCTGGATAGGTCTTGCGGCAGGAGTTTTCATATATTTCCTGATAGCTGACAGAAGATACCTGTGGCTCTTTTTTGCAGCGGTTGTCGTGCTTCCCTTTGTTTTGCCTGAGAGCATAATGTTCAGGCTTCTCAGCATAGGAAACCTAGAAGACTCATCTTCCCTTTACAGATTGTTCATATGGCTCGGAACATTCAGGATGCTGGGAGACTACTGGCTGACCGGTATAGGTCTGGGAACAAAGGCATTCAGCGGGATTTATTCAGCATATGCCTATAATGGAATACTGGCACCCCATCCCCATAACCTGTACCTGAACATAATGAGTGAAAGCGGAATAACAGGTCTGATATGTCTGGGGCTCATAACAATCAAATCACTCAAATACAGTATCTCAAATGCCATTTCAGCCAATGGAAGGGAACTAAAGCATGCCGGAGCGGCAATTGCTGCAGCTTTCACAGGGATACTCATACAGGGAGTATTTGATAACGTATTCTACAATTACAGGATTGTTTTGATTTTCTGGATATTTACTGCACTGGCATTTGTATTCCAAAACATCATGAAAGATGAAACGGAGGAGCCCAATGGATAGGCCTGTTGTAATGAATATAATCACCGATATGAACATCGGAGGAGCAGGAAAGGTTCTTGAAAACTTCTATTCTCATTGTGATTACGGCAAGTTCGAACATTGGGTTGTTGTTCCCGAGGGGAGCAGACTTGCAGAAGTTCTTTTGAAAAAAGGCCCCAGGGTAGTTTCTTTCGAAGGCCTTGAGCCTAAATCCTTTTCACTGAAATCAATAAAACCTATTAAACAGCTTATAAAAAAAATCAAACCCGATATTGTACATACCCATGCAAGTCTTTCCTCAAGGATTGCAGCATCTTCAATTAAAAATATCAAAGTACTCTATACAAGGCACTGCGTCTATGAACCAACCCGTTTTCAGAAAAGTATTTTGGGCAGGCTTATGGGCAGACTGATATTTGATCTATATGCAGACAGGGCAATAGCAATTTCACCTGCTTCAATGAATAATCTTACAGCTACAGGAGTTCCCGGGGAATATATCGATGTGTTGATGAACGGAACAGAACCACTTGCTGAAATGACCCCGGAAGAGAAATATCGGGTCAAGGAAGAGCTGGGATTGGAAAATGATGATTTTGTTTTTTCAATGATCGGAAGACTTGAGGATATAAAAGGGCATGAATATTTCATCAGGGCTGCTGCAATATTGAAGAAAAAAATTAAAAATGTCGGCTTTTTGATAGTAGGTGACGGAAGCATTCGTAAACAACTCATTCAACTGTCTGATTCCATTGATGCGGATGTGATTTTCACAGGTTTCATGAAGGATGTATCAAAGGCTGTTAACATATCGGATGTGATTGTAAATGCATCATATGGAACGGAGGCATCAAGTCTGGCAATAATTGAAGCCATGAGTCTTGGTAAGCCTGTCATTGCTTCAGATTACGGTGGGAATCCTTATCAGGTGGAAGACGGCGTTACAGGAATAATCGTTGCTCAAAGGGACAAGACGGCTCTGGCTGAAGCCATGGAAAAGATGCAAATGGATCGAACTTTATTCGAAAGAATGGCTGAAAACTCCGAGCATGCTTACAATACAAAATTCACTGCTGCCATAATGGCATCCAATATTGAAATTATATATGAAAAGTTGGTGAATGGAGATGTTTGAGAGATTTCTTGACGGTTACTGCAATCCTGAAAATGAACTTTTCAACTATATCTGCAAACTGTGTGAAAAAGGATTGGAAAAGTGCGAAAAAGAAAAGGACAAGATATCAACCATAGGCGAATGGGAAAAAACCGCTTCTGAAATCAGAAAAGGTTTCATCAAATCCATTGGCGGGTTGGATTTTGAAGATTCTGAACTCAAGGTTGAGTATAAAGGTGATATTGATAAGGGGAAATATATTATCAGGAAAGTCATCTTTCAAAGCCTTCCTGGTTTTTATGTTACCGCCAACCTTTATGTTCCCCGGAAAATTGATAAACCGGTACCCGGTATTTTGTTTGCCTGCGGGCACAGCAAGGCTGCCAAGGCTGAACCCAGATACCAGCTTGCAGCCATAGAACTAGCTTTGAATAAAATGGTTGTGTTGGTTGTTGATCCACCCGGACAAGGGGAAACAATACAGATGCCCGAAAGGCATGATATTGACTGGGGAGTAAGGGAACATTCCTATATTGGTTTGACATGTTCACTGGCAGGGATGAACATAGCGAGATATTTCATCCATAATCTCATAAAAGCGCTTGATTTCCTCTGTTCCCTGGATGAGGTAGACGAAACAAGAATAGGTGTTTCAGGCAATTCAGGCGGAGGAACACAGACGTCATATATTTCACTGGTTGACAAAAGGATTCAGGCTGCAGCTCCAGGATGTTATCTGAACGGCCGAAGGCAGTATATTTCAAGAGGACATGCCCATGACAGTGAGCAGAACATATATGACTGCATGAACTTTGGTCTCGATTACGGTGATTTCATAAGTTGTTTTGCGCCTAAACCTTTCAGGATACTAAGCCAGCAATATGATTTCTTTCCCATTGAGGGAACCATGTATTCGTTGGAACAAGCGAGAAAAATATATTCTCTTTATGACTCTTCTGACAATGTTGACATTGTAATTGATAAAAATATGCATGGACTCTCAGATGTGCTGAGGGATGGATTGGTTGAACATTTTTCAAATGTATTCTCTCCTGAAGCAGAAATTCAAAAGGAGAATCCGCAAACATATCTTGAAGATGAAAAATCCCTTTGGTGCACAAAAACCGGATGTGTAATAGGTGAAATTCCTGATGCAAGACCTCTTGATGAAATCGTATATGCTGATTTTCTTGAATCCCGGAAGTGTGAAGCCGGTTTGGAAGAAAGAATTGAAAAGGTATTCTCGATAAACAGGACTCCGGTAAAGCCACTTGAAAAGAGAATAAATCCGGTGGATTTCAATGGATTCAAGGCTATGAAAGTTTTCTGGCAAAACGGTATTGGAATATCCAACGCAGGAGTATTCATTAGGGGTGCGGATTCTGCAGCAATCACCTACATGCTTTTTGAGAACGGTACATTGGAAATGGAAAAAAGGCAGGATGAGATACTTGAAAGGCTTGAACTGGGCAGTGTATTTGTACTTGACGTCAGCGGAACCGGTGCCGTAAAAGGGGCAAAGTTCAATAATGCTCCATATTATAATATGTACGGTACCATGCATAAAATGTGCAATGACCTAATGATGTGCGGCAGTTCACTAATGGAACTTTGGATCAATGACATTATCCTTTCTACTCTTGTAAACGAAGGTAAAAAGGAGATTGCTGCCTACGGTAAAATGCAGCCGGCAGCAGCTATTGCTTCTTTGGTGTGTGATGGAATATCGGGGCTGGTACTTCCGGGAAAAGGTATCGACTATTCCAAAATCATGAAGTGCCGGGCCGGATTCATTCCGGAGCTTGAAGTGTTCGGGTTTTCAAAATATATTGATTATGATGAGTTGATTGCCAAACTTAAGGAACTGGGTAAATGCAGATAGAAAAATGTATCACGGGTTGATATAATTTAAGGTGAAAATCCAATTCGGGGGGAAAGATGCCTAAACTATATTTCAGATATGCCGTAATGAATGCGGGAAAATCTACGCAGCTTCTGCAGATTGCACATGATTATGAAGTAAACAACAATGAAAAGATACTGGCCGTAAAACCGGCGAGTGACACCAAGGCCGACAATTGCATAATAGCTAGAATTGGCGGGGACATGCTTAGGAGAAAGTGTGATTTTCTTATTCAAAAGGAAGAAAACTGGCTTTACGATGAAGTTATGAAGCATCCTGAAACAAAGGTGGTGCTTATAGACGAGGCACAGTTCTTGAGCAGGGAAAACGTTTTTGATTGTGCAAGGATTGTAACACAACTCAATGTTCCTGTAATCTGCTTCGGACTTAAGTGTGATTTCAGGGGAGAGCCATTCGAAGGAAGCACATATCTGTTTGCTCTGGCTCAGGATATAGAAGAAGTTACCACAAGGGCAATTTGCAGGAGAAGCAGTAAACCTACAAAGGCCACGGTCAACATGCGACTTGTCAACGGCGTTCCGGTTTTCAGGGGCGGCCAGCTTAGTATAGAAGGAAAGAACAATGTATTGTATGAACCGGTCAGCCTGAAGGTCTTCATGGATATGTTCATCAAGGACGGCAATAAATACGGTGGCGATTACTGATTGGTCAGTATCATTTGAGGGGGCAATGAAGTATAAATACACAAAAAGCCTTGAAACAAAGGCTTCATATGATGTTATTGTAGCAGGCGGTGGAACAGCCGGTGTTGTTGCTGCCATAGCATCTGCAGGAAATGGAGCCAATACTCTTTTGGTGGAAAGAACCGGTGCACTGGGTGGAATGATGACCGTAGGAAACTGCGGATTGACCTGTTATATACTCCATGCCAGCGAAATAAGCGATCAATATATAGTTGAGGAAATGTTGAATAACGAACCTGAAAAAGCCCAGGTTATAGGCGGCCTTCCGATGGAAATTACCCATAGGTTGCTGGAAAGGTCCGGGGCAGTGGCAACGGAAGGCAATGCGGGAAGTTATGTCTTTACCGATCAGTTTGAGTTTAGGGCGTTGCTGAATGAAATGACCAGGGAAGCGGGAGTTCAGGTTCTTTTCCATACTACACTCATTGATGCAGTTATTGAAGAAAACAAGATAAAGGGTGCAATACTCCATAACAAGGAAGGTCTTTCACTTTATGAGGCGAAAGTTTTCATAGATGCTACGGGAGACGGGGATTTGTGTGCTTTGGCAGGTGCGGAGTTCTTTACCGGCATTGGTAAGTACGATCTTGTGTATGAAGAAAACCCAGAGGTTTTGGGAACCCTTGCAGCCATGGGTGTTATGTTCAGGGTAGGAAGCACTGATGTACTGAAAACACTTGAATATCTTAAGGATAGGAAAGATAGTCCGACCTTTGAAGTTCAGATAATGTCCCTTCAGGATTATGAAACAGTGGTTGACTGCATTCAAAGAAAGCAAATGACAACCTTTGTGATAAAAGGATTTGATTTCGGAGGGCTGCAGGTCTACAATTCGCCGGATCCTTCGATATTGATATTGGGATGTCCGTGCATTCGGGGAAATGGACTTGATCCTCTTGACAAATCTTCTGCTGAGCTTGAAATGACAGAGCTTATCGGATGTTTCATGGAAGAAATAAGGAGGGTGCCCGGATTTGAGAATTCAACGGTAATTGATGTCCCTGAAATAGGAGTAAGGGAAACAAGGCATATCGTCGGGGAATATATACTTGGGCTCAAGGACATTCTTCAGATGAAGGATTTTGAGGATTCAATAGGAAGGGGTTCCCATCTTATCGATATATCACCTGTTCCCTCATGGCTTAAAAAAGATGAACTTCCGAAGATGTTTTCCTATTCAATACCCTTCAGAAGCCTTATGGTAAAGGGGGTTGAAAATCTTCTGGTTGCAGGAAGATGCATTTCGGCAACCCATGAGGCAAGCGGAAGCATAAGGGTAACCGTGCAATGTATGGTTACGGGCGAAGCTGCCGGTACGGCTGCAGCATTATGTATTGAGCACGATAAGAACGTGCGTGATTTGGATTTTGGGGTTATACTTGAAAAGTTACTGGATAACGGAGTAAAAGTCTAAGGAGGCCTTTATGTTTGATAATAGTTTAGGATCACTGTTTAGATTGTCGGATGCAAGGACACGGTCCATTTGTGCCGAGAACCCTACGGGGGAACCCGGTAAGGGAGCCATGGAAGATCCGAAAGGCGAAGGAGCTGGCTCAAAACTTGGCAAGGGATGGAAAATAAAGCCATGCATCAGGGTAAAAGCAGGTGAAACTGCAGTGTTGGCTGATTACAAAGGTTCAGGTGTTATCCGTCATATTTGGATGACTGCCGATGACAGGATGGCTCGTGCCGGTATCCTTAGATTCTATTGGGACGGAGAAGAAACACCTTCTGTTGAAGTTCCTTTTGCTGACTTTTTTGCCATGGGTCATGGCAAACGGTACGATGTCAATTCACTTCCGGTTGTTGTAAATCCAAACGGAGGCATGAATTGTTATTGGCCCATGCCTTTTGGAAAAGGTTTCAAAATAACTTTCACAAATGAGCACTTTGAAGATGTAGGTGGTTTTTTCTTCCAGATTACTTTCGACGAAATGAAAATTCAGGATGATGCCGCATATTTCCATGCCCAGTGGAGAAGAGCCATGACAACCAGGGAACATCCCGAGCATCTCATTGTAGACAATATAAAGGGAAAAGGTCATTATGTGGGAACTTACCTTGCATGGATGCAGTATTCTGACTGTTGGTGGGGTGAAGGAGAAATAAAATTCTATATGGATGGCGACGGGGAATACCCAACCATCTGCGGAACCGGATCTGAGGATTATTTCGGAGGAGCATGGAACTTCGGGGGAGATTACAAAACTACCTTCGGAAGGAATTACTCAACTCCGTTTCTGGGGTTTCCTTTTTCAGAGAAATCGGATGGGAAGGTTCCCAAACACAGTATGTACAGATGGCACGTAATGGATCCCATCAGATTTGAGGAAAATCTGAAAGTTACAATACAGGCACTCGGATGGTGGCCGGGCGGGAAATATCAACCTTTGACCGAAGATATTGCGTCGGTTGCATATTGGTATCAGACCGAACCCCACGCATCTTTCCCGGAATTACCGGAATTGGATGAACGTTGGCCCAGATAGGAGATTTAATGCTGCAGATTGTTCAAATAGTAGTTATATTTACAATACCGCTTCTGATTTTGATGGCTCAGAAGAGATTCAAGTGGGTCAAGACCCTGAGCCCTATACTTTTGGCCTATGCAATCGGAATAGTGTGGGGAAACATAAAGGGACTTCCCCTTGACAGGGGACTGTCAATGACTTTGTCTGAGGTAACGGTTCCCATTGCCATTCCGCTTATCCTATTTTCCGCCGATTTTCTCAAGTGGCTTAAGTCAGCAAAGAAGACAGTCATATCTTTTGTGTTGGTAGTGGTTTCAGCTTTTCTCAGTGCTTTGCTTGCAGCATTTATCTTCAGGAATACAATAGATGAGTTTGCAAAACTGGCAGGCATGACAATAGGTGTCTATACAGGAGGAACTCCTAATCTGATGGCAGTGGGTCTTGCCGTAGAGGCCAAGGAATCCACCATTGTTTTGGCCAATGCATGTGATAATATTCTGGGCGGTGCATATTTCCTTTTATTGATTAGTGTAATAAAACCGCTTTTATCTAAAATCCTGAAACCTTTCAAAGGAACAGGAACAAGCTTTATACAGGAAAGTGAAGCTTTTTCAAGTCTTGATGGAAAAGAAAAGAAGAAAGCGGCCGGAAAACTTGGAATTGCGCTTTTGATTTGTATTGCAGCCCTTGGTGTTAGTGCGGGTGTAGCCCTTTTGATAACAGGAGAGCTTAATGCGGCTATTGTAATGCTCGGAGTAACATCTGCTGGTGTCGGACTTTCATTTGTAAAGAAGGTCAAGGAAATAAAATATACATTTGATATGGGACAATATTTGATTCTGGCTTTTTCGATTGCACTTGGAACAACTGTAAATATCGAAGAAATGCTGAAGGCATCTCCGACAGTTCTGGGATTTGTTGCAGTGGCAATGTTCGGAGCTATAATGATTCATCTGATCTTTGCCATTCTCTTCAAGATAGATGTCGATACAGCAATCATCACATCAGTGGCCGGAGTGTACGGGCCCGCCTTCATAGTCCCTGTGGCAGACGCAATAAAGAATCGTGAAGTTATAGTTGCAGGTTTGACAGCAGGCCTTATAGGCTATGCCGTAGGAAACTATCTGGGTATCCTGGTATACGGAATCGCTACCCTGTTCTGATTCCTATTTGTCTTAAAACCTCTGTTTCAATACCCTTTTTTGCTCTACACCCTTCGGGTGAAACGCAAATTTGCGTTTTACCCGAAGGGTGTAGAGCAAATTTTGATAAAAAAAAGCCGCTCCGGAGAGCGGCTTTTGTGTTGTTTGGATTACTCAGCCAATTTTTTGTAGCTTTCGTATCTTTCTTTTGCATCTTCTTCAGTTTTCTCAAAGAGCATCTTTGCCCTGTCAGGGAATGATCTTGTAAGAGATGCATATCTGTTTTCACTCATCAGGTATTCCTGGAAGTCAGCGGTCGGTTCCTTTGAATCAAGGGTGAATGGATTTTTTCCTTCTTCCTTGAGTACCGGATTGAACCTATACATATGCCAGTAACCTGCTTCAACAGCTTTCTTTTCCTGAAGCTGTGAACATCCCATTCCTGCCCTGATACCATGATTGATACAAGGTGCGTATGCGATGATTAGTGAAGGACCGTGGTAGCTTTCGGCTTCTTTTATAGCCTTTATGAACTGTGCCTGGTTTGCTCCCTGCGCACACTGTGCGACATATACATAACCATATGACATAGCCATCATACCGAGGTCTTTCTTCTTGATGGGTTTTCCTGCTGCTGCAAATTTTGCAACTGAACCCGTAGGTGTTGACTTTGAAGCCTGACCTCCTGTGTTGGAGTAAACTTCTGTATCGAATACAAGTACATTTACATCTTCACCGGAAGCAAGAACGTGGTCAAGTCCGCCGTAGCCGATGTCATATGCCCAGCCGTCTCCGCCTACTATCCACTGTGAACGTTTGACCATGAAGTCCTTCAGGTCAACCAGTTCTTCTACGGCAGCCTTGGTTTCTTCACCCATCTTGCAATCCTTCATACAGGATTCAAGCGTAGAGGAAAGTTTTGAACTAGCTGCCCTGGTGGTTTCACCGTTGTAACGGTTGTCCATCCAACCCTGGGCTGCTTCCTTTAGATTGTCACATGCATCACCTTCAACAAGGAGAGTACAGAGTTCTTCGATTCTATCTCTCTGCTTCTCAACTGCGAGATGCATTCCGAATCCGTATTCGGCGTTGTCTTCAAACAATGAGTTTGCCCATGCGGGTCCGCATCCGTCAGCATCTACTGCAAACGGTGTTGCCGGTGCACTTCCGCCCCAGATTGATGAACAACCTGTTGCGTTTGCAATCATCATCCTGTCGCCGTAAAGCTGTGTAACAAGTTTGAGATATGGTGTTTCGCCGCATCCTGCACATGCTCCGGAAAATTCGAAGTAAGGCTTCTCGAACTGGCTTCCTTTTACGGTGTATTTATTCATGGGATTCGGCTTCTTGCTAAGCGTAAGCGAATAATCCCATAGAGGTATCTGGTCGTGCTGTGATTCCTGCGGTTTCATTATGAGTGATTTTTCCTTTGAAGGACAAACCTGTGCGCAGTTTCCGCAGCCTGTACAATCAAGAGGTGAAATCTGAATCCTGAATGTTATTCCATCAAGACCCTTGCCGATTGCTTTCTTGGTTTCAAAACCTTCGGGAGCATTTGCGGCTTCTTCTTCATTTACGAGAACAGGTCTTATTACAGCATGGGGACATACATATGCGCACTGGTTGCACTGTATGCAGTTGTCTATCTGCCACTCAGGTACGTTTACGGCGATTCCGCGTTTTTCGTACTGGGTTGTTCCTGCAGGGAATGTTCCGTCTTCTCTTCCTGCGAAGGTACTGACGGGAAGGGTATCACCCTTCTGTGCATTCATGACCATTGCCACGTTTTCAACGAAGTCAGGCACATTGTAATCGGGCTTGGTTTCATTTTCAACGGCATTTTTCCAACTGTCAGGTACTTCAACCTTAACAACCTTGTCGATTCCCTGGTCAACTGCCTGGTAATTCATGTTGACTACCTTTTCGCCTTTTTTGCCGTATGAGTAGACGATGGCGTCCTTCATATACTTGACTGCATCATCAAGAGGGATTACTTTTGCAAGTTTGAAGAATGCTGACATCATTACCATGTTGATTCTTCCGCCGAGACCGATATCCTCAGCTATATGTACTCCGTCTATGGTGTAGAAATCAATGTTGTTTTCGGCAATATACTGTTTCATCGCCGCGGGAAGATTCTCATCCAGTTCCTCTCCGGTCCAGCCTGTGTTGAGAAGGAATGTTCCCCCGGGTTTTACGTCCTGAACCATCTGATACTTGTCAACGTATGACGGCTGGTGGCATGCCACGAAATCAGCCCTGCTTATGAGGTAGGTTGATTTGATGGGCTTTTCACCGAACCTGAGATGTGAAACGGTAATTCCGCCTGACTTCTTGGAGTCGTATGCGAAATATGCCTGAGCGTACATATCAGTGTGGTCGCCTATGATTTTGATTGTATTCTTGTTTGCACCGACTGTTCCGTCAGAACCAAGTCCCCAGAATTTGCACTGGATTGTTCCTTTTGGAGTTGCATCAAAATGTTCACCGGTTTCAAGAGAAAGATGAGTTACATCATCATTGATTCCGATTGTGAAGTTGTTTTT
>Ga0180430_10003382_pt1 | contig 13795 bp, 11 predicted proteins | sample SS_ome_9_FD_132999 | JGI IMG/M metagenome (GOLD analysis project Ga0180430, IMG submission 132999) | Hypersaline lake sediment archaeal communities from the Salton Sea, California, USA - SS_1_S_2 metaG | ecosystem: Environmental > Aquatic > Non-marine Saline and Alkaline > Hypersaline >... | reverse complement strand
TCGCGGTCCTTACGTGGGTCGATCCCGTCGGCGTGGAACGTGTACTTCACCGATTTCACGTCCTGATGAGGTCGGTACTGGAATCCGGCATGTTCCGGGTCGCCCTTCAGGTCGACATCGCCGTCAACGGCTGTCAGTTTCGAGTCGAAATCGAGCAGCAGGTACGCATCGTCGTCCGTGTGATGGATCGTGATGGTTCGAATCTCTTCCATGCACTTGACTTTGCCGCCCTTCATAAGCCATTCGATCTTCGTCGCAAGGACGCTTTTCTGCGCATCGGCTTCTTGCTTGACGACTTCCACATGCTTCTGGAGAGCACCACCACTCATGTGCCAAAGGTCGCTACGTTCCCCCTGATGCCCGATCGCCTTCCAGCCAAGGAAGATGCCCCGGTGATGCGTGAACTGATGGCCCGGTCCCTTGGTCAGCGTGTCCGTACCACTGGGATCCATGACATGATGATAAATTTTGTAGGTCTCGTGTGCTTTTTCGGGCGTCGACTGATCCAGTTCGTACATGTATCGGACCAGAGGCTTTCCAGCTCGTAAGATATCGAGATACTTGCCCTTCGTGTCTTGAAATCCCTCATCGGCTGTCGCACACACGCTTACCGCCAACAGAACGATGATACTCAGTGCTGAACATTTCATTTTGATAACTCTCTTCCAATGGTTAATAGATAGGTTTCTGCAGATGGTGAATATGGGATTCCCCAGATTCAACCATATCCAGTATAAACCATACCCCCACCCTGATGTCAAGTATTTAGTCTATACGTATCAATTCTTTGACTTGGTGGGGGAAGGTAGCTACAATAGCATTTTGTCGAAGACCGAGAAAAGTTCAGGTCCATCCGAACAGGAAATCCAGAATCCGTCAATAATCTCACACCAAGGAAACGTAATGAAGATATCGCGCTTGATGATGCTGACTACCGTACTTACGCTACTTGCGGCGGCAGGCGCCGTTGCAGGGCCGCTTAAAGTCTACATCATGACCGGCCAGTCGAACATGCAGGGCAAGGCCCGCGTCGAGACCCTGCCAGCCATGGCTGCAGATCCCGTAACCCAAGCCCTGCATGACAAGATCGTGGGTGGAGATGGAGAACCGCGCGTCTACGAGAATGTTCATATTGCGGCGCTCAGTTCACACCGAGGGCAGGAAGGAACCAAGAACGGACCGTTGACCACCGGCTATGGCGGTGGTTTGGGAGAAGGCGAAACAGCATTCGGAACGGAGCTCGCCTTTGGCATTACGCTCTATGAACATCTCAAAGAGCCAATCCTGATCATTAAGGCGTCCTGGGGTGGCAAAAGCCTTCACACCGACTTCCGTCCACCCAGCGCTGGGCCATGGGAACTCCCTGAAGAGACAATCCATTGGTACACCAATGCGGGCAGGCAGGATGAGCTTGCTGACAAACTGGCCGAGCAAAGGGAGAAATGCGGCGTCTATTACAAAAAAATGATGGAGCACGTCCGCACGGTCCTGGCCGATCCTGGAAAATACTGCAGTGCATATGATTCGCAAGAGGGCTATGAGCTCGCAGGGATTGTCTGGTTCCAGGGGTTCAATGACATGATCGGTCCATACCCGAAGCTTGAAAATGGCGAGAAGGACTATTCCGAATACAGCCAACTTCTGGCCCGTTTCATTCGCGACGTCCGCAAGGATCTGCGCGCCCCGGAACTGCCGTTTGTGATCGGCGTGTTAGGCATTGGCGGGAAAACCGACGGGCCGTTTCAAAAGGGTCAAGCAGCACCGGCGGAAATGCCGGAGCTGAAGGGCAACGTCGTCGCTGTCCTCACGGGGGACTATTGGGATCATAAGCTGGCGGAACTGGATACTCGCAATAATGTAGCGAGAGCCGACGGAAGGGGACAAAGACGTGCCGATCCGGAAGGCAAGTACAAGGCTCTGCAAGCGAAAGTCATCCCCTTGGTGGAGGAACAAAAGAAGCTCACGGGCCGTTCCACAGAAGTTATGCAAAAACGCGAGCAGTTGAGGGATAAAATTGACAGCATCATCTTCACTCCCGAAGAGCTGAAATATTATAAGCAAGGCAGATCCAATGCCGCGTTTCATTACCTTGGCTCAGCAAAGATCTACAGCCGGATCGGCGAAGCCTTTGCCCAGGCTCTGGTTCACCTGAAAGAGAACTAAGGCACCCCAGCCGTATCCAAACGATGGACCGGCGGCATCCTGAGCCGCAGGTACCAGGTTCGATCCCTGTCGGGCGTGTTTTGATAAGTCGTTGGTAGATAAGTCTAAATGAAATTCTCTTCTTAAACCGGTTCTCGGTTTTATGGTGAGTGTTGTCAATCCGACTGCATATGGGGTTTTCTTACACATGGCGGAGGGCTTCGACGATATTTGTACGGGTTGCTTGGAATGCGGGCGCTATGCCGGCTAAGAAGCCCAGGATTGCCGAAATAATAAGTCCTTTCCAAACGAGGTTTAGTGTGGGCTGGATGACTATGGCGACGGCTTCGGCACCGATGGCTAGATCGCTCCATGCAAGGATTGCGTATCCTCCAAAAATTCCCAACAAACCACCGGCCAGGCTTAGAATTATACTTTCTGAAATGATGATGCTGAAGATTCGCTTTTCCGAAAAACCGATCGTTCGGAGGACGGCGAATTCTCGAACTCGATCTTGGACGGTCATGATGGTGGTCGTTGCGACAAGGCCGAGTACGAGAGCAAGGCATGCGTATCCTAGATAACGTAGAAGGCCGATTAGTTCAATCAGGTCGCCGAGTGTGCTTGCTTGAAATTGGCCCTTGGTTCGAGTATCGGTCGGAACGGGACCGCCACGGTAGTGATCATCGATCTGCTGGCCGATGGATTCGAGATTTGCGTCCTCAGATAGCAGAACCTCGAATTGCGTTACCGTCCCGACCGCGTTGAGACCGGGAGTCCGTTGTAGGAAATCGAGGTGCGTATAGATCGTGTTTTCTTCGGCGGGTTGCTGCGAGGAAAAAATGCCACTTACTACGATCTTGACGCGATCGATCGTAAACGTGTCGCCCACCGAAAGCTCGCGGCGCTCGGCGACCGAACGGCCAACCAATGCGCCATCATTTCTCTGTTCGTACGATTTCCAATCGCCGTCAATAATCTGTAAATCACGAATTCGCCTTAGTTTATCGGACGGAACGCCGTGAAATACAATGACATCGAGACTGGCACGACAGTTGTTCGTAAAAACTTGTATGGGAGCGACTTGTTGGACACCTGAGATCGAGGCAATCGTTCGCTGATAATCTTCCTGAAGTCGGCTCGTTGCGGGGCAAAATCGATTGGCCTGAAAAACGATAAGCGTTCGATCTGCCTGCTGCCCCAGATTCGAAAGTTCGAAACCGTTCCATACGGCGCTGATGATACAGAAAACTAGCAGTGCGACTGCCGACCCGCTTACCGTAAGCATTGTCCGCGTTCGGTTTCTTCCGAGGCTTTTGATTATATAGGGTAAAAGTCGCAACACGTTTACGTCTCTCAAATTGCGAGTTAAGTCGTCGTCCCGACCACGTCGGTAACATCCGATAATACGCCGCGTTCCAGATGCAAACGTCGGTCCGCTATGGCGGCAACTTCGGCATCGTGAGTAACCAGAAGCAATGTCGTATCGAGCAGCTTACGAACTTGCTGCAGTAGGGCGACGATCTGAGTCGAAGTTTCATCGTCAAGATCGCCGGTCGGTTCATCGGCAACGATAATTGTTGGATCAGCTACAATCGCCCGTGCGATCCCGACTCGCTGTTCTTGGCCGCCGGAAAGCTGCCTTGGTAAATGATTCGCCCGGTCGAGCAGGCCGACCGCATCGAGCGCGATGCCCACACGTTTTCGTCGCTCGGCTCTTGAAAGCGGTAGAAGTAATAATGGTAACTCGACGTTTTCGTAGGCAGTTAATACTTGCACGAGGTTATGCATTTGAAAAATGTATCCGACATTCGCCGCGCGCCAAGCAGCGAGCCGCGAGCCCGATATCGCTGTAATCTCGGTGTCGGCAACATTTATGCTGCCCGATGTCGGTCGATCAATCCCCGCTACAAGGTTCAGTAGGGTCGATTTTCCCGTTCCGCTGGCACCCATTAGTGAAACGAACTGACCTCGCTGGATATCAAGATCGACTTGATCCAGGGGCGTGATCGTTTCGGTTCCTTTGCGGTATTGTTTAAGAATGTTTCGAAGTTCTACAAGTGACATTGTGTTATCCTCCAACTATTGGTGGAGTCTCTAGCTTCTATTCTTGCCGTTGATTCGACCCACGGTTGCTTAATCCGAAGGTTGTGTCTTCGCCGGTAATTTCTATGCGGTCGCCGTCTTGCAAACCTTCACGGCCGCTAACAATTAATTTGCTTGACATTGTGATTCCTTCGGTGATCTCGATCAGTCCGTTTTCATCCGATCGACCTGCTGTTTTAATCGTGGTGTGCTTTGCGACACGAGCATCCTGATCGGCAATCCAAATAAATTCGCCTTCTTCATTGCTATTGATCAATAGTTCGGGTACGAAAGGACGCTGCTTTTTGCCCCTTGATTCCGAATTGCCCGGCGTTTCATGTCCAAGGAAGGTCAACTGCACCAGCATTTCGGGCTTTAGTAATTCCGGCGGATCGATGACAGCAACCTTGACTTCGAGAGTATTCTTTTGAATGTCCGCTGCCGATGTTACTTGCAGTACCTTACCGGAGATCGGGTTTTCGAGTGACGCGGTTTCAATCGCAACGGTTTGCCCTTCGGCGACTAGGGGGAGATCTTCAAGTCGAACATCGGCGCGAATCTGCAATTGTTTTGGATCGTACATCGTTGCAACAATACTTGACCCGAATTGGGAATCGCCCGGCATGCCGGTAACGCGAGTTCCTTGCCTTGCTATCACGTTTAGAATTCGACCCGCTATCGGGGCCGGCACGGTCATGCGGTCTAGCTGAAGCTTGGCTGACTCGACGGCGATTTTCGCACGTGTCAGTTGAGCGATCGAGCCTTCGACACCCGTGGTTGCTTCGGCGACGGCGAGAACTTCGGCCGACTTTAGTTTTAGTTGACGATCTATTGCATCACATTGACGTCTTAAGGCTTGGACCCGATTTATTAAAAGCGGATCGAGTACGACTAATCGGTTGTAAGTGGCTGTCGCTTTTTCCCAATCGGCACGAGCTTGCTGCAAAACGCTGCCGGGCACGACTTGCCCGGCCCGAGTTTTTTGATCCAAGCTTTTTTGTGTTAAACTTACCTGCGACTCGGCCGCCTTTATCTCATAGGGCAGGTTTGCGATACGGATCTCTGCTTCGACCAAATCGGATTGCGCCTCCGCGAGTGCCGCTTCCAGATGCGTGGGATGATCGAGATTCGTTTGCGCCGAAGTGAGCTGCGCACGCGCCGCTTCAAGTTCCGCTTCTCGATAATCAACATCCGCTTCGGCCTCTCGGAGCTGTATTCGTGCATCGGCATCGATCAATTTCGCAATCGGATCGCCTGCATCGACCGCTTGCCCCTCGACAACAAGAAGCTTTTCGATCGTTCCTGTAGCAAGTGAAGTTGCAAGTACGGGACTTGGACGAGGTTCGACCCATCCGGCAGCGGTGAAAAGCGGCGATCCGATGTTTGCGTTCGATGTTTCCCGCGCGAGAACGGGCATCACCGTTACCTTTTGCGCGGGAAGTAAAACATCGCGAGCTGCCCAAGCTACGAGGATTACAAATCCCAAAATGATCGTTGCGGGCAGGAGATATCGTGAAAAAATATGGCGACGCCCCGCAGGAAATTCACGAGACGATCCATTACGAGAATCGTCTCGCTCGACAGCGAGTTGGCTGATATCGGCATTAGAATTCATTGCATGTTCTCCTTTAGGAGACACCCGATCAATTGGTACCTTAAGGTCGAATATGAATTTTCGAAGCGAGGATACGTAACGTACCGTCTTCGTCCTTCTCGGTTCGCCCGGTTACGGTTACGTATTGCAGTTCCTCGACGCCTAGGAGCATCTTTGCATCGACTGGAACGACCCCGCCACTATCGTCAACGATCTTCACCATCACTTTCATGTCTTTCAGTGTGTTCCGGTCGCAACAGTAATCCCACGGTATTTTACAATTGTCGCCCGGCCGTTCATTGCAAGGAACGAGTGACGTGTCGGTGATCAGGAAAGCGGCTGTCCCGTCGATCCATGGATTCGCATCGCCACCGATTCGGCCGATGACGACCACGTCTTCACCATTAACGGCCGACTCTCGAAATTCCCCGACGTTGATGGCTTCGGCGGGCTCGGCCGTCAAAATATACTGCACGCCGCTCGGCGTTTGGGGATCGGTCGGTGTCTCCGAAGATCCACATCCTGTAAGGCCGATAATCGTTACGCACATAATTATTGAAGTTGCTAGCGATATCCGGCTAGCTGGTTTTGAATTCATTTTTTTGATAAACATTATTTGTCCTTTCATAAATTGGTTGAAATATAATTACGTTTCTCTTAGTCCTTCGATAACCGGTTTTCTAAGTGCTCGGAATGATGGCGGCAAAGCGCCGAACAGACTCAACAAAAAGCCGATACCGCAACCGACCAGCAATGTCGTTCCGTCGATTTGCATCGGGAACGCGCCCATCGTAAATCGCATCGCCATTCCGTCGATAAATAGAATCGCAACTAGCGAAGCGGTTACAGTGGCTGTCATCGATAGGAGCATTGCTTCTTGAAGGACACTCAGTAGTATCGCTCCCCTTCCGAAACCAATCGTTTGAAGTGTTGCAAGCTCGCTCGTACGACTAATAACGCTGGCAAACATCGTGTTCATCGCCGCAAAGCATCCGGCAGAGGCAATGAGACACACGACCAACCATGCAACGATACGAACCGGGCGATAATGGGCGGAAAGCGTCGCGTAGTAAGCCGTTTCTCGCGAGGCTTGCAGCTCTAGTTTATTCCTTTCCTTGCAAAACATATCTAGTTGGGCGAAGGAATTGCTCGGTGAGAGCTTCAGTGCAAGTAGGCTAAGATCTTGCCGTTTAAGCGTCTCTTGAAGGTCGGGCAATCGACACCATAGTTCGGCTTCATGGATTGCACCTCCGGCGACGAATCGACCACTGATTCGCCATTTTCGCCCCTCGAAGATAACGTCACGGCCGACGGCCAATTCTTCGATATCGCGGCCAAGATTTGTTGCAGCGAGTCGACCGACTATTAATTCTCCTGGACCGGGCCAATCTCCTTCGACGAGTTCGACCTTCCCTCGAACCGGCAGCACAGAGGGCGTTACCCCGCGAACCAGGCCGGTCGTTGTTTCCGAACTTGCGGTCGTCGCAATTCGTGTGGCAAGATATAATTCGGCCGAGACATACGCATTGCCGTATCGTTGCTTAATCACACCGAGACTCGCTGGAAGTAAATCCGCCGTGCTGGCTGAGATCGACGAATACTCCAGATTCTCGCCCATTCCGAGCGAGTAAACTAAAATTACATCTGGATCTCCACTTGCTTGCATCGAGGTTTCTAGACCACGAACGAACCCAATGACGATCATCACGAGCAGAAGTACGGTTGCTAGCGCGCAGAATGTCAGGCCGCTTCGCAACGGACGGCGAAATAGGTTCCGAACTCCGTATTCCCATGGCAGCAGTTTAAGCCGCAACATACGATTGCTCTCTCGCGATTCGCCATTGCATGAACGCATCGAGTCAGACAATGGCAATTGTAAAAAGAATGATTGTGCGTATCGAATCGCACAATAAAAGCGAGAGATCGTAGTATTAGATCAGGAAGGAAGAAATCGCGATACGGATTTCCCACCCGGAAAGTTGGTCAGATGGTGGCGATTTCCCGGAAAGAGTGTGAGCCGTTGTAGAATTTGCCCGAGTGGTGGCGGGTAGCGAATCGGCCACGATATCAACGTTGTTCAAATCTAAAGACTTGAACTGCTTATTGGCGTTAAGCTTAAGCAACGCTCCTGCGCAAATTAAATCGCAATGGCAAGATTCCTTGGGCTCATGTGGTAGTTTTTTCGATTCCGCCGGCGAATTATCATTTGTATTGGAGGGTTTGTCTGCCGGGATCTTTTCTGGACACGCTTTACAACAACGGCAACATGCGGAAGATGAAGAAGTAGATTGTTGCTTCTTAGCAATGCTGTGATTCGATTCTGCACAAAGTGAGCTAGTAGGGCACACAAAGGGCGAGATGACAATCGCGCCAATCAGTGCCATTACGCAGGTCAAGTTGGATTTCGAATATTTCGTCATAAATCACCTCACTCGAATTATATCCATCGTCCACGAAAAAAATCAAGGGGCATGGTCTGTTAATTGGAATGCGGTGAGAATATTGTACGCTTTGTTCTCGGACTCTTGCCGCGGAAGTCATTCTTCGTCGAGTTGACTTAGTCGCTCGTTCAAGTAATCGAAAAAGTCTTGTTCTCCCGATATCTCTCGAACCTCATGATCCCAGTCGACTGTCGTCATGCGGTCGCCCTGCCGATAGAAGCACTGAGCATTGCCTGCCTCATCCGGAAGAAACTCAAGCAGGTCCGCAAAACTATAGCCCTTGGGGAAAGCGTTTTGCTCTTTGCAAATTGGGTCCATCATTTCGGCCAATACGCTGACATTACTGCTTGATAGGATCGGGCCAAAGCCGTCGTGAACCGCGTAGAGTCGCCTCAGATCGTCTGGGACATCCCATTGGTATTTGGCAAGACTGGCGTTTGTTTCCAGAGCTGGGTTTGGTTCGCCACCGGAATAGATGTGGTAATACCGCCTACCATCGTAAAGCACGATGTCCAAGAAGTAGTGAAGGGTCCATGTTTCCTCTTTTCTCTCTGCGAAAAGATGAATGCACTTTTCCTTCAGTGCTTTGATAAGATCCGGAAGTTCGCCGGCTAGCGGAGCGAATACCGTCTCGACCGCCGATTCCACATTGATTCCGCCTAAGTGTGCCCATGGACATTCGGGGGGAAACTCTCCGAGCGGAAAGTAGTTTGCACTGTTAAGGTCTTCAAAAATAAGCCGGATCGCATCAAATCCGTGTTCGTCGATCAGCGATCTTTCAAGATCCGTTGTACGAACAAACTCGGGCCCGAACTCTTTCTCGGGATCTCTCTTTAGTTGTTCGCGGTATTGGCTTTTTAGCTGTTCGTCGAGCATGTTCCTTGCTCCTAGTGATTATCCCTTGTACTACCTTCCGGTGAAATAAGCAAAGCCTGGCTTTTCGGTACCCCGTGAAAATGGCTTTGACAACGCCGTGGCGGAGAGTTTATACTATTATAATGATATAGACCCGTAAAGGTCTAGGTTTACCCAAACCTCGAGTATGGATGATATTTGGCGCCGGTGTATGCCATTCGACGCTGTTTGGATAAACCGGGGGCTAGCGCCCTTCCGCTTACATGATCACGAATTCCGCTACCACGATAGCTAGAGAGTAATACTATGGATAAATCATCGCAAACGAATCGACGTCGCTTCCTTTCTCGTACGTTGGCACTTTCGGCCGCTGGGGTCGCCTCGCCGATGCTTATCCCCCGTAGCGCTCTCGCTCAGGGTGACACGCCCGGTGCGAACGATCGGATCGGCGTTGCCGGTATCGGTGTCGGGCGACAAGGTGGCTGGATCTTTCGCAGAGCGGCGGGACATTCGCTTACGCAGGCGGTTTGCGTTTGCGACGTGAATCAGCCCCGGGCCGAAGGGGTCGCGAAGGCTGTTGGCGCTAAGGACGTTTACCAGGACTATCGCAAGGTGCTCGACCGAAAAGACGTCGATGCGATTACGACCGCGACGCCCGAGCATTGGCGAGCGAATATCTGCATCGCCGCCGCGCTGGCCGGCAAGCACGTCTATGCCGAAAAGCCGATGACGCTCACGATCCCCGAAGGTCGACTCATGGTGAAGGCCGCCCGACGGACGGGCATCACTTTCCAGGTCGGTTCGCAACAGCGTTCGCAGCGCGAAAACTTCATCGGTTGTGAGTTCATCCGAAACGGCGGGTTGGGCAAGATCAAAGAAGTTTTTTCCGCCAACTACGAGAGTCCTTGGCTTTGCGATCTTCCGGAAGAACCGGTTCCTGCAGGTCTCGATTGGGAGATGTGGTGCGGCCCCACGCCGCTGGTACCTTACAACAGTCAGCTTTACGTTCCGCGTGGTCAACCCGGTTGGCTCTCGTTCCGTCCCTACAGTGGCGGTGAAATGACAGGCTGGGGAACGCACGGCTTCGATCAGATTCAATGGGCACTCGGTCTCGATAGCACGGGTCCGACCGAGATCCTCGTCGACGGTCCCGCACTCGAAATGCCGACCTACAGCAAGCCGGAAGGCAGCGGACGGGGCAACTCGATCTGCTCGCAACCTCGACTTAGCTACAAGTACGCGAATGGAATCACCGTCCGGTTGGAAAGTGGCAATCGCGGTGGTGGAATCTTCGTCGGCGAAAAGGCGAAGATGGAAGTCTTCCGCGGTCGTATCACGTCGAACCCGGCCGAGCTCGCTACGGATCTGCTGAAAGAACATCCCCGGCAGAATGAAGACCATGTCGGTAATTGGCTCGAATGCGCCGTCTCGGGCGAGCGACCCATCGCCGATGTCGAATTCGGTCACCGCAGCGCGTCGGTCTGCCATTTGCTCAACCTGGCAAGGCTTTTGGGTCGTAACCTAAAGTGGAACCCGGACACCGAGCAGTTCATCGGCGACGACGAAGCGAACTCGATGCTCACACGCCCGATCCGCAAAGGCTACGAATGGCCCGAAGTGTAAAACGCTTGGGGAACTGAGCGGCTTGCGGTTCGCTGTGAGTCGATCGCGAGTTCTCCACGCGAACAACTAACGTCACAGGCCGGGTTTTGCCCGGCCTGTTGCAATGTGCAATCAAGATCTTGTTGCAGATTTATTATTCACTCGTACCGACGGGTGCTTTGCCGAATCCTTCGCGAATCCAATTGACGACCGCCTGGCCGGTGAAGCGTGCGTCCCAGGGATAATCGCCTGTCCAGGAAGGTTTGCCCCGCGCGGGGATCTGTTCGTTGCCGCCATGGCGCATGTTCGTGGCGACGGCCATGAATGTCTTCAAGCCGGCGGGGTCGTAAGCTTCTTCGGCATCGGCTCGCCGCTTTGCCTCGGCGGGCGCGAGCCACGGGTCGTCTTTCCAATCGAGCAACGTCAGATGCAAGACTTCGACCACGTAACGCTTGAGGGTCCGGTCCGGATCGGGCCAATTCTCTTGTGCCGCCGCCTCTGCATAAGGTGCGACCGTGTTGCCTTCACCAATCCAAGCACCGGGAGCGATATCCTCATTCGCGTAGAATCGATTTCTTTGAACGGTTAGCTGATCCGCGGACTTAAGATTTTCGGCAGGGCTGATCGGTGTATCACAAACGAAAACGTTGTTCTCCGCGACGTGTCCCGCCGCGCCGGTCCAATCCTCACCGAGTGAAATCCCCTGGCCCACACGATAACCGATATTGCCACGCATCATACAGCGCTGGATCGTGTACGTCTTGCCATCCGGAAACTCCTTGGGCATCGGGGCGAACTTCAGCGCCATCCGCGGTCTATTTTCCGGGAATCCCAAATCGTCCGTTAGCATCGCGCCGCTAATAATGTTATCCTCAACGATTCCGCCGAACGAGGCACCTTGAATCGTGTAGCCGTTGCCCGGCTGCGCTCTTCCGTCCGACTTGCCCTCCGTATCGGGGTCGGCCGGGCTAGGATATCGGTGCACGAGCTGGACGTTGTTTCGCACAATGGCGGAACAGCCTTCCTGCTTTCCTTCGTTTAGCCACGGATTGACCGCCTTGTTGCTGCTGGTTGAGCTGAACCAATAACCTTCGATAATCAGACTGTTTTCGATCAAGCCACCCAGCCGCATCTGCGGGCCGCCCGAGCCGCCATCGGCCGAGATAATGTTGCGGTACGTATGCCCCATCTGCGAGCCGCCTCCTTGGTAGATATTGCGATCGAAGATCGTGCGACGCGGGTCGGCGTCGGTCATTGGATTGTCCTTGTAACCGTTTTTATAGAAGATTACTTCCTCGAACGTCGGAGCCGCACCGAAGTCCGAGTTGAAATATCCCTGGTTGTGTCCCTGCTCGGACCAACGGAAGGCGCTGATCGATCGACGCATCGTTGTTCCTCGGGGTAAATAGTTCATCTGACCGTTGATGATCTTGCAGTCTTCAATCAGCCATGTCGGAACGCCCGGCTTGCCGGGTGAAGTGCATGTTTCTCTGTGCATGCCCAGGTGGCTCAGGCCGCAGTGCAGTTCTAGCCCGGCGAGGACTTGATGGAACTGCGTAACGGCGTCACCTCGGTTATGTGCAGAGAAAGGCGACCGCCCGGTCGGGTTCACAATCGCGCGACCTTCGTCCTTCGGTCCGTAGGCTGCAACGACCATCGGCTGATCGATGCTTCGTCCCCCGGATAACGAAATATCGAATGTGCGATGCACCCGGCCACGGCGGAGCAGATACCAGTCCGGGAAGCCGGGGCGCTGCGGCAGACGCGGATCGGCAATCGGATATTTGAATGCTATGACCGCTTTTTCGTTCGGTGACAGCGGGTCGGCGCCATACGCTTGGCCGCTGGAGTCGCTCGGGCTGCCCGACGAATCGACGATTCGCTGTCCGTCCCACCAGTAGATCTCGCCCGAAGTGCCGTTGCCATCCTCCGGATCGAAGAAAACGATCATGCTACCTTGGTCGCGATCATTGCCGACACTCTTACGTGTTCCGTCGCTCGTGACGAGCATTCTCGGCAGGTCCGTCCATGACGACTCTGCAGCGTCGCAGGGCGTCGTTGGCAGGGTGGAAAGTACAAAAAGAAGCGTCGCCAGAAAGTGGATGGCGCTTGAAAACGTGCGGTTCTTTCGAGTCAACATGGCTGGTATCCGTTTGAGGGAAAGATATGGGGGAGAGTCCGATATCCGATGATAGAATTTAGGATCGATGAATTTTCGATCAGTGTGGACAGGGATCGGTTCGGATTTCAATATATATAGTCTAAACTGGTTGTTAGCCTCAGGTCAAGCGTTTGGCGGATCTCGTAAAGCGCTTTCACTTATAATCTATTGAACTTCCTATCTTGGCAAAATGGATGCGGTACTTGGCTATGTGAACGGGGATTGGAAGGCATTAATTAGAACTGTCTATTCCATTCTCATTTCGGCAGGATTATACTAGAATTGTGGTGCTATAGATATTCGGGGCCAGCGTAAAGACTGTTTGTTCGAAATATTTATGGAACGTCGTACGAGTTCGAAAAGATTGAGACATTGCTTTATGGAAACTACCATGCATATTATCAAGCAGGCGAAATCGCTTCGGTCGCAAAATCGGTATCGAGTTGTCATCGGGATCGTAAGTATTTCGGTGGCGATTCTTTCGTTCGGATCGCTCACGGCCCAGGCCGCCGATATCGAGCTTGGCGGTTGGTATACGACCGGTCCTCTGAAATGCGAAGGGCCGACCGATTCGCCGATCGCTGAAACTTTGCCCGTCAATTTCGATGCTAAGGACACGAAGGGTCGACCGATTTGGAAATCGGCGCCGCAATTCGTCGACGGCCGGATCATCTCGTTGCCCGTTACCGGTGGCCTGCATACCACTTATATGGCGCGAAAGATCACGTGTGTCAAGCGAATGGCGATGGAGCTTCGTCTGGGAAGCGACGACGGGCTGGGCGTGTGGCTCAATGGGGTTTCGCAGTTGGATAATCTCAATGCCGCGCGTGGCACGGCACCCGCGTCGGATGTCGTCAAATTTAACATTAAAGAGGGGGAAAGCATCCTGTTGCTGAAGGCCTTCAATCTGCGAGG
>Ga0180430_10003379_pt1 | contig 13800 bp, 11 predicted proteins | sample SS_ome_9_FD_132999 | JGI IMG/M metagenome (GOLD analysis project Ga0180430, IMG submission 132999) | Hypersaline lake sediment archaeal communities from the Salton Sea, California, USA - SS_1_S_2 metaG | ecosystem: Environmental > Aquatic > Non-marine Saline and Alkaline > Hypersaline >... | reverse complement strand
AGAAGGCCCCGATTTGTCACCGTTTACAAACTGTTAAACTGACCATGCCATACTTGACCACCGTTTTGAGTCACCTACATGGATCATCAGGAGGTCCTATGCGGCATCAACCCTCAGCACGCACCCGCGCTCGTCAGTTGATCCAATTGCTCTCGCTGCTTGCCTTTCCGATCACCCTAAACTATTTCTCGCCCTATGTGATCGTGGCGGCATCCGCCGTGGGCGTTGTCAACGGCAGCCTGATCCTGTTCGCCCTGCTGTTGCTCTCCTCGCTGCTACTGGGCAGGCTGTTCTGCGCCTGGATCTGTCCCGCGGGCGCCGTGCAGGATATCTGCGCCCAGGTCCAGCCCAAGCCGGCTGGGAGCCGCGCGGCGCACCTCGTTCGCTGGGTCGTCTGGATCGCCTGGTTGGGCACCATCGCCATGATGGTACTGCGCTCCGGAGGCTATCGTACGGTCGATCCACTCTTTATGAGCGACCGTGGCATCTCGGTCAGCGAGGTCGGCAACTATGTCACCTACTATGGGGTCATCGCGTTGTTCCTGATCGTTGCCCTGATCGGCGGCAAGCGCGCCGCCTGTCACACCATCTGCTGGATGGCGCCCTTTATGATCGTCGGCCGCGCCATTCGCAACCTTTTCCAGTGGCCGGCCTATCGGCTCAGTGCCAACAGCGCAGCCTGCATCGACTGTGAGCACTGCTCGCGCGCCTGCCCCATGAGTCTCGACGTCCACGCCATGGTACGGCGGAGCGATATGGAGAACGCCGAATGCATGCTCTGCGGAACTTGCGTCGACGCCTGTCCCAAGCAGGTCATCTCGCTGCGCTTTGGGCGGGGCAGAGACTAGGCGACGGTATCCCGAGTGGCCGCCTTGGACCGACGAACCCCAAACAACACCCCGCCCAACAGAACGATGCCGCCGCTCACAGCAAAGGCCAGCGTCGTCGAGAGATCACCGAGCCAGCCAATGATCGGACCCCACAACGCGACATAGAGTCCCGAAAACATGCTGACCAGCGACATGACCGTGGCGCGGTTGCCGTCCTCGATGCGTCGGTTGAGGTGGGCGCTCAGAAGCGGACCGCGCAGCCCCATCGAACCATAGCAGAGGCAAAAGAGGATCAGGGCATAGGTGGGGCCCAGAATGGGCGCGAACAAGAGGTAGAACAGGCCCGGGAGGAGGGTCACCAGCCAGAGGGCGGCGCGCCAGCCGAGCCATTCCTCCAGCTTGAAGGCATAGCGCGACGCCACCATGCAGAGCCCAGAGGCGATGGCCAGGGCCGGACCGAACAGACGCGCCCCCACCTCGGCCTGCACAAAGTGCGGTTGGTAGAGACTCCCAAGATAGTTGAGAAAGGGCGTCGTCGCCAGCCACAGCAGCAGCAGCCGACGGAACACGCGATCCCCGCGCAAGAGGGCGATGCCGTCACGCAGCAGGTCGAGCGAGGAGCGCTGGGACTCGGACTCGGTGCGAGGCGGCGCCTCGAGCGCCAGCGTCACCGCGCACCCCAAAGCCACGCAGACGGCGGTCGGCGCGATGGCCAGTCGAAAGCGCTCGGGGGTCAGACGGGCTAGCAGCAGTCCCCCCAGACCATAGGCTAGCAGGTTGGCCAGCCGTTGGGCGGCTTCGATGGTCCCCAATGCCTCGGGTAGCCGCCCACTCTGGCCCTTGGCGCGTAGCTCGGAGCCGACCAGCCCCTCGACGCATCCCGAGCCAAAGGCAAATCCCAGCCCAGCGATCACGGCGTCGATTACAAAGACCGCATAGCTGCGGGCAAAGAGATAGACGACCTCGCCCAGCGTCTGCAGCGCCAGCGCCAGGACCACGGCCCACTTGTGGCCGATCCGGTCGGCCAGAATGCCGGTGGGGATCTCGGCCAGGAACATGGTCGCCACGATCAGGCTCCAGATGCTGTTGATCTGCAGCAACGAGAGCCCACGCCCCTGCAGGTAGAGCGTCCCGACCGGTGCGTAAAAGTAGAGCGTGGAGAAAAAGTAGGCCAGCGAAAGCCTGCCGATGTTCCCGAGCCCAAATGGAAACAGCAATCGGGCGATGCGACGAACCGGTGAAAGCGTTGCGGTCATAGCGTGCGTCCTCCAGCGGCGGCCAGCATATCGCATCCGCGGGCGCCCATCAAGTGGCGCAGCGCGTGGCCAGGATTCTGTGCGAATCGCCTTGTACACTGCATGACAGCGGCTGGCTACGCGGGTATACTCAAGGGGATGTACGTCAGCGGCTAGGGAGGAAGCGATGATCTACCGAACGTTGGGCAAAACGGGTCTCCGCGTATCGCAGTTGGGCTTTGGCGCCATGCGTCTGCCGATGGTTGGAGAGGGAGACCAGGCGCATATCGATCGCGATTTGGCCATCCCCATGATCCACGCCGCTTTTGAGGCCGGCGTAACCTACATCGACACCGCCGTAGGCTACTGCAATCAGGACAGCCAGCGCGTGGTGGGCGAGGCTCTCAAGGGCTGGCGCGAAAAGGTCGTGCTCTCAACCAAGAACCACGAATACGATGATGAGGCTACTTGGTGGCAGCATCTTGAGGACAGCCTCGATCGCCTGCAGGTTGAGAGCATTGACATCTACAATCACCATGGCATCAACTGGGAACGCTGGACAGAAAAGGTCGAGCCGCGCGTCAGCAAGTGGATGATCAAGGCGCGCGACCAAGGCCTGATCAAACACATCTGCACCTCGTTCCACGACAGCAATGAGAACTTGATCAAACTGGTGCGGACAGGCTACCCCGAGGTCATCACGCTGCAGTACAACATGCTTGACCAAAAGCTGGAGGAGGGCATTGCTCTGGCGCATGAGCGGGGAATCGGCGTCGTGGTCATGGGACCGGTGGCCGGAGGAAGGCTGGGCGTCAGCAGCCCCGTTCTAAGCGAGATGATCCCTGGCGTGGCCAGGGTGCCCGATCTTGCACTGCGCTTTGTCCTCTCCAACTCCAACATCAGCGTGGCGCTATCCGGCATGAGCACCATGCAGCAGGTTCTGGAGAACACGGCTACCTGCGCCGACCCGGTTGCGCTTGACGCAGAGGATCGCAGGGCGATCGAGACGCAACTGCAGCGACTCAAGGCGATGGCCGATCTCTACTGCACCGGATGTGGCTATTGCCTGCCCTGCCCCCAAGAAGTCAACATCCCGCACATCTTTCAAAAGTACAACGAGGCCCGGGTCTATGGCCTGTGGGATGCGGCCCGAGAGGCTTACCAGGCGTGGCAGTGGGTCAGCGGCGAGCAGGCCGACGCCTGCATCGCGTGTGGCGAGTGTGAGACCAAGTGCCCGCAGCACATCGCCATCCGCGATCAACTGCAAGAGGCGCACGAGGCCTTGACCTCGTCAGACTAGGGCCACATGGCGGACGATCACAAGCCCACTAACCCACGCGAGCAGCGCAAGCAGACCGAACGTCGTGATCTAGCGCTGGTGCTGCTCGTGCTGCTGGTGGTGGGCAGCGTGATCATCGGGTTGGTCTATGGCTGGCGTTCGATCCCCAGCGCACTGCTCTGTCTGCTGCCCGGTGCGATCCTGGTGCTGCTATTGTTCCTGTTCTGGACGGTGATCGACGCCTGGTTACACAAGGACGACTGAGGCCCTAGAGACCAGCACGCTCGAGCCAGTAGAGCAGCGCCACCAAGATGGCGGCCACCGACGGCACCACGATCCAAGGATGCAACCCTAGCGCCTCGGGCAGAGTCACCGTCCCGAAATCACCACGCGAGAGCAGATTCCGCTGCAGCCAGGGATACAGGACAGCATAGAGCCCCGCCCCCAGGAGTATCCCCACCACCCCGCCAAAGAGAGCATCGAGTGCGCCTTGACCCACAGCGCCTGCCACGGTGCCCGGGCAATAACCCAGCACAGCAAAGCCCACGCCAAAGATCAGCCCGCCGATCACAGTCGCGCCGACGCTGCCCGGCTTGGGGTGCAGCGTGGCCAGCCCCAGACTGCGCAGAGCATAGACGCCGATCATGCCGGTCATGGCGGCAGTCAACATGATCTTGACGACGGTAAAATCGCGCAACAAGAGCTGCCCAATGATCACGTCATATTCCGTCACGCCGCCGCGCTGTAGTAGAAAACCAAACAGGATCCCGGCTACGAGTCCCAGCAGCAGTTGCAGACGCTTGTTAGAGTGCAGTTTTTCCATAGCGCCCCCTAAAAGATCAGCTGCGCGGCCAGGATGCCGCCGGCGAAAAAGCAGATGGCCGCCAACCAACCGCTCAGGGTCAGCTGCAGTGTGCCACTGATACCATGGCCGCTGGTACATCCGCCAGCCCATCGCGAGCCAAGCCCCATCAATACACCACCGACCAGGGCCACCACCCAACGACCGATAGGCGCTTCCCCGAATGTCGTGGCCCATAGATCAGGTACCCAAGACCAGGCAAAAGAGCCTGACAGCAGCGCTGAGAGAAAGGCACCGAGCAGCACGCCCAACACGAGCATCCACTGCCACTCGATCTGGGGCACGGTCTTTTTGTAGTATGGCCGCTCGAGTACCTTGTCGCCACGGAACAGCCTCTCGATCATGCCAGCGGTGCGACTAAAGGCCGTCGAGCAGCCTAGTGGCTTGTCCGACAGCAGAAAAGTCAGCCAACTGAGCACACCGATGCCGATCCCAACGGCATAGGGCGACCAACGCGCCTGATAGAGCCATTCCATGGTCATCCACCTCCCCTGTATCCTGCGGCTAGACCGCCTCGCGTGGGCCAGGACCCGTGTAGCAGACGGGGCAGCTGGGCCCAAAGCCCCCGGCCGAGATGGCCGCCATGCCCCCTGCCAGACTCGCTACACCCTCGAATCCGTGTGCCTGTAGCAGACTGGCGGCAAAGCTGGAGCGGTTGCCGGTACTGCACAGGGCGACAATCGGTACATCGCATGGCAACTCGACATAGGCAGTCCGTAACTCGGGCAGCGGTATGTTCACCGCTTCGTCAAGATGGGCCTTGTCGTACTCGCGCTCTGATCTAACGTCGAGCAGCACCAACGGCTTACGCCCACCTTTGGCACCGCTCAACCGTTCAACAGAGACCTGCTGCACGTTCTCGATTGGCAGTCCGGCCTGAACCCAGGCACGCATGCCCCCCTGAAGATAGCCAGTCGCTCTGTCCAGACCAACGCGTTGCATCTGGCGACGCGCCTCGAGCGCCTCGGCCTCGTCGCTGGCCACCAGCGTCATCTCGCTATAGGGCGGCAGCATCCAGCCGGCAAAGGTGGCGAAATTGCCGCGCAGGTCATTGTGCCAGGCGCCATGAATGTGCAGTCCGCCAAAGGCAGCATAGTCGCGCACATCAAGCAACAGGCGGGACTCTCCCATGGTCCAATAGGCCAGTTCGCGCGGCGCGACGGGTTTCAGCGGATCCAGGTCATCGATGCGCGTCGGGCCCTGCCGGTTGATGTCGCTGCAGCGCGCGAAATGGTCGGGCGCGGCGGGCATGTCGTGGGTCAGTGAGTGGATGAACCCCGCACGATCCGCAATCTGCAGCGCGGGGTTATAGCGCCGCTCGTACCCGATGGTCGACGTCCGCTTGTCGCCCATGGCGCGTCCACAGAGCGAACCGGCACCGTGCGCCGGATAGACCTCGCACAAGTCGGGTAACTGCATCAACTTGGCCAGGCTGTCGAACAGCGCCGATGCCAAGCTTTCGGCCTGCCCAGGGAACAGGTCCGGACGGCCCACATCGCCGACAAACAGCGTATCCCCGGTAAACACGGCCACTGGATCGCTGCCGCGCGCCGTATCGCGCACCACATAGCTTACATGCTCCGGCGTGTGGCCGGGGGTATCGAGAACATCGATCTCCAGGCCGTTCAGCTCGATGGTGTCACCCTCGTTGACGGCGACGTGCTCAAACGCGCACTCCGCCGATTCGGCGATATAGATGGGCGCACCGGTTGCCGCGGCCAGGTCCATGTGGCCCGACACAAAATCGGCGTGCAGGTGGGTCTCGAGAATGTGGGTAATGCGCATGCCCTGCGCGCGGGCGGCCTCGAGATAGACCTGAATGTGGCGCTCGGGGTCGATAATGGCGCAGACATCGCCACGACCCATCAGATACGAGCTGTGGGCGATTCCGGGGACAAAGAACTGCTGCAGGATCATGCGCGCCGCCTCCTATGGGCTAGAGCATGCGTCAGAAACGCACATAGATGAACACAACCGAAAGGACGATGAAAAACGCCGTCAAGAGCGCGCCGGCGCGCACATAGTCGGCGTTATGATAACCGCCGGGAGCCATCAGCATGGCATTAACGGCGTGGGTCGGCAGAATGAACGAGTTGTTGGCGCACAGAGCGGCCAGCAGCGCCAGACCGCGCGGATCCATGCCCAAGTTCTCTCCCAGCAACATCAGCAAGGGAACCAGCACCACCGTCGAGGCGATGTGACCCATGATCAGCGTGAACCCCGTGGCGAGCACGGCCACTCCGATCAGCACCAGGAAAGGCGGGGCGCCTGAGAGCAGCGTCATGGCCTGGGTGGCGATCAACTCGGCGGCGCCGGTGTCCTTCATCGCCAGGCCCAGCGGAATCAGTCCGGCCAGCAAAAAGACAGTGCGCCACTTGACGGCGCGATAGGCCTCGTCCGGCTGGATGACGCCCAGCAGAATCATGGCCAGCGAGCCAGTCAGCAGACTCAGGGCCAGCGGCAGTCCAGCAATTGCCGCTCCCATCGACACCAAGAAACAGACGGCGGCGACCACCGGTTTCTTTCCCTTGCTCCCCGATTCGACCGAGGTGACCAGCAGGAAATCGCCTCCCTCGCCCATGGCATGGACCCGTTCCAAGGGACCATGGACGATCAGCGTATCGCCCACGCGCAGCACATCGGTGTCGAGATCGAGGGCCTGCGCGCAGTCGCCCTCGATGCGCCCCAACGGCACCACGCCATAAGTATGGCGCATGGCCACTTGCTGCATGGTCTTGCCCACCAGTCTCGAGCGCGGCGCGATCACCACCTCGGCATAGCCGGTATCGCGCAACACCGGCAGCCCGTCCTCGGTCGCCGGAATCATCACCAGACCGTACTCTTGGCCAAAGGCGGCGATGTCCTTTGGGTCTCCCAAGAGCACCAGCTCCTGCTGGGCGGCAAACCGCGTCCGCCGCCAGGGGGCATAGAGGACCTCATCGTTGTCGCTCATGGCCAACAAATGCAGCCGATAGCCGTCGCACAGGCCCGAATCATCCAGCGACATTCCGATCAGCGCTCCATCGCTGGGGATGACGGTGCGAAAGATGGTGGTGGGTAGGTCCCACAGATCGCAGATCGAGCAGGGCGCATCGCCACAGTCCGCCGACTCTTTCCGGGGCAGCACCCAGCGCCCAAACACCCCGAAATAGGCCATGCCCATGATCAGCAGGGCGATGCCCAGCGGCGCGATGCCCAGCAACGAAAACTCGGCCTGACCGCTCTGCGCCAAGAGATCGTTCACCAGGATTAGCGAACTGCCCCCGATCATGCTCATGTTGCCGCCGAGCAGGATCATGAACCCCATGGGCATCAACAGATTCGAGATGGGCCAGCCCTTTTCGCGCGAGAGGTGAACCATGACCGGGAGGAACAGAGCGGCCACACCCACATTCTGGAGCAGACCAGAGATGACGCCCGACACAAGACAGATCAAGGTCAGAGCCCGCTTTTCGTCGTCGCCTGTGAATCGCATGATCAGGGCGCCAAAGCGCGACATCACGCCCGAGTGATCGAGGCCGTACCCCAGGATCATCACGCCGATGACGGCCATGACCGTGTTGCTGGCGAGGCCGGAAAAGGCCTGCGCGGGGGTGACCAGGCCCAACCAGGGCAGCACGACCATCAGGCCGATAGCGATCACATCGAGGCGCAGCCATTCTGAGACGAACAAAAAGATGGTGATCGCCAAGACGATCAGCATTTTGACGATTTCTGGGGTCATGACAGCCACAACTTCTCCGGTCGCTGGATGTGTCCAGCTATCATACCGGTGCCGGTCGCGGCGTGTCAAAAGTGGGGGAGGGGGCGGGTTTCCCGCGGTTGTGTTGACCCTTCCCGCCGCGCATGCTATTCTCTCGCCACCTTTTTCCGAGGAGGTATCGACATGGCTCGCTGGAACGCGCTGGTCACGGTGCCGCAGTCGCTGCGGCAATGGGTCGTGCGCCAAGAGGCCCTCGACAAGCTGGCCGGCTTTTGCGATGTAACGCTCAACGAATCGGGCGCCAACTGGGGCGAGGCACAACTGGCCGAACGGATCGGCGGCATCGACGTGGTCATCGCCAGTTGGGGCCTGGCCAAGCTGGACGAGTCGGTGATGGCCCGCGCCGACCGCCTAAAGTTCGTGGGGTATGGCGCCGGCAGCGTCAAGGGGTTTGCCCTGCCGCCCTTTTGGGCCAAGGGATGTCGCCTGTCGCACGCCGCCTTTCGCATCGCCGACTCGGTGGCCGAGTACACCTTGACCGCCGCCATGATGGGGCTGCGTCGCCTGCAGGACTATGATCGCCGATGTAAGGCCGGTGAGGCCTGGCCCAAGGCGCGCGAGGACTTTTCCTACGAGATCCGCGGCATGCAAGTGGGCCTGCTGGGCCTGGGATACGTCGGCCGACGCACGGCGGCCATCTTTCAGGCGCTGGGCGCCGAGGTGTGGGCCTATGACCCCTATCTCTCGGCGGAACGCGCCTCGGAACTGGGCGTCCACAAGGCCGAGCTCGACGATCTGCTCGCCAATTGCCCGGTGGTCTCGGTGCACCTACCCGTGACGCCCGAGACCCATCACCTGCTGGGGGCGCGCGAGCTGGCGATCATGCGCGACGACGCTGTCCTGATCAACAGCGCCCGCGACTGGACCGTCGACCAGGATGCCATGCTGGCCGAGCTAGAGAGCGGTCGCATCTGGGCGGCGCTGGACGTCTATGATCCCGAGCCGCTGCCGGTCGACCATCCGCTGCGCAAGCTGGACAATGTGCTTCTGACCCCGCACATAGCGGGTCACACGCAGACGGCGCACCTCTCCTTGATGGGTGAGATGATCGATGAGGCCGAGCGCCTCTACAAGGGAGAGCCCCTGCAGCACGAGGTCACGCAAGAGATGCTGGCTACCATGGCCTAGGGGTGATACTGATCCGCCCCAAAAGCATAAAACCACCCGGAGGTACTAGACCTCCGGGTGGCTCTCCTTTCTGCGCCCCGGTCAACTCAACGAATCACCAGCGGCAGGCAGAACCTCCCGACCGCCTCCACGGTCATGGTCGGCGTGGCATCCGGGTCCAGGGTCGGGGTGAGCGTCCAAGTGGGGCCGGGCCAACCCTCCGGTGTGGACGTCGGCGTATCCTCGGGCTCGGTCGTCGCTGTCGGCGTGGCGGGCGTCAGTACTGGCGTTTTGGTCGGCTGGCTGCAGAGCGAACGGTCGGCCGCATTGGCCACCTGGCGCTGCTCGGGGGCCAGCAACTGGTCGGCGTCGATGCTGAACGTCGTCGTGACAACGCGCCCATCGGGCAGGCTGCTGTGCGGATGCAGACTCACCTCGATGTGCCCCACTTCGCCAGGGGCCAGCGCCGCGATGGTCCAGATCATCTCGCTCTCGCCGGGCTGCAGCACGCCGGGCACGTCGCTGCCGGCGCCGTCCTGCAGACAGCAGCTATCGGGGGGCAAGATGACGCTGATCGTGACGTCGGTCAGCCAGCAGGCCGTGGTGTTGTCGACGTCCACCCCATAGTAGAGATTCCAGCCGGGGCAGAACCGCTCCGGATTGCTCGTCGCGCTGATGTCAGGCAGCACCGCCTCGGCATAGCCGGTGCCCAGGGCTTGGCCAAAGACCTCGATCTCGTCCTGTACCAAGGTGCCGGTCTCGTCGTCGCCCTGCCATACGACCATCGCATTGCCGCGACAGCCGCGAACTGCCAGCGTCGGCTGGTCGGCGCCGAAATCGGCGGATGTATCGTCATCGCCCATGTCGCTGATGCGCCAGTCGTCCGGTCCTGTGGCCGTTCCGTCGCCCTCTAGCATCTGGGCAAAAATCTCGAATGCGTCGTCACCCTGGGGCGAACCGTCGTCGCCGCGCCAGACGACCAGATAGGCGTCGTTGGGCACAAAGGCCACTCGCGGGTGGAACGACTTGAGATCGGGATTACCATCGTCGCCCATGCTGCTGATGCGGAAATCATCGTCGCCGACGGCATTGCCGGAGGCGTCCAGGCGCTGACCATAGATCTCGTACTCTTCGTCCGCCAGCGCGCCGCCATCCTCGCCGGCCCAGACCACCAAGAACTCTTGGTTCTGAGGATGATAGGCAACAGCCGGACGACGGGCGTCATAGTCCGGGTCGCCATCGGGGCCCATGCCGCTGATGCGAAATCCAGGTGCGCCCAGGAGCGTGCCGTCGGGCCAGAGCCGCTGCCCGAATATCTCGAATTCCTCGTCGACCAGCGGCCCGGCGTCGTGATCGCCCTCCCAGACCACCAAATAGCTGTTGTTCGTTCGATCGTGCGCCACGGCGGGGTGTTGCCCGCGATAGGCGCCGTCCGTCGCGCTCGAGCCCATCTGGCTGATGGCGAATCCACTGGCGCCCACCAGCGCGCCCGTAGCGGCATCGATCCGCTGACCGTACACCTCGACGACATTGTCGTCGGCCTCGTCGCCGTGCCAGACAACCAGAAACTCACCGTCGACGCCGTTATAGGCCACATCGGGATGGAACGCCGCGCGCGAGGCATCGCCGTCGACGCCCATGGCGCTGACGCGAATCGTCCCTCCGATCAGCGCGCCGTCCAGGGCCGATACGCGCTGGCCCCAGATCTCGAGTTCGTTGGCGCCCATGCCGGCCGCCGAGTTGCTGCCCGCCCAGACCACCAGGAACTGGTCACGCGTGTCGTCATAGGCCAGAGCCGCCTCGCGGGCGCCATAGAGGTCGTTCCCACCAGAGGCAACGCTGATCGGAAACATCGTCCCCGTGGCCGTGCCGGTCTCGGCATCGATCCGCTGTCCAAAGACGTCATGCTCGTCCAGCACGTCGTCGTCGCCCGTCCAGACGGCCAGGTACTGATCCTGCAGCCGTCCATAGGCGATGGCGGGACTCAAGCCGGCATAGTTTAGATCGCCATCCGGCCCCATATGGCTGATCCGCCAGTCGTTGGCGCCCTGCTCGCTGGGAAGCGCCAACAGCTCGCGCACCGGCTCGGGGGCGCGCCCCGATTGCCCGCTCGAGGAGAGCAGAGGCAGCGCCAGCAGCACGGCCGCCACGCAGAGCACACCCAGCGTCCGCAGTCGTCGTCCGCTTTGAGTCATGCCGCTACTCCTCGTCGGCCAGCAGTTCGGCCACCAAAGTCTCGAGTTGGTCCAGTCGGGCGCCCAGTTCGGCGTTCTCTGCCTCCAGGGCCGCGATCTGTCGATTCTGGGCCTGCAGGGCCGCTAGGGTCACGCCGTTGACGTCCAGCGGCGCCAGATGCGTTTCGTCGGCGCCCAAGCCAAAGGCGGCGTAGAAATCCTGGGCCATCGGGCCCATGTGCCGCACCGATGGATCGTCACCGATATAGTTCCAGGTGCTGATCGGTAGCTCGGTCAAAGCGGCCAACACCGCCTCGCCGTCTACCTCCGCAAAATGCTCCTTGCGGTTGACGTCCGAGGCCTCGGTCAACGCGCCGGAGAGCACCATGTTGCCGTTGGCGTCGAGCTGCATGGTGGGGTCGGCGCCGGCGGTGACCGTCATGGCGCCGCGGATATCCAGGGTCAGCGCCCCACCCGTCTCGCCACTCTCGGGATCATAGCCAGCCATGAGCACCACCGGGTGATCCGACAGCGAGCCCACCAGCGTCTGCGTTTCCGTCACGGCGATCGTTGCGCTGACCACGCTGTTGTGATCCACGACCATCGCTGGATAGTCGGAACCATCATAGATGTGCAGCCCATGGGCGGGACTCTCTAGGCCCAGCCCCACACGCCCATGGCGTAGCACCAAGGCATCATCTGCTTGGCCGGGATAGACGCGGAAGGGCTGCGTATTGACCACAGAATCTCGCACGGCAAACCAGCTCTCGTTGGCCCGAAGGTCCCAGGTATAGCTGCCCCAGCCGCCGGGATCATGCTGCTCTAGGCGGATTGTGGGATCATTGCTGCTGCGCATGTGCAGCAGCTTTTCTGGGCTCGACTCACCGATGCCTACCGATCCGTCCGCGACGATTCGCAGCGCGTTGTTTGGCGCATTGCCCTCGATCAAAAGGGGCATAGAGTTCCTACCCAGATCCCGGATAGCGAAATAGTCCGCGCCGTAGTTGTTGCTCTCATTGGCCACCAACTCCCAATCACGGGTCGGATAGCCCTCGATATCGCTCGAATCGGTGAAACGAAGTCGCGTGTTGTCCTCCTTGAGGTGCATGGTGATGAAATAGAAGGACTCACTGCCGTCGCAATCAACCCCCACGCAGAGACCACCCACGACATAGACGTCCTCATTGTAGGTGGCTGCCAGATCCCGCTCAGCCTGTGCCGTGACGTTGGCCTCGCCGCCCCCCTCTGCGTCTTGCTCCGTCGGCACCGGCAACAGCAGCGCGCCCTCGCGCACCACAAACCCTTCCGAGATCACCGGCATGCTCTCGGGCATCTCGCCGGAGGCGAGCAGTTGCGCCACAACAAGCTCTCGCTCGGGACGCTCGGGGGCAGCGTCGAGCGCCGCCTGGGCAGCGGCCGAGAGCAACGGCGCAAAGCGTAGCTCGTACTGGTAGCGTCCGTCGGCCAACTTGCTGGCGTCAACCTGCCAGCGTAGCGTCGCGTTGGCGCCAAAGGCGGCCTCGTCCGACCAGCCGTCAGGGCCGGACACCCGCAGCGTCGCCCCTCCGTAGGCATAACCGACCTGCCAGACCAGGCCGTCCTCGCTGCGGAGGATCGTTGAGAGCCTGTCCTGCGACACCGTGGCATTCGCCGGACTCTCGGCCAACATCGCCGACGACACCAACGTCACCATGACCAGCAACGCCACCAACACCATCGCCATTCGCTTCATTCCGCTATCCTCCAGGGCCTAGTCAGCCAGGCTGGCCTGAACCAGCGCTTCGAGTTGCGCCAGTCGGGCTTGTAGATCCGCGTTCGCCTGCTCGAGCCGTCCGACATCGGCACTCAATCGGGCGTTCTCTGCCGCGAGGTCCTCTATCTGGTGATTCTGGGCCTGCAGGGCCACCAGCGTGACGCCATTCACGTCCAGCGGCGCCAGATGGGTCTCATCCACGCCCAGGCCAAAGGCGGCGTAGAAATCCTGGGCCATGGGGCCCAGGTGCCGCACCGATGGATCGTCACCGATATAGTTCCAGGTGCTGATCGGCAGCTCGACCAAGGCAGCCAATACCTGCTCGCCGTCCACCGCCTGGAAATGCTCTTTGCGGTTGACGTCCGAGGCCTCGGTCAGCGCGCCGGAGAGCACCATATTGCCGTTGGCGTCGAGCCGCATGGTGGGGTTCAGGTCGGCGGTCACCGTCAGCGTGCCCGAGACGTCCATGGTCAGTGCCGCGCCCGTCTCGCCGCTTGCGGGATCATAGCCAGCCATGAGCACCACCGGGTGATCCGACAGCGAGCCCACCATAGTCTGCGTCTCACTGACCGCCACCATGGCGCGGACCTGTCCCGCGTGGTCGACGACCAGTTGAGGATAGTCGCTGGACCGATACACGTGCAACGGGTAGGCAGGCACTCCCGTGCCGAGGCCAACCCTGCCATTGGAGGCCACCCGCAACGCATCCGTCCGCGCTTCGGCGTCAACGCGCAACGGCACAGTACCATGGGTCTCGTCGACCAAGGCAAAATACTCTTCTCCCTTCCAGGACCTGT
>Ga0180430_10003377_pt1 | contig 13811 bp, 8 predicted proteins | sample SS_ome_9_FD_132999 | JGI IMG/M metagenome (GOLD analysis project Ga0180430, IMG submission 132999) | Hypersaline lake sediment archaeal communities from the Salton Sea, California, USA - SS_1_S_2 metaG | ecosystem: Environmental > Aquatic > Non-marine Saline and Alkaline > Hypersaline > Sediment... | reverse complement strand
GCCAGCACCATGCACACGCGACACCGTTGCGGTGCGCGGCCGAGCGTCGCGAACACGAGCTGCAGCAACGCCGGTCCGCCCGCGAACAGCGCGGCGCCGGCGACTCCGACGAACTCCACTCCGCCGATCGCGACGACGGCGAGGATCGCGGCCTGCGCGTAGGTCGCGAGCCACAGCGGTCGCAGCGCCGCCGCGTGCACGCGCCCCAGGTCCGGGCGCACGGCCACGCGCGACGCGGCGCCAGCGGACGGCAGGTGTCGAGCGCGCGCGAGGGCGCGGCGTTGTTTCGCGGGACGAGGCACCGGGACGGGGCACGGGGACGGAGTGGGAGCCGCGACACGGCGCAGCGGCGGCGATCGGACCACAGGTCGCGGCCCACCTGTAGGCTCGGGTTCGCCGCCGTGCATCCCGCTGGTGTGGATCCGGTCAAGGCGGATCGGGCCAGAGCGGTTCGGGCCAGAGCGCTCGGCCAGGACGCTCGCACCGACCGAGCGATCCGCGGCGACGACGCCGTGACGCGCGCTCCCCCACCCCGCTCCGCCATGCACCGCGTCGCCCTCCTGCGCGTGCCCCTGCTCGCATCCGCCCTCGTCCTCCTCATCGCCTCGAGCGGTGCCACCTCCTCGACGGGCGCCCAGGACGCAGGCGTACCGGACCTGCCCGAGCACACGGCGTGCATCGCCACCGCCGACGACCTCGCCGACCTGAAGCTGAAGGTCAAGCGGCTCGAAAGAGCGAGCGAGGACTTCGACGCGACGATCGTCGAGATCGAGGTGCGCAACACGGGCGAGCGGTGCGTCGAACCGCTCACCTTCGAGTTCGTGGCGAAGGGCAACCACCCGTACCGCGCGTCGCGCGTCCTCGCGCCGTTCCACGGCCGCGCCGGACGCCTCGTCGCGCCGCGCTCGCGCGAGCGCTACCGCGTGCTCGTCGGCGCGACCGAGGAGACGCTCGACGACGCCTTCGTCCGCGTCGTCGAGGCTTCGGCCTGGGACCCGGACGCGCCGGAGGCGGACCTCGGTGTGGACGACGGCGACATCCGCGTCGGCCGACCCCAGGTGGTGCGCGAGCAGTACTCCGTGCGCACGAGCGTCGAGCTCGAGAACGAGAGCGACTGGCCGATCGACGTGGTGCTCGAAGCCGACTACCGCGACGGCAAGGGCGGGACGACGCAGTTCCTCGTGCGCCTGGACCCGCGCGAGACGCGCGTCGAGACCTTCGATCACCTGCCGCGGAACCTCGGCGATCGCCTGCCGCCGACGCTCTTCGGCGCCGAACTCGCGCGCGTCGAGGTCGTGGACTGGAGCGTCGTCGTGAACGACGGTTCGGCGTACGCCGCCGCGCTGCTCGAGCGCGCGTGGAACCGCTGGCACCGCGCCGACGCCGCACGCTTCCCGCTGTCGGCGACCGTGCACGCGGACGTCGAGCTGCGCGGGCGCTTCTCCAGCAACGGCGGGCGGTTCGACACGGTGAAGGAGGTCGATGCGGTCGTGACCTTCGAGGTCGACGGGAGCGCGCGCGTCGCCGGCGCCGACGGAGAGCCGCTGCCGAGCGACGCGGCGGCCGCGATCCGTCGTTCGGTCCGCCATGCCGCCGCGCAGCTGACGCGCCCGAGCTTCGACGAGGTGCGCCACCGGTGGCGCATCGGCTTCGTCCGGTCGCACGAGGACGAGATCAACGGCGCGGCCGTGACCGTTCGCGTCGAGGGCGCGGAGGACCACTTCGGCTCGTCGGACGCCATGGTCCTGCTGCAGTTCGATCGCGTCCGCGCGGTGTCGCCGCCGCGAACGATCCCCTACCGGTCGACGCCGTCCGAGTCCTGGAGGCACGCGGAGACGAAGGACGAGCGTTGGTTCGTCACCTCGACGCGCGTCGATCACGAGATGCAGGGGACGCGCTCGCAGACCTTCGAGTGGGACACGCGCGGCGACGACGCGCTGCGCCTCGACGCCGTGCGCTACAGCGAGGAGGCGAAGCTGGTGGACGCACCGGAGCGGGTCGAGCTCTCCTTCTCGCGCTGGCGACCGGGCACCGCGCTCGTCCCGCGCCCCGCGCCCCCGACCGGTGCGCTCGCCGACGAGCTGCGCGCCGCGTGGGAGCGGCACGCGCGCTTCCCCGACCCGGACGCCGAGGTGCGCGGTCGCTTCGTCGCCACCAACCCGGGGACCGACGGCGTGTGGGTCGGACGCACGCGCGTGGGGGGGACCTTCGCGCTGTCCGGCGTGCAGCCGAACTTCTGGCGCCACAGCGACTGCACGATCGAGAACTGAGGACACGACGGCGGACGAGCGCGCGATCCTCTCCGGCGCGTTCCTGGACCGGCTGCTCATGTGGTCGGGTCGCGACCCGATGCGCTGGGCCCCGTTCGACGAGGCCTTCGCCGGCGCCACGCTCGCGCCGGGCGTGGGCGGTTGGATCGAGGTCGATGGCGTCCGCGCGTTCGCGCGCGTGCGCCTCGACGACGGCCGCGTGGCCGCCTGGCGCACCGCGTTCGGTGTGACGACCGCGATCGAGTGGATCGAGCGCGACGGCGCGCTCCTGCCGTCCGCGATCGAGCGCGACGGCAACGGCCGCGCGGAGTTCGAGTGGACCCGGGTCGCCGACGGCTGGTGGTTCCCCGAACGCATCGACCTCGAGGCCTACTTCGGCGACGACTGGGGCCCGGAGACGCTCGAGTTCACCGCCCTCGAGGTGCACCCGCCCGAGCGGTGACGATCCCGACTTCGTAGCGCGATCCGACCGGGGCGCGTAGTTTCGAACGGGACATGAAGTTGCTCGCTGCCTTGCTGTTCTGCGCCTCGACGCCGGCGTGTCTCGTAGGCACGGCGTCGTTCGGGAGCGACGACCCCGTCGCCCACCCCGTCGAGACGGACGCCATCGCATCGGAGACGACGCGGGCCGACGTCGAGGCCGAACTCGACGCCATCCACGCCGCGCTCGACAGCGCGGGACCTGCGGAGACCCATGAGCTGTGCTGGCGCCTGGTCCGACTCGTTCTGCCGCGACGGCTCGGCGCACTCTCCGATCACCGCGCCCGCCTCGAGGGCACGATCGCCGCGCTCGTCGCGAGGGAACGAGTCTTCCTCGAGGCGAGCGGGTCGCCGGCACTGCCTCTCGCTGCGGACACGCTTTGGAGCGTCGTGGTCGCGCTCGCGCCCGCCGTCGAGGACGGGATCCCGACGCACGTGGAGTGGTCGGTGAGCCATCTGTTCGCGGCCGGTGTCGCGATCGAATCCGGTCGACTGGACGACGCAGCGCTCGTGCTCGAGTCCTGGGACCGGGGCGAGATCGAGGACGTCGAGTGGGCGGGTTGGAACGACTTCATGTGGTGCCTCGTCGACCTCGATCGAGCTGCTCACACGCGCGCACACGCGCGCTGTTCGAGCCTGCTCGCCCTCGTCGACGGGTGGCTCGGGCAGAGTTTGACGGAGGGGCAGATCGCCCTCGCGATCGCGGCCGTCCAGGTGACGCGGAAGCTCGGTCGTGCAGCCGATTTCATCGATCTCATCACACGCCTCGGCGACTACTCACTGGACGCCGAGATCGCTGCGACCCTGCGCGTTGAGCACGCCGCGTTCGCCTCCTACCTCGACAATCCGCTGGTCGCCTTCGAACTCGCGTCGGAGGTCCTCGAGCTGCTCGAGGGCGCCGACGCGACGAACGACGACGTGGCGGCCGCGACGATCCACCGCGCCTACGCTCTCCTCCAAGTGGGCGACCTCGAGTCGGCGCGCGAGTCGTACCAGCTGATCCTGGAGACGGAAGGGATGGAGCCGCGCTACCTCGCGCCCGCGCACGAAGGCCTCGCACTCCTCGCGTCGAGATCGGGCGATCACGACGAGGCCGAGCGCGCGATCGAGGCGGCGCTCGACATCCTGCGTTCCACCGGACGGTTGACGAGCGAGCAGGTGGTCCTCAGCGCGAAGGCCGAGGTGCTCGGAGCGCGCGGACGCTGGGCGGAAGCGTGGCAGTTGGTCGCGGACGCCGAGGCGTTCCTCGCGAGCGCACCTGTCGACGAACTCGGGGCGGAGGGCGCCGCCAGGCTACGGCGCCTCCTCCGCGCGTGGAGTCACGCGACGCAGGACCTGGTCGCGGGCGAGCACGCCGCGGCGTCCACCGAGGCGCGCGGCGAGATCGCCGCTCGCGGGCTGAGAGAGATCGTCGGCTGGTCCGGGCGTTCGCTCGCGGTCGCGTTGGGACACGCCGATCTCTTCGAACGGCGCGCCGAGGAACTCGTCGAGCGCATCCAGGCCGAGCTCGAGGACGACGAGACGCTCGTGCACTTCGCGGCTGGGACCTTGCGCCTCTACGCCTACGTCCTGACGGACGACTCGATCCGCTTCGTGGACCTCGGTCCACGCTACGCACTCGAGAACGCCGCGTGGAGGCTCGCGCAGGAGGGCTTCATCCGCGGCGGTGAAGGTCGCCCCGCGCGCGACTCCGTCCGTTCGTACTGCGAGCTCGCCGCGCCGCTGTATCGCGACCTGATCGAGCCCCTCGGCCTCGACCGATCGGAGGACGCCACGCTCGGCCTTTTGGTGGTCGCCACTCCGATGCTGTCGTCACTGCCCCTCGAGGCCCTCGTCCGTTCGGTCGGAGAGGACGCCAATTGGTTCGGCGAGGTCGAGTTCCTGTGCGACGACCACGACGTCACCTACCTCACGACGGCGACGCAGTTACTCGCCTCGTCGGACGCGCGAGCCGATGCGAGCGACGATGCGAGGCCGCTGCTCATCCTCGGAGACGTCATCCCGGCGGAGACCGTCGAAGAGCCCGAGCTGATCCAGGCCCGACAGGCGTTCGAGCCGTTCGCCCGACTCGACCACGACCGCAACGAAGTCTTCGGTGTCGCGGCATCGCTCCTGGACTACGACGACGAGGATGCACCGACGAGGCGTCGACTCGATCGACTCCGCCGGGAGTCCGAGACCATGGTCGCATTGACCGATCACCCGGGCTTCCATCTGTTCACGGGCAAGCACGCGACCGCCGACCGCCTCGCGGAGGCCGGCGCCCGCTATCGCGGCCTGCACGTGGTCGCGCACGGCGCCTATCTCGACCTTCAGCCCGAGCGCACGGCCCTCGCGCTGTGGCCGAGCGCCGACGGGAGTCCGCTGCTCACGCTCGACGAGATCCGCGCGATGGACCTCGAGCTCGACTTCGTGGTCCTCTCCGCGTGTTCGTCGGGTGAGGCGTCGCCTCTGCCCGGCGACGGCACGAGGTCGCTGGCCGCTGCGTTCATGGAGTCGGGTGCGCGCCGCGTGCTCGCGACGCTCAGCCCCGTGCGCGATGCCGAGACGCACGACCTCATGCTCACCTTCTACGACGCTCTCGCCAGGGGCGCGTCCGTGGAGGACGCCCTGCGAGCGGCGCGGATCCGGATTCGAACCGACGGCGCCGAGTCGATGCGAGGCATCGAGTCCGAAGAGGAGCAGTCGGACCTCACCGACTACGGCCACCCGGCCTACTGGGCGCCCGTCGTGATCTTCGGCGGTTGACCCGAGCGAACGAGCGCTACTCGAACACGATCGGGTCGCCGACGACGACGAGCGCCGTCTCGTCGAGGACGAGTTCGTGCTCGTCATCCTTCACCAAGAACGGCCCGCACTTGTAGTACCAGCTCGTCTCGCTGTCGGCGCCGTGTACGCGCACGACCAACCAGGCGTAGACGTCGTCGTCGTTGGTGACCATCGCCGTCGACGGGTTGTTGAAGGCCTCGACGGTGTGCGACGGCGCGGGGGAGAACACCTTCGAGTGGCAGGGCGCCCACGAGGGGATCGAGCCGTCGGGCGGGTAGACCTCACCGACCCAGAACTCGACCTGGTCGATCGCTTCCTCGGTCGAAGTGATCGTGACGGATTCGCCCTTCGGCACGTACAGCTCACGCTTGCCGCGGAGTCCGCGCCGAAACCCGATCTTGCCGCCCACCGTGGGGCGCGACTCGGCCTTCTCGTCGTCGTCCTTGTCGCCGATCGGCACCAAGGTGCCGTACTTCGAGGCGTCGACCCAAGCGACCGCGAACCGCCCACCGCTCGCCACGTCGCCCGTAACGGCGTCGAAGGTCAGCTCGGTCCGGGCCAGGAAGTCGCCGATCTCCGTCTCGAACTTCATGACGAGGTGGACCGGGCCCGTTCCGTCGAGCGCCAGGCGCATCGACGCCGGGACGGGATCCACGACGCGCCGCGTCACCTGTCGCGTGCTGCGCTCCGCCGGCCGACGCTCGACCCTCCCGTCGTCCGTCGTGACCAGGATGCTCGACCAGGGCGTGACGATCGCTTCGTCGAGCGTGGGGGTGGCGTCCAGGATCCGAAGAAGCGGGTACGGCCCGGGGCGATCCTGCTGGAAGAGCCACAGTTTCAGCGTCCCAGGGACGGCCTCGCCCCATCCCGCGACCTGGAGGTCGCAGGTCACGACGCGCTGGCCCCCGTCGCGTACGACGTAGAACGCCCCCCGTGCGAACGGACGCCCCATGACCTGACCCGGAACGACACGACCCTAGGCGTCCTTTCCGATCGTGGGGGACTTGTACCCGTCGCGCGGCGACGGACGATCGACCGGGGTCGTGCAGGAGACGAGCGGGCCGAGCAGAGCGAGGATGGCGAGGTGCGCGAGCTTCATGGTTGAACGGGCGGTGGCTTCACTTCGAGGAAGGGGGCGAAGGCGAGTCCAGAACGAGATAGCTCCAGCCGTCGTTCATGCCTCTACCGTCCGGAATCGTGTGCTCGTACCGGAGCGGGTAGTGCCAGCGCTCCGCGAAGGGGTTGCTGCTCGCAGCGGTCGTCACGTGCAGCTCGATGATGACGTCGTTCGAATTCCAGTCGAACACCGAACGCTTGTTGGAGACCGAGATGGTGGAGCCGCCGTTCGGCACCTCCGGATACCCGAGGCTCCGAAGGCCCCGGCCGGCGCCGGGCTGCTGATCGCCGATCCAGAAGGTCACGCTCTCGAGCGGCAGGTCTCCGTTCTTCGCATCGGGCTCGATGACGACCTTCTCCTTGTGGGCTCCCCCACCTCCGACGCTGACCTCGAGCGACCCGCTCGCGCTGCGACGGAACCCGATCTTCCCGGACACCGTCGGCGCCCCGACGAAGGGATCCTGGCGCTCCGTCGACTGGCTACCTGGCGCGATGCACCCCGACGTGACCGAGACGACGAGACAGATCAGCGCGAACGGAACGAGAGCACGGAACCACATGGCAGCAACGAGGTCGGTGGTCAGGGGTGGACGGCGTCGCCGCGGCGCGCGGGCCGACGGCGGACCGGGGGACGTCCGGACAAGGACCCATGAGGATAGGTCTCCCCGTGAATCCCGTGTGTCCGTGCCGCGGGTGGGCCCCTTTCCGCGCTGCGGGCCGCGTATCATCCGGGCATGAGCGCCGTGCTCCGCACCACCATCACCCTGGACGGCCGCGAGGTCGACTTCACCGACGGCGAGACCCTGTACGAGATCGCGGCGCGAGTGCGCGGCTCGCGGGGCGGGGCCGAGGACCGCAGCGATCCGGACGGGATCCCCGCGCTGTGCTACGACCCGCGGCTCGAGCCCTTCGGCTCGTGCCGGCTGTGCGTCGTCGAGGTCGAGGGCGTCCGCAACCCCGTCGCCTCGTGCACGACGAAGGCCGCGGCGGGGATGGTCGTTCACACGAAGTCCGCGCGCGTCGAGCAACACCGTCGGACGCTCGTCGAGATGGTCGTGTCGGAGAACCCGAGCACGGACGCGATCGACCCGCTGCGCGGATTCGCGTCGCAGGAGCTGAAGGCGCTGGCCGCGCGGTACGGCGCCGACGGGACGCGGTTCGCCGGTGCCCGCTCGGGTGCGTCGATGCCCGACGACGGCAACCCGATGATCGGGCGCGACTACGACCACTGCATCTCGTGCTACCGCTGCGTGCGCGTCTGCGCCGAGCAGGAGGGCGACTACGCGATCAGCGTCGCGAACCGCGGGTTCCACACCCGGATCACGACCGAGTTCGGCGGCACGCTGCGCGACAGCGAGTGCACGTTCTGCGGTCAGTGCGTGCAGACCTGTCCGACGGGCGCGCTCGGCGACCTGCGCGCGCAGCGCTTCACCGAGCTCGAGGAGCCGATCGAGCGGACGCGCACGATCTGCCCGTACTGCGGCGTCGGTTGCTCGGTCGACCTGTTGACCAAGGGCGACACGCTCGTCGGCGTGCAGCCGGCCATGGACGGCCCCGCCAACGAGGGCGCGCTGTGCGTCAAGGGCCAGTTCTCGTGGGACTGGGTCCAGCACGCCGACCGCCTGACGACGCCGCTCGTGCGCAAGGACGGCGAGCTGGTCGAGGCGACCTGGGAAGAGGCGTGGGAACGCGCGGGCGCCGGCTTCGCGAAGGCGCGCGACGAGCACGGGCGGCACTCGATCTACGCCGTGGCGTCGGGCCGCGCGCCGCACGAGTCCGCGTACACGACGCAGAAATTCGTGCGGGTGGGCTTCCAGTCGAACCACGTCGACAACTGCTCACGGTCGTGACACGCCCCCACGGTGGCCGGTCTGGCCGCCACCCTCGGACGCGGTGCGATGAGCAACCCGCTGCGCGACATGGACAAGCCCGACGTCGTGTTCTGCATCGGCACGAACATGACCGAGGCGCACCCCGTGGCCGCGACGCGCATCAAACGCGCGCTGCGGCGCGGCGCGACGCTGATCGTCGCCGACCCGCGCCTCATCCCGCTCGCGAAGAAGGCGCACCGACACCTGCGGCTCCGGGTCGGATCGGACGTCGCGTTGCTCAGCGCGATGGCCCACGTCATCGTGCGCGACGGCCTCGTCGACGAGCGGTTCGTGGCCGAGCGCACCGAGAACTACGAGGAACTCGCGCGCCACGTGGCGAAGTTCACGCCCGAGTGGGCCGAGTCGATCTGCGGCGTCCCCGCCGCGGACATCGAATGGGCCGCCCGCGCGTACGCGCAAGCCGAGCGCGGCGCGATCTACTACACGCTCGGCATCACCGAGCACATCTGCGGCGTCGACAACGTCCAGAGCCTGTCCAACCTCGCGCTCCTCACCGGCCACATCGGTCGCGAAGGAACCGGCATCAACCCGATGCGCGGACAGAACAACATCCAGGGCGCGGGTGACTGCGGCGCGCTCCCGAACAACTTCCCCGGCTTCCAGCCGGTGACCGATCCGGCCAGCGTCGACAAGTTCGAGAAGGCGTGGGGCGTGCGGGTCGACGGCGAGAAGGGCATCACGAAGGTGCGCGCACTCGAGCAGTGCGGCGAAGAGACGCGCGCGATGCTCATCGTCGGCGAGAACACCGTCGTCTCCGACCCCGACCGCGAGCACTGCGAGCACGCGTTGCGTTCGCTCGACCACCTCGTCGTCGTCGACATGTTCCTGACGGAGACGGCGCAGCTCGCCGACGTGGTCTTCCCCGCGACGGGCTGGGCCGAGACCGACGGCGTGTTCACGAACACCGAGCGCCGCCCCCAGCGCGTGCGCGCCGCCGTGCCGCCGCCCGGCACCGCGAAGCCGGACTGGGAGATCATCGCCGGCATCGCCAAGGCGATGGGGCTCGAGGGCTTCGGCTGGTCGAGCGCACAGGAGGTGTTCGACGAGTTCTGTTCGCTCGCGTCGACCTACGCGGGCCTCGACTGGGAGCTCGTCGGCACGGGCCGCTTCCACTGGCCGGTGCCCGAGAAGGGGCACCCGGGGACGCCGATGCTGCACGAGGGCGAATTCCCGCGCGGCCGCGGCCTGTTCACGACGCCGAGCTACCGCGATCCCGCCGAAGTCGTCGACGACGACTACCCGGTGTGGCTCACGACCGGTCGTCGCCTGGCGCACTACCACACGCGCACGATGACCGGGCGCTCGGCGGGCAGCGACTGGATGGTGCCCGAGGAACTCGTCGAGATGCATCCCGACGACGGCGCGGCGTGGGACTTCGCCGAGGGCGACCTCGTCGTGATGTCGAGCCGCCGCGGCGACGTGGTGGTCAAGGTGCACCTCACCGAGTGCTCGCCGCGCGGCACCGTCTTCTGCTCGTTCTCGTTCGGCGACGTGCCGGTCAACAACCTGACCGGCGGTGGCTACGACCCGATCACCGACACGGCCGAGCTGAAGGTCTGTCCGGTGCGCCTCGAGAAGGCGAGCGGGGTCCTGGCGTGACGATCGGCGACGGCGTCCTCGACCCGGCCTTCGCGGCCGCCTGCGAGGCCGACAGCGCGGAGGCCTGGTTCGAGGTGGCCGAACTGGTCGCGCCGAACGCCTACCGGCTCCCGCTGATGCGGCCCGAGGCGGCGGCCGATCTGCTCGCCGACATCGACACCGCGCGCGACGAGTACCGCGCCGCCGGCGGCCGCGTCGTGCCGCCGAACTCGATGCACCAGCACGGCGCGGTCCTCGAGGACCTCGACCTGGGCGAGCTGTGCGACGCGTTCCTGCGCGGCGCGGTGCTCCCCGTCTCGCGCCACCTCTTCCGCGACTTCCACGGTGACGAGCTCGACGAGCACCACGGCTACCTCGTCGAGTACGGCCCGAACGAGGACAGCGAGCTCGGCTTCCACGTGGACGACTCCGACGTCACGCTCAACCTCTGCCTGGGCGACGGCGGCGCCGACGGCCGCGGTTTCGACGGCGCGGAGCTCACGCTCATGGGGCTGCGGTGCGAACTCCACCGCCAGACCAGCGTCTTCAACGACGAGATCGTCGAGCTCGACCACCTGCCCGGCACCGCGATCCTGCACGCCGGCGCGCACCGCCATCGCGTCGAGCCGATCCGCAACGGCCGCCGCCGCAACCTGATCCTGTGGTGCCGCGCGTCGCAGCGCCGCAAGGGTCCGCGCAAGCTCGCGTGTGCGCCGTGGTGCGGGATGTACGCCGGAACCGACTGACGACGCTTCGCGTCGCGTGCGCGCCCGGACCTGTGAACAGCGACGCGCCGACGCCGCGCCCGTCGTCAGCGCCCGAGTAACAGGTTGCGATGGATGCGAACGATGCGCCGGGTCGCGTACGTCACCGCCACGTCGGGGAAGGCGTCGCCGTCGAAGTCACCGATCGCGATCTCGCCCGCCCCGGTCGCTGCCGGCGCGAAGCTCTCGGCGGGTGCGTAGACGCCGCCGCCGAGCCCGCGGAAGAGATGGATGGAGCCGCTGTCGGGGCCGTTCCCGTCCGACGTGACGACGTCGAGGACCGCGTCACCGTCGAAGTCCCGCACCGCGATGTCTCGCGGTGCCCTCGGCGCGACGTCCGCGTGGACCTGCGTGAATCCGGCCGGTCCGAGGTTCAGAAGCGCGCGGAACCCACCCGCCGGATCGTTGACCGACACGGCGAGCAGATCGGGAAGTGCATCACCACCGACGTCGGCCACCGCGACGGCACTCGGCGCGAAGTCGAGAGCGAAGACGACGGGCGGTTCGAAGCCACCACCGACCGCTCCATACACCACGGCGATGTCCTCCGAGGCGTTGTTGGCAGCGATCAGGTCCAGCCGACCGTCCGCGTCCATGTCGGCGACGGCGATGTCCACCGTGTCGTTGCCGACCGAGAGCGTCGTCCCCGCGCCGAGCGTTCCGTCGCCGAGTCCGTAGTGGATCGTCACGTCGTCGACCCAGCTCTCCTGGGCCAGACCCGAGTTCAGGACCACGTCCAGAGCGCCGTCGCCGTCCAGGTCCGCGATCCTCATGTCGTCGACGAACCCCGTGGTCGACACCGACACCGGCGAACCGAAGTCGCCGCCACCGAGCCCGGGATACACGCGCAACTCGGGGCCGGCGCTCGCGACGAGGACGATGTCGAGTTCGCCGTCGGAGTCCATGTCGGCGAGCGCACAGGTTCGTGCGCCGACGCCGTCGAGCTCGAACGACGTCTCGAGCGTCGCGCCGCCGTCGCGTGAGAGCAGGACGTCGAGGTTGGCCGTTCCGAGGGAGGTGACGACGAGATCGGCGAGTCCGTCGCGATCGATGTCGCCCGCGGCGATCCGCGACTGTGAGTTGCCGCGATCCTCGAAGAAGCTCGTGAGCCTCGGGAGGCCGACGCCCGGGGTCGAGAGTACGACGGTCACGTCGGACTCGGCGAGTCCCGTCGTCCGCTCCATGAGCACGAGGTCCGCGCTCCCGTCCCCATCGACGTCGGCCGTCAGGCGATCGGTCGAGTAGAAGCCGTAGGCTGGCTCGAACGAACCGAAGCCGTTGACGCCGTCGCCCGGCGCGAACCAGGACGACTCGTTGAGCGCGAAGAGATCGAGGTGCCCGTCGCCGTCGAAGTCGTCCAGGAGCAGGTCGACCGACGACTCGGGGGTCGGCATCGGCGGGAGCGGGAAGGGCCCGATGAAGACCCCGTTCGGCCGCCCGAGGAGGATGCTGATGTCGGGCGCGTCCGAGATTCCGCCGACGACCACATCGGTGAATCCGTCCTCGTCGGCGTCGCCGAGCTCCATGCGCTGGTACTCGCCTCCGAGCGGCGTACCGACGGGAGCTCCGAAGCCGCCGTCCCCATCGCCGAAGTGGACGAAGAACTGCTCGGCGTCGTTCTCGACGTATGCGAGATCGACAGCGCCGTCCTGGTCGAAGTCGTGGAGTTCGAGTTCGCCGAGCGAATCGATGACCGGCACGGCCGATGCGAACGTGAAGGCGCCCGTCCGGCTCCCGAGGTGGACGCGGACCTCGTCGTTCGAGACGTCCAGTACGAGCACATCGTCGATGCCGTCGCCGTCGACATCGCCCGCGCGGAGCAGAGTGAGGCTGCTGCCTGCGCCGAATGGCGTGCCTGCCACGAAGGCGCCGGCGCCGTCGCCGAAGAAGACCTGGACCTCGAATCCGACGATGCAGAGCACGGCCACGTCGAGGAGGCCATCGCCGTTCGCATCGAGCACGACGACGTCGCGCGGAAGGCTGCAGCACGGCATGCGCTGCCCGATAGCAAGACCGCCGGCGCCGTCCGCCAGTGCGACGACGAGCTCGTTCGCGTCACGGTCCACGACGAACGCGTCCTCGTCGCCGTCACCGTCGAGATCGCCCGCCGCGACCGCCGTCGCCTCGACGCCGAAGTCGTAGGTGCGTGCTACGAGACCGGGGCCTCCGGTCGGAAGACCGAGTACGAGTCGCCGCCCGTTCGTGAAGGTCGACCCGCCGATCGCCGCCGGATCGTCGATCATCCCCTGCACCACGAACGACGCGCCGACGAGGTGGGCGCCGACACTCGGCACGTCGAGCACGAGCGGCGAGCGCCCCTGTTCGTCGGTGGTGAACAGCTTCAGCCCGAAGAGCGGGAAGCCCGGATGCACCGTTGCACCGAAGAACGGCAGCGGCACCGGGGTCGCGACGGTGCTGAAGCCGACGCACCCGTGTTCGAGCGGCGCCGCGTTCGTCACCTGCAGCCGCAGCGGGTTGCCGACGATCGGCGAGCCTTCGAGCGTCAAGGTCGGCAGCCCCGCCGAACCGGCCGTCCCACCGCCGAGGTCGACGGATTCGGACCCGGACTGAGCGAAGAGCGGGGCGGGGAGGAGGGAAACGACGGCGAACGCGCGGGCGAGCGAGCCGACGCGATGGACGCGGTGCATGGGGAGTCGGGGTGGGGTCGAGGCGTGGCAGTCCCTTGGAGCCTACGAGGGCCCCGCCGGGAGGGCGGCTGGAGTGGGTCGAATCGGCCAGGCGCTGCAGGGGGCGCGCGCAGCGGGCACCGCGGTGAACGGCGGCAAGAGTCGCCACGCGGGAGGCTTGCAGCGCGCGAAGGACCGGGCGCTCGAGTCCGGGGCCCCCCCCCCCCCCCCCCCCCCCCCCCCCCCCCCCCCCCCCCCCCCCCCCCCCCCCCCCCCCCCCCCCCCCCCCCCGCGGGCGCCCCCGCCCCACCCCCG
>Ga0180430_10003376_pt1 | contig 13813 bp, 10 predicted proteins | sample SS_ome_9_FD_132999 | JGI IMG/M metagenome (GOLD analysis project Ga0180430, IMG submission 132999) | Hypersaline lake sediment archaeal communities from the Salton Sea, California, USA - SS_1_S_2 metaG | ecosystem: Environmental > Aquatic > Non-marine Saline and Alkaline > Hypersaline >... | reverse complement strand
GGGGAAGAAGCCTTGCGCCTCCTGGTGTTGCAGGCACCCCAACGCCAACTGTTTGATGTTGTTCTTACACTGGAGCTGGCGGGCCGCCTCGCGGGCACTCTGCACCGCCGGCAGCAGCAGCCCAATGAGGATGCCGATGATCGTAATCACCACGAGCAGCTCCACGAGTGTAAAACCGGTTCGTCGGATCATGTCTCACCTCAGGTGGATCCCAGTAGAAACACGGAGAAACTCAGAAGAACGCTCCTACACTCCGCCAGGATTTTACCATGGCTTCGCTTGTACTACAACCCCCCTGCGGTGCGATTCTTTGCTTGGGATTAGCTATGCACGTCTGTCGATGAGGCAAACCTCGCTACTCACTGCTTAATACGCTGACAATCTCCACCTCACCAACTGCGCAGCGGCTGTGGGGCTCCCTGAGCCGGCCGTTGCTTGACCTCGCCGACCACTCCTGATAGATTAGATGGAGTGTTGTATGACACGTCCCCCAGCCCGCCCCTTTTGCCGCTCTAGATTCCGGAGCCTCGCCCGAATGAAGCCCCATTTCGTGAGACTTATCGTTTGCTGCCTAGCTGGTTCCGTTGCGACCACAGCCTCCGCGATTGGTCCGCACCCCGACGATCTACGCTGCGAATAGGGAGCACAACATCGCCGACGAACAGCCCGACCGGGTCGCCGCCATGCTGGCCGAGTGGAACGCGTGGTGGAACCCGGCGGGGAAGGATGAAAATGGAGGATTCTCGTACAACACTGGGCAACCTGTCGCGCCCGGTAGCTTCGGCCCGGCCCCGGGCCGAGGCCACGGGCAGCGGGGCACGAACAACGGGAGCGGAGCACGATGCAAGCGGCCTGATCGTCCGCCGTTTCCCATTTTCAGGAAAGGGAAGATAATCCACATGAAAACAGTTCTGACCACAATCGTCGTCTCGACGCTTTGCCTGCCGTCTTTGGGATGGGCCGCGGGGACGCTGGAGGCGGGTTATCTCCGCTGCGAGTACCGTGTGGATCCGATGGGCGTGGACGTGAAGCGCCCGCGGCTCTCGTGGATCGTGCAATCGGACCGCCGCGGGGACCGGCAGACCGCGTACCGGGTACTCGTGGCATCGAGGCCGGAGTTGCTCGCCAAAGACGAGAGCGACCTGTGGGATAGCGGGAAAGTCGACTCTGACCAGACGATTCACGTCGTCTATGACGGGAAACCGCTGGAATCGCGTAAGCGGTGCTACTGGAAGGTACGGGTGTGGAACAGGGACGGCAAACCTTCTCCCTGGAGCGACCCCGCCATGTGGACGACAGGGTTGTTCGAGGACGACGACTGGGCGGCGCCATGGATTGCCGGCACGTACAAACCCGCACCGGGCAAGGAAGATCACCTCCGCCCGGCCACATTGCTGCGCACGCAATTCAATATTCCGGAGAACATCGAACGGGCCACGATCTACTTGACCGGCCTCGGGCTCTATGAAGCCCGCATCAATGGGAAGCGGGTGGGGGACGACCTGCTGGCGCCGGAATGGACGGTGTACGCCGAGCGCATCCAGTACCGCGCGTTCGACGTCACCGATCTCGTGCAGACAGGCGACAACGCCGTCGGCGCGATCCTGAGCGACGGGTGGTACTCGGGCCGCATCCTGGGGCTCCCGGGCGTCAGCAGGCGGCCCTTCAAGGGCCAGCGCGGGTTCCGGATGCGCCTGGACGTCGAGCTGGCCGGCGGGAAGACCATAACGATCGGCACCGATCCCACGTGGAAAGAAACCGACGAAGGCCCGTGGCGTCACTGCAGCCTCTACGACGGCGACACCTACGACGCGCGCCTGGAGATGCCCGGCTGGGATCGTCCCGGATTCGATGACTCAACGTGGGGACCCACGCGCGAAGTGGCGTATCCCGGCACGCGACTGGTCTGGCAGCCAAACGAGCCTATTCGCGCAACCCGCGAACTGAAGCCGGTCGAATTGAGCGAGCCCGAGGACGGCGTGTACCGGTTCGACCTGGGCCAGAACATGGTGGGCTGGTGCCGTCTGACGATCCGCGGATGCGACCCCGGGACCGAGGTCACGATGTACTTCGTGGAATGGTACAACGTGGACGGCAAACCCGTGCATGCCTACGGCGCGAAACGAACGGACACCTACATCTGCCGCAGCGCGGACGAAGTGGTCTTCGAGCCCAAGTTCACGTACCACGGATTTCAGTATGTCGAGGTGCGCGGGCTCGAGGAGAAGCCGAAACTCGACAACCTCACGGGTGTCGTGATCCATTCCGACGCCCCTCGGGCCGGACGTTTCGAGTGTTCGAACCCATTGATCAACCAGCTCATGGCGAGTATTTACTGGACGCAGATCGGCAACATGCATTCCGTGCCGACCGACTGCCCCCAACGCGGCGAACGGCTCGGGTGGATGGGCGATCCGCAGACGTTTTCGCAGGCAGCCATCTTCAACATGGACATGGCCGCGTTCTTCTCGAAGTGGACGCAGGACATCATGGACTCGCAGCACCCGGAGGGCCCGTTCCCGGACATCTCGCACCGCGTGCACCCGAAACACCCCCGGTATGCTTCTCCGGCCTGGGCGGACGCCGGGGTCTTCATACCGTGGCGCATCTACCAGAACTACGCCGGCATCCACCTGGTCGAGAAACACATTGACTCGATGAGGGCGTGGATCGACTTTCTTCACCGGAACAATCCTGATCTCATCTGGAACAAGCCGCGCGGCCGCGACTACAGCGACTGGGTGAATCTCAGCAACTCGCGCAATCCTGATTTCCCGCGAGGTCCCGCGATTCCGAAAGTAGTCTTCGCCACGGCATTCTGGCACCAGTCCACTACCTTCGTGTCGAAGATGTACGCGGCGCTCGGGCGGTTCGAAGAGTCGGACAAGTATGCGGAGCTGGCCGACGGGATCAGGCAGGCCTTCAACGAACGCTTCGTGTCCGAGGATGGCCGCGTCGGGCTTCTGCAGGATGACGGCAGCGTCAAGGATGAGTCCCAGGCCGGCTACGCGCTGGCGCTCCGATTCGGGCTGCTGGAAGGAGCGCAACGGGAGCGGGCGGTGGCGCACCTCGTCGACAACATCGAGGACACGTACGGAGGTCGTTTGTCAACGGGCATGCAGACCACGCATCGCATGATGATCGAGCTGAGTCGCAACGGCCACCACGACCTGGCCTGCCGGCTGATCACGCGCCGCGCGTTCCCGTCCTGGGGGTACATGCTGGATCAGGGCTCCACGACGATCTGGGAATGCTGGGACACGTTCCTTGAAGAGACAGGCGTCAATCCGCGCGGCACAATCTTCTCCTTCAACCATTTCGCACTGGGTTCGGTAGCCGAATGGGTCTACCGATTCCTCGCCGGTTTCAACGATGACCCGGAACACCCCGGCTGGAAGCACTTCACCATCGCGCCGATGCCCCACAAAACCGTGACATGGGTGAAGGCCGACTACAACTCGATCCGCGGCCCGACCCGAAGCGACTGGCGCGTCGAAAATGGCAAGATCACACTGAAGGTGACCATCCCGCCGAACACCACGGCTACCGTACGCGTGCCAACCACGGACGCGAAGTCGGTCACGGAGAGCGGCCAGCCGGCGGACAGGGCAGAAGGAATCACGTTCTTGCGGGCTGAGAAAGATGCGATCTTCTATGGTGTGGAATCTGGAGAGTATACGTTCGCGGCAACGTATACGCCGCATGAGTCCCATACGCCCCACAAGGAAGACGAATAACGAAAGAAGAGGAGAACGCAGAGTGAAACAGACAAGAAGAGACCTGGCCGCAATCACCGCACAAGCATGCATGCTTCTCGTCATGACCGGCATGATCGCGGGCCTGGCCTGGGGCAAGGACCTGGAAACCACCGCATACGGACAACCCGCGGAGGGTGACATCGGCCCGTTCATGGGCGAACCCAGGTTCGACGAGCAGAGGGTGTTCAAAGGGGGCCGAGGTCCGAACGTGGTTGTCGCGACGGACGGCACCGTGCTGGCCACGTGTGGCTCCCCGGTCAAGCTACGGCGCAGCGAAGACGGAGGTAAGACGTGGGGCGAGCCGATCGACGTGGGCAATGGGCACGTAGCCAGCGGCAATATCGTGAACGAGGTCAACGGGGACGTCTTCATTTTCAGCGATCCCCGTGGCCAGATCCCGCTGACCTTGCACCGCAGCTCCGACGACGGCAAAACCTGGGAGGTTGTGGACTTCGAGATCAAGCCCGACCCGAACGGTAACGTTCCCGCGATGGCAATGAACGATCATGGCGTCACCTTGCGTTACGGCAAGTACGCGGGAAGGCTGATCCGCCCGGCACGGGTCTATAACGGGAAACGGGGTTACACCACGGCGATCTACAGCGATGACAACGGCAAGACGTGGGAGAGCAGCGACCCGTTTCCGGAGATCGGCACGGGGGAAGCCACGCTGGTAGGGCTTTCCGACGGGAGCATCTACTACAATACGCGCCGCCATTGGGCGCCGAAGGGCAAGAACCCCAGGCGACGCTGGCACGGGTGGAGCTACGACGGCGGCAAGACATGGCAAGATGTATCGATCTGCGAAGTCCTTCCGGACGGCCCTCAGCACTCGAATTACGGACTGATGGGAGGGCTGGCGCGGCTACCGGTCAAAGGTGTCGACATCCTGGTCTTCTCCAACATCAACCCTCCGGCGGCCGACAGGGTGGGCAAGGCTGCAGGTCGCCAGAACGGTCACGTGTGGGCCAGCTTCGATGGTGGTAGGACCTGGCCGGTCATGCGCCAAATCACGGACGGCCCCTTCGGGTACTCGTCCACCATCGCCGGAAGACCGGACACCGCGAGTGAAGCCTGGATCTATACGGGGTACGAGAACAACGGAATGGTCGTCGCGCGCTTCAACCTGGGCTGGCTCATCGATGTCGGTGAAGGAAAGGCCGTGTTAACCGGTGACGGCGAGATACCGGGATGGCTCACGCCTTGACAGATACCTCAGTCTTTGGAGGCTGGTCCTTATGAGGCGACACACCCCTAGTCGCGCGGCCCCGACCCGGGCCAGCGCCGTGCAAGTTGAGTGCGAGATGGAACGCAAGATCGGGCCCATGGACTGCACCGCCCGCTATTCGCACTACGATCGCTCGTCCTCGCGCCGGGTCGGCCCGGTGCTACCGTGGATGCGTAGTGAGTTTTACCTGAGTGTCATTCGTTCCATGAATCTGAACAGAAAGGAACTCCGGAATGACACGAAGCGAATTGAGGCTCTGCGCGAATATCTTGATGTTGTCCATCGTGTCAACTGAAGCCAAACCCGTGCATATCGGTCCGCCCCCGCCGGGCGTAGACCTGAAGCCACGGCTGGAGTCCAGCGATCCCGCCACGTGAAAACCCGTTACCGACAAGGTGGAGACCCCAACCGGCGGCATCACGCTTGCCGAGGGCGGGCTGTTCCGGCAGATGATGACGAACAACATCACCTATCTCCTGGACTCGTTCTCCGTCGATCACATGCTCTATCCCTTCCGAGTGCGGGCGGGCCACGAGGACCCGCCAAAGGGCGAGCGCCCCCAGGTCAAGTTCTGGGATACTCAGCTTCGCGGCTCTAACGCGGGCCGCTTCATGATGGACGCGGGCAACACGCTGCGCTGGATGGAACATGAAGAGCTGCGCGGACGGCTCGACGCGTTGATCGACGGCATCGAAGCGTGCCGGGAGGACAACGGCTACATCCTGGCCTATCCCCCCGGCGAGCCGGTGTCGGAGGAGCCCAATTACGCGCGGGCCTGGTTCACCGTGGGCCTGGTCGAGGCGGCGATTGCGGGCAACGAGAAGGCGTTGCCGCTCCTGCGTGGTCATGCCGACTGGTTCAACCAATGGGGCCTGCTTCCGCGGCTGCTCACTTGGCAGAACAACAACCCGCAGGGGCATATCGGGTAACCGTTCACAGCCTGGCCGGGGACTGGTCCCATTTTCGCGGCGAAAGAGCATGACCAAAGGCCAAACGCCTTCGCCGCCGCGAAAATTAGGACAGTCCCCCGTGAACGGTTACGAAAGCCGAATACCAGTCCATCCGCGGCCCCGGCCGACCACGCAAGACTCCTGAAAATCAGTGATGTCCCCTTTTTCGATCTGGCTGCGCGAAAACAAGCAGTGGCGCCCGATGGTGCGCGCGTATCTTGCCGTTACGACATTCGTGGATGCCCAAGTCGGACGCGTGCTCGAGGCGGTCGACGAAGCGGGCGTGGCGGACAACACGGTCGTCGTCTTGTGGTCGGACCACGGCTGGCACCTCGGTGAGAAGGGCATTAGCGGCAAGTGTTCGCTGTGGAGCGAATCGACCCGTGTGCCGCTCGTCTTCGCCGGCCCGGGGATCGCGGCCGACGCAAGCTGCGACGCGCCGGTGGAACTGCTCGACGTCTACCCCACGCTGGTTGATCTCTGCGGTCTTCCTCGCAAGGTCGAGCTGGAGGGCGCCAGCCTCCGGCCGCAGTTGCAAGACGCCTCGGCGCCCCGCTCGCGACCTGCGATTACCACCATGAGTCGGAACAACCACGCGGTGCGTACCGCCGACTGGTGCTACCTGCGCTACGCCGACGGGTCGGAGGAGTTGTATGACCGCAAGCAGGATCCCGCGGAATGGAAGAACCTGGCCGACGATCCCAGGTTCGCTGAAATCAAGAGCGACCTCGCCCGGCTGCTCCCCGTGGTCAATACCCCGCCGGTGCGGGGCAGCAGCAAGCGTCTGGTCGAACGCAAGGGCGGCAGATGGCTTTGGCAGGGCCAGGAGATCGTACCGAAAGAAGCGATCAAATGAGACGCATCGGCCCGCCAGTATGCACAACCGCAGGCGAGGGTCCCGCCGGCCAGACTCACGTTCACCGCTTGAATGCAGGGACGACCACGTCGGTGTTGGCCTCGGCGGCGATCTGCTTGTCACTTCGGTCCTCGTCCTGGCCGCGGACGATGTAGTAAGGCCGGCCCTTGCCGGTGCCGAAGAACAGATAGCGGTGATGCTCCTGCGAGCCTGACCCCAAAAGCGTGGGCACGAACGAAACGCCGTCGATCGGAGCAGGCGGCTCGATGCCGGCCAGTTCGCTGAAGGTGGGCATGAAATCCCAGAAGGCCAGCATTTCGTTCGATACGCGTGCCGGGCGGATGCGGCCTGGCCATCGCGCGATGCAGGGAACCCGCAGCCCGCCCTCGGTCAGCATCCCCTTGTAGCCTTCCAAGGGGCCGTTGTTGTCGAAGGTCCTGTCGTGTTGTTTGAGCCCCCCGTTGTCGCTGGTGAAGATTACCAGCGTGTCCTTCTCGATACCGAGGGCTTCGAGCCGGTCGAGGATGCGACCAACGTCGCGGTCCATGCGGGTGATCATCGAGGCGAACACCTTCGCCCCCTCCGGCCAGGCCTGATCCTCGACGTAGGGCTCCAGTTCCGGGACCACGAAGTCGGCGTGCGGGATCGTCAGCGGCAGGTAGAGGAAGAACGGCACTTGCCGTGAGGTTTCGAGAAACGCCAGCGCGTTTTCCACGAGCAGATCGTGGCTGTACTGTTCGCCGCGACGGCCGTCCTTCGCGTTCTTCAGCGGCACGACGTCCAGCCGCCGACCTTCGGTCCGCGTGCCGATCCAGCCGTGGGGGTCGTACCGATAAAGCTGTGGCGGGTAGTAGCGGTGGTTGTACGTCTGGTTCGGTTCGCCAAAGTAGTAGTCCCAGCCGTGCTTGTAGACCGCCCCTGGGCCGTCATTGTTCTGGCGATCCACCACACAGCCGCGGAAGTGATCGCCCAACGCCCACTTGCCGACCATCCCGGTGCGGTAGCCGGCCGCCTTCAGCACCGTGGCCAGGGTGGTATCCTGCTGGTGGATCGGCGGATGCGAGCCGCCGCCCCCGTTGCGCCGGCAGCGGCAGTGGCCCGTGTGCAGCCCGGTCATCAGCGTGCATCGCGACGGCAGGCAGAGCGGCGCCCCGGCGTAGAAACGGGTGAACCGAAGTCCCTCGTCGGCCATCTGATCCAGCGCGGGCGTGCGGATCTCCTCCTGGCCGTAGCAGCCGAGGTTCGCGTAACCCAGGTCGTCGGCGACGATGAGAATCAGGTTCGGGCGGTTCCGCTTTTCGCCGCCCCCCTCCTCGGCCGCTAGTAGCGTCGGGCAGAGCACAAGAAGTGCGCCGGCGGCAAACCGCGCCACGCGGCCCAGGAAACGGCGGACTTGCTGAAAATCTCGACTGTTGCAGCGTTTCATGGCCTCTCCTCCGGGTTGCCTGGATGCCCCTTCCGCGGCGACTTGACCCGCGGTACGTAAGCCGATTATACTCGTCATACAAGTTGACAGTCAACCCTTTCGCCGCGGCGGCCCGCTTGCCAGCGGACCACTCCACGAAAACAGGAGAAGACAGATGAAGATAGCTATTGTCGCGGTCTTGGCCGTTTGCCTTGCCGTGCAGTCTCTGGCTCGCGGTGCGGACGGGCCGTCGGTTGACCGGCTCCGCTGCGAGTACCGCACGGATCCGCTGGGGATTGACGTCGTTAAACCGCGGCTGAGTTGGATCATCAAATCCGACCGCCGCGGCCAGCGTCAAACGGCGTATCAGGTTCTGGTTGCCTCGACGCCGCAAAAACTGGCCGCCGATCGGGGCGACCTTTGGGACAGCGGTAAAGTCTCCTCGGACGAGACGATTCATGTCGCTTACGCGGGCAAGCCGCTCGCTTCCCGCATGCGATGCCACTGGAAGGTGCGCGTCTGGGATGCCCACGGCGAGCCGACCGCGTGGAGCGAACCGGCGATCTGGTCCATGGGCCTGCTTCAGCCGGAGGACTGGCAGGCCCGGTGGATCGCTGCCGATACCGGTCCGGCCGAGGAGCTAACACCGCACAACGGCTTTCACACGCAGTTCGCCCAATCGGCCGAGACCGAGAAGTGGGTTACGCTGGACTTGGGCAAGGCACGGCGCTTCGACGCAGTGCGGCTCTGGCCCGCCCGGCCCTACAACTACTCGCCCGACACGCCGGGCTTTCTATTTCCCTTGCGATTTAAGATTGAGGTCTCTGAGACCAAGGATTTCGCTGAACCGCGGGTCGTGGTCGACCGGACCGATTCCGATGTGCCCAATCCGGGCACGGAGCCCCTGACCTTGCGGTTCAAGCCGGTCACCGCGCGATACGTGCGCCTGCGGGCAACCCGGCTGCGTGTCCGTGAGAAGGGAGACGACAATTACGCCATGGCGCTGGCGGAAATCGAGGTCCTCGACGGTGAGAAGAACGTGGCCCAAGATGCGGCGGTCGCGGCGAGCGATTCGATCGAGGCGGGCGATTGGTCGACGAAGAACCTCGTCGATGGCCGGCTCCAATCGGACCGCGGTGGGGCCGGCCTTCAGCCCGCAACGCTGCTGAGGAGGGAGTTCACGCTGGAAGCAGCGGTCGAGCGGGCAACGCTTTTTGTAACTGGCCTGGGCCTCTACGAGGTGCATCTAAACGGCCGCCGCGTGGGCAAGGGTCTGCTCGCCCCCGAGTACACACGGTACGTCTGCCGCGTACAGTATCGCACGTTCGACGTGACCGACCTGCTCAGGTCCGGCCCGAACGCGGTCGCCGCCATGCTGGGCGACGGCTGGCACGGCGATCGGTTCTGGGGCGCCCCGGCGGTCAAGAACCGCAAGTTCCAGGGTCGGCGCGGGCTGCGATTGCGGCTGGACGTCGAACTGACCGGCGGCAAGACCGTGACCCTGGTGACCGATCCCACGTGGCGCGTCAACAACAACGGGCCGGTCCGAAGAGCCGGCATGTACGACGGGGAGTTCTACGACGCCCGCATGGAGCAACCCGGCTGGGACACGCCCGGCTTCGACGACCGTGCCTGGGGAGCGACGCGCGAAGTGGAGTTCCCCGGCACGCAACTGGTGTGGCAACCCAACGAGCCGCTGCGTGTGACCCGGGAATTGACGCCCGTTAAGCTGACCGAGCCGGAGAAGGGCGTCTACGTGTTCGACCTCGGCCAGAACATGGTCGGCTGGTGCCGTTTGAAGGTGCGCGGCGGCCAGGCCGGCGACGAGATCTCCCTGCGGCACGCCGAGCGGCTCAACGAGGACGGCACGGCCTACTTCGCGAACCTCCGCAGCGCAAAGCAGCGCGACGTCTACATCTGCCGCGGCGATGACGAAGAGTCCTTCGAGCCGCACTTCACCTACCACGGCTTCCGTTACGTCGAGGTCCGCGGCCTGCCCAGCAAGCCGGAAAAGAACGATCTGCTGGGGCGGGTGTTCAATTCCTCGGCGCCCGAAGTGGGCCGCTTTGAGTGCTCCAATCGGCTGATTAACCAACTCATGCACAACGCCTTCTGGAGCCAGTTGGGCAACCTGACCACGATCCCCACCGACTGCCCCCAGCGCGACGAGCGGGCCGGTTGGATGGGCGATATCCAGGCCTTCTCGCAAACGGCCATCCTCAATATGGACATGGCCGCGTTCTTCACCAAGTGGCTGGCCGACGTGCGGGATTCCCAAGCCGAAGACGGCCGCTTCTCGTGCATCGCGCCCCATCCGGGCAATCCTAATGAAGGCCGCTCGGGCGCCCCCGCCTGGGCCGATGCCGGCGTGTTCGTCCCCTGGCGCGTGTATCAGAACTACGCCGATAAGCGCCTGCTGGAGCAACACATCGATGCCGCCCGGCGATGGATCGACTTCATTCACCAGCACAACCCGGAGTTGGTGTGGCTGAACAAACGCGGTGGCGACTGGGCCGACTGGCTCAACGGTGACACGCTCGTGCTCGAAGGGTTCCCGCGGAAGGGCAACGCCGTCCCCAAAGAGATCCTGGCCACCGCCTTCTGGCACGAGACGACGCGCATGCTGTCGAAGATGTACGTAGCGCTCGGACGCGAAGATGAGGCCGCGAAGTACGCGCATCTGGCCGGCGGTATCCGCAAAGCGTTCAACGAGCGCTTCGTCGATGATGATGGACGAATCACCGGCGACACCCAGGCCGGCTACGCGCTGGCCTTGCGATTCGGCCTGCTCGACGACCGACGGCAAGAGCAAGCAGTCGAACATCTGCTCGCGGCCATTGACCGCTACCACGGCCACCTGTCGACCGGCATTCAGACGACCCATCGCACCATGCTCGAACTCAGCCGCCACGGCCAACATGACGTGGCCTGCGAGTTGATCAACCTTGAGACCGTCCCGTCCTGGGGCTACACGATCAAGATGGGCGCTACCACGATCTGGGAGCGCTGGGACGGTTACGTTGAGGGCCGCGGCTTTCAGAGCCCGGGGATGAACTCCTTCAACCACTGGGCCCTCGGCTCCGTGGCCGAGTGGATCTGGCGGAACGTCGGTGGACTGAACCCGGACGAGGAGCATCCAGGCTGGAAGCATTTCACGATCGCCCCCCGGCCACATGGCGCGATCAGCTGGGCCCGCGCCGAGTATGATTCGATCCGCGGCCCGATCCGAAGCGACTGGCGCGTCGAGGACGACCGGATCACCATGAAAATCACCATCCCGCCCAACACCAGCGCCACGGTGCGCGTACCGACCAGCGATGTGAAGTCAGTCACGGAGGGCGGCAAGCCTGCCGACAGGGCACCGGGCGTGAAATCCATCCGAGCTGAAGATAACGCTATGTTCTTCGATGTGACATCGGGAAGCTATGTCTTTGAGGCTAGTTTGAACGCCCCTTTGTGATCCCATGGCAGCCCGGGCGGGGCACGAATCAGCCGGAGGCAGCTAGCTCTACTGTCCCAGGCCATCCCAGTTGGGCTATTCCCAATAGTGGCATACGCTGATGCGCCGTTTGGTTGTAGCGCGTTCCTTGTACGGTATGCGGCAGGCTTTGTTTTGGGCACTATTCATGGATATTTCGCAGCTGGCGCGGAGGATGTAGCGTCCCGACCGCCGCGACTTGCTCGTCCCGCCCCGTATGGGTGTCGACGCCCAGGATGAGTCAACCGCCGGGTTGCCAGGGAAACGCCGGGCCGCCAGTGTCGCCGTAACGCATTTGCATTTAAAGGGCTGTGTTTACAACACGCCACCAAGGTATTCCGCGCACTGGTGTCCAAGAGTGCGCACGATGCCTTGACGGCGTGGTCGCCTCGCATTGCTGCAGGCGGCGAGCTTCGGTCGTCCGGACCAGGCCCAATTCCGTTCTGACGGCCACCGTGGGGCAAGTGCCGCACAGTGCTAAAAAACGGCTGTTTTTGCGGCATATGTATATGCTAGGGGCGCCTTAACCCTCGCGGTTTACGAACCGGGCCGGCAGGGAGTCGTCCACGGCCAGAATTCGCATTGCATTTTTGGTGCCAATGTGGGAGAATATTGAGAATGCTGGCACTGGCAGCATTTGTTACAAGGAATCTGGAGGCCAAGGATGGTCGCAATCAACAACGGTGCAGGCCCACAGTCTGCGTTCACAAACCGGACGGAACTGCAAGTCGCCATCACCCGTCGCGCCGAGTTCCACGCCGAGGTGGTCGGTCGCTATCTGACGCAGGTCGTCGCCACAACCGCGCGGCGGTTCCCTGCAGCATTCTTGCTCGAATTGGGAGCGGTCCTCCAGATCGGCCTGTGGGAACGGCAGGGTGTGCGCGAGCACATCTCGGCCGACCTCCCGTCGTACGCCGAGGCCGCTGCCGAGCTTGCCGCTCGCGCGCAGGAAGGTGCAAGCGCATTCCCGGGTCTTGGTAGCGCGGTCCTATCGTTGCGGGTTCTGCATGCTTCTATCTGCAATATCGCCTGGGAGGCGCCGGAACTACTTGGGGCTGAGCTTGTGGTCGATGTCAATGAAGAAGACGAACTGATCGACTTGCTCGCCGGGTTCGTCTGGAACAATCGGGCTGAACTGGCCCAGCTTACCAATGGGAACAGATAGCTATGACACAACGGGCAGAAAAAGGTCGCGCGCTTTTCTATACGCGCGACTCCGGCGGTAGACACGAGATGACGCCCGGCGAGTACGTTCGTTGGGCGCAGCGGCAAGCCGAGAATATCGGCCTTCACTTCAACGGCACGCCCGATCGAATCGAAGCAATGATACGCGATGGTGAATCGGTCGACGAGGACATCTTTCTGGACTACGGCGTGCAGGGACATATCCTCTCGCGCCCGGGGCTTGATGCACTCATCGAGGCAGTCGCTTGCAACAACGATGTGTCGCATGTGATGATTCCACGAAGGAATCGACTCGCGCGCCCCGAGGATCCACTCGACGCAATGAAGATTGAGGATGGCTTGCGGCGTCAAGGGGTCACGATCGTCTTCATGGATAAGACACTGCCCCCGATATCGCGCGGCAAGCGCCGCGAGATCAGTGAACGCATCGTCGCCATGGTCGACTATGATCGGTCCTCAGAGGATCAACGTGAGTTGGCCCAGAAGGTCCTCTACGCACAGATGAACCTCGCGAAGGCGGGCTTCTCAACGGGCGGCCGCCCTCCCTATGGATTCCGTCGGTGGCTGGTCAAGGAAGACGGGACGCGCGTCCGGGAGTTGGCCGAGGGCGAGTACGTCAAGATGCGTGGTCATCACGTCGTGTGGCTGCCTGGCCCTGAGGACGAATGGAAGGTCATCCGCCGCATCCTGCGAATGCTCGAGTCGATGCCCGCCTCGCGCGTAGCGAAGGTTCTGACTGAGGAAGGGGTCCCGACACCGGACCACGGCCGATACCGGACCGACAACGGTGTGCGCCACAAGACCAGCGGCGTGTGGCGCCAATCGTCCATTGTACTACTAACCTCAAACATCGTGAAGATTTTCACGATGTTGTCAGGCGGCGAGGGTGTTAAGTTGTTGCAGGGTCGCATGTTGTGCTTGCAGTAGGGCGGTGGCGATTTGGCGTCCTTTGG
>Ga0180430_10003374_pt1 | contig 13825 bp, 6 predicted proteins | sample SS_ome_9_FD_132999 | JGI IMG/M metagenome (GOLD analysis project Ga0180430, IMG submission 132999) | Hypersaline lake sediment archaeal communities from the Salton Sea, California, USA - SS_1_S_2 metaG | ecosystem: Environmental > Aquatic > Non-marine Saline and Alkaline > Hypersaline > Sediment... | reverse complement strand
CGGTCTTCACTTGTCAATTCCACAACATACTTCTTCATGGTGGCCTCCTTGCCAAAGGGTTCTATCCACCCTTATCGACAAAAAACGCCACCAGACTTTATTCCTGCATCAAACTACTAGACTTTGGGGAGGGGTTCACGGTACCTATAACGACTGTGGTCTATCGCGGGAGGGCCAGGGGCCACACTTTCAACGATTGCCTGCCGTCCTCCGGGTGTTCAAATGGTCCGGGGAAGGGATCGGCGGTGTTTCTCTTCTGGCCGAAGAAATCGGCGTCAATGCGGATGGGCGAGCCATCCGGCTGCAAATAGGGCAGGTCAGGGGTCTTCGCACGGCCCAGCAATTCGCTTGTGACAAGCTGGCGTTTCTGCTTGGCAGACGACGCTTTGTCGCATGTCATGTGAAGATAGAAACCGTCTTTCTCTTCGACCAGTTTGAGGCTGGGATCGAAATCGGGCAGTACCAGCGGAGCTTGCTCATGCTGAGAAGGCTTTGCTCCCTTGAGAAAGACATTACCTGCCATCTGCATTGGCAGAGTAGCATTGTCGTATAGGGCCAAGCCGCCATAGCCTACAAATATGTTATTGTAAAATCGACTGTCTCCCCCCTGAATATTTTTCATTCCGGCAACCTTGGTACTGTGAGCGGGATGGTATGGGGTTTCGCGTTTCAGTTCTGGTGAGCGTTTTATATTTCCGGCGAATATGTTGTGCGTATAGGCACCGCCTTGGGAGACATCGAGCAGGCATCTGGGTGAAAGAAGGATATTGTTATCGACCAGGAAGGGGCCGTGATTGACTTCTACGAAGAGGTCGGCAATCCATCCCCCGGTGTGGGGAGCGTTGTCGTGGAGGAGGTTACCGGTTACCCGTGTTCCCTGAGCCATCCAGTCGAGCCAGATTCCTCGAATCGCACGGTAGATGTGGTTGTGGCTGATCAACACGTCAATCGGTGCATGAATTTTGATGCCGGCCATTTCGGCACCGGCAAACAGGCCACGGACATGAATGTCATGGATGAGATTGTTGCTGATGGTGCTGAAGACCGCTCCCATGCTGCCGACGATGCCTCCCTGTTCGCAGTGGGTGATACGGTTGTTCCGCACGATATGGTGGCCGATATTTTCGCGGGACCAGCCGTTTTCCAGGGCACGTTCAATTGTCTTGACGTAACCTTTGGCAGTGTTGGCCGAGGTGTTGTCCCATTGGTCGCCGTATTTGCCCAGGGTGATGCCTACGCAGGTCGAGTAGGCGATGTCGTTGTTTTCGATAATCCATCCTTTGCTCCAATGCGTGCCGATGAGGCCGATTTGCTCGGCGGTAGGTGGGGCCCACGGTGTGGCGGCGTGGAGCAAGGAAAACCCACGTACGGTGATGTAATTGACGCCCGGCTTTCTCGGGTAGAAGACGGTCTGGCGGACATTGATCTCGACCTCGGCCTCGTTCGGATTGCAGTTTTTGAACTGAGCCCAGATCGTAGTGCTCGTCTCGTTTACCTGGCCGAACCACAGCGGGGTGTCGTCGACAGCTTTGAGCAGGTTCTCCAGTTTGGCTGCTTCGGTAAGCCAATGGCCGTTCAAATAGACCGCGCCGGTGTGATGGTCGCGTCCTTTACGATTGAACCAGTCACCGTGTATTAGATCGCTGTAAGGGTTAAAGCCACCGAAGAAGCTGTTTGGAATGGTGACGCTCCAGGTGTCGTCCTGGACCTTGGCCCAGCCCTTGATAACCTCGGACCCTTTGATCAGCACCTTTTCACCGGGGGCGCTGCGGTAGACAATGCGTTTCGCTTCGCACTGCCCTCCTCGCGGCGGATTGATCTGTTCACGATAGACGCCCTCATGCACCGTGATAACATCGCCGGGATGGGCATGCCTGGCCGCCGCCGATATGGTTTGCAGTGGTTTCGTGGCAGAACCGTCGTTGGCGTCGTTTCCCTTTGGCGAAACGTGGTATTCCTTAGCGTAGAGCGTTCCCAACGGGTGAAGCAATAGAGCCAATGCTACCAACAGGATAAAACGACAGGCTCTCATATTTTCACCTCACTCTTCTGCATTAGGCCAATATCTAGTTCTATGACGCAACACGTGCGTTTCATAGCGGTCAGCACCCTAACATAGGGTGTCTTCTGGCCGTCTATATGGCCAGCCACAATTGCAGGTGACTCGGCGGCGCTTTTGGACAAATGCCAGCGGGCTCAGGCCGGGGCAATAGGTTGGCGTGCCACTCAGACGATCACGGCTGGCGTGTTTGGATTCAAGGTTGTCTGAAAATGGTTGCAAATCATCCCCCACTCTGGAAACTCCTTCATCAAGGGTCAAATCGGGTTGCGGACAACTGGAAATTGTCAAACTGCTGGAGTTCGCCGATCTGGTAAAGCCACAGGCCCGTCTTACCGGCGCTGGTGTTGGCGACCTTGATGACAGGCGTATGGTATGTCTCTTTGCCATCCGTCAGGATCAAGGCGGCCCGGTCCTGGCAAGCCGCCGCGGTGAGATGGATGTTTGGTCCGATTTTCGGCACCGCGACTCTTCCCAACTGTGGTCCCCATTGTCCATTCTTACGATCATGAAAGAAGATGGTCTTGAGCGAGGGGCTGTAGAGGGCGACGAGGTAGTGGTCAGGACTGTGAAAGCGGAGGATGATGCCGGCTTCAGCGTTGCTGCGGGCGTCAACGCTGGCCATCAGGTCGGTCTGCTGGACTTTTTCCAGAATGGTCACCATCCCTTTGCTGCCCACCAAGCGACCGTTTTGACGACTGCTCTGCGAGCCGTAGTCCTTCCAGGCGGAAGTGCCGACGGCGTCGAAATCATCCTGAAAGAGCAAGGGCTGCGCATGCCCCTCGAAGGGCTTGGGCGGCGGACTGGGCATTAATTCGGTTAGGCGTTGGGCCGTGATCTGTTGGCTGGGGGCGAAAGCTGGGCTGGCGGCGTAGGTGAGCAGGCTTTGTCTCAGTTGCCTGGCGGCGGGTCTCTGGTCGAGATTGTCGGCGATGTTATAGCCGCAGGCCAGGAGCTTGCCGTTTTCTTTGGTGCAAAACTCAAAAATGGTTCCCAGCTTGTGATTGATGTGGAAATCGCTGATCGGCTGTATGATGGGTCGGTAATCGGCGGGCATGTCGTCCAGCACGAAACCTCGCGCGCCGTCACAGAGGTCTCGCCACTGCCAATCGAGGTGCGCGGCGGTCGGGAACCCGGTCAATGCGGGGTGCTGGTTCTGGACCAGTGCTCCGAGCGTTTGCCCCTGCCGGGAAAACCAACTGTAAGACCAGAATAAGGGCATCCACGCGGCGTAGATGTCGTTGGTTCTGGCACCAAGTTGGTGGGCGAGCAGCACGACTCGTTTTCCTTGAGCTAATGCGGCAATTGCGTTTTCTGTCTGATCGGTCACGATGACGTCAGCGGGCGGCGGTGTCATGGACTTGCTGGGGAAGACCCAGAGGTTCCAGTCGTTGGCGAATTCGGTACCGGCAAGGACAATCTCAAGGTTGAGCGTAGTAGCTTTGTCAATCGGTTTCAGATCAACCTCGACAGGGCCAAGCGTAGCAACCGTGCCGACGGCGATATGATCAATCGGGAACTCCCCCGCGGCGACCACGGTGTTCTTATCGTTGCGAAGCCGCCAAGCTACCGTTGCGTTTTCCAGCGGTTTGGGTCCCCAATGAGCGATCTGCGCGGTTGCCTGGAACGTTTCGTCGGCGGTCCAGACAAACTTTTTGAATCGTGCCAACGGTACGGTTGAGCAGTTATATCGCCGGAACTGTGCTGGGGTGACAATGCCTTTGGAATCGTAGAATGAGTCCAACCAGCCAATGAGGGCTTCGCCCTCCCCCATATAATCGATGATGCTGAGCCAATTGACACCGCTGCAATCGGGAGAGCGGAGTTGTGCCTCCATTTCATTCTTCAGGATGATGCGATTCATGGCGCCGGAGGCCAGCTGGAGTTGGCGGCTCTGTGCTTCGATGCCATTCTTCCTGGCTTGTTCGCGGAGCTCCTCGAGGTTGCGTGCCCGCAGCACACCGGTGTACTTGGCGATCTCATCCCAACAGGGGTAGACGGGCACCTGGCCCATTTCGTGAGCGATGATTGGCACCGGCGCCCGGCCATAGGAACTCTGGTAGTCCCAGTCGGTATGCGGCGTGCCTTTATCGCCCACCTGTCTGTTGACTACTCCGCCGACCTTGGGAATGTTGTGCGTATCGGAATAGTCGTCAGATGGGGTGATGGCCCGTGCGCTGGAGGCCGAGTAAAGCCGGCGAGGATCACGTTCTTTTTCCTCGTGCATCCATCGGCCCATGACGTCGAAGTTCGAATTGCCCAATTCGTTGCCGATCGAGAAGAAGGCGAAGGAAGGATGGTTGCCGTATGTGTCGATGATGCGGCTTATCTCCGCACGGACGTATTGGTCGAGGGTGCCGTGGTTGTGGCCTGCGCCTTTTAAGCCCATCCACCCGTCGATCCAGAGCACCTCAGGCTGAAGGTAGATGCCCAGTTCATCGGCGGCCTGAAACGCGGCCTCAGGGGGGCACCACGCGTGGCAGCGGATTTGATTCATCCCGTACTGCTTGTAGGTGTGGAAGATGTCGCGCCATGCCTGGACATCACACGCCGGGTAGCCTGTAAGGGGGAAGCGACACACATCCATGCTGCCGCGAATGAAGGTTGGTCGGCCGTTGACAAGGAATCGCTTGCCGTCGGCTTTGATTTCACGGAAACCGAAGATGATTTCGCGTTGATCAGAGGTGTCGCCAGCGGTAATGGAGACGTCCAGGGTGTACAGGTTGGGGGCGAACTCGTCCCAAGTCGCCGGAGCTTGGGCCAGTTTCACCTCGGTTTTTCTGGAGTAAGTCGCATGCCCCGGTTGGGTAAGGTCGACATTGCACGACTTATTTGCTACGATTCGGGCGGATGCGCGTTCGCGTACGGTGAAACGGAGAGTCGCGTGCGACACAGTCGGCTGGTCGCTGTGATATTTGGTTGCCACCTCAATGCGGCTTTGGGATGCGTCAGAAAACACCTGGACGCTGTCGATAGCGACGGCGGGCTTGGCTTGAAGTTCGATGCGTCCGACGGCGCCGTTCCAGATGGTTTGGGTGTTTTCGGTGTAAGCGTGTCCGTTGGTGCCGATGGGATGGATCATCGAGTTATCGATGCGAATGGTGAGTCGGTGTTTGCCTGGGGGCAGCTTGCCCAAAGGGTGTCGATGGGGGGTGCCGAGGGAGTCCTGTGAGCCGCAGAATCGACCGTCCAGCCAAACCTTGCTTTCCCAGAGCACACGCTCGAGAAAGAGATCCACACTCTTGCCCTGCCAGTCTTGTGGTATCTCAATTTGCTGTTGATACCAGGCTGGGCCGATGTACTGGTAAACGCGACTGAGATAGCCGCCCCTTCGAACGCGAACAGGCCCTTGAGTCTTTTCTCCATAGCCCGCCTCGTCGGTGGTGCCGGGCAGTCGAATCGTGTCCGTGAGCGTCTGATCCCACCAGGCCTCCTTTTCGCCGAGTTTGTTCTCGTCGAGCCGAAAGTCCCACTGCCCCTCGAGTGACTGAACCTCCATCCCTTTAGCCCCTGTCGAGACCAGGGCCATCAACACCAGCAGTTGGGCCAAGAGCATTCTTCGCACAGACACACCGCTTAGCGCACACAGACTTTCCATGCTCCACATCTCCTTTTCAGTCGGTTGATTCTGCTATCATTACCGCCCAAGAAAACTGTCAGCAGCCTTTGCCCCCCCACTTGTGCATTTCGTGTTTCTTTTGCTTGGCAAGCCACCTGCATGGCTCGACGGGCCCATGCAATTATCGCTTGCGGGCGTCCTGTTGTCTTGCCTTTGCGTGTCAGGAATCAGGCATCAAAGGCACCAAGGGCTTCGCATGGGGCGTTCCATGAGCCGTGCGGCGATCGGATCGCCGACGATTTCCTCGCGGTTGGGGTCCCAGGTGATTTTGCGGCCCGTGCGAACAGTAATATCGGTGAGGTGGCTAATGAAATCGGATTGAACAGCGCTGTCTATGGGGCTAGCCGGTGCGGTACGCCGTTTGACGGCGTCAATGAAGTTCTGGTGATGGTTGGTGTGTTGCAGCAGACGCAAATCGCCCGGGGCCAACTTCGTCTTGAGCAGGGACTTGGGCCCCGCGTCCATACCGCCGCGTGAGGCCGATATCCAACCGTTTTCGCCCACGAAGGTGGTGTTATCTGGGCTACCGTCCTTGAAGGTAAAGGCCACACCCGAGGCAAATCGTCCTCTAATATTCCACTTCGTCATGGCGTCGAAGAGCCCCTCGGTGGGCACGGTGCCGACACCTTCATATTCCACAGGAATGTGCGGATAGCCCCAATGCATGACGTCGAGGGGATGGGCGCCCCAACCACCGACGAAGCCAAGGGAGTTATCGTAAACATACCAGGATCCCTGGTTGGTGCAGCGGTCGCTGGTATAGGGGCTCCACGGGGCCGGGCCGAGCCACATATCGTAGTCCAGGCCTTCGGGCACGGGTATTTGTTCGGTGGAACCACCGGTGTTGCCTCCTGGGGCCTGCACGTGAATCTCGCTTAGCTTGCCGAGGTATCCATTGCGTACCAATTCGCAAACGAAGGCACAATGCGTATAGAAGGACCGTTGCTGGGTGCCATACTGGAAGATATTTCCATGTTGGCGGATGGCGGTGCGCAGGGCCTTGTTCTGGGCGATGCTCAGGCCGAGGGGTTTTTCCACATACATATCCTTGCCCGCCTGCGCCGCTTTCAACGCAATGGGCACATGCCAGTGATCGGGCGTGGCAATGACCACAGCGTCAATGTCCTCACGCGCCAAGAGTTCGCGAAAGTCGGCATAGGTGGCGCAACCGCAGGATGTTCCCCGGCCCGTCTTCCTGTTGGCGTAGGCCTTTTCGATTTGTTTGGCCCGTTGGCTACGACGGTCGGCGAACGCGTCGCTGACGGCAATCGATTGGCAGCTGTCGAGGCCGAGGAAGCCGCCCAGCAGGCCGCCTCCCTGGTTTCCTACGCCAATGTGCCCCACCGTTACCCGTTCACTGGCCGGGGGGATAGCCCCGCGTCCCAGAGCCGTCGACGTGATAACATATGGCATGGCCAGCGCGCTGGCAGAAAGGCTGCCCGCTTTTTTCAAAAAAGTCCGCCGTGAGATGCTCCCAGCTTGCATGGTATTCTCCAGTTTTCCAGACGATTTAATTATCATTTTCGGACGCAGCGTATAGCTCAAGTTCGCGAATGGCCGGGCTGCGCCCATAGCGACCAGTGATCTCCAGTTCGATGACCTTGCAGGCCGTAGGAGCAAAGGTCACCACGACGAAGTTATCCTCATAGGCGGCGTCGCGTACCGTGGTGACCACCTTGCCATCGCAGAGGACTTTGAAGTCTTTGGGGGCGTAGTCTTGATGCCGCACCCCCATAATGCCGAGCGAGGAAATAGTCTTCTGCTGCGGCAGGGTTACACGGTAGCGGTATAATGGCTGGTGATCGACCTCGTCCCAGTAGGTTGCGGGATCGCCGTCGATGCCGGCTTGATCGTTGCCCGCAAAGCCGTCGGGACCGAGTCCGTCGGGACTGCTGGCCGTGCCCGCCAACGCAAGGTTTTTGGGCTTCTCCAACTTGAACAGAAGGGCTCTGACCCGCTGTTGCACGTCAACCTTTGAAACGGAGCTTAGGATTTTTTTGTAGGTTGCTTTGGCGACCTCTGGCTCTTTGGGGGCCATAAATTTGGCAATCTTTGTGGCCGCCGAGACTGCAGCCATTTGCATTGCGGGCTGCTCAATCATGGACATGGCCAGGTTGAGATTGGCCGCTGAAGGGTGGGCCGCCAGTGCGGACAAGAGAAGCAGTTTCTCCTCCGGACGGTCGGCCAGGGCCAGAGCCTTTGCCGCCATTTGGTCCGACTGTTTCTGGCCCAGATCGTGCGCCTTTTGATAGGCCTCGGCGAATCCGCGAAGGGCGAGTATTTTGCAACGCGGATTATCGGGTGCTTGAGCCACGCCAAGCAGGTCTTCAAGTACGGCACTGTTGCCAGTGCTGCTTAAGGCCCGCAATGCAGCCAGGCGGACGTTCTCGTCGATGTCGCGTAGTGCCTTTCGCACGAGATCAAGCACGTCAGGTCCGCCGATCTTTCGCAGGACATTAACGAGCAATTCTCTCATTGGGGCGTCGGCTTGCGTCATGGCCTGGGAAATCTGTTCGGTGATCTTGTTCAGATCAGGGCTGCGTCGCGCAATGGCTATGAGCGATTGCGGGTGGACGCGTTGCTCCTGGGCAGAATCACTTTGAGCCAAGGCCTTTATCAGGGCGGGGTAGACTTCGGCATCGCCGAGGCTGCCTATCGCCTCACTGGCCTCCAAGCGAAGATCGCTATTGGCCCCTGCCAGCAGTTGTAGCAGTACGGGCAACGATTCGCCAGCTTGTCGCGATGCCAGCACGCGAATCAGTTCACGCTTGACTTGCACGTCGGTGGCTTTAGCCAACGCGCTGAGGACGGCCTGGTTGACACCGGTGCCGGAGAGACGTGTGAGGCTTTGCCGAACGGCCTCGAGTTCCGCATTTTTCGCACTGTCGAGCTGCCGCGCCAATACCGCCACAGTCGAGGCGTCTCCCAACCGGCCCATGGCCTCGACGACGGTCGTCCGCAACATTGTATCTTGCACAGTAATCAGTCTGGTAATGGGGCCCAGTAGCGACCGATCGCCCGTCTCGGCCAGCGCGGCAACCACCGGGCGCTGCAGGGAAACGGGCAACGTCGACAAAAGGTCGGCAACCTCAAGCCGCAGAGCCTGACTATCGATGACCTGCAGGCACTGCACTGCTGCCAACTGGAGTGCCGAGTCATCCCCAGCCAGAGCCTCCGTCACGTATTTCTTGACCTGATCGTCCGGCAGGGCGGAGCCCACCAAACCAATCAACGCGGCGCGTCGCACCGGCCACGGCTCATCAGCGGCCTTGAGGTTTAGATATATCTTTCTCGCCGCAGGTCGGTCACCTTGAGCGATCAGACTCTCTGCACAAAGCAACAGGGCCTGCCCCCGTTTCGCCTGGAGCGAGGCTGCCAAATCAGACTTGGTACGCTCGAGCACCTTGACGGCCTCGGGTCCGCCGATTTTGCCCAGGGCGACAATGGCAGCCGAGGGCACCGCAGGCTCCGTGCTGGCCACATATTGCTCCAAAGGCGACACCGCTTGGCGATCGCGTAATTCGCCGAGTGTATTGATTACCCCAATGAGGGGCTTGCCCTTGAGAGTGCTTAAGGCAGCCCGCAGCGCTGCCAACGCCGCCTTATCGCCCATTCTCTCCAAAGCGAAGCGAGCTGCATTGCCAAGCTCAGAATGATTCAAAAGGGCCGCAAGGGCTGAGACCTCGCTGGCTGTACCGATTTGCGATAGCTGCCCAAGCAGGTACTTCTTGCAATCATTGGTAACATCGTCGTCGCTCAACATGGCGGCCATTTCAGCGGCGAGTGTGTTGCGCAGACACTCATACCCGTTGGCCAATTGAACGAGCTGGTCAATGGTGGCGAACACTTGGGTATCCTGGCCGCGCTGAAAACCAGCCACTCGTTTCAGTTCCGGGCGAATCTTCAAGGGGATCTCAATGGTGGCTTTTCCGGTCGCGGCCCACTGCGTGCCACGAAGCATCAGCAAACGCCAACCCACATTCTCCATGGCCGCGACGTCATGGCCGAGCACGAGGTTGAAACACCTGCCCTGCCCGAACTGGTTGGCAAAGACCACCGGCTCATTGGCGCCGGTACCACGCTGCTCAGGGGCCGACCAGGCGCGACAAAGCACCTGAGCGGACGGTTGTTTCGGCATCCGGTGCCACAACTCATCGACAATGGTAAAGCCTTTCAAGCCACGGGTCACTGGGTGCTCCGGCTCAACCGCTGTCACAGGAAACTTGTGGTAGTCGCCATGGCCGGTCTTCTTGCCCCAGGTGGCGCCGACAAGCTGCTGGAACTCTTTCCAGGTGGGTAGGCACGCGCTGGCGGCATGAACGACGACAAACCCCTTGCCAGCCTTTACGAAATCCAGCAGCGCCTTCTCGAACGCGGGCCCCCAGGCACGCTCTTGACTGGGGAAGTTGTTCCAGTTACTCACGACGACGTCGCAATCCTTGAGCGTATCGCTGCTGCAACTGGCAGGGTTCTCGGTAACCTTGACGGTAAAGGCGCCACTGCCCTCTAAGACTTTCACCAACATCGGCGTTGTCGTTTTCCAGTCGTGGTTGTTGCTGCCGCTCAGGAGCAAGACCCGCAGGGGAGCCGCCGCCTGGGCCGCCCCGGGTAAGAGAACCACAAACACGGCGAGTAAGGCCCAGATACGAAAACGCTTGGTTGAGAGTGTCATTTGAAATTCTTCCTCAAAATAGCGATAAAGTTGTCTATTGCACCGACATTATGCGCGACCGGCGCTGCCAGCAAGGGCCAACAGGCATTTATCAGTCACCTCGCCGGTCTAGTCAGAGGTCCATTCGTTGAGCTTCTCAACGGATTTGGCCACGTTCTCGGCCCCGGCGATTTCCAAGGTGGTGGCCCCGTCGAACCCGGCATCCCGTAACGCCTTGGCGATGGGCTTGACACCGATGACACCGTCGCCCAAAGCGATATCGCCCATGCCGCAGCCGAAGTGCTTGCCCCGCTGGGCCTGCCATTGCGTCCCCAGGTCTTTCCAGTGAACGTGCTTGATGCGGGAACTGAACGCCTTGACGTGGTCCAGCGGATCGGCACCACCGAGCCAACTGTTGCCCGTATCCAGGCAGAGCCCCACCGTCTCCTCATGGCCCAGCCGCGAGAGCAGCTCGCCCAGCGTCGCCACATTGTCCGTTACCTGTCCATGGGTCTCAATCAGCAGTTCCACACCCAACTCCTGGGCCCATTCCATAGGCGACTGTAGTCTCTCACAGATGGCAAAGAGCTGTTGCTCCGTGGTCAAGCCGCGTCCGAAGTCTGTCTTGGGGTCGCCCTCGGTGGTAATAACGTGCTTGATCCCCAACAGCTTGGCCAGGCGAATCGCCTTGATGATCTGATTCGTGCTGTAGATCGATGGACTGGGCGGATCGAGCAGATTAGCGTGGGCACAGATACTGGTCAGGGTCAGGCCGCACGCAGCCGCCATATCCCGGATGGTCGCCGGATGGCTATCCAGGCTGATCGCGCTGGTAAAGCCGTACTCCACGCCCAACATGCCGCCATCGAAATTGTCCGTCAGATCCGCATAAGCGATCCCCATCTCGGCAATCGCTTCAAATTGCCGCTGCATGGGACTAAACGGCTCCACCAGAGCAAAACAACCAATACGCATTATGGACTCCTTCGTTGTGGTAAGGCTATCGCCAGAGCGCCCGGCCCCGCGTCTCTAACCTACATGTACAAGCCAAAACGCACCGTGTCAACTAGTTCTCACCAGTGCGGCATCTTGGACATTTGCCTCTGTTCATTCATCACGCTTATCTGCTTGAACCAGCATCAATGGCTACCAGAGACTCTAACCTCCCAAATTATTCCGGGCCAAAGACGGCAATCTCAGACAAACCGACATTGAGGGTGTTAGGGCTTACCTTGGTAGCAACGAACATGAGCCATTTGACCGTCTTGACCGGAAAGCAGATTTCTCTGCCTCCGGAAATATCATCCGGCAATTCCGCAACGTTGAGGCTCGTGCCATCACTGAAAACCAGCAGACCCGAGGTAATCTGCTCGCCCACAATGGGCCGGTCAAAGAGCCAGAGGCTGTCGATTTGCTGAGGAGTATCCCAAGTCAGACGGAGCATTGCCCCCTCTTTTTCGTCTTGACTGGCCCACTCGGCCGAGACGTTTTCAGGATAACCAGACACGATCCCATCAATAGCCCCTTTCGGGTGGAAGCGTCGCTCATTAGCATTATTGCCGTATTGAGAGGTGGCGGTTACTGTGGCTTTGCGTGCCAAGTTCGCCTCGCTCTTGATGCGGCGATCAACAGGATGGCCTTGCGCCGCCTGGCCCTGGCCGTTCTCAGCATAGGCCCGGTACATCTTTTTGTCCAAGAAGGTGACCTCTTGTAACGACAAGGCGTAGCGTCCCCCGGCGGGATTCCTTTTCAATGCGTGACAGAACCAATTGTTGCCGAAATTGTTGGAATAGCACAGCCAGGCCCGGCGGCCATCCGCACTGATGAACTTGGAGGGAAAGTTGACAAAGTACGCCTGAACGCCAAACTCAAACATGAACGTGACCAACTTCCATGGGCCGGTGACGGTATCCGATTCCAAAACGTACGTATTCATTTCCCGTGTCGTGGGCCAGCCGTCGGTCACGCACAAGAGATATTTCTTGAGCGGAGCGTTGTAGGTCATGGTCACACAACCACAGCGATTGTTCCAATCAACCAGTGGTTTGATGCAGCCAAAGTCTTTCGTCCAGACCGGATTGCCCTGGTTATCGTGGCCGGCAAAGAACTCGTATTGCGACGCATCGTTTATGTTCGCAGTACTGGGCTCCACACGCAACAGATAGACTTGGTCGCCACTTATCCAACTGGTATTGCCGGGTCGCGGCTTTGGATCGGGGTCGCTGGAGCCGTGGGCGACAAGGTACGCCTTGCCGTCGGGGGAATGCTCCATATTCTTGCCGAAGTCGACAAAATGCGGCGCACCAATCTTGACACTGCCGCCTTTCTTGACAGGCTCGTTGAAAATCGGCTTGTAGGGGCTATGGGGCGTGTCCGTCCAGGTCTTGCCGTAATCGGTTGAATAACGAAACCCCACAAAAGGCCCAAGCCGAGGCCAATTGTATGAAAGAACGACTTCGTGCTTGTCCCGCTTGCCGGCGTTAATCTGGCCAATTCTTTCCTTGATGTCCGGAAGAGCTACCGTATGGCCGCCAAAGCGTTTGGTGTAACCAGGAATATCCTCCAGTTCCAGACAATAGGTGCCATAGTACCAGATGCCATTGTGGACCAGACTGCCACAGGGATAGCGTCCGCCGTAAGGTGTCGCCGGCCCCAGCGTTGCCCCTAAAGGCTCAATCGTCAGAGCAAGCGGATCATCGCCGATGATCTTCGCCTGCCCGGTCGTGGCCTTGGCGCCGTGAGAACTGGCGCCGACACCATTGATGCTGCCGTCCGTAAACGGCGAATACTGATTGCCATCCGAAGCCCAGGACGGATACCAGGTATCACAGCCGCCGTAGCTCTTGCTCCGTCCGGTGAAACCAATACCCAGGATAATGTCAGACTTCTCAAACGGGCAATCCGCCGGTGGCTGAGAAGGCCACAGAAACTCCTTCTTGGCAGTGCTTCGATAGGGAACCACCCTTTGCTCAGACCAGCAATCGCTGGTGAGCGCAAGGACAAACAGACACGCAAGACTGCCTGTAAAGAGCTGGGTACGCGTCGACCATCTCGCTTTGACATTTCTGGACACGAAAGACATACAGTTTCTCCTTCACAGCGTTCTTATTGTTTTTCACAGTAAAGTACATTCGCCGGCAGCTTCTGCTCACTGACACCCGGCCCCTGGTATTTCACCTCCAGCTTCGCCTCGCCGCCTGCGTCAAAGTAGGTTACGCTTATTCGATGCAAGCCTGCCGCCAGATTAACCTGGCCGGTCTTGGCAAGCAGCCCATGGCGACCGTTGTTGTCCACGACCAACTTGTCGTCGATAAAGAGCTGGCTGCCATCATCACTGGCCAGGGTAAAGGTGTAGATGCCCGTTTCTGCTATCTTGACATACCCATCATACTTGAACGCGAAATTGTTATCGTGGGCTTTCGGTGCCAGCGTAACGTCTTTGACGAAGCCTTGCTTGTGAGCCTGTCCCGGATCAAACTGGGGCATGGCGCTCAGG
>Ga0180430_10003372_pt1 | contig 13829 bp, 13 predicted proteins | sample SS_ome_9_FD_132999 | JGI IMG/M metagenome (GOLD analysis project Ga0180430, IMG submission 132999) | Hypersaline lake sediment archaeal communities from the Salton Sea, California, USA - SS_1_S_2 metaG | ecosystem: Environmental > Aquatic > Non-marine Saline and Alkaline > Hypersaline >... | reverse complement strand
GGAGGAATCATGGCAACGGTTACTTTCATACCTGTTGCCGGATTCAGGGCTTTCCCGGGAACTGATAATGTATTTGTAATATCATATCTACTGGCAGTGGGAATGCTCGGAATGGCAATGAGTGCAGCAGGCAGCGGGAATCCCTGGGCAAGCATTGGTGTCGGAAGGGCTCTTACAAACATGCTGGCCTATGACATTCCTCTGATGATAGTAATATTTACGGTCATATTTGCTTTTGACACGGCATCTGTAGGGGAAATAGCTGAACTGCAGCAGGGTATGGGTATTCTCGGCTGGAATGCTCTTAGAATGCCTCTGGGAGGAATCGTTGCAGTAATTGCCCTTCTGGGAATGCTTGGGAAGAAACCTTTTGATTCATTTATTGCACCTGCCGAAATCGCTTCGGGGCCCATGGTGGAATACGGAGGCAAGCATCTTGGTTTTATGTTCATATTGCATGAGTTCATGACCTTCATAGAAGTATCCCTTATCCTCAACATTTTCTTCGGGGGAGGAGCAACCATATGGGAGTACCTGCTGAAATATGCGGTTCTGTATACTTTCATGAACATTATTTCAGGTGTAATGCCCAGATTCAAGATTGACCAGGCTGTTAAATACTTCTACAGGGTACCCCTGGCATTGGCAGTCATACAGGGAATAATTGTAATTTTCACCGGATTGGGAGTAACAATATGGTTTTAGAAAAGAAAGATACCAGGAACATATGGGAAAAGATCGGAGACTATTTCAGCGCAAATTCAATCTGGATGAAGTGGTATTGTACAGGATGCGGAGCAATTGAGATGCCCCCTACGATGACCTCAAGATTCGATATGGAAAGACTTGGAATGGGGCCTATGGCAACCCCCAGACAGGCTGATGTCCTTCTCATTACCGGGTATCTCAGCACCAAGACACTCAGAAGGGTAATATATTCCTACGAACAGATGAACAGCCCGAGATATATTGTTGGATTCGGTTCCTGTACGATAAACGGCGGAATATATTATGACTCGTATGCGACCATAAACCAATTGGACAAATATCTTCCGGTTGACCTATATATAGCAGGGTGCATGCCGAGGCCGGAAGCAATAATGAACGGATTCAACGCCCTCATCGAAATGATAAAGAAAGGTGAGGCAAACGGCTGGAGGCATTATCAGGAAAACTATGAATGGTACAAGAAGAACCAGCTGGAATCACTCGGGGAGGTAATAATTAAAGATGAATTCCACGAATAATACATTGGAACAACTAAAGGCAGCTCTCTCTCCGCTGGATGCATATATTGCGGCAGACAGGCAGATTGCTATGACAGTAAACCCGGGTGAAACCATGAGGGCTCTGACATTCCTTAGGAATGAAGGTTTTGCTCAGCTAAGTATACTGACCTGCATTGACTGGATCAGGGACAATGATTTTGAACTCGTTTATATACTGATGAACTGGGAAAAGGGGATTCACTGTCAGTTAAGGACCAGGATCAACAGAGAAAATCCTGTCTTTGATACTGCAACGGATATTTTCCCCGGTGCACGATATTATGAACGGGAAGTTCATGAGTTCTTTGGTATTGAATTCAAGGGGAATGAAGATTCATACAAACCTCTTTTTCTTGAAAGATGGGATTCAATTCCACCTCTTCGAAAGGACTTTGACCCCCAGGCTTATTCCGATTCCAAATTCCCGATGAGGGACAGGGATAAGATATTCAAATCGAGGACAGGAGGTGCGGACAATGAATGAAGTCAAACTGTTCCTCGGTCCCCAGCATCCCGGAATGCACGGAAACTACTCGGTACATATGTACGTGGACGGTGACAAAATAAACAAGGCACGACCGACTCCGGGGTTTCTACACAGGGGTTTTGAGAAACTCATGGAAAGAAGGCACTGGATGGGTAACCTGGCACTGATTCCCAGGATATGTGTTCCTGAGCCGGATATTAATGAAATGGTTTATGCAATGGGAGTGGAAGCTTTGGCGGGAATTGAGATTCCTGAAAAAGCACATTGGATAAGGATGCTTGTGCTCGAACTGGCCAGGATTGCCGTACATGTCATGGGGCTTGGGTTCATTGGCGGGCCCACGGGAATGTATACTGCAACCTACTGGGCGATAGCACAGAGAGACCTGCTGCTTGATCTTTTTGAGGAACTTACCGGGGCAAGAATTTACCACATGTTCATTGTCCCCGGGGGTGTCAGAAAAGACCTTCCTGAAGGCTTCTCACAGAAAGTTCTGGAGAAACTGGACGAACTCGAAGAAAAAATTCCTGAATTCGAGGAACTTATTCTAAAACATCCAGTGATACATGCACGTACTAAGGATAACATTCTTCTTCCGGAGGATGTGGTATGGGAACTCGGGGTAACAGGCATTGGGATGCGAACGGCAACAGGCAAAAAGTATGACCTGCGAAAAGTAAAACCATATGCAAGATACGACCAGGTTGAGTTTGAGGTGCCGGTTGCAGAATACTCCGATGCCCTTACAAGACTGAATACAAAGGTAAAGGAAATATACCAAAGTATAGGGATAGTCAGACAGGTTCTTGCAAAAATGCCTGCCGAAGGTGATGTCAGGGTACCCGTTTCATCCGGAAATGCCCTGAGATGGACAGTTCCTGAAGGAATGGTGTATTCGGCTGTTGAGTCCAACAGGGGTGAATACGGATATTTCATCGTATCCGACGGCAGGGAAATGCCCTACAGAATCGCTGTAAGGGGAGCTTCATATCCCCAGGGACTGCTGGGTGTTGAGAAATATCTTAAGGGATACAGGATAGATGATGCCTCCCTATGGATGGATTCCATGGGTGTATGCACACCTGAGATAGACAGGTAGGTGAACGGATGAACAAGGAAAAAAGCATATTCTCTCCAATAAAAGCATGGAAGTACCTGGCGAAAAGACCTGTTACGGTACTTAAGAAAGATATATTTGACAAACCCAGGGAATCATCGGAACGTTACAGGGGTTTCCACCAGAACGACTGGGAAAAATGTCTGGGGTGCGGAACATGCTCCCGTATATGTCCTACCAATGCCATTGATATGGTTCCTGTTGCAGGACTTGAGGAAAAAGAAGGATACAAGAACGAAAGACCGGCTTTCGATTACGGAAGATGTTCTTTCTGTGCCATATGCGTCGATATATGTCCCTCTGATTCATTGAACATGAGCAGGGAATACCTTCATCTGTCAAAGGATACGGATACATTCTATTTCCTCCCCGATTCTTCGGGTCTTCACGGTGACAGCAGGGACAAGGGCTATTCCAGGGATGAGGATTCAGAACTTCTGGATCTTGAAAGATATGCCATGGAGCATCTTCCCGTTGACAGGAAGAATTCTTTCATGGAAATTGTAAAAGGCTACTCACTTGAAAAGGCACTTGCGGAAAGCGCAAGGTGTGTTGAATGCGGTATATGTACTGAAACCTGTCCGGCACATATGAATATCCCTGAATACATTAGAAGCGTGTGGACAGGGGATATGAAGGAGGCGATGTCATGGCTTTACAAGACAAATCCCCTTGCAAATGTATGCGGCAGAATATGTACCCATAAATGCGAGGGTGTGTGTGCGTTGGGCCATAGAGGTGAGGCAATTGCCATAAGATGGCTCAAGAGGTTCATAGTTGACAACACTCCTGAAGATGCTTATGACGAAGCTGCCCTTGAGTTTGTTCTTGAACCTGTAAATGGTAAGGTGGCGATTGTTGGATCCGGCCCTTCCGGACTTTCATGTGCATATTATCTCAGAACTCTGGGCTATGAAGTCGATGTTTATGAAGAAAAAGCACTTCCCGGCGGAGTTATCCGTTATGGAGGACCTGAATACAGGCTGCCGGAGGAAAGCGTCCTGAAGGATATCGGAATTATTGAAAAATCTGGTGTCAGATTCATAACAAATACTAAGGTGGGCAGGGACATAGGGCTTGATGAACTCAGGGACAATTATGATGCTGTTTTCCTTGGTACCGGATTCTCCCTTTCAAGGGAACTGAAGATACCCGGTTATGAGCATGATGATGTGGAATATGCAATACCGTTCCTGGGACAGACAAGGGATTATCTCAGAAATATAACCGAAATGCCTGCTATACATGAAAAAGTTGTTGTAATCGGCGGTGGAAATGTTGCATTTGATGTAGGAAGAACCCTTATCAGACTCCAGCAAACCAAATTCAATGAGGACCATGTATCAATAGCTGCTTTGGAACACAGGGAAATACTTCCGTGTGACATCGAGGAACTTGAAGAAGGGGAAGAAGAAGGAATAATGGGCTATTTCGGCTACGGTCCTGCAGAAATTGTGATAGAGGATGGAGCAATTAAGGGTCTGAGCGTAAAGAAGGTAGAGTCCATATTCGATGATGAAGGAAGGTTCAATCCCAGCTATGATGAGTCAGATACCCGTTTCATTGAGGCAACCCAGGTATATATTGCAACCGGACAAAAACCCGAATATGCTTATTTTGACGAAAAAATGCTCGCTGCGGTGAAAATTGACCGGGGTAGGATAAGGACCCTGGAGCACGGACAGATCGAAGCATATCCCTGGCTGTTTGCCGGAGGTGATATAGTGCAGGGACCGGATATAATTACCGGTGTTGCAAACGGACACGACTCAGCGGAAGGGATAGACAAATATATACGCTCAATCAGGAAAAACCTGAATGAGCGTTCGTAGAAACATTGACTTCGGATGAAGGACTTTTACAGAAAACTAAATAAATCAGCGGCAGGGGAGTATACAAGAAGGCTTTGGAGTGATTATAGAAAAACAGTCACTGATTTTGCCCTGGATGGATTCAATGAAGGCAAAAGCACGCTTATAATAGCTGCTGGAAACATGAATGACATCGATTTTCCCAGGATTAAGGAATGTTCTGATAACATAACACTTGCAGATATTGATACTGAGTCAGTAAACGATTCCATACCCGATATTGGGGCCGTTTCAATCGATTTCGGAGGTCTGAATCTTCCGAAAGGAGTTTCGGAAGACGAGATCATCGGGATGCTTGAGCTTCATGAGCCGAATATCAGGGATGAATTGGGTGAGAATACATTCGACAATATTCTTGTATCGCCTTTCTATTCACAAATATTGCTGCCCTGGATTTTCAATGAGTATCCCTATCTGGCATCGGACTCACCTTTGGCTGTGAAAGCACTTGATTCTGCAGGTCAAATCATAATTCAGGCAAACAGGAGAATAAAGTCCCTATGCAGACAAAATACGCATATTTGCATTTGGAGTGATATCCTTGAGTATGATATAGGCGATGAGGTTTTTCACGATATCAGTAAAAACATTGATGACAATGAATGGATGGACTCATTCTATTGGTCATATTTTGATACATACGGGCATGGTACCGGAAGCTTCGGACACATGGATATGGAACGAAAGATGAAAAATATCCGCTGCAGATGGGTTATCTGGCCTTTTGATGAAAGAAGACGTATGATAGTAAGAATTGCATCCGGCCGAATAGCTGATGCAATCCTGTAATTATATATTTTGGAGTCCAAAGTAAAGAAAAATGAGTTCAGCTTTCAAAAAGAACATCTATGATTTTTTTGGCGGTTTCATTGGTTACTTCGTAATATATTTCCTTGCCTTTTCTCGTTCCTGTAATAACCTTGAGAGTCCTTAGTTTTGCAATATGCTGTGAAAGGGTAGACTGGGGCTGGTTCATGCAGTTCTGCATGTATGACACGGTTGTACCACCCCTTCTCATTAGGTTTCTGACTATGCATAGTCTGTCCGGATGTGCAAGGGCTTTGAGAATTTCAGCAAGTTCTTCGTTCTTTTTTTTGTCTATCTTCATGATTTCTCCCAATATATTGTCATAATACGATATGTTGATGTATGTGTCAACCAAAATCAACATATCGTAGCTTAATATAACATAAATATGGGTATAAAATAAAGAGAAAAAAGAGGAGAATTATGATGAAAAAATATCTATCATTTATTTTAGCATTAGTTTTATTGGCGGCGATAACGGCGTCCTGCACACAGGAAGCAGGAACTTCGGAAACAAATCAGCCGGTGGCGTCAAATGAACCGGTAGTACAGACTACGGAAGTTTCGGGAAGAATCATCGAAACCGTTTCAGGAGATTATACAATCATAAGAAATGAGGAGGATACTTCCGTATATTATGAGATAGATATAAGTGGGGGAGTAACTTCCGTGAACGGAGTTGAAATAAATCTTGATCCCAATAATGTCATATCAGCTGATGTTGTCATTGTCGATGATGAAGCATTTCCTATAAAAACAACCCTGGTAGAGATTACAGCAAATACTTCTCCGAGCTACAGTGTCATAAATGCTGAAGAAGCCAAGGCAAAGATTGATGCAGGGAATGTAATCATACTTGATGTAAGGACACGGGAAGAGTATGAGGCGGGATATATTCCGAATTCGTTCAATCTGCCCCTGGGAACCATTGCCCAGGGTATCGGGAATATAACAACTGACAAAAGTGCAACCCTTCTTGTATACTGCAGAAGCGGCAACAGAAGCAAGGTGGCCGCAAGGGAACTTACGGAACTCGGTTATGAAAATGTATATGACTTCGGGGGAATAGTGAATTGGCCTTATGATATTGTCGAACCCTGATAATGGTAAAGAACAGTTATAACAGATTGAGGTATACCGGAACGCATCACTTTTGCTTATAATACAGATGACAATTCGAAAGGAGGATTTGTTTTTATGTTTTTTAAGAAAACCAGAGGTGGAATCGAATAGGGGTTTTCCGGTTGTTCAATAGCGAAGTATAGCTTTATGAAAGCATTTGATATACAGGCGCGGCAATTGACTGCCGCGCCTGCTTTATGCCCGGAAAATCCAATTTACCCTATGAGGTGAGGAGGAAAGATGAAGGAAGAAATGGATACTGCCGGTAAAGGTTTACACGGTAAGGGAGATATTGTCTCCGCCAGGATTATTTCCGGGAACAGGGGACATTACAGGATTTTGACAGAAGAAGGAGAATACCATAATGCAATTGCTACAGGAAAAATGTATTACGAGAGTGAAGACGAGGCACATCTGCCGTCCATCGGGGATTACGTCAGGGCTGAGCTGCAGGGAAGCAGTGAAGCTGTACTCAGGCAGATATTATTACGGAAAAGCGCTTTTATAAGAAAAGCAGCAGGAAGAGCGGGGAAACCTCAGGTACTTGCGGCAAACTTTGATTACGTTTTCATAGTTACATCTCTTAACTATGATTTCAATCAGGGGAGACTGGACAGATATGTATCAATGGCCTGGGACAGCGGTGGAATTCCCGTAATATTACTTGGAAAGGCTGACCTTGAGGAGGACAGCAGTGACATTGAATCAAGATTATCAGAAAGCTACCCCGGGGTGGCCTTCCACAGGGTGAGCAGTATATCCGGTGAGGGAATGGACACATTGGAAGAATACCTGGGTGACGGCAGGACAGCTGTACTGCTCGGGTCCTCAGGAGTAGGAAAATCATCCATCGTAAACTACATGACGGGAAAAGAAACGATGCATGTCAGCCGACTCAGGAACAATATAGACAAAGGGAGGCATACTACTACGCACAGGGAATTGATTGTCCTGAAAAGCGGAGGATGCCTCATTGACACCCCGGGCATGAGGGAACTTGGTATATGGCACGATGAAGACGGAATAAATACGGGCTTCGGGGACCTTGATACTGTGATAGGAGAACTTTCCGGAGCATGCAGGTTCAGAAATTGTTCCCACACAAATGAACCCGGATGTGCAGTAAAAGAGGCATTGAGGAGCGGTCTTGTTGACAGGGAAAGATACACGAGTTATCAAAAGCTTCTGAAGGAAGCCGCTCATATGGAGAGAAGAATTGAGCAGAAGAAGAGAATAGCTGAGAAAAAAACCAGGAAGATAATCGAAGAAAAAGAAAGAAAAAGAAAAATTGTTTGGTAGGGATATCTGAAAAGGCACCCTTTTCCTAAGGGGAATAAGTCCTGCAGGCTTCCATATAGGCCTCGATGTTATCCCAGGGAACTTCCGGCTCTATCATGTGGGTAGGACAGCAGAACAAACCACCGGAGGGTCCTGCTGTATCCAGGTTGCGGAGTACTTCCTGAAAGACATCCGAAGGTTTTCCGAAAGGCATGGTTGTCTGGGTTCCTATGGTTCCCTTGAAACTGATTGATTTGCCGTATTTATGGAAAATATCTTCAAATCTCATGCATTCAGGTTGGATAGGGTTCAAAACATCTATACCACATTCGATGAAATGGGGAATGAGGGGTTCGACATAGCCGCAGGAATGATATTCAATGAGAATATCGGGATTTGCATCCTTGGCAGCTTTGATTATTCGGGCGAACCTTGGTTTTATCCATTCGCAGTACATCTCCTCGCTCATCATTAGGGAGTGCTGCATTCCCACATCATCTCCGGTAAGTATGATGTCAACCCCGGAGTTTGCAAAAACACGGGCGCGGTGGCATGAGATTTCAGTTACTCTGTCAAGATGATATTCAGCCAGGTCCTTGTTCAGGATCATGTCTGTCATCAGTTGCTCCATGCTTCTCATGTACCATGAAACTTCCCAGACAGTTGCTGCCATGATGGCCTTGGCTGCATAGCCGTCTTTGTGTATTTGATTTACTTCATCATTGAGGTGAGAATGATCTGCACTCAAATAAGCCGGGTAGGGGTATTTTTCAAACTCATCGAGTTTGGTGAAACCCTTCATCGGATGTACGAAATGTTCCATATGCGCACATGCTTCACTTCCGGGTTCATGACCTACACCCCATTTTCCTATTCTTATGTTTTCAGAAGGGGAATCAAAATACCGGAGATATATCTCCCGATCAACGGGTTTGATTTCAAGGTCGCTTACATTTACTTCAGGAAACTCATAATAACGGCTGTAGTCGGTATCACCGAATTTGGTCCTGAACTCCCTTTCCTTGGAAGGGCACAGCTCAAAAAACAGTGGTGCAGTTTTATATCCGTTCTTACTGTATAATGACAGGAGATTTTCCCTGGGTGAAGCCATAATTATTTCCATCCTTTGGTTAATTCTACTATAACTTGTTATAATTATGGAAGATGCAGCTTCATTGGGGTATAATTCTTTCAAAGTATCCGGGGGAAATTATGATTGATATTAATTATTCCAGATCCAGGGTAGAAAAGGCATTCGCATTTGAGAAACCCGATAAGATACCTGTGGAACATCACCCGTCTCCCAGAGGGTATTTTGATTATGGTGAAAAAATGCGGGAGTTGTTCAGGGCTTTCCCTGCTGATTTCGGAGATGTTTCCAATCAGGAGGTCCCGGTTTTGCCTGATACAGCTTTTGATGAAGCGGGTAACTATTACGAGGAAAAGACTGACGAGTGGGGCATCAGATGGGCATATCGTATATACGGGATACAGGGGCATCCCATCAAAAGGCCATTGGATGACATCAGCTGTCTTGAGAAGTACAGGATGCCTTCCTTGAAATACGGCGGCAGTGCGTTCATAGAGGGTATCAGGAAGCATAAGAAACGGTTTTATGCAATGAAGGGGGCATTTACCCTTTTTGAAAGAATGACCGCCCTGCGGCTGTTTGAAGATGTTCTGATGGATATGTATATGAACACACCTGAAATAAACAGACTGGCAGATAAAATAACGGATTACTACATGGAGGACATAGATAACCTCATAGAGGCGGATGTCGATTGTGTTGCCTTCGGCGATGATTTCGGAACACAGACGGGACTGCTCATTTCCCCGGAAATATTCAATGGTTTCCTGAAACCGAGATATATGAGGATGATAGACAGGGTAAAGGCCGCAGGCAAGAAGGTTCATTTCCATTCCTGCGGAGCCAATACAGAAATACTTGATGATATAGCCGATATGGGGATTGATTCCTACTGGCCCCAGCTTACGGCTTATAACCTGCCTGAGTTGGCACGGTTTCTTAGAAAAAAGAAAATAGCGATTTCACTTCATTTCAGGGGCGAGGCCATGAATTTCCTTACACCGGAACAACTTCGTGAAAAAATTATTGAAACAGCTGAACTGTTCGATCTGAAAAACGGGGGTGGCTGGTTTTATATCGAGGTTGATGACGGCTTCCCATATGAAAATACCAAAACCCTGTTTGAAACAATAGATGAAATCAGGTAAAAATCCCCAAGGCATCCAGCGAATCGACAAGTCATCCAACGGATGACTTGTCGATTTTATAAAAAATCAGAAATTAACGGAAGCAATCAGCCTTTCCAGGTTTGCAAGTCCTGTTTTTATTGCAAACAAGGGTTCTTCCAGTCCTTCAAACTCAATTGACAGCGTTCCATCATATCCGTATTGCTTTATGATATTCATGCATTGGCTTAAGGGGAGGTCACCGTGACCTACGATGGCTCCTCTGAGATAGGTTCCGTATCTTGTATAAAACCATCCGGGACCCGGATTGAAGGTTGAGCCGTTCTTCACGTGGAAATCCTTGAAGTGTACATGGAAAGCATATGGTATTAGTCTGCCTACTGCATCAACGGGGTCTTCATCAACACACATGAAGTTCCCGACATCAAGAAGCACTCCGAAGTTGTCATGGTCAACAGCATTTACCAAGGCTTCTATCCGGGAACTGTCCTGGGAGTAGCGCCCGTGGTTTTCAACCATTGTCCTTATGCCTTCTCCCTCAGCAAACTCAGTTATTCTTCTGCAGCCTTCTGCTATCCTCGGAAGCATGAAATCAAAGCTGCGGGCACCCTTGTCACCACTGTTGAACCCAAAAGTTGCATCATGGCGCATTTTATCAACACCCATGGCTTTTGCGACAAGTATTTCTTTCTTGACCCGTTCAACTTCTTTGTCAAGATTGAAATCCGAACCCTTCAACATATCAGCCGGTGTTGCAAAGTTTGCCAGTTCAAGCCCTGCATCTGCGCAGCGCCTCTTTATATCGGCTGCCATTTCAAGCCTTTCGGAATGGTCCTTCACAGGAAGATTTGAGAATTCGATGGAATCAAATCCCATTTCAGCGGTCAGGTCAATGACATCGAGAAAAACAATGCTGCCGCCGCGTGTAAGTTTGCTATAGGAATATGAGCTTACGCCGGTTTTCATTTCAGTGCCTCCGTAATTTTTTTTAATAATATCATGGATATGGATTGATTGATTAAGTTTTCAACTGATAATTCGGTTTTTATCGGCATAAAGCCTTTCATCTGCAGTCTTCATGAGTTTTTCAGCATTGGCTGCACCTTCAGGCCTGGCAAAGCCGTAACCGGATGATAGGGCATGGTCTGAGCCTGGCAGCTTAATTGTTGAAGTGAGCGTGCGAAGCTTTTCAACAAACCGCTCACAATCCTTGTCATCATTGCATTCAATTATCATGGCAAATTCGTCTCCGCCTATTCTGGCAAAGACATCTTCTTTTCTGATAAAACGCCTTATTGAATCAGCAAACAGTGTAAGTGCTTTGTCACCGGTGTCATGGCCGAATGTGTCATTGATGTACTTGAACTTATTCAGGTCAGCAAAAACAACGCAGAACATCCTGGAATTGTCCCTGTTGTATCTGGCACAGAACTCTTCCAGTCTTTCCGAAAAATACCTGCGGTTGCCACATCCTGTCAGAAAATCGGTCCTAAGTAGATTATTTGCCCTTTGGTTAGCTTCCTGAATTTCATTGTTTTTCTTTGCCAGCTCCCTTGAAAGCGAAGCCATCTCCATATTGACCACGGAGATTCTCTCTATGATATCAGAGTCGTCCAGAATTCCTGAATTGAAGGAATAAAGGGTATCGTATCCGTCAGATATGGCAATTCCGCTGTATGTTCCGTACTTGCTTGAAAAGAGGGTGCTGCAGGTGAAAATTTGAGAAGTTATACCTGAATATTCACGTTTGCTTTCCTCATCAAGACTTACGGCAAAATTTGCGTATATGTTATTGTTTGCAGATGTAAGTACAGCAGGGAACATTGAACGAAATGCAACGTTCATCCAGGTTTGGGTTCCGTTGGAATCAGTGATTACCATAGGCGATTTCTCATGAAATTCATTGAATATGGCAAACAATTCGTTTGTACTCATGCTATCTCCTTATACCATTCATCACAGATCTCGAGCATGCTGTACACATTTTCAGGCACGCTCACGTCAATTTCCCTAAGTGTTTCCGTAGATACATATGAGAAGGCATAACCCCCCACCATAATCTTCATTTTAGAAAGTTCCTGTACATTCCTGATTGCCTTGATAACATCAATCAGTGCTCCTATGTTATATGACATGGAAACAGAAAGGCCCAGAACTGAAGGTCTTTCATCCTTCAGAATTTCAATGAGGTCATCTACGGGAATATTTGAACCCAGATATCTTATATCATAACCGTGCATTTCAAGGAAATCAGCAGCAATCCTTGCACCTATTTCATGAAATTCGTTCAGTGATGCAGCCATTACTATTTTATATTTTTCGGGTGTGCGCAGCACATAGTCTTCATAGAGTGAAGACATAATGCGCATTATCAGGGAAGTTGCCAGATGTTCGTGTGATACAGTTATTTCATTGCTCTCCCATAGGCTGCCTACCTTATACATTGTTGGCTGGATTAACCCAATATATGTTTCCATAAGCGTTTTGGAATCAGTTATGAATGATTTTACAAACCCCATTGCCTCAAGATGCCTTCCGTTTATCAGCAGTCGTGTCAATTTATCCACATTTGCATTTTTGGCAGTTCCGCCTGCCTTAATAACAATACTGTCACTTTCAATTGAATCAAGCATGAACTTATATACTGGCAGAATCTGAGAACATGCTGATTCATCCATGTTTTGCCGTATGACATCCATCCATGTTTCCAGAACATGACTGAAATAGGAAATTGAAAAACCTTTTGTAAGATATGTATGGAGAATCCAGGGGAGGGTCTTGTCAAGCATTGAATAATCATTGGTCTGAAACAAACTGCCCATGAAAGTGACATGGTTTCGATGATTATTGTACATAACAGTAAGCGCATTTGTACCGATGAGACGAAACTTTAGAGTCTTGTCAGTCATTATTCTGTTAACTTCATCAAGCATCTTATCCGATTGGGATTTGTAAATAGCAGCAACCTCAGGGCTTATATACAACAAATTGTTCATATCTTACCTCCTGATATGCTTATTATACTACAAAAATACGATATGAGTCATTAGTGCATAGGTCAGATGTATTTTTGCAGAAATTGTATAGCTTTATTTATGTCATTGGCAGGATTATCTCCTACTTCACGTTCAATTGTAAGAAAACCCTCATAACCTGCTTTTTCAAGCTCCTTCAGATAAGCAGGGAAGTTGACGTCACCTTCCCCCAGAGGGGTTTCTATGAATGCTCCGGCCCAGCTTCTGGTGTGATGTACGTAAAGATCCTCCGGATCACATTTTTCTATCATCATACCGTCCTTGGCATGGGTGTGAACTATATATGGTCCCAGATTTTTTACGGCATCCTCAGCCTTTTCTCCGATAACCATTACAAGATTGGCGGGATCAAAGTTAACCCGTATACCTGAGCATGTCAGATCCTCAATAAAGCTTTTAAGGACATGGGAAGGTTCGGGCCCTGTTTCTATTGCAAAGGTAACTCCTGATTTATCCGCATATTCGCCCAGTATGCTGCAGGCTTCATGTATTATTTTATAACGATCATGACTTTTGTCCTCAGGTATTGCGCCTACATGAGTTGTTACGACATTTGTATCAAGATCGGTAGCAAGGTCAATTATTTTTTTTGACAGGACTATTCGGTCAAGGTTTTGTTCGGGATGG
>Ga0180430_10003370_pt1 | contig 13832 bp, 12 predicted proteins | sample SS_ome_9_FD_132999 | JGI IMG/M metagenome (GOLD analysis project Ga0180430, IMG submission 132999) | Hypersaline lake sediment archaeal communities from the Salton Sea, California, USA - SS_1_S_2 metaG | ecosystem: Environmental > Aquatic > Non-marine Saline and Alkaline > Hypersaline >... | reverse complement strand
TAAGATGCCGTTAACCAATCGGATCAAGGCTTACTTGGAGCCGCCGCATTTGCCGGCACCACACTTGCCTTCGGTAGCTTTCTCAGCAGAGCCGCCGCACTTGCCGGCGCCACACTTGCCTTCGGCAGATTTCTCGGCGGAACCGCCGCATTTGCCGGCGCCACACTTACCCTCCGCAGATTTCTCAGCGGAGCCGCCGCACTTACCGGCGCCACACTTGCCCTCCGCAGATTTCTCAGCGGAGCCGCCGCACTTACCAGCGCCACACTTGCCTTCGTGGCTGCTGGCTACCTGCATGTAACCGCTGTTCAGTTCGGTCATGCCGAACGGGTTGGTTTCTGCAGCGGCGTTACCGCTGAGCATCATGGAGCCCGCAAAGGCTGCGCCAACGGCTGCGGCTACAGGTTTCAGGGATTTCTTGGCCATTATCTCTACTCCGTCAAAACGTTTTGGTTGGTGTGCAAAATGGATCGGTCAACCAGACTCTCTCCGCCGTAAGTTGTACCGCCCGGTATCTGTGATCATTGCCTTCGCGTTTTTGTTCCAGGCAAACGATCACGAATCTGTGGTTCCGACACCAGGGGAGTATGGCGCCGGTCTCCGCAGCTAAAGACCGAGCATGATTCGGGTTTATTGCAGGGATGAGGAAATTTTTTTCTCGTGACCTCAGTCGGCCAGCTTGCGCATGCAGGCGAGAAAGGCCTGCTCGTCGGGTGGTTTTCCGTCACGCTGGGCTTCCCAGAGAATCAAGCCGAGGCATTCCATCATTTGATGCTCGGCCTCGTGCGCATCACCGGTTTTCAGCGTGATCTTCTGGTGCAGGGTGCGAATGCCCGCCGGCCGGTCGCTGCCAAGTTGCTCAGCGAGGGTGATGTGCATTCCCATATGCAAAAAAGGGTTTGTCTGCCCATCCTCGACATGGAAATCCCTGTGCAGGGCGTCCGGGTCGCTGAACAAATGATGGTATTCGGGGTGCTGCTCCGCCACCTGGGCGACCAGCTGTTCCAGGCCTTCGAGTGGTATGCCTGCGAGGCGTTTTTGCCATGTCTGCTGGTAGAAGCGACGCAGTTGGTCACGATTTTGTCCAAACATCTGGTTGTCTCTGGGCGTCGCTAGCTGGTTTTCTTCTTGTACTCGCAAAGGTCTTCGATCAGGCAGGCGCCGCAACGTGGTTTGCGTGCCAAGCAAGTATAGCGTCCAAGCAGGATCAGCCAGTGGTGTGCGTCCTGAAGAAATTCCTTGGGAACCAGTCGAAGCAGCCGTTTCTCCACTTCCAGCACGGTTTTGCCCGGGGCGATACCGGTTCGATTGGAAACCCGGAAAATATGGGTGTCAACCGCCATGGTGGAATGTCCGAAAGCGGTGTTGAGTACCACATTGGCGGTTTTGCGGCCGACCCCGGGCAGTGCTTCCAGTGCGGCCCTGTCTTCCGGGACCTCACCGGCATGCAGCTTCAAGAGAATGTCGCAGGTCTTGATGATGTTCTTGGCCTTGCTGTTGAACAGCCCGATGGTCTTCACGTACTCCTTGAGTCCTTCCTCGCCGAGGTCGAGGATTGCCCGTGGCGTATTGGCATCCTGAAACAGCTTATCGGTGGCTTTATTGACCCCCTTGTCGGTAGCCTGGGCTGACAGGATCACTGCGACGAGCAGTTCGAACGCCGTCGTGTAATTCAGCTCGGTGGTCGGGTGTGGATTATCTGCTCGCAGGCGTTCGAAGATTTCCTGCCGCTTGGGTTTGTTCATGCTACGAAAAATATGCCGGATGGGTTTGGTGCGAAGGCGGCCTATGATAGCTTCGCTGGGTGCAAAGCTCATCTTCTGCCCTGCTGATACTGACATACTCGATTTATGAAGTCGGTATTGCGCGGTATCCGGGTTACTGCCTTACAGGCGGCGTTGCCCGGTCAACGCCGATGATATGACGCTGATACTTTTCGAAATAAGGAAATTCTCAAAAACATGATGGACCGAATCCTCAGCTCCACACTCCGCCGCTCACAAGAGTTTCAATCCGGGATGGTGCGCTTGCTGGTCTGGGCGCTGATGTTGGTTCTGCTTGGTTTGGCGGGGCTTTACGGTGTTTATGAATTCGAATGGGGGTTGTTCGCCGCGTTGTTTGCTGCCCACCTGCTTTGGTATCTGACGATTCAGATGCACGTGATCTACAGGCCTGAGTTGATTCGAGGGCGTACTTATCTCGGTGTAGTGGCTGACATGAGTGGCACCAGCCTGTGTATCTACTTGAGTGGCAACCCCATCAGTCCGTTTGCCCTGCTATATGTGCTGTCCTACCTGTCTCAGGGGACCCGTTTTGGACGCAATAATCTTATCGTTACCTCGATTGCGAGTGTTGTTGCGTTCACTGTGGTCAGTACGGTACTCGACGGTTGGAACCAAAGCCCCATTGAATTGGTATTCATGCTCCTGTTCATGATTACGTTGCCCCTCTACCAGTATGCGTTGCTGAAAAAATTGCGTGCCGCCAAGCAAGTGGCTGAAGCGGCCAATCTTGCACGCGGCGATTTTCTGGCCACCATGACGCACGAATTGCGCACTCCATTGTCCGGAATGATTGGCATGGCCGGACTGCTCAGTAGCACCAAGCTGGATGATGAGCAGAGAGAATATCTGGAGTCAGTCAATGCTTCGGCAAACGTACTGCAATCGCTGATTGGCGACATTCTGGACCTGTCCAAGATCGATGCCGGCAAACTCGAGTTGAAATCAGTCTTTTTCGATATTCGCAAAGTCTCGGCGGAAGTCTCCAGTGCCCTCAGCAACCAGGCACTGGACAAGAATGTTGACGTTATTTGCCGGGTTGCGCCGGACGTCCCTGATCAGGTTTACGGAGATGAGCTGAGATTCCGGCAGATCCTGTTTAACCTGACTGGTAACGCCATCAAGTTCACCGAAGAAGGTGAAGTCTGTACTCATGTCTATCTTGGCAGTCCAGACAAATGGCTGGATAGGTGGCATCTTGTCGTATCGGTTCGGGATACCGGCATCGGTATCGATCAACAAAAATTGTCTGCGATTTTTGAGAGTTTCTGGCAGGCGAGTGCTTCCACTAACCGACGATATGGTGGCACCGGCCTGGGCACCTCGATCGCGCGTGACCTTACCCGTCTCATGGGTGGTGTGATCGGAGTGGAAAGTGAGAAAGGTAAGGGGAGCAACTTCTGGATAAAGGTACCGCTCCTGGACCCTGAAGCGCTGCAGGCTCCAGAAGCTCCAACGGTTTTGGCCGGCTGCCAGGCCCTGGTATTGGAATCCAATAAGGTCGCGGCAATGGCCCTGGAAGACGCCTGCCAGGCAGCGCAGATGCAATGTCAGCTGGTCACGGGTATAGAGCATCTCAATGAACTGGGAGAGCCTAACGAGAAGGTGGATGTGGTACTGATTTCAGACTCACCCAGTGGCATGGATCTCAAAGGCCTGGCCGTAATTGTGCGGAACCTTTTGGGGCGGCAAGTCCCGGTGGTTTATCTGCACTATCCACCACGCAAGGTGCAGGCGTTGGAGAGCAATGAGTCAAGTGTGATCAAGCCGTTCAGCATGTGTGCCCTATGGGAGGGGATGGCTGCGGTGATCGAGCCTCGGGCTGCTGGTGCGCTGCATCAGGCGGCTGTTGCGGACATGCCGGATGAGCCTCAAAAGCAGCAGGCGCATGTGCTGGTAGCCGAGGACGACGCTATCAACGGCAAACTGATTCGCAGCCTGCTGGACAAGATGGGTTATCTGGTGACCCTGGTTCGAGACGGGGAAGCTGCCTTGCGGGAGGCGTTGACCGGTAGCTATGACCTGGCGCTTGTCGACCTGCGCATGCCAAAGATGCACGGCATTGACTTTGCTCGCGCCTACCGCCGTCAGGAGCCAGACGGCGAGCGATTGCCAATCATCGCGCTGACGGCGAACGCGATTGAAGACGCACGCACCGATTGCATTGCGGCAGGCATGGATGAGTTCCTTACCAAGCCGGTTGATCCCAAGGTGCTGTCAGAGTTGCTGAAAAGCTACCATGGGGAGACTTGAGAGTGCTGCTTGGCGGGTTCAGGCCTCAACTACTTTGGTTGCAACAGAAGACTGCGGCTGACGCTGGGCGATTTGCCTGTCTATGACGTTTTTCAGCGCGATCATAAGTCCCAGGCCGATAAACGCCCCAGGGGGCAGGATGGCAAGCAACAGCCCCTGGTAGCCCTCTCCGAGCGATAGCTTCCAGCCGGCGGCTGCTTCACCAAACATCAGGTCGGCACCATCGAACAAGGTGCCCTGACCGATCAGTTCGCGCATACCGCCGAGTGCCACCAGCGCCAGGGTAAAGCCCAGACCCATGGCCAGGCCGTCCACCGCCGCTGCGCGCATCGGGTTGCGCGAAGCGAACGCCTCAGCGCGTCCGATGATCGCGCAGTTGGTTACGATCAGTGGGATGAAAATACCCAGCACCTTGTGCAACTCGTGCAGGTAGGCATTCATCAGCAATTCCACTGCTGTGACGAAGGAGGCGATGATCAGGACAAACACTGGCAGGCGTACTTCACTGCGCACCCAATGCCGAATCGCTGAGACAGAAAGGTTGGAAAGCAGCAGCACCATCATGGTGGCCAGCCCCAGGCCGAGGCCGTTGATCAGCGTGTTCGTTACCGCCAGCAATGGGCAAAGGCCAAGCAGGGCAACCAGTGCCTGGTTGTTGTTCCAAAGCCCATCCCATGTAATCTGTTTGTAGTTGATCTCAGCCATGTTCCAGTGCTCGTTTGTCTGCCTGTCCGGAATCCGCCTGCGCTGGTTTGTCGGCAGGCGCGCCCGTCGCCGGTGTGAAAATCTGTTCGCGGTTGTCCCGGAAATACCCGAGGGTTCGTTTGACCGCGGCCACAATGCTGCGAGGTGTAATCGTGGCACCGGTAAATTGATCGAAGTCACCGCCGTCGCGTTTGACTGCCCAGCGATCACTTGGCGGGTCGGAGAGGCTCTTGCCTGCAAAACCTGTGATCCAGGGATGGCGTTTTTCTTCGATCTTGTCGCCCAGGCCGGGCGTTTCTTTGTGTGTGATCACGCGCACGCCAGAGATCGTGCCATCGGAGTAGACGCCGACCAGTAACACGATCTTGCCGGCATAGCCGGATGCGATGACCGGGCTGAATATGGCCGCTACGTCATTGCCGTTCCTGCGCGCACGGTAAACGGTGGTGGGTGTATCACTGAGAACGCCGGACGCGCGCACCTCGATGTGATCGTTCAGCATGTCGTTGTTGTAAAGATGGTGTGGCAGTACAGCGGCCATCTGCCGGAGCAGGGCATCCCGCTCGTTCTGCGCGATGCGCTCCACCGTGCCTTCGTAGCTCACACCGACCAGGGCACTACCGATCACCGCGAAGACGCCCAGGACTCCCGCGGATATCAACGCCGGCAACCATTTCCTCACCGCGTCTTCAGTCATCCCGCGCTCCCTGTGCGCCGAAAACCGTTGGCTGCGTGTAGTGGTCGATCATTGGTGCCGCCATGTTCATCAACAACACAGCGAAGGCTACTGCGTCGGGATAACCGCCCCAAGTTCGGATGACAAAGACAAGCAATCCAATCGAGGCGCCGTAGATCAGCTGGCCGCGTGGTGTTGTCGAGGCGGATACAGGGTCGGTGGCGATGAAAAAGGCCCCGATAATGGCAGCGCCGCTGAACAGGTGAAATGCGGGGAAGGGGTGGGTTTCCGGATCAATCATCCAGAATATGCCTGCGACCAACAGCAGTGAGCCCAGCATGCTTACCGGAATACGCCAGGTGATCACGCGGCGCCATAGCAGGAACACTCCTCCGAGCAGGAACGCATTACCGATCCATTCCCAACCACGACCGCCGAAATCACCCCACAGCGGGCTCAGGCGTATCTCGCTGATCATGCGGTTCTGATCCAACTGGTTGCGCATGGCATCAAGTGGCGTCGCACTGGTGATGGCGTCCCAGGTCAGGCCAGCAGGTGGTAGCGATGTAAACACCGCCCGCAGCGAGTCGCCCAGGGTCAGGGTGTGCTCGGCGAGTATTTCCGGCGGCAGCCAGCGTGTCATGGTGGCCGGAAAGGAAACCAGCAGCAGCACATAGCCCGCCATGGCAGGGTTAAAGGGGTTGTAGCCAATCCCACCGAACAGTTGCTTGGCGACAATGATGGCAAAGGCCGTGCCGACAACAGTCTGCCACCAGGGCAGCAGGGGTGGCAGTGCGAGTGCCAGTAGCCAGGCTGTGAGCACAGCCGACAGGTCGCTGATAGCCGGCCGCGGATCACGGCCGCGTGCGCGCAGGAACAACCACTCGCATACCACCGCAGTGACGGTGGCAATCCCGATGTTGATGATGACTCCCCAGCCAAAAAGCCACCACATGGCGCCGATGCCTGGCAGCAGGGCAAGCAGCACCTGTCCCATGACTTTCTGAACCGCATTGTCATTGTGCAGGTGGGGCGAGCTGGGCGTGGCGAACTGCATCAGGCGTCTTCCTTGGTTTTTTCTTGTGCCGGCTCTGCTTCGGTTCCCGCTGCAGCTGCTTTTTTCTTGGCGGCAACCCGCTTCATGGCGGCTTCTATCGCCGCTTTTTTCGGGTCCGCGCCCTTACCGTCAGCGCTCTTGGCAGGCTTCTTGTCCAAGGCCTCTTTTTTCTTGCGCAGACGTGCCTTCCGCTCTGCCTCCAGGCGCGCCAGGCGTGCCTCGCGGAACTCGTGGCGACGACGCGCCAGGTCGGATTGCTGACGCTCGCGCTCGGCGGCCCAGACCTCTGTCTTGGCGAAGCGGTAGTAGTGAACCAACGGAATATTGGCCGGACAGACATGCGCGCAGCAGCCGCACTCGATGCAATCGAACAGGTGGTAGTCTTGTGCCTTGTCGAAATCCCGTGCCCGCGCGTACCAGTAGAGTTGCTGGGGCAGCAGCTGTGCGGGGCAGACCTTGACGCAATCTCCGCAACGGATGCAGGGTTGCGAAGCGGCCGGCGAGGGCATTTCCACCTCGGTAGTAGCAATGAAACAGTTGCTGCCTTTGGTGATTGGCACCTCGTCGCTGTGCAGGCCAAAGCCCATCATCGGCCCACCCATCAGCAGGCGGCTGACGTCGTTGCGGTAACCCCCGGCTTGGGCGATCAAGTCGCTCACTTGAGTGCCGATCAGCGCACGAAAGTTGCCGGGCTGCTCAACACCCTGCCCGGTCAACGTGACAATCCGCGAAATCAACGGCCTGCCTCGCTGTACGGCATCGGAAACTGCGGCACAGGTGGCGACGTTCTGGCAGACGATACCCACCTGCAACGGCAGACCCTGGGAGGGAACCTCGATGCCGGTCAGAAGGTGGATCAGCTGCTTCTCACCGCCGCTGGGGTATTTGGCGGGGACCACGCGGATTTCGAAATCCTTGAGGTCATTCTGTTCGATGTGGTCGCGCAGTGCTTCGATGGCCTCGGGCTTGTTTTCCTCGATGCCGACCAGCACCTGGCGTGCACCGACGATGTGCTTGAGGATCAGTGCCCCGTCAATGGCATCGCCCGGCTGTTCGCGCATCAGGCGGTCGTCACAGGTGATGTAGGGCTCACACTCCGCGGCGTTGACAATCAGCGTGTCGACTTTGCGGCCGGTGGTGTTGGTCTTGACGCTGGTAGGAAACACCGCGCCGCCGAGGCCGACGATGCCGGCCCAGCGCAGGCGTTCCCGCAGGTCTGCTGGATCGGTCTCCCGGTAGTCCAGGGGTTCGGGCAATTCTGTCCAGGTATCGTCGCCGTCACTTTCGATCACCACGCAGGGGGCTGTAAGGCCCGAGGGATGGGCGATTGGCAATTCGGCAACGTCCACCACGGTGCCAGAGGTGGGTGCGTGAATGTTGGCGCTGACGTAATCGCTGGCGCGCGCGATCAGCTGGCCCTTGAGCACCTTGTCGCCGACCTGCACGGCACACTCTGCGATATGCCCGATATGTTGTTGCAAAGGCAGGGTCAGGCGCTTGGGCACGGCAGCGGTGCGCACAGGCGTGCTGTTGGACTCTGCCTTGTGATCGGGGACGTGCAGGCCCCCATGAAAGTCCCAGACCGGAGCCGCGGTATCAGGCATGGTTTGCCTCCTGACCCTGCTCCTGCGCCGGGTAGGGCCAGCGCCAAGTTTCCGGCGTTTCCTTGACCGGCTCCATGACGATGCATTCGACCGGGCAGGGTGGAATGCATAGTTCGCAGCCAGTGCATTCGCTCTCGATGACCGTGTGCATCTGCTTGGCGGCGCCAAGGATGGCGTCAACGGGACAGGCCTGGATGCACAGCGTGCAGCCAATGCAGTCCTTTTCGATGATGCGCGCCACTGATTTGGGTTTTTCGGCAGCCTCGGCGTCTTCCAGTGGCACCGGGTCGCGCCCGAGCAGTTCGGCCAGGGCGATCATGGTGGTCTCGCCTCCAGGCGGGCAGCGATTGATCTCGGCTTCGCCGTTGGCAATGGCCTCGGCGTAGGGGCGGCAGCCCGCATAGCTGCACTGGCCGCATTGGGTCTGCGGCAACAAGGCGTCGATCTGGTCGGCGATCGGGTCTCCTTCGACCTTGAATCGGATCGCCGAGTATCCAAGCACAAGGCCGAAGAACAGCGCCAGGAGGGTGATGGTGAGTATGGCGCTGAGCATCAGTTTGCCACCAGCCCGGCAAAGCCCATGAAGGCCATCGACATCAGTCCTGCGGTGATCAGTGCAATGGCGTTGCCCTGGAAAGGTTCCGGCACATCAGCAACGGCCACCCGCTCGCGCATGGCGGCGAACAGCACCAGCACCAGGGAGAAGCCTACCGCGGCACCGAAGCCGTAGAGGGCCGACTCCACGAAGTTGTGCTGCTCCTGGATATTCAGCAAAGCCACGCCCAATACGGCGCAATTGGTGGTGATTAGCGGCAGGAAAATGCCCAGAACCTGGTAAAGCATCGGACTGGTCTTGTGCATCACCGTCTCGGTGAATTGCACCACCACAGCGATGACGAGGATGAAGGAAATGGTACGGAGATACTCGAGGCCCAGCGGCTCCAGCAGGTACTCGTTGACCAGGTAGCTGCTGACTGAGGAAAGCGTCAAAACAAAAGTCGTGGCCAAGCCCATCCCCATGGCGGTTTCCAGCTTCCGCGAAACGCCCATGAAGGGACACAGGCCGAGAAACTTCACCAGCACAAAATTGTTGACCAGCACGGTACTGATCAGGATGAGCGCATATTCGGTCATGGAAACAGGCTTGGTTGCGAAGCGATAAGCTTAAGGACAAGCAAGTTATGGCGCAAACCTTTGAATGCCGGGGAATTCGCCGGCTTGATTTGGCTCAAGCGGAGCGGTCTCTCACGTTGCGCACTATCAAACGGCTTCAGCCATGAGTTCCTCTATCCGCCGCCGCTTCTCGGGTTCGGTGGCGCTTTCCAACGCCTGTTCGAGAATGGCTATGGCTGCAGCATTATCCCCCACAACCAGGTAGGCCCGTGCCAGGTCCAGTGATTCGTCAACCTCGTCGTACTCCAGGCCCTCTTGCAGGTCGAGGGTCGGAAGATCTCCGGTGTCACCCACAGTCGAACCTGGACTGCGACCGAGATCGTCCCCGCCGAAGTCTTGTGCGACATTGCCGGGAATGGGCTCGGGATAATCACTTTCCAGTTCACGGTTCAGCTGTTCAGCCAGTTCCGCCAGTTCATCATCTGAGATCTGCTCGTATTCGGTTTCTTTGTCCAGATCCAATGAGCCTTGGACCGAGGCCTGGAATTCGTCGAGCTCAGGTAGCGCATCGTTCAACTCTGTCATCGATTCATCGACTTCGGAAATAGCCTCTGGTCGATCTCGCGAGACTTGCAGAGACTCTTCTTTGCGATTTCGGGTCGATTCCGCCTGGACTTCCGAGGTGTCGCCCGCGTCTCGGGTTTTTTGGGTATGCGCGTTGACTTCTTCGCTATAAGGGGCGGGCGGAGCATTGGAGATCTCCGGTAGCTCGGCCAGTACCGCGTTCTTACCTTCGGCCTGGCTTCGGCGCGTCCAAATCACCCAACCCAGGAGCGGAAGTGCAATGATCAGCACTATTGCAATCCACCATGGAAAGTCAGTCCGTCTTTGCGACTCTTCCGTTGCTATCGCGGGCTTTTTCAATTCGACAGCAGCCCGCGGCGAGACTTCCGCTGCTGTCTCGGTAGGCTTGATGTCGGCGGCAATGCGTTCTGCGGTGATCGATTCGGAAACCTCCAGTGCCTGTTGTTGCGATGCCACGACGGACTGCAGGGCTTCGATCTGCTGGTCTTTTAGTAACATCAGGCGTTGCAGTTGCGCCAACTCCTGGGTCAGTTTGGCCAGTTGCTCGCGTATCTCCTGCTGTTCCAGGCGGTTTTTTTCGAATTCCTCTTGCGTCAGGTACACCTGTTGCTCGAGGTACTCCTTCGGCGACGTGTTCTGCGACGCATCATTGCCAACGACAGCAATTCGAGGCTGATCGATATCGGATTCGGCCACGGTAATGTCCGGGACCGTCGGGAGCGGCTTTTGCTCGGCAGCAGTTCCGCCTGCGCGGAGCGTGATTTCCTTCCGGGTAGTGGGCGGAGTGCCGCCCTTCTGGCGCTCATAAGGGCCTACTTCCCCCCAGGCGACATTGGGGATTCTCAGAGTCGATCCTGAAAGAAGACGGTTGACATCGCCGTCGATAAAGGCCTCCGGATTGGCCTCCAAAATGGCACGCATCATGCGGGCTGTATTGCTGTTGGCTGGTTTGACCGCTGCCGCGATCGGCCACAGGGTATCTCCGGACTGGACCTCGTAAGTGTATGGCGAGTAGCTGGCCATAGCAGGAGGCGAGCTTGGCGCGGGAGCCTCCTCGGGACGGCTGCGCCGCACCGGTAAGGAGGCCTGTTGCAGCTGGTAGCTTGGCGGATCAAGCAGCAGCGTGTAGGCACGCAGCAGGCGGTTCTCGCCAGCAAAAACCTTGAGTGGAAACTCCAGGATGGGTTGTTTGAAGGGGGCATTGCTGCTGATTTCGATAACCCAGTTGCCATCCCTCTCGACCGGCCGCACTCGCAGCGACGCGATGCCGTGCTCGTATTGCAGCGACAGGCGTTCGAAATCCTCTGGCTCGCCGATTCGAGCCCGCAGGTTTGAGCCTTCGGCATAGCTTGTGCCCGGCAAGGCAACCTGCACCAGTAAGGGCTGGCCGAGATACGAACGCACCTTGGCTTCTCCCAGACTGACGGCCAAGGCCGGAATGCTGGTCAAGGAGGCCAGCGCGGCTGCGACCAATGCGCGCTTTTGTACGATCATTTCTTTCCTGATCCTTCCATTTACCGAGTTATAACGTCAGAAAGAACGTTCACTTGATGAAAAATCGAGTTCTCTGACAATAAAACGTCCTTATCAAAAGACGCGTGTAAGCCCGATCGCGTGAGATGCCAGCATTGAACTTCAGGCGCACGTTGGCCCCGGGTCTGTTCTCAGGAGAGCAGTCGTTGCATACCCGTCATCTGTTACTTCACTTTCATCCCAGGCATTGCGCCCTCATCCGGGTTGAGGATGAAAAGGTCGTTCCCGCCCGGGCCGGCCGCTAGCACCATGCCCTCGGAGACACCGAAACGCATTTTGCGCGGGGCGAGGTTGGCCACCATCACGGTGAGCTTTCCTTCGAGGTCTTCAGGAGAATAAGCAGACTTGATCCCGGCGAACACATTTCGGGTTTCGCCGCCCAGATCGAGCGTAAGCTGCAGCAGCTTGTCTGCACCTTCGACGTGCTCGGCCTTGGCGATGCGCGCGATGCGCAGGTCGATCTTGGCAAAATCGTCGAAAGTGATGGTGTCGGCAACAGGGTCTTTTGCCAGAGGTGATGCTGCTGCAGGCTGCGTCTCGCCCGCGGAGACTGCCCTGGCTTCTGCAACCAGGTCTTCCTTCGATTCCGCGATCATGGCCTCGATCTTGTCTTTCTCGACGCGGGTCATGAGAGGTTTGAACTTGTTGATCGCGTGGGCCACCAGCGGCTCGGCCTGCGAGTCCCAGTTCATCGGCTCAACATTCAGGAAAGTCTCGGCCTGTTCGGCCAGATGCGGCAGGACCGGCTTGAGATAACCGACCAGGACCCGGAACAGGTTGATGCCGACCGAGCAGATGTCGTGCAGTTCCTGCTCCTTGCCTTCCTCCTTGGCAACCACCCAGGGGGCCTTGTCGTCGATGTATTGGTTGGCCTTGTCGGCAAGGGCCATGATCTCGCGTACCGCGCGGCCGTATTCACGTGCCTCGTAATGGCCGGCGATAGAGTCGCCTGCGGCAACAAACTCCGCGTACAACCCGGGCTCGGCACAGGTCGCAGCAAGTTCACCCTCGAAGCGCTTTTTGATGAAACCGGCATTGCGGCTGGCGATATTAACTACCTTGCCGACCAGATCTGAATTCACGCGCTGCGCGAAATCCTCCAGGTTGAGATCCAGGTCGTCGACCCGTGCATTCAGTTTGGCCGCAAAGTAATAGCGCAGGTACTCCGGATTGAGATGTTTGAGGTAGGTGCGTGCCTTGATGAAGGTGCCACGGGACTTGGACATCTTGGCACCGTCCACGGTGAGGAAACCGTGCGCCCAGACTGCGGTGGGCATGCGGAAGCCCGCGCCGTGCAGCATCGCCGGCCAGAACAGCGCATGGAAGTTGATGATGTCCTTGCCGATGAAATGGTACAGCTCCGCTTTCGAGTCCGGACCCCAAAAGGCGTCGAAATCCACCCCGGTGCGGTCACAGAAGTTCTTGAAGCTGGCGATATAGCCGATCGGCGCGTCCAGCCAGACATAGAAGTACTTGCCTGGTGCGTCCGGGATCTCGAAACCAAAATAGGGGGCGTCGCGCGAGATATCCCAGTCGGTCAGGCCCGCCTCGAACCACTCGTCCATCTTGTTGGCCATCTCGGCCTGCACATGTCCCGCTTTGTGCCAGTCCTTGAGCATCTGTTCAAAATCGGACAGCCTGAAAAACAGGTGCTCGGAATCTTTCTCGATTGGCGTCGCCCCCGAGACGGCCGAAACCGGGTTTTTCAGATCGGTTGGCGAATAGGTGGCACCGCAGGCCTCGCAGTTGTCACCATACTGGTCCTCGGCGCCGCATTTTGGACAGGTGCCTTTGATGAAACGGTCCGGCAGGAACATCTCTGCCTCGGGGTCATAGGCCTGCTGTATCACGCGACGGACGATGTGGCCGGCGTCCCGGTTGCGTTCGTAGATCAGGTTGGCGAAATGGTGGTTTTCCGGCGAGTGGGTTGAATGGTAGTTGTCAAAGCCAATATGGAAGCCGGCAAAATCCTCGGTGTGCTCATCCCACACGCGAGCGATCAGCTCCTCGGGCTCGATACCTTCGCCGCGCGCACGCAACATGATCGGGGTGCCATGCGCGTCATCGGCGCAGACGTAATAGCACTCGTTTCCGCGCAGCTTCTGGAACCGACTCCAGATATCGGTCTGGATGTATTCGACCAGGTGGCCGAGGTGGATCGAGCCGTTGGCATACGGAAGGGCGCTGGTGATGAGAATCTTACGTGCTTGCTCACTCATGGGTCGGGAACCGGTCACTGACGCGTAAAGCGGCGCATTATCACACAAATAGGTCTGGCCAAAGGCGTCCTGATGGCCGCCGGGAGCGCCATAGGCAGAACTCGCCAGAGAAATTCAGTTGACGGCAGGGAAATTGCAGCGGGATTGTTAAACAGGCGCCCAGGCCATGTCGTGCGCCGGAATTCGCCAGGACGATGATCCTCGGTGGTGCGCAGCGCTGCGCCGTGCACAATGAAGGTGCGTTTCCGGGTGCCAGACTGTTGCGGCCGGGTATCATTATCCGTGCTGCAGGCCCGAGGCTCGGTG
>Ga0180430_10003369_pt1 | contig 13833 bp, 12 predicted proteins | sample SS_ome_9_FD_132999 | JGI IMG/M metagenome (GOLD analysis project Ga0180430, IMG submission 132999) | Hypersaline lake sediment archaeal communities from the Salton Sea, California, USA - SS_1_S_2 metaG | ecosystem: Environmental > Aquatic > Non-marine Saline and Alkaline > Hypersaline >... | reverse complement strand
TCGCGAATCCTCTGACATCACGGACGGTATCACCCGAGCCCCTGGAACCGGCTACAGTCGAGAACCTGACAAACACCGGTGTTTTCACTGACGGATCTTGAAGAAACTTTGCTTTCGTATATTCCGTCATCGGCTCGTAAACCTGGAAATAGCCATGCGCGCCAAAACCCCTCGCATGGACGACCCGCTCCGGAATCCGTTCATGGTCGAAATGGGTCATTTTTTCACGAAAATGAAAGTCCTCCATCAGCGTCGGACCGCGCACGCCTGCTTTTAAGGAGTGCTCGTCTTCAGATACGCGTAAACCTTGGTTCGTCGTCATTTTTTTGCCCCGGTTGTCAGACCGATACTGTTCAAGTTGTTGATCCTTGCTGTGCTCATTGACGTTGCGGCGGCCATCATTGTTATTCACTTGTCATCCCTCCCCATATTTATTCCCTATGTAGTTGATCTGGATTGCTATTTTATGATTTACCCTGTCTGTCAGCGAGTTAAACGCAACGCTCGTTAAAGGGAAATGTAATTTTAATAAATTCAAAGTTTGCACAAGAAAATGAATTAAACCGATTTTAAAGGTACACATATTTCACAATACGGGTTGCTCACCATATCCCCCGTGTATTTTTCCATTATTGGTCTATTGTCCAGTTGAAATTCATTGTTTTGCAGAGATGAAAAAATATCAGAATATGCTTTTTGAATATCTTCTGCTGTATGTTTAACATCGTAAATCAGGTATTTTCCGCCGGAAATTTCCCCTTCAAAAACTGAATCATCGACTTGATAATCATGTGGTATCACAATACAAGCATCAAATCTACACTGATCAGGAGATGTTGTTTCCGGGTTATCCTGTGGAATCGCAAACAGAATGGCAGACTCAAGAAGACCTTTTTCCTTAGCCCATTTTTTTAATGCCTCCATTACCTCAATATTGGCAGGACCGTACGGACCAACTCGTCGCATATAAGCAATACGATAGTTTGGAAGTGTTTCAACTTTGAATGTCATAGATTTTTTCTTCCTTTCCTGATTGTTGTTCGTTACGTTTCGAATGTAACATGCTTTAAAACTAATTACATTTACATTTTTAAAATTTTCTGTAAATTTTAAAATGATCATTTCCACAACAAAAAAGAGGATATTCAGAGATCATCTGAACATCCTCTTTCTTTGTTTAATCTAGTGTTTCGCCGTTTGAAGCAATCAAGTCTTTATACCAGTAAAAGCTTTTTTTGCGAATGCGGCGCAAGTCTTTCAAATCAAATTCGTCGCGGTTCACATAAATAAATCCGTAGCGTTTTGAACAGCCTTGATGGGTTGAAATCAAGTCGATGGCAGACCATGGGGAGTAGCCGAAAACATCGACTCCATCCGTGATCGCCAGCTGAATTTGCTTGATATGTTCCTTTAAATAATCGATGCGGTAGTCGTCATTTACGACATCTCCGTCTTCAAGCTGATCAAACGCGCCGAGGCCGTTCTCAGTGATGATCAGCGGCAGCTGATAGCGGTCATAGATCTCGCGCAGCGTCGAACGGAAACCGACAGGATCGATCTCCCAGCCAAATGCGTTTTTCTTTAAGTGCGGATTGCTGCTTCCCCTGTATACGCCTTCTTCTCCCGTCTGCAAATGCTGGTCGCCGCCTCGGGCAGCCGTGTCGCTGCCGTCATCCCTGCTCGCTTCAGCCGTTTGCGACGTATAGTAGTTAAACGCGATAAAGTCCGGCTTGGCTGACCGCAGAATATCCATATCTCCTTCGGCGATGACCGGTGTGCAGTCTTTTTCTTTCATATATGCCCATGCCGTTGTATTGTACCGTCCGAATACGGCCATATCCAAGTAAAGCCAGTTGCGGATCGCATTATAGTTAAAAGCCGCCAGCACGTCCTCCGGTTTCGAAGAAGCAGGATAGATGAGCGCGATATTCGGCGCAGGGCCGATTTTCGCTTCCGGCAGCATCTCATGGCAAAGCTTGATCGCTTTTGCCTGTGCGACAAGCATGTGATGGTTTTGCTGATATAGCTCTTTTTTCGGGTTTTCCAAGTTTGGATCAAGTGTGCCGAGTGCAGATCCGTGGAGAATCATCATATTTTGCTCGTTGATGGTCAGCCAGTATTTGACGCGGTCTCCGTAGCTTTCAAAAAGGATTCTCGCATACTTTTCAAAGGCGTCAATCGTGGCCCTGTCCGACCAGCCGCCTTTTTTCTGCAAAGCATTCGGCAGATCAAAGTGGTACATCGTAACAATCGGTTCGATTCCATATTTCAGGAGTTCATCGATCAAACGGCTGTAAAATTCGATGCCCTTCGGATTAATATCGCCGCCCCCGTCCGGAATGATGCGCGTCCAGGCAATCGAAAAACGGTACGCTTTGAAGCCCATTTCCGCAAACAAAGCGATATCTTCTTTATAGCGGTGGTAATGGTCGCTTGCGACTTTAAAATCGGTTGTCCCTTCCGGGTAGCTTTCGCGCGCATCGATGACAGAAGGCCCTTTTCCATCTTCATCCCAAGCGCCCTCCACTTGATAAGCGGAGGTAGACGCACCCCACAAAAATTCTTCCGGAAATTGAGCTAATGTTTTATATTTCATGATTATTTTCCTCCCATGGTGATGAAATTAAAGTGATGATCGGTTCTTCAGTTTTCACCTGTTTTTGATCCGTTGGAATGATATCCGTGTATTGACCGGAATTTGTAACGATGATTGGTGTTTTCACGTCAAACCCTTCTTCTTTCAAAGCGTCCAGATTGAATTCTGCGAGTATATCACCCCGTTTCACTTTTTGCCCCTGCTCGACCTTGGAATTGAAGTGCCTTCCATCGAGTCTGACCGTGTCCATCCCGATATGAATCAAAATCTCGGCTCCGCTATCCGACGTTATGCCGTATGCGTGACCCGTCGGAAATGCCGTTGTCACGGTGCCGTCCGCAGGAGCGGTGACAACGCCTTTTGACGGAAGCACCGCGATTCCTTCTCCAAGCGCCCCCGATGCGAACACCTTATCTGATACTTCTGTTAACGGCAGGACTTCTCCTTGCAAAGGGCTGCAAATTGGTTCACCGGCGCTTTTTTCAACGGGCTGCTCTTTCGTCTCCTCCACAGGGTCGTCAAAGCCGACAATGTAAGTGAGCAAAATTGATAAAACAAACGAAACTGTAATTCCGATGATAAAGCCGAGAAAGCCCGGTCCGTAAAAAATCGGAATCGTCAACAAGCCCGGAGCGCCGGAAGCGAGGGCGACACTGCCGGAGTATCCGATAATGGCTCCGCCTGCCGCCGCACTGATGACACCGCATACAAACGGCTTTTTCAGCCTGAGTGTCACCCCGTAGACGGCCGGCTCTGTAATCCCGAATATCCCGGTAACGGCAGCAGATCCTGCCAATGCCTTCAACTTCTTGTTTTTCGTCTTCAGCATGACACCAAACGCAGCTCCTGTTTGGGCAAACACGGCGGCTGCCGTCGCCGGTTTGATGTAGTCCTTGCCGTGGACGGCAATGTTGTTCAAAATGACAGGGACGATCCCCCAGTGAATGCCGAAGATGACAAGGATTTGCCATAAGGCCGCGATAATCGCTCCTGCCAGAATCGGGCTGAAATCAAAAACGGACAGAATAGCCGCCGCGATCCCGTTTCCTGTGTAAACACCGAGCGGTCCGAATACGATCAAAGTTAACGGCACCATCACCGTCAGGCATAATAAAGGGGTGATAAAGTTCTTCACGCTTTCATGAATAAAGCGCATACATAATCTTTCAAGATAGCTCATTACAAATACGGCAAGGATAATCGGGATAACGGTCGACGTATAATTCATCAAGACGACCGGAATGCCGAAAAACTCCGTCTGGGCGCCGCTGTTTTTCAGTTCGAGTATCGTTGGATAGATCAGCGCCCCGGCAATCGTCAGCGCTATGAACGGGTTCGCTCCAAATTTTTTGGCGGCCGTAACGGCGAGCAGCAAAGGCAGGAAATAAAACAGGCTGTCGGCTGCCGCGTATAGAATCGTATATGTCGTCTCTTCCGGCGAGAGCCAGCCGGCGTTTGTGCAAATCAAAAGCAGGCCTTTTAAAATCCCCGCTCCTGCCATGACGCCGAGCAGCGGAGTGAAAATGCTAGATACGATATCTACCAATCTACCGGCGAGGCTTCCTTTCTCTTTTTGGCTGTGATCGGCCGCAGAACCTTCCAACAGTTGAGAGATCCGGCCGATTTCTTTATAGACTTCAGGAACGTTATTGCCGATAACGACTTGAAATTGTCCGCCGCTCTCCACTACGGTTACCACGCCATCCGTATTTTCAAGCGCTTCCCTGTCTGCTTTGGAACGGTCTTTCAGTTTGAAGCGAAGCCTTGTCGCGCAATGGACTAGCGATACAACGTTCTTCTCCCCGCCGACGCGCTCCAGAATTTCTTTTACCATTGATTGAACATCCATCGTTGATCATCTCCTGTCTCTCCTAAAGCCCTATTAAGCTGTTAAAAAATAAAAAACCTAAACTAAAGCCAGTACAAAGAAGGCTTAGTTTAGGTTTTGCCTGCCGAACAGTAACAATCCCGTTTTAAGACATGATGAAAATAAAAAAACCTAAATCACTGTGAAAAACAAGGGCATAAGAATCCCGCTCACAGTCATTTAGGTTTTGCCTGCATGATCAGTAACAATCCTAACAACCTGTATAAGTTGATGTAAGTAAAAAGTAGCATACATTTATCCAATTGTCAACGCTTTCATTTTAGCATCATCCTCTATTTTTGATGAACGACCCGCTCGATATGAATCGTCAAATACAGAAGCTCTTCGTTTGTCAGCTGATGACCGTATTCTTTTTCGATGTACTGCCTGATTTTATTTGTACACACATAAGCGTCGCGGTACTTATTTTTGACGGTTTCAAATAAAAAGTCGTCCCGGCTTTCCATATAGGCTCCGCTGAACAGCCGCTGCGCGAAAAATTTCAAATGGGTAATGAAGCGGTAATAGTGAAGCGATTCTTCATCAAAATCGATATGAAAGTGATATTTGACGATGCTTAAAATCTCCTGCATGACTTTCGTAATATTGACGATGTTCGGCATTTCTTCATTCAGCTCGGCGTTTACGATATGGAGCGCGATAAAGGCGGCTTCATCCTCCGGAAGAGCTGTCCCCGTCTTCTTTTCAATGATGGCCAGCGCCTCTTTGCCGATGGCGAACTCATCTTTATACAGCCGTTTCGTCTCCCAAAGCAGGGCGTTTTTAATATCCAGACCCTTTTTATGCCGTTCGACGGCGAAATGAATATGGTCGGTCAGCGAGACATAAATGCTGTCATTCAGCTTCTTGCCGAGCTTTAATTTCGCATAGGAGATAATTTCTTCAGACATTTCCATAAATTCGATCGGAATTTCGTCCAACAGCGTCTTAAACCTTTCTGATACATCTTTATTATCAAGCCTGAAAATCTTCTCGATTCTCGATTCATCCACCGCTTCCCCAGGCTTTTTTTGAAAAGCGATTCCCCTGCCCATGACCACTAATTCCTGACCCTGTTCATTTAAAACACTGATCACATTGTTGTTGATCACTTTGGCAATTTTCACATCGCGCCACTCCCATCTTGTAAGGGGATTTTTTTATATTTCTTTTTTCATATGGTACACATTGATTGTACAATCTTTTTGGCCTAGGTCAATATGTTTTAGTCAACGTCCGAAATATTTACATTTTACAAAATGCCCGATTTATAAAAAAAGAGCCGCAGTGCGGCCCTGTAAAAAACCCTCTTAAAAAATGAGCAAAATTCCCGCTGTGACTGACGCCAGACCCGCAAAATAAACGAAGTCTTTTCCGGAAAGCCGCGCTGTTTGATAGTAGGTGCGGTCTTTTGCACCGGTAAACCCTCTCGCTTCCATGGCAACGGCGATTCTTTCCGACTTGCGGATGCCTTGCGAAAACAAAGGCAGCGCATAGCGAATAAACGCCTTCCAGCTGTTTTTTTGCTTATAGCCCCTGATTTTGTGCGCCGCCTTCATTTGCGAAAGCTCAGACTGAAAAAGCGGGACAAAACGGAAGCCGGCCAGCAAGCCATAAGCCCATTTAGGCGACAGTCTGCATTGATGAATCAGGCTCATAATAAACTGCGTCAAATCGGTTGTTGATGTAAACAAAAGACCGTATGTGACAAAGCCGAGCATCCGGAGCGCGATTGTCAGCCCATTGCCAACGCTTTCCTCGGTGACGCGGAACCAGGCCCATTCCCAAATCGTTTCCTCGCCTTCTCCAAAAGCGGCCATCATCCAAAAGACGAGAATAAAAAAGACGAGATAAGGCAACAGCCGCTTACTTAAATAAGACAAAGTCCATCCCCCGAAAAAAATTCCGATGGCAACCGCAAACAGCCAAATGAATAGAGTCGGTTTCGGATTTGAAACAAACATGAGCAAGCACATGACCAGGAGGTGGGAAAAGAGCTTGGCGCTCGGGTTCAATGCCGAAAGAAGTGAACCATTGCTTTTCATACGGGAACCCTCTCCTTTCTTTCATGCATGAACCGGTAATGAAGCGGCGGTATCAATGAAAAGCGGCGGACGAGGCCTTGATCAGAAAATAATCGATACGGCGTTCCTTGAAATGCCGCTTTCCCTTGATGAAACACGATGACACGGCCGGAATGCTCATCTACGATGTCCATGTCGTGCGTCACCATCACAATCGTCGTTCCCCGTTCCTGCCGTTCCTTTAACCGCTTGATTAATTCTTGCGCCGTCCTTTCGTCCTGACCGAATGTCGGCTCGTCAAGCAGCAGCAGATCCTGGTCAAACAAAAGCATTGTCGCAACGCTTAAACGCCGTTTCTGCCCGAGGCTTAATGTAAAGGGGTGCGCTTTTTGATGAGCGTCAAGTCCGAATTCCCGCAGCAATTCAGCCGTTTTCTTTTCGACCCGGTCCTCCGGCCATCCCCGCTGCCTCGCCCCGAACGCGATCTCGTCAAACACCGTGTCCCGAATAAATTGAAGCTCGGGATTTTGAAAAACAAAGCCGGCCTTCTCATAGAGCGTACGGTCGGACCATTTCTTCAGCTCCCGATCCTCAAGATAAAGGCGCCCTTTTTTGACGGCTTCAAGCCTGATCAGACTTTTTAAAAACGTACTCTTTCCGCTCCCGTTCTCGCCGATGACCGAAATCCATTCTCCCCTTGGAATCTCAAGGGTGATGCCGTCGGCAACGATCTTTTTCCGATAGCCGATCGCCGCGTCGTCTGCGCGGATCAATATGTCTCTGTCAGCTGCAGGCCTGTTTTTCGCCTCCTCCTCTTTCATTTTCAATGTAGAAGAGAGCTTGACGGCGAGCGGATGATCATCTTGTGTGATGACATCTTCCCATACCGCAGGGTACAGTTTCGGCTGCCAGATGCCCGCCGCTTTCATCTCCGGCTGAAAATGTTTCACGATTTCTTCCGGCTTTCCGTCAGCGATGATCTGTCCCTTTCCATTGAAAAGAATGACGCGGTCCATCCACTCGATACAGCCGTCCAGCACGTGTTCGACGAACACCATCGTCTGTCCGCTTTTTCGTGAAACGTTACGAAGCAAGGCAAAGATGTCTTTCCGGCTGGCCGGGTCCAGCTGCGCCGTCGGCTCGTCAAAAAACAGCACTTCAGGCTCCAGAGCGAGCAGGCACGCTAATGCCAGTCTCTGCTTCATACCGCCTGACAAGGTTTCGATCGGCGTTTTCTTATCTATCTTTAATCCGACTTGCTCCATCAGCTCCGAGATGATGCCGTCCATATCTGTTGGGGAGACAGACCGGTTTTCTAGGCTAAAAGCGATTTCCTCATCAACATGAAGCATGCAGAACTGCGAATCCGGATCCTGAAACATAACGCCGGCGCTCTTTCTGCGATTGACCTCTCCGCTGACCTCAGCTTCGACATGTTCAGGAATGATGCCGGAAAGCACGGACAACAGTGTCGATTTGCCGCTTCCGCTCGGACCGAGTATCAGCACTTTCTCTCCCTGCCCAATCGACAGCGAGACCCGGTCTAGGACTGTTTCAGGACGATGATAAAAACGGACGGAAAGGTTACTGCATCCGAGAAATGAACGCATCGGCATCATCCTTCTTCCGCTGTTCCTTCATGATCTCATACTGATTCAGGACTCCCGTTTTCGCAAGCGCTTCGACAACGGCTTTTGCCAGCCAGCCGCCGAGTACAATGCCGCTGATGATTTGGATGATAAGCGTCATGATCAGCGTTTGCGTCGTATAGTAGGCAAAACCGTTCGCCATCAGGCTGTATGTCATGCTTCCGACCGCGGCAAGCGCACCGGAAAGCATAAGGGTAAACAAGTTATAACGCTTATAGCGAAAGATCGCAAACGCGATTTCCGCACCGGCTCCCTGGAACACACCGATTAATAATGCTGACAGTCCAAAGTGGCTTCCGGTCAGCAGTTCGACCGCCGCAGCTGCCGTCTCGGCAATCAGCGCCGCACCCGGTTTACGGATGATATAAGCGACAATCGGGCTGGCGATCACCCAAATGCCGAACATAAAGTTCGCTCCGACAGGCCCGACAATAGCTGAAACAGGGATCCACAAGGTGGACCATCCTAAGTAAATGACGCCGCATGCAACGGACAAGATCACTGCCATCACGACTTCTTTCATGTTCCAATTCATCGTCTCACCGCCTCCATTTCCACAGGCCAATCTTCAACTGTATAAGCCATCTCCCAAAAGCCGTATTCAAGCTGACAGCTTTGCAAAAAAAGCTCCTTCATTTTTTCTTTTTCAGCCTTGCCCGCTGTTTCGGCCCATTCATCCAGGCGGGCGCAAAACTTCGTCGTGATTGAATCGGTTCTGTCTCCGTAAAAACAGATCCAGTCATAAAATGGATGCGACGGGTCAGGCTGAACGTCCATCATCAGTTTTTTTCCGATCTCCCAATATGTCCACGGACAAGGCAGCAAGACGGCTAATATCTCTCCCAGCGTGCCTTCGTGCGCCGCCGTCAGCATATGGCGGATATAATGATGGGCAGAAGGCGCAAGCGGATAGCCCTGCAGAGATTCATACTCCACCCCCGCGGCCCGGCACAGGTTGTTGTGCGGGTGCACTTCGCTGTTTAATACAAATGAAATCTGCTCATGAAACATCTCCATGTCTTTCCGGTTTTGACACTTGGAAATTGCAATTCCGTAGATTTGAATAAAAGCGTTCAAATACTCGTAATCTTGCTTCACATAATGAATAAGCTGCTCCTTTTTCAGCTTGCCGGACGCCAGTCCCAATACAAACGGATGCTCAAAAATGGCTTCAAAAATAGGGTCTGCCTCGCGGCGAAGTTCTGCAGAAAAACTCATGTAGATAGCCTCCTCAGCAATCGGTTTTATAAGGAAGGCACAGGGGGAGCGAGCCGCTTTTTACGCAAAAAAGCCGCCCCAAAATGGAGCGGCCTTTGTATGATGAAATCATAAAGACACCGGCTCCACTTCCCTACGCTAGTATGAACTAGATCAGGTTCAAAGGGTCCAAGATCGCTTCTTGTCTCAGCCGGCTTACGGCTCCCCTAGTGGACTTCCTATTACATTAACTTTTACTCTACACATCAATGATTATGATGTCAACCTGAGTTTTTCAGTTTTATTCTTGTATAGAACCGCCGGGTTTCATACAGAAGATGCAGCGGGTAAAAATATTTATGGAAAAATGTTAATTTTCTGAAACCTTTTGCAGGCTTGTTCGTCTAATATAGTGAAGACAAAAAAATTTGGAGGGGATATTTATGATGATGTTTATCTTGATTTTGACAATGGCTGTGTATTTGTTCTATTCTTTCAGCAAAGACAACCGGCCGGCCAAAAGAAACAACAAGAATCATCAGACACTGACTGTTATTAGGGAAAACCCTTTTACCGCCCCTTCCAATGATGTCAATTGCTAACTTGATAGACAACAAGCAAGCCGCCCCATGACGGGCGGCTTTTTACGTTTTTAGGATTGAAATTGTTCCGCTTCAGTCGATCCCTTCAGTGCAGTGGTTGATGAAGTCCCGCCTGTCACAACCTGGGCGACTTCATCAAAGTAGCTCGTTCCGACTTCGCGCTGATGCCTTGTCGCCGTATAGCCGTGGACTTCGCTGGCAAACTCGGCCTGCTGCAGATCAGAATACGCCGCCATTCCGCGGTGCTTATATTGGCGGGCCAATTCAAACATGCCGTGGTTTAAGGCGTGGAAGCCTGCCAGTGTGACAAATTGAAATTTATAGCCCATTTCACTGAGCTGTTTCTGGAAGTTCAAGATCGTGTTGTCATCCAGTTTGGCCTTCCAGTTGAACGAAGGGGAGCAGTTGTAGGCGAGCAGTTTGCCCGGGAATTTTTCATGGATCGCCTGTGCAAACCGGCGGGCTTCTTCAATATTCGGCTCAGACGTTTCACACCAGATCAAATCGGCATACGGCGCATACGCCAAACCTCTCGCAATCGCCTGATCAAGACCCGGCTTTGTTTTGAAGAACCCTTCCGCTGTTCGCTCTCCCGTCAAAAATGGCGCATCATATGAATCGACGTCGCTTGTGATCAGGTCGGCCGCATTCGCGTCCGTACGGGCAATAAGAATGGTCGGGACTCCCATCACGTCTGCGGCGAGGCGCGCGGCAATCAAATTACGCACCGCCGTTTGCGTCGGAAGCAGCACTTTCCCGCCCAAATGCCCGCACTTTTTCTCAGACGACAACTGGTCTTCAAAGTGAACTCCCGCGGCGCCGGCTTCAATCATACTTTTCATCAGCTCGAACACATTCAGCTGTCCGCCGAAGCCCGCTTCAGCGTCGGCCACAATCGGAGCAAACCAATCGATGTCTTCTTTTCCTTCCATATGGTGAATTTGATCGGCGCGCTGCAGCGTACGGTTGATTTTTTTGACGACTTCCGGCACGCTGTTTGCCGGATAAAGGCTTTGGTCAGGATACATGCTCCCTGACAAATTGGCATCGGCCGCCACCTGCCAACCGCTTAAATAAATCGCTTTTAATCCGGCTTTTACTTGCTGCATGGCTTGATTTCCGGTCAAAGCGCCCAGCGCCGGCACGAAGTCCTCTGTGTGGAGAAGCTTCCACAGCTTTTCGGCGCCGCGCCTTGCAATCGTGTATTCAATCTCAAGCGTGCCCCTCAACCGAATGACGTCAGCCGCCTGATACGGCCTTGTGATCCCTTTCCAGCGTTCTTCATGCTCCCAGCTTTCTGCGAGTTGTTTTTCTTTCAGCATCGCACATTCCCCCATCATATTTTTTCATAAGCGGGTATCGTTAGAAATTCCGCGAATTCATCATCCAAAATCAGCTGTTCAAATAACTGTCCGGCCTCTTCGAACCGGCCGCTCCGAAAACGTTCTATGCCGGCTTCTTCGAAGATTTTCTGCATTTCTTCCTCTTTCATCATCTTGACCATTTCGGCGTTGACTTTCCGGCCATCGTCAAGAACCCCTTTCGGATGGCGAATCCATTGCCAAAGCTGGGCTCTGGAAATCTCCGCCGTTGCTGCGTCCTCCATTAAGTGGTCGATCGGAGCGGCGCCTCTGCCCGACAGCCATGAAGCTAAATAGCGGATGCCGGCGCTGATATTGGTACGGACGCCTGCTTCTGTAATCCGGCCTTTCGGTACTTCCAGCAAGTCTTTTTCCTCGACCTTTACGTCTTCCCGCTTTCTATGAATCTGGTTCGCCGACGGCATATGCTGATTGAATACATCGAGCGCCGTTTGAATCATGCCGGGATGCGCGATCCATGTTCCGTCATGGCCGTCTTTTACTTCACGTTCCTTATCTTCGCGGATTTTGGCAAATGCGGCTTCATTGATCTCAGGTTTGTCTTTAGCGGGAATTTGCGCCGCCATTCCCCCGATCGCATGGACGTTGCGTTTATGACACGTTTGAATCGCCAAGAGGGAGTACGCCCTCATGTTTGGAACCGTCATCGTCACGGCTGAGCGGTCTGGAAGAATGACGTCTTCCCTGTTCCTGAATTTCTTAATAAAGCTGAAAATATAATCCCACCTGCCGCAGTTAAGTCCGGCTGAATGCTCCTTCAATTCATAGAGGATTTCATCCATTTCAAAAGCCGCCAGAATCGTTTCAATGAGAACCGTCGCTTTAATCGTGCCCTGCGGAATGCGCAAATCGTTTTGCGCATAAACAAACACGTCGTTCCACAGCCTTGCTTCCAGATGGTTTTCGATTTTTGGAAGATAGAAATAAGGACCGCTTCCTTTTTTGATCAGCTCTTTTGCATTATGGAAAAAATAAAGGCCAAAATCGAACAGGCTTGCTGACACGGGCTTGCCGCCGATCAGCACATGCTTTTCTTCCAAGTGCCATCCCCTCGGCCTTACAATGATGACGGCGGGGTTTTCTTTCAGTTCATAGCGTTTGCCTTGTTCATTCGTAAAGGAAATCGTCCCGCGAACCGCGTCCCGTAAATTAACCTGGCCGTCAATGCAGTTTTTCCACGTTGGCGAGTTCGCATCTTCAAAGTCGGCCATAAAGACTTTCGCTCCTGAATTTAAAGCATTGATGACCATTTTTCTGTCGACCGGGCCAGTGATTTCAACCCTGCGGTCCTCCAAATCCCGGGGGAGCGGCGCGACCGTCCAGTCCGCCTCGCGGATGTGCTTCGTTTCCGCCAAAAAACCCGGATTCTTCCCTTGATCAATTTCAGCCTGCCTGATCGTTCGCAAATGCAGCAATTCCCGTCTTCTTCCCCCGAAATGTCGTTCAAGACGTCCGATAAACTCCAGCGCTTCTTTTGTCAAAATCTCTTCATACTGCGGATTCATCGATCCGGTTATCTGAGTTCTCTTCTCCTCTGTTTTCATGTCTCCCTACCCCTTTACATGCATTGTTATAAAACAGTTTGCTTACTCGCCTTTTTTGGAAAGACAGCGCTCACATTCCATAAAGTAAGATTCAGCCTGCTCCTCCATCTTTTCGCCGCATTCAGGGCAAGTTTTTTTTGGAAGCGTTCTGAAAAATTCCATCGGACTTTTCAAGCTCATTTGTGTCACTCTCCTTTTTATAGAACAGTTTTATGTTTTTAATTTCTGTTGTAGTACAGTATACAGCGCAAAAAGAAAAAAGTACACACCTTTTTCCAAAAAATATTTATTTTTTTCCATTCAAACAAAAATAGATTGTTCTCTTTTTATTCATAACTTGTTCATATTTTTCTTCTAGAATAGGGAACATAAAGAGGTGAAAGTGATGATGAAAATAAAAAACAAACAACTTGATGTCACTCTGATTCTGATTTTGTTGGCAGCTCTTATTCTGAATACATATAACATTTGGCAGGACGATGCCGCCAACCAGTATTACTTGGCGGCGGTCAAAAGTATGACGCAAAGCTTCCACAATTTCTTCTTTGCGTCATTCGACTCTTCCGGATTCGTATCAGTAGATAAGCCGCCCCTCGTTTTATGGATTCAGACCATATTTGCGAAAATCTTCGGCGTGCATACGTGGAGTGTGATTTTGCCGCAGGCGCTTGCAGGTGCGGGTTCCGTCTATCTGCTATACGTACTGATTAAACCGAAATTCGGAAAAGGAGCCGCCCGCATTTCAGCGCTGGTGATGGCGCTGACGCCGATCGCGGTTGCCGTAAGCCGGACGAATAATATCGACAGCATGCTCGTCTTCACGCTCCTTTTTGGTACATGGTGCCTGATGAAGGCGGTCAAACAAGGCAGGCTGCTCTGGCTGCTCGCTGCATTTGGCCTCATCGGCCTCGGGTTCAATATGAAGATGCTTCAGGCATTCATGGTGCTTCCCGCGTTCTTGCTGTTTTATCT
>Ga0180430_10003368_pt1 | contig 13834 bp, 10 predicted proteins | sample SS_ome_9_FD_132999 | JGI IMG/M metagenome (GOLD analysis project Ga0180430, IMG submission 132999) | Hypersaline lake sediment archaeal communities from the Salton Sea, California, USA - SS_1_S_2 metaG | ecosystem: Environmental > Aquatic > Non-marine Saline and Alkaline > Hypersaline >... | reverse complement strand
TTCTTTTTAATGCCGTTCTTTAGACTTTTAAACAAACCAGAACGGTGAACTACATGCTCATCAACTTTGGGCGGGTGTAGTTTTGTTAAAATCATACACCAAGATAACCAATATTACTGAACCTTAAACGCTTATGATTTGTACACCGCCTTGAACAGCATTTTGTCTCGCATTTTGGCAGGAAACTTTCTTAAGGAGTCCATCTTTTTTGCACCAGGTCCAATCAAATATTTGATCTTTGGATTTCTGTCAGTAAGTGCTTTTTCAATGGTTTCGGAAACCTTAAGCGGCTCGATTCCGGGGATGTTTTTTACCTCCTTATCAAAATACTCAATCAGCGACTTATATACTTCATAGCTTTCTGTACTGGCTTTCTCGATCATTGAGCTTCTGCCATCCAGGATCTTGCCCAGTACGCTTGTATTTACTTTTCCTACGATAATGCTTATTACTTCCACACCAAAGGGTTTCAATTCTACCCTTAATGAATCACAGGCAGCCTGAACTCCAAATTTGGAAGCAGCATAAACGCTTTTATCAGGAATCGCCATTAAGCCATGTCCAGAACTGATATTAATGATCCTGCCTTTCGACTTCCTGATCAGGGGCAAAAAGACATTCGTTACAGTGAGTAAGCCGGTGAGATTTACATCGATAACTTTCTTGATGTCGGAATGATCCAGCAGCTCCAAGGGACCATTAATTGAAAGGCCGGCATTGTTGATTAGATGAAAAGCTTCATCCTTTATAATTCCCTGGATATGTGCATAGGCACTTTGAATGGATTCCAGATCACAAACATCCAGGATGATTGATTCAAGCCTGTTACTTGAATTTTCTTCCAGTTTAAGCTTATCTGCTTCCTTTCGGACGCAAGCATAAACTTTATAACCCAGCTTATCCAGGTATAGCGCAGTTGCATACCCTATCCCAGTTGAGGCTCCGGTAATTAAAACGGTTTCTTTTTTCATGATGTTGATTTTTTGGAGTGATTACTTTACAGGATCAAAACTAGGGAGTAGCTGTTATCGACTTTTCATCCTAATGGGTGATTTGGTGGGGTGATTTTATCAGGGATGTTAACCTTATTGATTAGTAAACATTAATCCTGATACTATTTGTCCGGACATTTTCTTAGCGGCAAGCTTAGGCCCTGAGCCCACAGAAAAGGCCGTATCACGTTTTAAAGCGATACGGCCTCCTGAACACCTAACTAAAACTACTCCTATATGCAACTGAGCTTTAATACATAGTATTTATGCTCAGTAATTCGTGATACTTGTACCCATCATAATCGATGGAGAAAAGGTAATCTCCTCTGGTGCTGCCAGACAAATCATATATGCGACCGACAGGGCTGTCACTGTTGATTGTTTCGCTATGGACAAGGTCCTCGCCCTGATAGTAGATATTTACTTTTACAGATTGTTCCTGATCAAGGTTTCTCAACAGAGCCACCCTGTTATTCTCAAGAATCAGCCGGGGCTTCAAGACATGGGTGTTGAGATTCTCATGAAAAGTAACCTGGCTATCCTCCACCGTGAATGGATAGACTGAAATGAACGCTTCTTTATCCACCTCAAAGAAGTAATCGTTTGCGGGAAGAGAAGAGAAATCAAATTTACGAGAATAAGTGCCTCCGGATTCAATGTTTTCTGAATAGAGAATCCTATCCTGGCTGTCTTTAATGTACAGCTTTGAATCGGGGCTTACATGGTCAAATGACACCTGCTTGGTTTTTACAGGTTTTTCTGAAGGGCTGCTATTTTTTCCAGTTGCATACAAGTTATTGCCGGAAAACAAAGCTCCCACTACCAATAATACTGCAATTGTTGTTTTCATAATTCTATTTATTAGGTTAAACACAGAACAAATCTAGAGGAGTTTTAGGCTGCATGTTATGGCAGAATTGACCAGTATGTGTGCAAAATTAACGCATTAATGACTTAACAATTTCTTAACGGTTAATATAGAACACATTCCGGTTAAGTATGTATCATTGCCTAAGCAAAAAGGCAAGTACATTTGTATGGGAGATTCATTCTATGCCGCAAAAGAAACCCACATTAGAAAGAATTAATCCAGGCCCGGATAACTCGGTCTTTGTTCACAAGACTTCAGAGCGACGATCCAGCCCGCCTTTCTGGCATTTTCATCCCGAGCTGGAACTGATCTATGTGGACAAAGGGGAAGGAAGAAGACATATCGGAAACCATCTTTCCTATTTTCACAACAGTCAGCTACTGTTAATAGGTGCCAATCTGCCACATAGTGGATTCAGTGATAAGTTCACCAGAACGGGCTCTGAAACATACATTCAATTCAGGGAAGATTTTCTTGGAGAAAGTTTTTTCCAGACACCCGAGATGCATTCCATTGCTGAATTATTTGAAAGAGCCAAAAAAGGTGTCCTGTTCCAGCCTGAAGTTAAAACAAAAGTGGGACCCAAGATCATAAATCTGGCGAATGATGTGGGATTTAACCGGATCCTCGGCCTGCTTGACATATTGCACGACCTTTCCCTGTCTAAAGAATATACATTGCTCAATGTGGATGGTTTTGCCTTCGAAACAACCATCCAGGACAGTGATAGAATCGAGCAGGTGTACAAACACATCAATCATAACTTTGACAGAGCTATACCTCTTGAGGAAATCTCCGATCTGGCAAGTATGACTGTGCCTGCTTTTTGCCGATATTTTAAACGATCAACCGGAAGGACCTTTACCCGCTTTGTAAACGAATTCAGAATCATCCAGGCGAGACGAATGCTTTCCGAAACCAACAAGAGTATTGGCGATATCAGCATAGCCTGCGGATTTAATAATTTTTCCCACTTCAATAAACTATTCAAGGAGCACGCTGGGAAAAGTGCTTCTGAATACAGGAAAGAGCTTAATCGCTTCCTTCAGTGATCTGGCTTAGCTTTCCGTGGAGCAAGATGAAAAATCTATGGACTTAGCCCTAGCTAGAACGAACTATTAACTTTACTTTTATGGAAAGCACCGACCTGAGAGAAATCTTAGCTGGGAAATGAGCTGAATCCATGAAAATAAAAAACCTGAGGTGGATTATCGTAGCCTTGCTCTTTGTGGCAACAGGTCTGAGTTTTATGGACAGGCAGATACTATCGCTTGCCATTATCAAGATCAAGGCTGAGTTTCAGATGTCGGACGTGGAGTATGGATGGGTGAATACGGCCTTCCTGCTCAGCTATGCCATCATGTTTTCCCTGGGTGGGTGGCTTATCGACAGATATGGAACGAGGATTGGCTTGGCCGTATCGGTGGCATTATGGTCCCTGTCCAGTGCCCTGCACGGCCTTACACAGAATGTATGGCAGCTTGGTGTAAGCCGTTTTTTCCTGGGTTTGGGAGAGGGTGGCGCTTTCCCGGGTGCTGCCAAGGGCGTAAGCGAATGGTTCCCTCATAAACAGAGAGGATTGGCCATGGGAATTGCCATTGGCGGTGCTGCTTTGGGAGCAGTAATTGCTCCTCCCTTAACGGTGTATCTCACCGCCCTCTTTGGATGGCGGGGCACCTTTGTAGTAACCGGTATTGTTGGAGGTATCTGGGTTCTGATATGGCTATTGTTCTTTAGAACACCTCGAAAATCCAGGTTGATAACAGAAAAGGAACTGGCCTTAATTGAAGGAGACAAGAAGGAAGATAAAAAGGAAAAAAGTAAGCCCATCCCCATCCGTGTAATCCTAAGAACCAAGGAGGCCTGGGGTCTGATTGCCATGCGATTCCTCCTCGACCCTGTGTTTTATTTCATTATGTTCTGGATCCCCAAATACCTGAGTGAGGTAAGATCTGTTTCTTTCGAACGCATAGGTGAACTGTTCTGGATTCCCTTTCTGGCCTTAGGTATTTCCAATATGCTGGGAGGTTTTCTGTCCGACAGACTGATAAGATCAGGGGTGTCGGTGAACAAGGCCCGAAAGACCATCATGGGAATTGCAGCTGTGCTTACCATGTTTACCATGTTCACCCCTGTTGTGGCATCAGTCGAAATGGCCATCTTATTAATTACCCTTTTTATGTTTGCTCATGGATTCTGGATAACCAATTACATCACCATCACCAGTGAGATTTTCGGCAAAAACGGCACCTCCACGATGGTGGGTATGGCCGGAACGGCAGGAGCTGTTGCCGGAATGCTCATTAATCCCTTGATTGGTAAAGTAGTGGAGACTTACTCGTATACACCCTTATGGATTATCACCGGGATTCTCTACCCCATCGGATTCATTGTACTCTTAGTAAGCATCCCGAAAATAAAGGAGATAATAAAAATCTAGAACCTTAAAACGTTTTTAAAATGAGTGATAAAACTATTCCACGCAGGAAACCTTTAAAGGCCAGGATTGGAGTTTTTGGAGTGGGTTATTGGAAATACTGGGAGCAGTTTGACGGAATGCTGGAAGAGCTTCAGAATAAGCAGGATAAACTGGTAGAGAAATTAGCTGCTTATGAGGTAGAAGTGATAGATTTTGGTTTGGTGGATGACGCTGAAAGCACCTATGCCCTGGTTCCTAAACTGAAAGCTGCCAACCTGGATTTGATTTTCTGCGACATGCTTACTTATGCTACATCTGTGACCTTTGGTACCATCATTCGCAATCTGGATGTTCCCATTGTGATGCTGGCTCTCCAACCCTTACAAGCTATGGATTACAACAAGGCGACTACCTATACGCAGCTGTGCAACGACGATTTCTGCTCTGTTCCGGAGTTTGCCGGTGTGGCCCTCAGGATGGGAAAGAAGGTGCCTGAGGTCGTCATCGGAACACTGGATGATGATCCTGAAGCCGATGCAGAGATTGCCAGGTATTGCCAGATTGCCAAAGTTCTGCACGACCTGAAAACAGCCAGGATTGGGCATTTTGGTCATCCCATCGAAGCCATGCTGGATATGCACTCCGATCCGACCATGTTCACAGCAGCCTTTGGATGCCATATTGTACAAACGGAAGCAGAGGATATTCTGAAACACTATCTGAAAGTTGAAGAGAAAAGCGTTAATAAGGTAGAGGCTGAAATTCTTGAATTCTTTGACACACCTACGCCGGTATCTGATCCCATCACCCGCAAACTTACCCGGGAGGATCTGCACACTGCGGCCAAAGTTAGCATTGCCCTGGAAGAGTTTATCCGGGAAAAGAAGCTGGATGGATTGGCCTACTATTATGAATCTAGTCCGGATTCCGAACTGCAAAAGGTGCTTACGAACCTGATTGTGGGGAATTCCTTGCTAACCGGTGCCGGCTTCCCTATGTGCGGGGAGTCGGACCTCAAAACCTGCATGGCCATGCTCATCATGGACAGGCTGGAAATAGGTGGCAGTTTTGCAGAATTTCACCCCATAGACTTTAAGGAAGGTTTTGTGCTTGTGGGCCACGATGGACCTCATCATATCAATATAGCAGAAGGAAAACCAGTACTGAGAAGTTTGACAAAATACCATGGCAAACCCGGATTTGGAGCCAGTGTGGAATTTAAGATAAAGGAAGGCCCCATTACCATGTTGAGTATCTCCTCCACCTTCGACGGGAAATTCAAATTTGTCATTGCTGAAGGGGAATCAGTTCAGGGACCCATTCCCCCAACCGGAAACACAAACACAAGGGGGTTCTTCAAACCGGATATTAAGACTTTCCTGAAACGCTGGATCGCTGAAGGACCCACCCATCATTTTGCTCTGGGAATCGGCCATCATGCAGGAACGATTCAGAAAATTGCAGAATTCCTGGATATAGAAGCAGTAGTGATAGATATTACTTAAGCCCGGATCTTATGCCCCGCAAAATACTTAGAGTAAACCTTGTTTTGGGATTGTTTTTGGCCCTTTTCAGTTGGATGCAGTGCTCGGTGGCTGAAACGGACCAGACCCGTGCCAGCTATGAAAAGATAAAACAGGGTTTTCTGGAGCCTTCCGGAGATGCCAGGCCCAAAGTATACTGGTGGTGCCTGAACGGGAATATCGATACTCTGCGTGCAAAACAAGAACTGCTGGCTATGAAGGAAGCCGGGATTGGTGGTTTTGACCTGTTTGAAATTGGAGTGCCCGAACAGGATGTTATGATTCCGGGTGGGCCTGCTTTTTTAAGTGACGAGTCTTTGCAGGCCATTAAGTACATCATAGATCTGGCCGGAAAACTGGATCTGACTGTGGGCTTAAACCTGGCAAGCAGCTGGAATGCAGGGGGAAGCTGGACCTTAGCGAAGCATGGAGGCAAGTCGCTATACAAATCTGATACCGTGGTAAGGGGGAGCTCTACGAAACAAATAGTAAATGTGCCTTTTCCGGAAATAAGCTTTCCCAGGGAATCTCTGATCGGCGGAACAGGTAAAACCCTAATTCCCTTTCAGGAAAATGGCAGGCCTGAATATTACGAAGAGGTAGCCCTTCTGGCCCTACCTTCGAAAGCTGGAGAACACACACTCGACACTTCAAAAATTATAAATATCTCCGGCTTTTTCAATGCAGAGAATGATGTGCTTGAGAGGGAGGTGCCGGCCGGCGAATGGGAAATTCACAGATACATTTGTTCCAATTCGGGTCAACAGCTGGTCCTTCCCAGTCCATCCTCTGCTGGTCTGACCATCGATCATTTTGATGCCGAGGCGGTTGAGTCGCATCTTTTGTACATTATCCATCGCCTTCAATCCGTACTGGGCGATTTTCGAGAGACCGCTTTGACCAGCTTTTACCTGGCCAGCTATGAAGCCAGGGGTTTTGTCTGGACTTCATCGCTGGTGGAGGAGTTCCAAAAGCTTCATGGCTATGACATTAGCAAGTTGATCCCCTCATTTTTTGATCAGGATATCTTCTCTCCGCATATTACCGAGAAGATGCTGGCAGATTTCAGAAAGACCCTCTCGGAGCTGATGATCCAGAATCTATACAAAAACTCAAAGGCTATCTGCAATACCTATGGACTGAAGATAAACTGTGAGGCAGGAGGACCGGGTTTCCCTTTGTATAATGGACCAGCTGAACCTCTGAAAGCCCTGGGAGCCCTGGACATTCCCAGAGGTGAATTCTGGATCAATCATGGACGATATTACCAGGACGGGAAAACGAAGGACAGCATAGATATATTGAGGGTAGTGAAGGAAGTCGCCGCCGCCTCGCACATTTATGGTAAAAAGGTTGTGGAAGAAGAGGCCTTCACCTCCTTCCAGCACTGGCAGGAAGGCCCATTTGACATGAAGCCTTTTGGCGACAGAGCCTTTTGCGAGGGTATGAACAGGGTTGTATTTCACGGATTTAGCCACAACATATCCGGATCGGGGTACCCGGGCTATGTCTATCATGCAGGGACCCACTTCAATGACAAGCGTGCCTGGTGGACAAAGGCCAAACCATTCATTCAATATCTGTCGCGCCTATCATCGGTTTTTCAGGAGGCAGATTTCTTTGCGGATGTAGTATGGTATTACGGAGATAAAGTGCCTAATTCAAGCACACCAAAAAATGCACATTTCAGCGTGGGTGCCGGATATGACTACGAAGTGATCAATACGGAAGTCCTGCTTAACGATCTGACTCTTAGGAACGGCAAACTCACATTGCCCAATGGAGCCGAATTCAGCGTGTTGGCACTGGAGCCAGAAGAAAATATCAATCCGCAGGTACTGCTCAAGCTACAGGAATTGCTCAAAAAGGGTGCAAACATTGTGGGGGCCAATGGAACTTTTGGGGATGAATCAGCACTCGATTTACTAAAGGCACTTCATATCGGGCCCGATTTCGATTATGGGGATAAGGACTCATTCTTGCTTGATTACATCCACTATGAGAAAGATGGACTGGATTTCTATTTCGTTTGCAACACCTCAGATGAATGGGTGTCAAGGGAGTGTGCTTTTCGGGTTCAGAACAAAGTACCTGAAATTTGGGATCCGCTTTGCGGAAAAGTTATTCCGGTATCGATTTACAATCAGGATGATACACATATTCATGTTCCGCTTTCTTTGGCTCCCTATGCTTCACAGTTAATTGTATTTAAAGATGGAAATCAGCTGCCGCATTACTCAAAAATCAAATTCGGGGAGCAGCATCCTCCATTCCTGGAATTTACAGAAGATGGAGTTTTGCTATGGGAAAATGGTGCTTTTGAGCTGCAAGATGAAAATCAATCAACAGTCATTCAAAATAAGATTGTAAGCCAAGAGCTGGAAGGTTCATGGGACTTACATTTCCCTAAAAACTGGGGAGCCCCTGAAAAGATAGAACTCCCCGAATTAAGCTCCTGGACAAATTCTGATATTGAAGGAATTAAATACTTTTCCGGCACTGCCACATACAGGAAAACGTTTCAATACGTTTTGGAATCGAATCCATCCGTTAAGCGAAAAATATATCTTGATCTGGGCGATGTATCCAAGGTGGGTGAGATTTGGCTAAATGGACAACATATGGGCATAAGCTGGTCAACGCCCTACCGATTTGATATTACAGATATTGTAAAACCGGGGGAAAATACACTAACTGTTGAGGTAGCAAATACCTGGTCAAACCGGCTTACAGGAGATGCAATCAAAGGTGAGAATTACACCAACTCCAATATCAAGTCGACTATACTACCGGTTAAGGGTATGTTACCTGGAGACCAGACCAGGGTTCCATGGGGGAATGTACCCTTAATTACATCGGGATTGTTAGGACCGGTTTCGCTTCAATCTGTTTTAGTCTGGTAAACACCTGTAGAATCGAGCACCTGGCCGAAGCCTCTTTGCAACAATATTACAGGATTGAATCAAAACTATATACCTTTATGGTCGTCCAAAGACAATTCACAAAAACCGCACTTCGAAATGCTCAATCGCAAAAGATTTGCTACTGTACTTCTGGCCTTTCTCCTGGCTCTGACCTTTACCTCATGTGTTACAGACGAACCAGACGAACTTCCCAACATACTCTGGATCACCAGTGAGGACAATTCTGCCTATTACCTGGGATGTTATGGAAATGAGTTTGCTACAACACCCAACCTGGATAAACTATCCAGTGAGGGCTTTCAATACAACCGGGCTTATGCCCCCAGTCCGGTGTGCCACCCGTCCAGGAATTCCATTCTCACTGGGGTATATGCAGCTTCCAACGGGAATGAAAACATGGCCAGCAACTATCCCACGTCCGATCATATACGCAGTTATGCGGAAGTCCTGCGCAGTGCCGGGTATTACTGCACCAACAATTCCAAGACTGCTTATAACAGTGGAAGTTTTAACACCGATATCTGGGATGAGAGTACTGGCCGGGCACACTATCTGAACCGACCTGAAGGGAAACCCTTCTTTGCAGTCTTCAACCTGTTTAGCAGTCATGAAAGCAGCAATCACCGTTATACCCAAAACTCTGATCTGAGACACAGTCCTGAAAAGGTGGAGATTGCTCCCTACCATCCAGATTCTCCAGCTATACGTCACGATTGGGCACAGTATTACGACCGGGTGGAAAACATGGATGCGGAAGTGGGCATGCTGCTTCAGGAACTGGAGGAGAATGGCCTGGAAGAGAATACGATTGTATTTTATTACTCGGATCACGGGGGTGTGCTTCCCCGCAGCAAACGATTCTGTGATGAGACGGGAACCCATGTGCCCCTGATTATCCGGATCCCGGAAAAGTACAAACACCTGTATCCTGCTAAAGGGCCAGGTGAGAAAGTAGACAGGCTGGTGAATTTCGTGGACCTGGCACCCACTTTGTTCAGCATGCTCGAACTACCCATTCCGGATTATATTCAGGGAAACGCCTTTCTGGGTAAGCAGAAAGCAGCCGACCCGGAATATACCTTTATGACCCGCCAGCGCATGGATGAACGTTTCGACAATGTGCGGGCGGTCCGGGATAAGAAATTCCGTTATATCCGAAACTATATGCCCCATCGGATAAGCATGCAGCATGTGGATTATCTCTATTTACAGCCTTCTGCGCGAGCATGGCAGGAGGCATTTCAGGAAGGGCAGACCAACGATGTACAGAGCAGTCCTTTTTTACCCAAACCCGTAGAGGAGCTTTATGATACGGAGAACGATTACTGGGAAGTAAACAACCTTGCCGATGATCCTGCCTATGCAGATGTGCTTGATAAGATGAGCGGGACACTGGACGCCTGGAGGATGGAAGTCCGGGACGGGGGTGTGATTCCCGAAACCGAATACAATACTCTTGCAGGCGATAGATCTCTGTATGAATACCTAAGGTCTGATGAATGTCCCTTTGAGGAGTTGATCGCCGCTTCGGACCTGGCTGTGATGGGCGGAGCTGAGGATCTGGAAACTTTTCTTGGCTATCTAAGTCACGAAAATAGCGCCATGCGCTACTGGGGAGCTACGGGATTGCTATTATTGAAGGAAGAGGCACGACCTGCAATGGAAGCGTTGATCGAAGCATCCAGGGATGAAGCGGGTGCTGTTGCGACTATAGCTGCAGAGACTTTGTACCAGCTTGGTGAGGTGGAAAAAGCCACAGGAGCCTATGCTCAAATTTTAGAGGACAGGGAAAACTATGAACTCATCGATCGCTATTTTGCCCTGGGTAGTATAGATGCTTTAAACGATGTGGATGCTTCTTTGATTGAGGTAGTTCAAAATCTGCACGATGAGTTGAACGCTCAAATGCCTGCAAACCCGGGAATGCCCGGAGGCATGGGGAGGCCCGAAGATACAGGAATTGTGCGTGCAGCCGACACCCTCAGCACAACCCTGGGTAAAATCAGCACAACGTATTTCCAGGGTATTGGTCTTCGCGACGGAGTCGAGCCGGATCCGGGCTATGAATTCTTTCTTCCCTATGACCTGAGGATTGCCCGTTATCTCTTACAGAAATGGGAAGGCAGTTAATATCAGAATGTATAGGATAAAGCCAAACCGCTTACATTTCCGGCAAAGGGCAAAACAGAGAGATTTGGTCTGGATATTTTGTGCAGGTGGGGTATCAGAATGCCAACACTTGCTCCCACCGCAAGCCCGGTAAGAACATCAGTTGGAAAATGCTTCATTCCCTTGTAGCGGTGATATCCGGTAAATACCGGGGGAATAAGTGCCAGGCCGTAGAAAAGGAACTTTTTGTTCCCCAGTTCGGGATGGTAGTCGCAGTATACTTTTGCCACGAAAAAACTGGCAGTGGCGGAAGTCGATGTATGCCCACTGTAAAAGGAATTCTTATTACGCTTAAACACCTTATCCTCATAACTTACATCGGGATGATAGACCAGGGGTCTAATCCTGTCGATATGGATGGCTGCCCCCCAGGAAAACAAATTCCCGACTACCGCTTCCGACTGCAGATAGAGCATAAGCACAGGAGCCCAGTCTTGCCTTATATCCCTGTCAAGCATCAACAGGAGAGGTAAAAGGAAGCTTCCATTCATTCCATAATCGGATAATTGCCAGGCCTTACGAATATAAGAGGCATCCTGCCGGGTTGCAGACCTGTCGAAAGCATTGATATCATTTGCGTCCAACAACATGATATCGATGGAATCCAGAGGCTCCTTCCGGTCCACCATCCTCATTCCCAGATAATTGGTCCCGGTGGCAGCCAGGGTAATTGCCCCGTCCACCCAGGGATTTACTTTGTATACATCTGAATCGAATAACTGAGCGTTCGTACTTAGGCTAAATAGAATCCATACCAATAAGGCACAGGGGATTTTTTTCATGGTCCTGAAAGGCTTAGAAAATGCAAACTAACAAAATTAGGTGAAATAACCTTGTAAGTTTCAGAAGCCCTCCAGTTCTTCCCCGATGGACTATTATCCCCCCTGTGCCCAGGGATTCACATTCGAATTCCAGGTTTCCACCATAATCTTCAGGGATCCGTCATCCTGTTTTTCCCAGATAGTGACGTATTTTCCATGATCCTTAAAGGGCTCAGGCATACCTTCTACATCGGTGGACATCTTGTAATTGCCGACTTCCACGAATACATCCCCCCGGGGAATAATTTCTTTGATCTTCAGTTCAAAGGAGGTGATCTTCATGGGAGTGTTGCTCATTTCCTCCCCCGACTTTTTTATGGCCTCCAAACCATGCATCATGGGAGAATAGCTGGGTAAGGAATACGCATCCTCAGTGTACAATCCAAGAGTTGCATTATAGTCGCCTTTTAACATGGCATCAATCATGATGGAATTGGACTTTTCGATTTGAGCCCGGGCTTTCTCCAGAGACTTAGACTGTTTCGTTTGAGCGTGCATATTGACTGCTGTTGTAACAAGCAGAATAAGCAGGATTCCTGAAATAAACTTTAACTTTTTCATAAGGTTGATGTTTTTAGTGATTTCTCACAAATTATGAAATAGAAAAGCCATTGTCAGGAGATATAACACATTTAACATGAAGCAATTTTCCTTAGCTAAACGAAAAAGAATACTTTTATATCGATAGCTAGTCCACATGAAAAACTCACATAAAAAGCATCTTACCGGGGAATTGCTGTGCGGCATAGATGGGGGAGGTTCAATCACCCAAGTGGTGGTATGTAATCTGGAAGGAGAGATCCTGCATTCATTTCAGGCCGAAACGATCAACCACTATGGTGCCGGAACGAGTAAAGTGTCTGAGAATTTTGCGAAGATTTCTGCCGAGCTGCTTTCAGAACTGGGCTGTATGCCAGGTATTATTTTTATAGGTAATTCTGCACTTGACGGACGTGCAGAAGATTCCTTAGTTAAGGAACTTACCCGGGGAGTGTTCCAACCTGCGAAAGTTGTTTTTCACTCGGACGTTTATGTGGCCTTAATGGGTTTTACACTGGGGGATCCCGGAGCAGTGCTCATTTCCGGAACAGGCTCTATGGCCTGCGGAATAGATGCCGGTGGTGCGTATCATACGGCCGGTGGCTGGGGTCAGGTATTAGGAGATGAGGGCAGTGCATATTTTATGGCGCTGAAAGGAATCAAAGCGGCATTGCGTGCCTACGATGGACTATCTGAAAATACTCAACTTACCACCAGGGTAATGCAATTTTTCAAGCTGGAAAACATGTCTGATTTGATCGAGAAGGTATATAATCCCCCGCTTGAAAAAAGCCTCATTGCAGCCTTTGCTGTTGAGGTTGCAGCAGCCGCAGAGGAAGGAGATACTGTAGCCCGGAGCATTGTGAATAAACAGGCAGATTGGCTGAGTAAACTTGCCCTTGCCATTACTGAAAAATGTAATACGAAAAACCTGGGATATTACGGGAGTGTTCTCAACCAGAATGAGATGATACGTACCCGGCTTTCTGCTCGCTTGGCAAAACACTCAATTAAATTGCAGGTTCCCTTATTTAAACCCGAAATCGGAGCTCTTATCGGGGCATTTAATGAATCGGACAGAAAGCTCACAGATCAAGTGATAAGTAATTTGAAAAGGTACAATCAGGTGTAGGATCCATGAAAAAAGTAGAGCAATATATTGGCAATATCCAGAAATTAATAAATGGAGTTCTGGAGACACAAATGGAAAACATTCATCAGGCGGGTATGATTGTATCTGAAACAGTTATGAACGAGGGTTACGTTTATACATTCGGTACCGGACATTCGCACATGATGGCTGAAGAAGTATTTTACAGAGCCGGGGGATTAGCACGGATATATCCCATCCTTGAAGATGCGCTGATGCTGCATAACGGTGCAATTAAAAGCACCGAAATGGAAAGGCTTGAGGAATATGCTTATCTGATTCTTGAAAGATATGAATGCACCGACAAGGATTGCATAATTATTGCCTCGAACTCAGGCCGTAATGCGGTAAACGTGGAAATGGTTAAAGCAGCCCATCAACGAGGCATGAAGGTAATCGGACTGACAAATCTGGTACATTCGCGG
>Ga0180430_10003367_pt1 | contig 13834 bp, 15 predicted proteins | sample SS_ome_9_FD_132999 | JGI IMG/M metagenome (GOLD analysis project Ga0180430, IMG submission 132999) | Hypersaline lake sediment archaeal communities from the Salton Sea, California, USA - SS_1_S_2 metaG | ecosystem: Environmental > Aquatic > Non-marine Saline and Alkaline > Hypersaline >... | reverse complement strand
ATGCAGTTGATCCGGACTTCGGCCGGAATATCACCGGGTTTGAGGTTTCCGATCAAAGAATGGATCAGCACCCCGTCACAGACATCCAGCGCGATCTTGCAAAGGTGCTCATGGGACCGGTGCATGGGGTTTCTCAGCTGCATGGCCGCCACATTGGCCCAGCCTCTTTCATCGAAAATCGCGCGGGTTTCCGCCGGTGTCAAGTACACGCCCTTGAATTTTTCCGGGAATTCCCCTTCGGACAGGACCTTGACCGGGCCGGCCAGGCAGAACTCTTTTCTGGCCATAACCATCTGAACCCCTGGATGATCTTCCATGGCCACTTTCCAGAACACATCATCGGCGGATTCTTCACCATGGCCTTTATAGACTTTTTCACATTCCCATTTTTTCTCGTCTTCACCCATTTCAAACTTTTCTTCCACCTTCATGGTGGCATAGATCTCGCCATTTCTTTCCAGGGCGATTTCATCCCCTTCCTTGATTTCAGCGGCATCTTCCTTGGCCACATCCAGCATCACCGGCACCGGCCAGAAGGTATCGTCTGCCAGCATATAGTTCTCACAAACGCCTTTCCAGTCCGCTTTGGTCATGAAGCCGTTCAACGGGCTGAAACCGCCGATACCCAGCATGATCAGGTCCCCTTTGACCTGGGAAGAAATTTCGATCTTTTTCAGGCCCTGGGCTTTTTTAAGTTCCGCTTCTTTTTCAGCACCTTCGAGCTTGCAGCACACCAGACCTCGTCCACCGTGGGGGGCAACTAATTTAGACATATAACGCATTCTCCTTAAAATAATTTATATTAACCCAACCGAATAAATGTTGTGCCAACATTTATTTAAAATGTTTATTAAAAATCTCGTAAGCTTTAATGAGAATTGACAAATTTGTCAAGAATTTTATTTATTTATCTGTGATCCCAAGGGCTGAAGCAATGTCCGCCATGGCCTGTGCATGCAGATCCGCATCCAGTTGCGGCTGTCTGAATGCGGCAAACACGGTGCCTGCAGCCCGGGCCGCCTGTTGGTCATACATGGAATCACCGATGAACAGCACCTGATCCGGGTAACATGAAAACCGGGCCATGATTTTTTCCAGCTGCTCCGGATGGGGTTTGGGGTTTGTCACGTCCGCAGCCGTCACCACCATGTCGAACTGATCAGTCAGGTGAAAATCCGAGAGCACCTTTGGCATGGTATCGGTTCGGTTGGTGGCGATTGCCCGGATATACCCGCAAGACCCCAGGATGTGTAACAGATCCACCAGTCCATCCGCCATTTCCATATACTGAATGAAATTATGGGCCCCGATCTGCTTGACACACCGGAACACCGGGCCATGATCCGTGACACCGGGAAAAAGATATGAAATGGCATCCGCCACGGTCATCATGTGGACCTGAACGAACTGTGCATCTGTCAGCGGCGGTTTGTTGAAATGATCCAGCACCAGATCATAAAATTTCCGATTGGCCTGGGCCGTGTCAAACATCACGCCGTCACAATCAAACACCACGGCCTTAATTTGCGATAAATTCATCTTGTGCTCACTTTCATTTGTTGATTGCCGGACCTGGTCACGGAGTTGTTTCCAGCGCCTGGCGGACCTGTTCCCATACCCCTGGTTCCTGAACAATCCGGGTGCCGTCCACATGGGTCACCGGCACCGCGCCCATCAGGGCATTGGTCAGAATAATGTTGGCACTGGAGGTCAGGTCCCGGACAGATACCGGTTGATGTTGCGTGACATATCCCTGATTTGCCAGTGCACGGATGGCGGCCGCCTGGGTAACGCCGGGCAGCACATGATCGGAGGCCGGAACTATGATGTCCCGGCCCGAAAGGATCATGATGTTGCAGGTATTGGTTTCCGAAACGCTCTGATCGGAATTCAGGATCAGGGCCTCGTCCCCGCCGTTTTCTCTGGCATATTGCGCTGCCTGGTCATAAAACAGATAGTTCAGGGTTTTATGCCCGGCCAGAAACGTATGTCTGGGATACGGATAGGTCACCAGATCCAGCCCGGTTTTCTCCAGAAGCGACAGCCGGTGACGGTAAGGCCGGACAAACACCGCTGAAAATCCGGGTCTGGCCAGAACAATCTTCACTGCGGCGTCCCGGGTCTCCAGACCGTTTTCCCTGATCAGACGCGCAATCACCGTCTCCCAGGTGATGTCCGGTGGGGCGGCTTTGAACAGTGTGCGCCAGGAATAGGTCATACGTTTGATATGCGCGCCCAGACGGACCGGACAGCCCCTTGTCACCCGGATGGTTTCAAACACCCCGGCCCCGTATTGAAATCCTGGAATATGGGCCGGCACCATGACCTGCTCTTGAGCCACCATTTTCCCGTTGACCCAGGCTTTCAACCCCGTTTCCTCCCGGGTCCGGCCTTTTTGGCTCAGCGTGTTCATGACCGTTTTTCCCTTGTCCAGGGTTTCCTGAAACTCCTTTTCCGGGTCCGAGTCAAACACAATGCCACCGCCCACGGAAAAATAGATTCGATGGTCGTGTATGGTGGCGGTGCGGATGGCAATGGACAAATCCATGGTGTCATGAAAACTGATATATCCGATGGAACCGGTATAGACATGCCGTTTCACCGGTTCCAGCTCATCGATGATCTCCATGGCCCGGATCTTGGGGCATCCGGTAATGGATCCGCCTGGAAACGATGCCTTCATCAGATCCACACCGGTTTTACCCGGCAGCAACTCCCCCTGCACCACAGACACCAGATGAAACACATTGTCATAGGGCTCCAGCCGCTTGTGTTGCGTCACTTTGACCGAATCATGCACCGTGACCCGGGACAGATCATTGCGCATGAGATCAACGATCATGGTGAGTTCCGCGTCATCCTTGATGCTGTCGGCCAGGGTTTCCCTGTTTTTCCGGTCCTGTTCCGGAGTAGTTCCCCGGGCGATGGTGCCTTTGATGGGCCGGGTTTCCACCCGATGTCCCTGCTGGTGTAGAAAACGTTCCGGAGAAGTGGAAACGATCTGATGATCCCCGGCCTGAACAAAGGCGAAAAACGGGGCTGGATTCCGCTGAAACAGGGACAGAAACAAGGCATAAGGGTCTCCTGCAAACCCGGTTTCAAAACGCTGAGCCAGATTGACCTGGTAGATGTCGCCGGCCGTCAGATATTGAATGATCTTTGCCACCGCATCCAGGTATTGTTTTTTCTCGAATCCGGACACCCATCCCCCGGGGTCCATGCTGAACTCTCCGGCCCCTTCCAGGGGTCGGCTGTTTGCCGGCGGATTTTCCATGAGATACCGTTTGAGCAGCTCCCCGGACAGGGGGGAGAAATCCGGCGCATCCGTGGTTTCAAACACAGGCGTCGACACCGTGGTGTTGCCGGACATTCTGTTTTGAACCAGAACCAGGGACGGGGCTGTCAGATACATATCCGGCAGTCCGGTATCCATACAGGTGCGGGGCAGCGCTTCGATCACATCTTTGAGATCATAGGCCAGATATCCCATGAACCCGGCTGAAAAAGGGAATAAATTCGAAGCACTGTGCGGCAGACGACAATGATCGAGTAATAATTTCAGGCAGGTAAACGGATCTTCTTCGATCTTCAGGCGGGTATTCCGGAAGGTGATGTCCAGCTGCCGGCCGGACATCTTGATCTGCAGCCAGGGATCGATGCCCATCATATGATACCGGGAACAATCCAGGTCCGTGCCGGACAAAAGCACCACCGTGCCCGGCTGACGGCTGAACCGGGCGGCAAACTGCTCAAAAGGTTCCGGCAGGTCGATGGGTTCCTGCCGAACCCCGGCCAGCCTGGGCAGTTGTGTCACCCACGAGGTCATCGCAGAAAGGGATTCATGCGTTTTTCATTGGCAATGGTGGTTTCCGGACCGTGCCCGGTATAGACACGGGTGTCATCGGGCAGGTTCAGCAGTTTTTGCTTGATACTGGCTATCAGGGTATCATAGTCGCCCCCGGGCAGGTCGGTCCGGCCGATGGACCCGGCAAACAGGGTGTCCCCGGCAAACAGGTGCCCCGGCGTATACAGACAGATGCCCCCCCTGGAATGTCCCGGGGTATGGATGACCTTCAGGGTAATATTGCCGAAGCTCACGGTGTCCCCTTCGTTGAGCAGCAGATCCGGTTCCGGAGAATTTTCCGCAGACAACCCGAACGAGGCTGCGGACCGGGCCAGCTGGGCCAGCATGGGCACATCATCCGGATGAATGGCCAGTTCGGCACCAGTGACCTCTTTCATGCGCCGGTTGGCACCGACGTGATCAAAATGGCCATGGGTATCGATCAGATACTTCACTGTCAGTTTTTCTTTGGCCAGCGTCATGAGGATCCGGTCGGGATCATCTCCCGGGTCGATCACCACGGCTTCCCGGGTATCTTCACACCCCAGAATAAAGCAATTGGCCATGATCGGTCCCACTTCAAGCTTTTTTATAATCACAACACCCTCCTTGTCTCATTATGGTCTTTTTTCGGTTTGTTCGCCCTCAGATTGTGTCCGCCGGACCGGATCACCGGCCGATGGCCTCGCGGATCCGGTCCAGGATACCGTTCACAAACGGTCCTGATTCCCGGGTACTGTATTTCTTGGCAATGTCCACTGCTTCGTTGATGGTGACAGACGGGGGGATATCCGGTCTTTCCATCAGCTCAAAGGCGGCCATGCGCATGATATTCCGGTCCACAACCGGCATTCTGGATACTTTCCAGTTTCTGGAATAGGTTTCCAGCAATGGATCGATTTTATTCAGGGTTTTCACCACGCCCTGAACCAGTTCCATGAAAAACGGCTGAATCGTCGGCGTCAATTCCGCCTCGTTTTCCAGACAAAACGCCGCCACATCCGCCTGAACATCTCCGGAAGAATTCATGTCCAGGAAAAACAGTGCCTGTAGCGCCAGTTCCCTGGACTGCCTGCGATCTCCCATGAATTATCTGGCCTTTCCGAGGATCTCTCCCAGGTTGGCCATTTCAATGGCGCCCAGAGCCGTGTCAAACCCTTTGTTTCCGGCCTTGGTACCGGCCCGTTCAATGGCCTGTTCAATGGTTTCCGTGGTCAGGATACCGAACATCACCGGCACGCCGGTCTCCAGGCTGACACTGGCAATGCCTTTGGATACTTCGGCGCACACATAGTCATAATGGGAGGTAGCCCCTCTGATCACCGCGCCCAGGCAGATAATGGCATCATATGTTTTGGCACCGGCCATTTTCTGGGCCGCCAGAGGAATCTCAAAAGCACCGGGCACCTTGACGATGGCAATATCCTGGTCCCGGGCACCGCTGCGGATCAATGCGTCCAGCGCCCCCTCCACCAGCTTGGATGTGATAAAATCATTGAACCGGGATACGATAATTCCGAATTTCTTTCCCTGGGCGGATAGATTGGCGTCTATAATCTGTGGCATGGTCATTTATTCCTTTGATGTTAAAATTGTCAGCAGTATTTATCCATGTGCAGCAGATGCCCCATCTTGGCCTGCTTGCATTTGAGATATCCCTGGTTGTGACAGTTGGGCGCCACTTCAATGGGCACCTGTTCCACCACGGTCAGGCCGTATCCTTCCAGCCCCACCATTTTTTTGGGATTGTTGGTCAACAGCCGCATTTTCTTGACCCCCAGACTCACCAGGATCTGAGCCCCGACCCCGTAATCGCGCATGTCCGCTGCAAATCCCAGTTTTTCATTGGCCTCCACGGTATCCAGCCCCTGGCGCTGATATTCATAGGCTTTGAGCTTGTTGACCAGACCGATTCCCCGGCCTTCCTGGCGCAGGTATACCAGCACCCCGGCGCCTTCTTCTTCCATCATGGCCATGGCCCGGTAGAGCTGATCCTGGCAGTCACACCGAAGCGAGGAAAAAATATCCCCGGTCATGCATTCGGAATGAACCCGCACCAGCACCGCTTTTTTGGGGTCGATCTCCCCCTTGACCAAAGCGATGTGGGTGAGGTTGTCCAGATCGTTTTCATATGCGATAATTTTGAATTCCCCCCCCACCCGGGTGGGAATCATGGTCTGGGCCGCCGGTTTGACGAAACTTTCGGTTTTGAGGCGGTATTTCACCAGATCCGCCACGGTGCAGATGCCGATGCCGTGTTTTTTGGCAAACTTTTCCAGAGACGGCATCCGTGCCATGGTCCCGTCCTCATCCATGATCTCACAGATCACCCCGGCGGGTTTGAGCCCGGCCAGCCGGGCCAGATCCACGGAACCTTCGGTCTGGCCGATCCGGACCATCACCCCGCCGTCCCGGGCCCGCAAGGGGAAAATATGCCCGGGCCGGGCAATGTCAGCGGGTGTGGTGTCATCGGCCACGGCCGTCAGAATGGTCGTGGCCCGGTCTGCAGCGGAAATTCCGGTGGTGACCCCTTTTTTGGCTTCAATGGATACAGTGAAACCGGTTTCGAACTGGGAGGTGTTGTTCTCCACCATCATGGGGAGATCCAGCCGGTCCGCAATGCTGGAATCCAGAGACAGGCAGATGAGCCCCCTGCCGTATTTGGCCATGAAATTGACGGCTTCCGGCGTGACCGCCTCGGCAGCCATGGTCAGGTCTCCTTCGTTCTCCCGGTCTTCATCATCCACCAGAATGACCATCCTGCCATTCCTTATCTCTTCGATTGCCTGTTCGATCGTTAAATGCGGCATGTTTTCTGTCCTTGATGATTTATAAAAACCCATTTTTTGCCAGCAGTGTCATGGTGATATCGGTACTTTCCTTTTCAGGACCGCCGGCAGTGGTCTGTGTTAAAAATTTTCTGACATATTTTCCGATCATATCGGTCTCGATGTTGACCCAATCCCCGGTCTGCTTGAATTCGATGGTGGTCACCTTTGCGGTGTGGGGAATGATGCTGACGGAAAAATCTTTGTCTGTGCACTGATTGATGGTCAGGCTGATGCCGTCCACGGCCACGGACCCTTTTTCAATCATCTGCCCGGCCAGATGCGGATCCACGGCAATGGTGAAAATCAGTGCGTTGCTTTTTTTTTCCATGCGCGTGATCACACCGGTCCCGTCAATATGACCGGACACCAGGTGTCCGTCCACCCGGGACGACAGCTGCATGGCCCGTTCCACATTGACGCGCATGCCCGGGGCTGCGGTTTTGAATGTGGTTCTGGCAACGGTTTCCGGCGCCATATCCACGGCAAACGCGTGCTTTTCAAGATGAACTGCGGTCAGGCAGGCCCCGTTCACCGCAATGGAATCCCCGATACAGGTATCGCTCAAATCCAGGTCGCATCCGACCTCCAACATTTTTCCATCTCCCTGGGGAACGACCCGGCGGATGGTTCCCAGACTTTCTATGATTCCGGTGAACACGCTGTTCTCTCCCAAAATGATTTTTGCTCAAATGATCCGCTTATTTGACATATCCCTGGACCAGAATATCCTGGCCTACCCGGGTCACGGTCATTTGCTCAAGCGTCACGGCATCAGTGAGTTTTTTTGCCCCTTTGCCTTCAAATACGGCTTTTCCGTCACTGCCCCCCATCAGCCGGGGGGCCACAAAATACACCAGTTTGTTGACGATACCTGCTGACAGGGCAGCGGCCGCCACGGTACCTCCCCCCTCGACAAGCAGGCTGGTCATAGACAACTTCCCTAATTTAACCATGAGTTGGCATAAATCAAGCCGGTTGTTTATCAGTCCGATTTCCAGTACCTGGACATTTTTTCTCAGGAGGCGGTCTTTTTTTTCAGGCGGCACGTCCGGACCGGTCACGACAATGGTGGGGGCGGTGGATTCCTGCTGGATCACGTTGGCATCTTCACAGATGGTCAGGCGGGTATCCAGGATCACCCGGGCCGGGTCCTGGCTGTTTGTGCCGGGAATCCGGCAGGTCAACGATGGATTGTCCGCATGCAGGGTACCGGACCCCACCAGGATGGCATCCACCTGTCCCCGGATCTTGTGCCCGAAGGCCCGGGACTGCTCGCAGGTGATCCACTGGGATTCCCCAGTGGAAGTGGCAATCCGGCCGTCCAGGGTGGCGGCGCATTTTAGAATGACAAACGGGGTGCGGTGCCGGACATACCAGAGAAAGTCTTCGATCAGGATTTCGGCCTGGTCCTGAAGCAGCCCGCAGCTCACTTCCACCCCGTTCTGAGATAAAAAAGAAAGGCCGCCGGCAGCTTTTGGATTGGGATCGGGACAGGCCGCCACCACCCGGCGGATCCCGGCCGCCAGAATTTTGTTCGTACAGGGCGGGGTTTTGCCGAAATGATTGCAGGGTTCCAGGGTGACAAACAGGTCTGCGTCTATGGCCGCAGTGCCGGCATCATCGATGGCCATCACTTCCGCGTGATCGGCACCGTATGCCCGGTGCCAGCCCCGGCCCACCACCTCACCATTTTTAACCACCACGGCCCCGACACACGGGTTGGGGGAGGTAAACCCCTTGCCCCTGGCCGCCAGGGTCAGGGCCAGCGCCATGTGATGCCTATCCGTCATCCGCTGTTTCCGACATCCGGTCCAGGGTGTGGCCGTCCTTGGGCAGCAGGCCTTTGAGCTCCTGGATAAAATCGGTGATATCCTTGAATTCCCGGTACACGGACGCGAACCGGACATAGGCCACGTCATCCACCTGTTTCAATGCCTGAATGATCTTTTCTCCCACCACCTTGGAAGAGACTTCCCGCTCATTGATCTCCCGCAGGTCCCGTTCGATCCCGTCCACCAGATTTTCAATGAGATCCATGCTGATGGCCCTTTTTTCACAGGCTTTTTTAATTCCCTTGAGCACCTTTTCCCGGTCATACTCTTCCCGGCGATTGTCTTTCTTGATGATCATGACCGGCACCTGCTCGACCCGCTCATAGGTGGTGAACCGCCGGGAACAGGACTGGCACTCTCTTCGGCGCCGGACCTCCAGTTCGATCTTGCCGGGCCGGGAATCCACCACCCGGGTATTGGCTGTTTTGCAGTAAGGGCATTTCATCGCATGGACTTCCTCAAATCCTTGTCAGGGTCACCTCGGCCCGGTCAAACATGTCCATGGCCAGGGGATCGTCATATCCATCCCGGAAATAGATCTCTTGGATGCCGGCGTTGATGAGCATTTTGGCACAGATGGAACAGGGCTGATTCGTGCAGTACAAAGTGGCACCGGCCACAGCCACCCCGTGAAATGCCGCCTGGATGATCACATTCTGTTCCGCGTGCACCCCCCGGCACAATTCATGTTTGACCCCGGACGGCACATTCAGCTGTCTGCGCAGGCACCCGGTTTCTTTGCAGTGGGGCAGTCCGGCCGGGGCCCCGTTGTATCCGGAACAAAGAATCCGGCGGTCTTTCACCAGCACGGCCCCCACTTTTCTGCGGATGCAGGTGGCACGGCCGGCCACCAGATCGGCGATGCCCATGAAATAGTCATTCCAGGAAGGCCGGTCCAGGATATCCCGGGTCATGCGTTTTCTCCCGAATACAATGGATACCGGCGGCACAGATCTTTGACCGCAGGTGCCACCTGTTCGACAGCGGCGGCATCATCTAAGACATCACAGATCAGTTCGGCGATCTGCTGAACCGCATCCGGTTTCATCCCCCTGGAAGTGACCAGCGGCACGCCGATCCGAATGCCACTGGTGACAAACGGGCCTTTTGTTTCATTGGGCACCGTATTCTTGTTCACAGTGATGCCGGCCCGACCGAGCCGTTCTTCCGCTTCCTTTCCCGAAAGCTCCCGGTCCGTCAGATCCATCAATACCATGTGGTTGTCCGTACCATTGGATACCAGATTGTATCCCCGGTTCATGAGCCCTTTTGCCAGCTCGGATGCATTTTCCACCACCTGCTGCTGGTACCGGGCGAACCCGGGTTGCAGGGCCTCATGAAACGCCACGGCCTTGGCGGCGATCACATGCATGAGCGGTCCGCCCTGAATACCGGGAAAAATCTGGGAATTGATTTTTGCCGCCAGATCATCTGATCCCAGAATCAATCCGCCCCGGGGCCCTCTCAGGGTCTTGTGGGTGGTGGAGGTAATCACATCCGCGTATCCCACCGGCGTGGGATGGACCCCGCCGGCCACCAGCCCGGCAATATGGGCCATGTCCACCATGAACAGGGCATGAACAGATGCGGCGATATCGGCAAATTTCTGAAAATCGATGATTCGGGGATAGGCACTGGCCCCGGCCACGATCAGTCGCGGTTTGAATGATTTGGCCAGATCCGCCACCTGATCCATGTCAATGGTCTGGGTATCCCGGGTCAGTCCGTAATGGGCGAATTCAAACAGCCGGCCCGAGAAACTTGCAGACGCCCCATGGGTAAGATGTCCGCCATGGGACAGGTCCATGGCCAGAATCCGGTCACCCGGATTCAACAGGGCGAAATACACCGCCATGTTGGCCTGGGAGCCGGAATGCGCCTGAACATTGGCATACGGGGCGTTGAACAGTTTTTTGGCCCTGGCAATGGCCAGTTCTTCGGCCTGGTCCACAAAATCACACCCCCCGTAATACCGCCGGGAGGGATACCCTTCCGCATACTTGTTGGTCAGCACCGACCCCTGGGCGGCCAGCACCGACGGGCTCACCGTATTTTCCGACGCGATCAGGTTCAACCCCTGTTCCTGACGGATGGTTTCCTTTTCAATAATCTCAGCAATCTGCGGGTCATTGGTCACAAGAGCAGCCATTTGCCTTTCCTTGTTTTTTCCAGCCCGGCAGGGCCTGTCAGGCCTTTGTCACATACGGGCAGGCCCTTTGCCCTGTCTGCCGGGTGTCTCAACTATCCATGGATTGAATCCGGTCCAGATGCCGGCCGCCCTCGAATTCGGTTTCCAGAAATGTGTTCACCAGTTCCAGGGCCAGCACATCTCCGATCAGCCGACCGCCCAGAGCCAGCACATTGGCGTCATTGTGCTGCCGGCTGAGCCGGGCTGAAAGCAGATCCGAACACAGGGCCGCACGCACCCCTTTGAACCGGTTGGCCGCCATGGACATGCCGATGCCGGAACCGCACACCAGTATCCCTTTTGAAAACCGGCCCTCTGACACCGCACGGGCCACTATTTTGGCATGGTCCACGTAATTGACAGACGTCTCGTTGAATGAACCGGCATCTTCCACGGTGTATCCTGCAGCGGTCAGATGGGTGCGAATTTTTTCCTTGAGTTCAAACCCGGCATGATCACTGCCGATGATAATGGATGGGGACATGCGAAAAATTCCTTGAAAACATCAGGATTTGGATTTGATAAAATCAATGGCGTCCTGGACCGTCACCAGTTTTTCAGCGGCGTCATCATCGATTTCAATCTCGAAAAGTTCTTCCATGGACATGATCAGTTCCACGATGGTCAATGAATCCGCCCCCAGATCATCGATCAGGGATGCTTCGGGCACCACATCTTCGATATCGATCTCCGGAATTTTTTCTGCAATCACTTTCTTCACTTTGGTTTCAATGGTCATGGGAAAACCGTTCCTTGAGAATATTTATGCCCATTGGGACAGGCTGTCGCCGGTTATTCATCCGCCGTCATTTTAAGATTTCTGTCCTTGTATGCCCCGCATTCCGGGCAGGCCGTATGGGGAAGTTTGGGTTCCTGGCACTCGGGACAGGTGGTCACGGTCGGGGCCTGGGTTTTGTAATGGGTGCGTCTTTTCCTGCCCCTGGATTTGGAGCTTTTCTGCTTGGGTACTGCCATGGGTGTCTCCTAAACTATTTGTTCAAATCACATACGTTGTATCAATTCGCATTTTCTACAATAAAACAAACCTAATTACCTTACTTTATAGCAAGTGTCAAGATCTAAACAACCGCTTCAGAACCTGGACCCCTCATTATAAGTATTGCCTGATTGAATGTTTTATGATACCTAAAGGCTCGATTTTACAGATGGATCTATATGCAAGGAGATACTATGAACCCCGTTGTCACCCGATTTCCCCCTTCCCCCACCGGTTTTCTGCACATCGGCGGCGCCAGGACCGCCCTGTTCAACTGGCTGTATGCCAGAAAAACCGGCGGCAAATTTATTCTGCGCATTGAAGACACCGATGAGGACCGGTCCACGAAAGAATCGGTGGACGCGATTCTGGAATCTCTGGAATGGCTGGGCATTGACTGGGACGAGGGCCCGTATTATCAGACCCAGAGAAAAGAGATTCATGACCGCTATATTGAAAAACTGGTGAAAGACGGTCATGCCTATTACTGCGCCTGCACACCGGAAGAGGTCGATGCCATGCGGGAACAGGCCCGGGCCAGGGGACTCAAACCCATGTACAACGGCAGATGCCGGAAACGGGGACTGTCAAACGCACCGGGCACTGTGGTCCGTCTCAAAACGCCCGGCAACGGTGCAACCGTGGTACAGGATATTGTCAAGGGCGACACTGCGTTTCAGAACGCGGAAATCGATGATTTCATCATCCGCCGCAGTGACGGGTCTGCCATGTACAACCTGGCCGTGGTGGTGGATGACCTGACCATGGGCGTCACCGTCATTATCCGGGGAGACGACCATCTGATCAATACGCCGAAACAGATCCTCATCTACCAGGCCCTGGGAGCCGACCTGCCGGTATTCGGTCATGTGCCCATGGTCCTGGGACCGGACAAGGCCCGGTTGAGCAAACGTCACGGGGCCATGTCCGTGAGTGAATACCGGGACATGGGATATCTGCCGGATGCGGTGATCAATTACCTGGTGCGGCTGGGGTGGTCTCACGGCGATCAGGAGTTCTTCACCCGCAACGAATTGATCGAAAAATTTGATCTAAACCATCTGGGCCGGTCGGCCGGCATGTTTGATATCAGCCGGATGACCGCTTTGAATGCCAAGCACATCCAGGCGAAACCGGCTGCGGAACTGGTGCGCCCTTTGCTGCCGCACCTGAAAATCCTTGGCATCGAGGCCGCGGATGACCTGTTTACCCGCCAGGTGGTGGAAACGCTTCAGCCCCGGAGCAGAACCCTGAAGGACATGGCGGCGGCCGCCCGGTTTTATTACATGGATGCGCCGGAAATGGATGAAAAAGCGGTGGTCAAATTTCTGACCCCGGACGTGTGCGACATGCTCAATCAGACCGCGGATGCGATCGATGCAGTATCGGATTACACCCAGCCGGCCCTGGAAGAGGTCTTCAAAAAAATCATGGCGGATTTCAATCTGGGGTTCGGCAAAATCGCCCAGCCGTTGCGGGTGGCGGTCACCGGCACCACGGTGAGTCCGGGCATTTTTGAAATGCTGCTGGTGCTGGGAAAGGACAGAACCGTTCAGCGGATCCGCCGGGCGGCCCGGCTGGCGTAACCCCTGGAGCGGCTGAGACACGAACATGTGGCAAAAAACGCAGCAACCCATAAAACGCAGACATCCATTGAAACGCATCCACACCAGTCATCTTCAGAAGGATAGACAATGGCGGTGGGGGGCCGCTGGTATCATTTGTGTTCTGTGTGTTCTAATGGTCGGCCTCAATCCGTGTCTGGCTCAAAAAGATCCCAGGGCCCACGACACCGTCACTTTTTATCTGGAAAACGACGTGTTCACCGGCACGGACAGGGAATACACCAACGGGATCAAGTTGACCTGGATCTCCCGGGACCTGTCCGATTATCATGAATTACGCACCCCTGCCTGGAGCCGGGATTTTATCGATGCCCTGCCGTTTGTGAACAAACCCGGGACCGTCCGGAATGTGTCCGTGTCCATCGGACAGAACATGTATGCGCCCGAAGATCTGGAACGGAGCGATCTGATTTTAGATGACCGTCCCTATGCCGGTATCACCTATCTGGGCGCTGGTTTCCATGCCAAAGACAGCCGGCGGATGGATTCGTTTGAAATCAACATCGGGATCGTGGGT
>Ga0180430_10003365_pt1 | contig 13842 bp, 10 predicted proteins | sample SS_ome_9_FD_132999 | JGI IMG/M metagenome (GOLD analysis project Ga0180430, IMG submission 132999) | Hypersaline lake sediment archaeal communities from the Salton Sea, California, USA - SS_1_S_2 metaG | ecosystem: Environmental > Aquatic > Non-marine Saline and Alkaline > Hypersaline >... | reverse complement strand
GTACTTGGCGTTGTCGAGTGCCGTCTCTGAGGTGCCTTCGGTTTCGCGTAGCTTCTTCTGGCGTTCGTACTCTTCGGCGGACTGGTCGAGACTCGACTTAGCACCGTCCAGGCGAGCGTTGACTTCGTTGAGAGAGTACCTCATCTGATCAACATCGCTACGCAGCTGTACCGTATCCAACACCAGCAAAGGTGCGCCGACCTCTACCCGGTTGCCTTCGTCGACGAACAGCGCCATTATCTCGCCGTTGACTTCCGAAGTGATATCAACCTTGGTTTGCGGCTGGATTCTTCCCGACGCGGACACGATTTCGGTGAGATCACGACGTGCGACCGTTTCGGCTTGTACGTTGGTACCCTGGCCACCTTCGCCCATCATATTGATGCCGATGAATACGGCTAGAAGGATTGCTCCTCCGCCGATAAAGAGCCATTTCTTCTTGGACTTCTTCCGTTTCTTTTCAGGCATTTTGGGACCCCGGATCTATAGCAGTTCTTTTTTCTTCATGGTTACATCTTACCCATTGCCAGCTCAAGCTTGGCAACTGCCAGGTTGTAGTCGAACTGAGAACTGATGAGCTGCATTTGTGCCGTCTTAAGGGATACCTGAGCATCCAGCACCTCCAGGATCGTGGCCGCACCCAGGTTGTACTTCTCCTGAGTGATGCGCATGTCCTCGGTGGCAGCCTCTACGTTCTCTTCGTTCACATTCACTTGCTGGGTAGCTTTGTCGATATCGAGATGAGCCTTCTTGACATCAAGGGCGACCGCATGACGGGCCTCTATCAGATCGACTCGAGCGTTGTTGTGCTGGATCTTGGCGTAGGACACGGAACGTTCACGGCTGAAGCCGTCGAAAATATTCCAACTAAGCGTAAAACCGGCGCTCCATGAGTTGGACTTGCTGTCGAAGACGACCGTATCACCGGAAGAACCATCGCTCCATTCCATGCCGGCAAAGGCGCGGAAGCTGGGCAAGTAACCCATGCGGGCGGCGGAAAGATCGTGCTTGGTGACCGTGACTTGTTCTTCGGCTGAGAGCAATCCCGGCTGATGGGCCAAGCCAAACTGAATGGCCTCTTCCATACTCTCACCATGGGTGCGTTGCCGGAACTCTGTACTAAACTCTACATCAGAATTGGGATCTACACCGACGGTGTATGCGAGGTCGGCCCGTGAACTCGTTACCGAATTCCTGGCCTCAAGCAGACTGAGCTGGTCGTTACCATAACGGACCTTTTGCTTCAGTACGTCAGACTTGGCAGCCGAACCCAACTCGAATCGGGATTCGATAAGTTTGAGCTGCTCTTTCGAGCGCTCGACTGCATCCTCTTGCACCGATACGTTCTCTATGGAAGCCAAGTGGGCGTAAAAAACACTTTTCACACGGTATATGAGATCTTGCTCCGATGCGATCACATCGAGACGAGCTTTGTCGACATTGGATCTGGCGGATACATAGTTGAACCAGGTGGCGGGACTAAGGGTCAGGGCAGCGTCAATGCCATAGGAAGAACCTGAGCGGGATTGGTCGGCAGGACGTGAGACAACCTCTCCTATGAATACGGAGTCTGTTGGTCTCTGGAAATCCACGTAGTAACTAACATTGTTAGTATCAGTGAAAAGCACCGTCGATGTATCAACTGAAGTAGTAATGTAGTCGTTGACCGGGACGGTGTTCTCCTGGTCCCGCGTCTCTCCCTCGCTGTACGAGTATGACGCGCTCACACTGGGCAAGAAATCCCCCAGCGCGGCTCTTCGACCGGCACGAGCCAGGTCTTCGGCATGGCGGGCTTTGATTATCTGCGACCTATTCTCGAGGGCTAACTCGATACAATCATCCAGCGTTAGTTTCTCGGCCGAGGCCGTCGTGGCTGCGAATAGTACCAGACTCACCACGAAGATTCCTGCCAGACACGATTTCATTAAGTAACTCCCTGTTCTTCCTATAGTAGGACAGTATTCTTGACACATTTCATTAGACCGGTGCATGCGATCGAAGGTTGCGAAAAAAATCGCTGGCGGTACCGGTACATATATTGGACTCAATTGGCAATGTTAATTCTCTCGATATGAAAACAACTCTGCGTTGCACACCTCTGTACTCCTTAGCTGAACTAACGAATCGTGCACGCAAAAGTTTCAAACGCTATTGTAGCATAGATACCTACCCCGGTCTTGTATATTCGATTGACAATCCGGTCTCGAAGCCTTTCAAGCCGCGAATCAGCTCCTGAGTTCTTGTTGAATCAGTCGACTTGTGGAGGCAAAAACCGGGTCGACTCGTTTGAGCCGACCCGGTCGAAACATCATACGTCTGATCAGGGTCCTAGCGGAACAAGGCCGGACCGACAACCAGAGAAACAATAGCCATAAGCTTAATGAGAATGTTCATCGAAGGACCGGAGGTATCCTTGAACGGATCACCCACGGTGTCACCGACAACGGCAGCCTTGTGGGCGTCGGAGCCCTTACCACCGTGTGCACCGGACTCGATCAACTTCTTGGCGTTGTCCCAGGCACCGCCGGCGTTGGCCATCATGAGAGCCATCATAACACCGGACATGGTAGCACCGGCGAGGAATCCACCGAGAGCCTCGGCGCCGTCTTCCTGACCAAAGATCAGACCGATCAAGATCGGCGAGACAACAGCGGTCACACCCGGGATAATCATCTGACGCAGAGCTCCCGTGGTGGCGATATCGACGCAACGGCGAGTATCCGGTTTGGCCTTGCCTTCCATGAGACCCTTGATCTCACGGAACTGACGACGCACCTCTTCGACCATTTCCTGGGCAGCTTTACCCACAGCGGTCATGGTCATGGCGGCGACGAAGAATGGTAGCACGCCGCCAATGAAGAAGCCGAGGACAACGTGCACCTCAAGGATATTGATACCCTCGGCGCCAAGCCCCACGGCTGCAGAGTATGCAGAGAACAGAGCCAGAGCGGTGAGAGCCGCAGAACCGATGGCGAAGCCCTTACCTATCGCGGCCGTGGTGTTACCCAGAGCATCGAGATGGTCGGTAATGGCGCGAACTTCTTTGCCGAGACCGGACATTTCAGAAATACCACCGGCGTTGTCGGCGATCGGACCGTAGGCGTCCACCGACATGGTTACACCGATCGTGGCCAGCATACCCACACCCGCAATACCGATACCGTAGAGGCCGGCAAAGCTGTAACCGGTGTAGATAGCGATACAGATCACGATAACCGGCAGGAGGCACGATTCCATACCCACCGCCAGGCCGCTGATGATGTTGGTCGCGGCACCGGTGTTCGAAGCTTTCGCGATTTTGCGAACCGGACCGGCAGCGGTATAGTACTCGGTCAAGAGGCCAAGAACGATACCGGCCAGGTTACCACCGAGGATTGCCCAGAACACGTTGCGGTCAATGCCCAGCTTGTCAATGATGAAATAGGCTGCTACTAGCATTACAGCCGCGCCCACATATGTAACGAGTCGCAGGGTCGCCGCCGGATCCATCGCCGAGAACAGGCGAACCGAAAGCACGCCCAAGACAGAAGCAGCAGCACCAAATGCGGCGATCAGCAGCGGAAGCTGCATGTAGGCGTCGCGATTGGCTGCAATCTCGCCCGCGATTCCGGTACCGACCACGGTAGCCGCGATGGCTATGGTGGCGATAATCGAGCCGCAGTAAGACTCGAACAGGTCGGCACCCATACCGGCAGTGTCACCAACGTTGTCACCGACGTTGTCGGCGATAACGGCGGGGTTACGGGGATCGTCTTCCGGAATACCGGCCTCTACCTTACCTACCAGGTCAGCGCCGACATCGGCGGCCTTGGTGTAGATTCCTCCGCCAACACGAGCGAAGAGGGCAATCGACGAGGCGCCCATGGCAAAACCGTTGATAATCGGTTGATTCTCAGGGCTGCCAAAGAAGTAGAAAGCAATGCCGACTCCGATGAGCCCCAACGAGGCTACCGACATACCCATGACGGCACCGCCCGAAAAGGCGATCGAAAGAGCCGCGGCCTGGCCGCTGTCCTTAGCGGCGGCGCAAGTCCTTACGTTGGCCTTGGTTGCGGCTTTCATGCCGACAAAACCGGCCAGCATCGAACAGGCGGCTCCCCCAAGGAAGGAGTACATTGTTGTAATGCCGACTTTCCATGCGAGCAGTGCTGCCACTACCGCGATGAAAATCACAAGAATCGAGTATTCACGTTTCAGGAATACCATGGCACCGTCGTGAATGACATCTGAGATGTCTTTCATCACGTCGGTTCCGGTCGGTTTGCTGTTGATCCAGAAATACAGAATCAACGCAAAGACGAATCCGCCAGCACCAATCAGGACTGACAATAAACCAGTATCCATCAACAGTTTCTCCGGTTTATGTTTGTGTTATAGTTAGTTACTTATTTCACAACCTCAATGATTTTGGTGAATATATCCCGTCCCCTAATTCTTAGCAAGAGAAATCTTTCGCCACCTGCACTCATGAAAAAGGCCGGCGAACCAGAGGCACGCCGGCCGGAAAAATGCTATCTTGTTAAATTACATGCGATTAACAACAGCCTTGACTCTCGGCATACCGACCAGGCTTCCGCGCGTGTAGGACGAACGGTTCCACATGGCGAAACTCTGACTATCGGCTTGTACCTGAAGGACGCCGGTAGGGAGGATTCCGGTCATGATGATCAGCGGGAAGTTGGTGGTGTTGTCGACAGCGTTGGAAGGCTGCAGCGAAATGAAAGCCGAGCCTCCGTTGGCCTCGCTACCGTCAACCAGATTGACCGGACCATTACCGATGTTCGGGAGATTGAACAGGAAGTCTTCCCCCGGGAACGGCGGCACTGCGTGCTCGGTCGAGGAGTTCGGGTTACCGTCGTCCGGGCCGGTTATGCTGTCAAAAGTACCGGTACTGAAGAGACCACCGTCAATACCAACCAGAACCGGGTTGGTCGGATTCGTATAGGCCGTCCAGGCGGGCATCGTCATATCTCCGAGAGAGGCACCTGCCGCCTCGATCAGAGGTGACACAACCCAACCCTCGTACTGCCAGCCGTAGTTACCGATGAGCGGAAGAGCTTCACCGATCTGGATGTGGTCGTCGAAGCTGATCGGAACCGGAGTGGTGGTCGTGAAGTAGAAATCGACATCGGTGGTCAGCCAGTAGCTGGTACCGCTGGTAGTGTCGGTCGAGTCCGGGCAGCAAGGTTCGGCTATGTGAGAAGACGGCTCGTAATTCATGCGTCTCTGCGACAGGCTGTCCAGTCCAAAATGCCGATAGATGGTCTGCTGTTCGATATTCGTGAAGTTGGTCGGACTGGAGATGGGCTCATCACCGATCGAATCGATGTAAATGGTATCGATTGTGAAGCTGTCCAGAGAGAGAGTCTCGGCGTAAAACTCGGTACGGAAGTTAACCGTGTTAAACCAAATGGCAGATCCAAAGTCGTTCTCGTCGGGACTGTCGAGCGAGACAATCTTCATGTTGTAGAACAGAATCGAGTTATACATGCTGTCAACCAGCGGGAATTTCAGAAGAATGTCGCCGTTGAACTCCTGTACAATCGTATCGATAAGCATCACCGGGCCCGGGCCGATGTCGGGAGTAACAGTGTTCTGCACGGTTACCGCGAGATATCCCCAGGTGAGGATGTCGCCGGCAAGAATAAACTGGTTGGAGTCGGCACGCTCGGTACCGTTCTCAGTCAGGAACACGCGGGTCCCGAAATCATATCCGAATCGACCAATGCTCTGTGCTCCCTGCAAGACTTGGTCGGTGTCTTCATCATCCAGCTCGTCAACGACCCAGAGTTCATAGACCATCCCCTGCGGATTGCTGGGCAATCGCTCAGGTTGGAGGTAAATGAAAGACTGGGACTTGTCCAGGACAATATCATCGGGCTGGGTGCAGCCCCAGTAAAGGCAGATAGCAACTACCACCATGGTCATCGCTAGAAATCTTCTCGGTCGCTTCAACATCAATGTCTTCCTCCTGCCGGTTCACATACAGCATTCAATGCTCAAAACCACGAAAGTCAAATATATAGGCGCTTTCGGAAGGGTGTCAAGCCTTTCTTTGTCATCTACTTGCAACCGATAGGAAGACGTTTGCGCTTCCGCCTATGTCTAAAGAAAAGTCCTTTGGAAGTCGATAAACGGTCTAAATAGCCGAAAAACTGAAACGGGACAAAAAGCTTGAAAACCTGCAATTATTGCCGTGCCGAGATAATCGACGACAACGTCCGCTTCTGCCCCGAGTGCGGTCAATCTACCGAGTCCGTTGAGAGTCGGGCGGATGCCGGCGATGATCTGGAATTCGTTGTCAGTGAAGCCCATACAGGCAGCCCAACATTCGTAGGAACTGAAGACGAGGCCTCAGCCAAAAGCGAAGACGACCTTCCAATCGAATCGAACTCCGATCTCATGGAGAACGAAGCCGCCGCCGGATTGGATTCCGACCAGGATGAAAACTCCTTCGGAAACACCCCTATCGGGGATTTCAGGCCACCGATGCCCGAAATGCCTCAGCCCGATGATAACGAAGTCAACAACGAGCAGCCCGAGCCTCCCCCCGCTCCCCAGGAACCGGTTTTCGAGAAGCCCGATTCGGCAGAATCTCCAGACAAAGCTGACGTCTTGAGCTCAGAAGAAAAAGAGGAGCTTATTCGTAAGCTGGAGGCTTCGTCCAAGCCCACCGTGCCTCACAATCAACCGAAACCGTCGGCGAAAATCGAACCGGTACCATCTCCCGGCGCGGAGGGAGACATGCCCTCGCCCAAGATGGCCGGTCGCGGCATGGGCGTGGCGTATTTCTTCCGGAACTATATCGAACTGGTTGGGAGCAGAACTCTGCACAAGGGTGACGAGTTGCACTTTGACGAGCAGGTATACGAGCTTCGCCCCAAGAAGCTGAGTTCGGGAATGATGATCGGATCAGCGGCAGCGGCCTTTGTCCTGCTGGCCATTGTTGTAATCGCCGCGTTTGTCCCATCCGGATCCAGTGTCGGTCAGCTGGCCGGCGTAGTGCTGGACGATGAGGGCCGTCCCTACATCCAGGGCGCAACCGTTAGTCTCCCGGAGCTGGATCTCAGTGTCCAGGCCAACGCTCAGGGGATATTCGCTTTCTCCGAGGTACCGGCGGGAAGTCATCGCGTCGATTACATAGTCGACGGAGAACTGATATCCAGTGACTACGCGACAATCGTGGACAACAAGACTTCGACTCTTGCCATGGAGCCGGTCTACGAAGAGACTTATGCAGCGACCGAGCCGGAGCCGGCAGAAGTCGCTGAGAAGCCCCAGCCGAAAGCTGAGACCAGTTCGAACAAGAAGAGCAAATCGTCTAACTCCGGTCGCAAGTCCAAGAAGAAGTCATCGAAATCAAAGTATGCCAAGGTACAGCTGGAGGCCAACGTTGACGGTGCCCGCCTGAAACTGAACGGCGAAACAATCGGCGCCGGCAACATGACTTTCTCCAAGCTCTCCCCCGGCAAGTACACCTACACGGTGGACGCCAAAGGGTACCACTCTGTCGAAGGCAACGTAACGCTGAAAGCCGGAAAGACAGAGGCTCTGATCGTTAGTCTGAATGCACTCTCGGAATCGGAGATGCGCGCGCAGATGTCACCGCAGGAGCTCCACGAAGCAGGTATGATCGCTTTCAGAGCCTCGGACTATGACGCGGCAATCGAAGAGTTCTCCGCTGCTATTGAGAACGATGGCAGCTATGCGGCGGCCTATATCGGTCGGGCCAACTGCTACCGGGCAATCGGTGAGAACCGCAACGCTCACGACGATTATATCCTGGCCGCTCGCAGCCACGAACATCAGGGTGACCTCAACAACGCCATCGTTGCATACAACAAGGCGGTTGAGATGAGTCCCCAGTCGATCGATGGCTATCTGGGACGAGGCGATCTCTATCTCAGGAAGGGTCAGGAGATTGCCGCCCTTGCGGACTACGAATCAGCCAAGAAGATCGACAAGCGCTCTGGCCGCGCCCATTACGGCCTCGGTCGCGCGCGATTCGGTCAAGGAAACTACAAGAAAGCATTGGGGCATTTCGAGGATGCGCGCAAAGCCGACCCCTCTAACGCCCTGGTTTATCAATACACGATGCTATGTCATGCCGCCCGACAGGATGAAAAGAAGGTCATGAAGAGCTTCGAGAGATTCCGTCAGGTGGCGACCGAGGAGGAACTACGCGATCTGCTAACCGACACCGAGTACAGTTCGGTACAGCGGATCATTGAGAAGAACTGATAGGATTCAGACACAGGGGATTTAGATGACCATGAAGCTCAATTGTTGGGAGTTCAAAAACTGCGGACGAGAAAAGGGTGGGCTAATGGTCGAACTGCTGGGACAATGTCCGGTTGCCACAGCAATGAAGTACGACGGACACAACGGCGGCATCGGAGCCGGCCGGGTCTGTTGGATGGTCGCCTCAAGTCATTGCGGTGTCAACGAGGGACCTTCGCAGCAAGGATGCTCTTGCCACGAGTGCGATTTTTATCATCGAGTAGTTTACGAGGAAGAGGAGAAGATCTGCTTCCGTTTTTCCAAGCAAGGTACCAGCCGTCCTGAGGCTAACCCGGAGTCAAATCCGGTTTCGTTAGCCCCCTAACAGAGTCACACCAATCGATCGGAATGTGAAACGGCAGTCGAGGATCCACCCTTCGACTGCCGTAATCTTTTGCCGCTTGCGCACTAAACCTTTTTGGCCTAAGTTCGTTAGATTAGGAAGAAACGAACGCTCTTTGCACCACTCATAAGGAGGCCCCATGCGCCAGCGGCTGCTAATTCTAGCAACTATCTCAATCTTTTCGTTCATGCTCGTTATCGCAGGATGCGGTGATGACGTAACTCACACCGGCAGCGATGACGTGGCCGATGTTCCCTCGCTCCTCACCCAAGGTCAATATATCCCGGATATCGCCACATTTCTTAACATCGGCGGCAACAGCCTGGCCGGTGTGAGCTGGGATGGCAAAGATGTCTATGTATCCAGTTCCATGTCCGGTTCCAGCCAGGTCTTTCGCCTGAATCAGGACGGATGGCCCTACCAGCTGACCGCTTTCGAAGACGGTATTGACTTCTTCGTGCTCTCTCACAACGGCCAGATGGGTATCGTCGGCGCCTCGGTTGGCGGCGACGAGCAGTCGCAAATCTACCTCATGGACACCCGTACCGGCCGCCTGGAACAGTTGAGCAAGTTTGAAGACGTCCAGATCGGCTCGGTTGTGTGGGATCACGATGATCGCTCGATCTTCTATCGCTCCAACGAGGAAAACAAGCGCGACTTCTTCATCTATCGCATGGATGTCACCAGCGGCAAATCCAACAAGATCTTCTCCGATACGACCGAGGGAAGCGGTTATCACTACATCAGTGACGTATCCCGGGATGGCTCGAAGATGATCGTGGGCAAGTATCTCGGCAACTTCAAGAACTACCTCTACCTCCTCGATATTGGGACCGGCGAGTACGAAATGCTCACCCCCTCCTCATCCGACAGTGTCACATTTTTCAGCACATACATCCTTCCCGACAATGAAACGATCTGGCTCACTTGCAACAGCCGTGAAAACGGTATGCACAGCCTGGCGACCATGAAGGTCGGATCTCCTGAAATCACTTACGTCGATCAGCCGTGGAACGAACCTGACTGGGAAGTTGAGGGGCTGATGTTTTCGCGCGATTTCAAGACGCTCGTTGTCTCGTGGAATATCGAGGGTTTTGTCACCCCTAAATTGATCGATTTTGAGACCATGACAGAGGCTCCGGCGCCCGATCTCAAGGGAGTTTTCGGCGGTGCCGGATTCGATCGCAGCGGAAACGTCTATTTCTCCTACTCCGGGCCTACGCGGGCTCCCGATGTTTGGAAATGGTCTCCCAAGAGCGAGAAGCTGACCCAGTTGACCTTCGCGACCTATGCGGGCATCGATCGCGAACTGTTCAGCGAGCCGGAATTGGTCAAGTACAAGAGCTTCGACGGCCTCGAGATCCCGGCCTTCCTGTATGTACCCCCGGGTTACAAGAAGGGCACGCCGATTCCTTTCGTGGTTCACGCTCACGGCGGACCGGAAAGCCAGTACCAGCCCTATTTCTTGCGCAATGTCCAGTATCTGATCCTCAACGGATTTGGTGTATTCGCAGTCAATCCGCGCGGATCCTCCGGTTATGGCCGGGAGTTCATGAGCCTCGACAATTACAAGCTGCGCAAGAACTCGTTGAAGGACTACAAGGCCGGTGTCGATTGGCTCATCAGCCAGGGATATACCGAGCAGGGCATGATCGGCATCCGCGGCGGTTCCTACGGCGGATACGTCGTCGCGGGGATGATCACCGAGTATCCGGACCTGTTCTCGGCGGCCATTGATATCGTAGGTATTGTCAACTTTGAGACTTTCCTTGAGAATACGCGTTCCTATCGCAGAGCTATGCGCGAGGCTGAGTATGGCCCGCTGTCTGATCGCGAGTTCTTGAGATCAATCTCCCCCATCCACAAAGCCCATTTGATCAAGACACCGTTACTGGTGGTCCACGGTGCTAATGACCCGCGGGTACCGGTGATCGAAGCCCGTCAGATTATTGCCGCTGTTAAGAAGAACGGCGGCGCCGTTGATTCGTTGATCTGGGCCGATGAAGGCCACGGTTCGGGAAAACGAGTCAACACCATTCAGGAGTATCGTAAGCAGGTGGAGTTCTTCACCACTTACCTCAAAGAAGGTGGTAACCCGGAGTGGATGAAATCTGAAGGCAAAGACGTGAACTAGTTCGCTCCAAGATCTTGGCAGAATACAAGAAGGCCGACGCATTGTGCGTCGGCCTTTGCTTTTGACGGGAGCTCTGGGGTTGGATCGTAGCTAATCTGAATAGTTGGCGACCCAGATACCCTCCAGAGAGAACTTGTCAATCAACTCGTACTGGAGTGCCTTGGCTTCGGCCAAGCTTTCGAACTGGCCGATACGAACACGATAGAAGGTTTGTCCCTCGTGCACGAAGGATGACATGTAAGCCTCGTAGCCACGTCTCTCGTATAGCTCGATTTGATACTGGGCGTTGGCGAGGTCTTCACACGAAGTTACCTGAACCGTAAATCCGTCACCCGAAGTTGTGATCGGCTGTACCGTCGGCTCGGGTACCTCTTCCGGAGTGGCATTGTAGTCAGCCGGCTGCTCGTCAGGTGTGGTGGTGTCTACAGCAGTCGTCTCCGGAGCCACTTCCACTGCAGGCTCCTCCTGGGCCATCATTTCCTTCTCCAGTTTATCGGCCTCCTCCTGTTTCTTGGCACAAGCCATTATCAACAGGAGACAAGCACAACAGACTCCCAGGAATCGAGTCAAATTCATGAAACCTCCGATGTCTTTGGCCAGCCCTTTTGAGATGCTACCGGGCCGGTTTGGAACTACTACACTACTGTCGATCACATAACCGGGAGTGCACAATAGTGTCAACTTAAAATCGAGTTTGGCGGGATCATTTAATCGTTGATAACGTCTAATTGATTGTATAAGATTGTGTTTTGCAAGGGAATGACAATGAACACCTATGACAATATACTCGATTTGGTGGGTCGCACTCCCCTCGTGCGGCTCCGCACCGGTATACCTGAGGGCTGTCCACCCGCCTATGTGAAACTGGAGTTCTATAATCCGACGGCATCGGTCAAGGACCGAATGACGAGTTATGTACTGCAGAAAGCGGTCAAAGACGGCCGTTTGAAGGCCGGCGATACGGTCATCGATAATACCTCCGGAAACACCGGTTCGGCTCTGGCTATGGCTGCCTGTGTTCTGGGATTGAAGACGATTGTGACGGCACCGGTCAAGACATCCAAGGAAAAGCTCGATCTGATCCGTTCGTTCGGGGCCGAAGTGATCGTCACGCCCGAAACCGAACACGACGATCCCGAAGGATACTACGAAGTGGCTCGGCGCCTGGCCAAAGAGCACGGCTACTTCGATTTGGACCAGTACGACAACCAGGAAAACGTAGAAGCTCACTACAACATTACGGGACCTGAGGTCTGGAACGACACTGACGGGCGTATCACCCATTTCGTATGCGGAATCGGCACCGGTGGGACCTTCTCGGGAACCTCAAGGTATCTCAAGGAACAAAACCCGAAAGTGCAATGTATCGCGGTCGATCCCGAGGGCTCGCTCTTCCGCGATTTGATCGAAGGCAGCCACGAAATCGAGCCTCGATCGTATAAAATAGAGGGAATCGGATCGGACGTTATGACCAAGGCGATGCATGCGCAGTATGTAGACCGTCTGATTACGGTCAGCGACGGTCCGGCATTTCGGCGAGCGCGACTGATCGCCCGTACCGAGGGAATCTCGGGAGGCGGTTCATCGGGAGCGGTGGCGATCGCCATGGAACAAGTGGCTCAGGAGCTGGGGCCGGAAGACCTGATGGTCGGTGTTTTCGCCGACGGAGGCCTGAAGTACCTCAGCAAGTGCTACAACGACGATTGGATGCGTGAGCACGGATTCTTGGAAGACGAGGAGAACAATTGATGAGGTTCGTTTCGGCATTGATGCTGAGCAGTCTGATTCTGATGAGTGCCTCGGTATCGGGACAGACCGAAGATATAGGATATAGCGAACAGACCTTCGATTTCGGGCATGTGGGAATCGAGTTCAGGATCTTTCGGACGTATCAAATCACCAACAATTCTGATCATGAAATCAAGATCAGCAGAGTTAACCCCTCTTGTGACTGCACCAGCCTGGGAGTCTCAGACTCTCTTATGTCGCCGGGTGAGTCGGTCGACATTCGTCTGGATTACAACACCCGCGATGCTTACGGGCCGACTACGCGATCCTTCTCGCTGGAGTTCGAGGGAGCCGATCGCGACTCTATTCGATTCTTCTATACCAGCAATATCGGCCAGTGGTTTGGCGGGATAAAACCGGAGCCGTTTTCTCTCTTTTTCTTGCAGGGAAGTGATCCCAAGAAAGTCTCGATTCCCAATCGAGCTCACCGGCTACTCGAGCTGTCGCTGGTCGAAAAAAGCGACGACTATTTGCTGGTTGATATCAGGGAGTCGAAAGCGCGCAAGGGCGACAACCTGGAAGTAGAGGTCCGACCCATCGATGGCCTATCCGACGGAACTTACTACTCCAGCTTCACTTTGGCGGTGACTCACCCGGACTATAAAGAGCCGATAAGACTCACAATCCCGGTCAAAATCGTCAAATACTGATCAACTTCTGAACGAGCGTGCCGATAACCATAAAAAGCTTGACAATATAGTCGTATATAAGCTATAGAAATTAGATGACGAGGGTGACTCTCTGCTGTCCCTGGGTAGTTTCCTAGCCCCCTCTACCCAACCAGATGAGTGCCCTCTTTATTTATGGGCTAAATCGACCTGTTTTGAGCAACAAGACTTACTGCCAACAAAAAAGCCGCCCCGGAGGGCGGCTTTTCACTATCAGAACCAAATCACTGATTATTCGGCTTTTTCAATGCAATCAACCGGGCAAACCTCGACGCACTGCTGCTCGTCCTGGTCTTCACACTCGTTACAGGTGTCCGGATTGATGACATAGATATCGTCCTCGGTGATCGAGTCGGTCGGGCACTCCGGCAGACAGAGTCCGCATGCAGTGCACTCGTCGGTGATTGTCATGGCCATCTTATGTACTCCTCAATTACCAGTTTCTTTGCTCTTCTTGAATCGGCAATATATACATAAAACGATACCTGACAAGGAATTTGTTAGCGCAAAGTTGTATTTTCTTTGCCCCCTATGTGATTGAACAACAACACCATAACATAATCAGCTTTAGCCGACACTCACAAAGATACCGGCTGTAACGATCGAACGTGACAGCCGGCTATATAGAG
>Ga0180430_10003363_pt1 | contig 13848 bp, 9 predicted proteins | sample SS_ome_9_FD_132999 | JGI IMG/M metagenome (GOLD analysis project Ga0180430, IMG submission 132999) | Hypersaline lake sediment archaeal communities from the Salton Sea, California, USA - SS_1_S_2 metaG | ecosystem: Environmental > Aquatic > Non-marine Saline and Alkaline > Hypersaline > Sediment... | reverse complement strand
GGTCAAGAATCTGAAAGCGAAGAGTCCGAAGGCGAATCGGAGGAATCTGAAGGTCAAGAATTTGAAGGCGAATCGGAGGAATCTGAAGGTCAAGAATTTGAAGGCGAATCGGAGGAATCTGAAGGTCAAGAATTTGAAGGCGAGTCCGAGCCCAATGCCAAAACAGAAAGCGGCGAACCAGGCGAGGCCCCGTCCGGAAGCACTAAAGGCAATAATGATTATGACCTAAGCGCCGCTCTTGAGAATCTCGACAAGAAAGGTGATTTTGATAAAGCGCTTGAAGGTGCAATATCAAAAGAGGCAACTTCTGTTGCAATGAATTCCGATTACATCGCCTACACGACAGACGATGATCTTCATGAGAAATACAAACCGAAGCAGGACGACTGTGGTGAAGTTAAGGCGATGGAGGATCGTGTCGACCATATGCTTAACGTCATTACTCGGGAGATGGAGCGTGTAATCAAGGCCGAAAGTCGCTCTCAGTGGATTCCAGGTCAGCGGCGCGGAAAGCTAGACAACCGGGCTCTTTCCAGTTTAGCAATTGGCAACACTTATCCTCATTTGGCTAAAGAGAATGTCTTCAAGCGTAAGGAAACCAGGACGAGCAAAGACATCGCCTGCATGATCGCTATCGACTGCTCAGGCTCTATGTGGGGTTACGGAGCTCTTGATTCGAAAATTCAAACGGCGATTGATACTGGATATGCCTTTTCAAGCGTATTGGAGCGTTTGGGTATTAATCATTCCGTTCAGGGCTTTACGACGAAAGACGCCAAGCGACAGCACATCAAAGCAGCAAAGGAGCAGTTGTTGGGGAAAGGTATCTTTTATTCTAGGGTGGATTCTCTGTACTTGCCGGTGTTCAAGGATTGGGATGAACGACTAACGCAGTCGGCGAAGCATCGCATGTCTGATTACCCTCTGCATCCCGACAACTTGAAATTTAATGTCGATGGCGAGTCATTGCGTGTATTTGCGCGAGAGCTGGCAAAGCAGAAAGAGTCGGCAAAATTGATGATTGTATTGTCTGACGGCAATCCTAACGTAAAGCGAGGCAATAGGAATGATTGCATGGAGGACACCCGTAAAGCCGTCAAACAGATTGAAGATTCAGGCATCAATGTTGTGGGTGTTGGAATCAAAGACCCATCGGTTTCCAATTACTACAAGAATCACTTGGTATTGGATAATGTTAGTGATTTGCCTGAAGTAGTGATGGGTGAACTGAAGAAGGCAATACTCGATGCAATTCATTAAAGGGAATAAGTCAAAGATGACTTGTTTTCCCGCGATGTCGCGAATATACTAATCACGCTACAGGAACTACAGGAGGCGACATAAATGTCTAAGATCAAATGTGAATTGTGCGGCGCAGAAACTCACGCTATTCAGGTTCACTTGAAAAAGGAACACCCCGAGTTGACTTTGGAAGCCTATCAAGAGCGCTTTCCAGACGCGCCAATTTATAGTCAAGTTGCTATCGATGCCATTGCAAAGCAACAACAGACAAAGGCAGCGATGGCTGGGGTTGGAAACTCAGTCACCGCTGAGGTAACCAGTTTGAGAACGGCAGATCGACAAGAATCCATCGCTGGGGTGTTTGAGCTCGGAAATGCGCCCGCAGCGTTGAATGCGCGTGGAGAGGCGATCAATATCACTGTCTTTGGCAGGAACGAGCATGAAGACATGATTCCGGAGGTGGATAATAACTACGTCTGGAATATTGACCTGCTGAAGACCGGATTGATGGGTTTGGAAATGAACATTCCCACTTATTTCTGGGGTCACGCAGGAACAGGTAAAACGACAATCTGGGAGCAAATTGCCGCACGCACAAATCGCCCAATGATTCGTATCCAGCATACCGCATCTATGGTTGAGGAGGATTTGACTGGACGTTGGGTTGTTAAAGATGGTCAAACTGAATTCGAGTACGGACCTCTGGCTCTTGCAATGATGCACGGGTGGCTGTACTTGGCGGATGAATACGACTTCGCCTTTCCTCAAATTCTGAGTGTTTATCAGGCTGTTCTCGAAGGCAAACCCTTGATGATCAAGGAAGCACCTGAAGGCGGGCGATTGATCAAGCCGCATAAGAATTTTCGCATTGTCGCAACGGGCAACACGAACGGATCAGGCGATGAGACCGGACTCTATCAGGGTACGAACATTCAGAACGCCGCAAACTTCAGTCGTTTCGGTATTACTGAGCAGGTTCCATACATGCCAGAGAAGCAGGAAATTCTGTTGGTCAGACAGCAAGCCGGACTGATGGACGTTGACGCTGAGGCTCTCGTTCAATGGGCTGGAGAAATCAGAAAGGCTCATGAAGGGGCTAAGATTGGAATGACCGTTGGGCCGCGTGAATTGATCAACGCAGGGTTGCTTGGAGCCGCAAAGCAGTCCATTCGCAGGGGCGTTCGACTTGCGATAACCAATCGCGCATCAACCGTTGATCGTGAGATTGCCAATGAGCTTGCGCAGAGGTTCCTGCACTCTTAAACCTGCTAGTTGCTGTGAAGGGGTCTCGCGCTTGAGACCCCTTTGACCCTTGTAATTTGGAATGATATGACGACACTTACACCATTAGCCGCAAGATCAGATTTTTCATTGGGCGAAAGTCTGCTTGATGTAAACGAAATCCCTGTACTGGCCAAACAGGCAGGTTATGAATCAGTAATTCTAACCGATACAATGACTGTATCCGGCTTGATTAGCTTTTCAAACTCTTGCAAGAAGCAAGGGGTGAAGGGCGTTGTTGGGTGTCGTCTAAGGATAGTTGACGAGCCGACTGATCAAACTCAGCCTAAGAAGCGTGAAAAGCCTAATCGAGAATTCTTCATCAAGGTTTATGTGAAGAACGAAGAAGGGTTGAAGGCTCTTTATCGCTTGTTGACTCTCGCCAACGAAGGTGAGCATTACTATTATCACCCAAGACTCGGAATCGATGAGGTTGTAGAGGAACTGCACCACGGAAATCTTTTAGTCTCCACAGGAGACATGGGTAGCGTCTTTCATCATCCAGACTATCGAGAGCATATCTCAAAGCTGGCAAGCGCTGCAGGAAGCGGACAGACGTTTATAGAGCTAGTGCCAGTGCAGACTCCATTATTCGACACGTTGAATGAGAAAGCGATACAGGCAGCGCGTGAAATGGAGATTCAACCGCTAGTCACACTTCCAGCCATGTACTTGGAAGAGGAAGATGCCGACACTCTTGATGTGCTGTCGGCAATCACTACAAACCAGACAATTGCAGCCCCCTGGCGCCCAAAGCAGTACGTGAAAGACTTTATCTTTTGCGAACCAAGTGTCGTTATCGCTAAAGCCAACGAATCGAAGAAGTCTATCGAGAGTAGACGCGGGGAGGAATGGTGTCGAGCGCTCTGGAAGTCAGGCATGCAAAATAGTCGGCTTCTTGTTGATCAGTGTAATTTCACATGGGAGAAGCAGGACGTATCTTTGCCTGTTATGGCTCCAAATGAGTCCCAGTCGTTGCTGGCTAAGATTCAACAGGGTTGGAAAGATCGTCTAATGCACCCTCAACTCGGGTATCAGCCCGCCGACCTTGCGCCTTACAAAGAGCGCCTCAAGTATGAGATTGGCGTGCTGAGACAGATGGGGTTCGAACGGTATTTCTTGCTTGTTCATGACTTGGTAAATTGGAGCAAAGAGAACGGCATCATCGTTGGGCCTGGTCGAGGCTCTGTAGGCGGTTCTTTGATTGCTTATCTTATTGGCATTCATGATGTTGATCCGCTTCGTTTTGGCCTGTTCTTCGAACGCTTTATCAACCCTGAGCGATTAGACTTGCCCGACGCTGACCTTGACTTTATGTCAAGCCGTCGAGGAGATGTAATCGAGTATCTTACCGAGCGCTATGGTTCTGATCGCGTTGCTGGCATTTCTAACTACTCCACGTTGGCTTCAGGTTCGGCTATGCGCGACACAAGTCGCCTTCATGAGATACCAAGTAGCGATTATTCATGCTCAAGCCTTGTACCGAAAGTTCATGGAAGTCCGGTTTCGCTTGAAGAGGCGCGAGAGCAAGTGCCCGAAATAGATCAATTTTCTCAGGATCACCCTGAAGTGTGGAAGCATGCCTTGAAACTTCAAGGTCGAATGCGTTCGTATGCAAAGCATGCTGCTGGGGTTGTCGTCGGTGGAGAGCCAATCGTTAATCGTGCCGTTGTTGAAAGGCGAAAAGACGGAACTACTGTAAATTGGGATAAGCGAGTAGTTGAAGATCAGGGTTTGGTTAAGATGGATATTCTTGGTCTATCAACCCTTGATGTTTTGAAGATAGCCCAGGAGAAGATTCAGGCGAGAAACGGTGTAACCCTGGACTTCATGAATATGCCGCTTGATGATGAGAAGGTGCTGGAAGCTTTCGGTAAAGGAGAGACGGTTGGTGTATTTCAATTTGAATCAGCCGGAATGCAGAATCTGCTTAAGAATTTGGCTTCTGTAACTCCATTGACCTTTGATGATATTGCCGCAGCTACAGCGCTATATCGACCCGGACCGATGGATTCCGGTCTGCTCGATCAATATGTTGGCGTCAAGACCGGAATGAACTTTGCCAATGTTGAGCATCCCAACATGCAAAAAGCTCTTGAGACCACTTATGGAGTCATTGTTTACCAAGAGCAGGTCATGCAGATCGCTCAGGACTTGGCTGGATTCACAATGGCTCAAGCAGATCACTTGCGTAAAGCTATGGGCAAAAAGGACGCCGAGAAGATGGCGGCCATGCGTGAACGCTGGATAGAGGGCTGTTTGAAATCAGGAATGCCTGAGTTTCAGTCGAACCTGCTATTCGACAAAATCGAGAAGTTCGCCGGATATGCCTTCAACAGGTCGCATGCGGTAGAGTATTCGGTTATTTCTTACTGGGCGATGTATTTGAAGGTTTACTACCCAGCAGAGTTTTTTGCCGCTTCAATGACCATACTTGACGAAGAAAAACTCCCAGGATTGGTCGCGGATGCCGAGAGTAGGGGTATTATCGTATACCCGCCCGACATTAACGTATCAACCGGAACTTTCGAAGTGGGCTACGACAAAGCCGGTAGCTTGTGTCTGTACGCCCCTTTCAATCGTGTGAAGGGGTGCTCAGAAAATACCGAGCGTTTCATTATGCAGGCTCGCGAAAAGCTTGGCCGTCCATTCGAAACCTTTTGTGATTTCTTTGACAATGTTAATAAGACCAGAGTCAACAAGCGAGTACAGGGCGCGTTTGATAAAGTTGGCGTTTTTGCAAATCTGACTTTTGGGCCTGAAGAGGAGGCTCGTCATGCGAAAAGCTTCCCTCATATCACTTTGAAGCAGATAGCACCGAGACATCCTGATCGTATTCGCCAGCAGAAAGCACTACTACCGGGATTGATTGGCGAACCTGTCAAGGCCGATCGATATATCGTCAGATCGCCAGAGCTGGACAACAAGCTTGCGGCGATACGTGGCGAAACTTATACGTGTGAAGCGTGCAACCTTAAAGATAACCCTCATATGGGCTTCAGAATTGGAAGAAGCCCAAAAGTGATGATTGTTACTGATGCGCCGAATTGGCAAGAGGAGAAGTCGGGTGAGCTAATGAGCGGCTCAGGCGGTGCAACTGGAGTCGTTAAGGCGGCTTTGAAATCTGCGGGGCTATCAACGGCAGATTGTTACTTCACAACTCTGGTTAAGAGTAAAAAGCCGCAAGGGCAAAAGTTCTTTGAGAATGATCAGGTCAACGCTTGTTCTCAATTCTTGCGCCGTGAGATTGAAATACTGAAGCCTCCGATCATTGTGGCACTCGGATCAACGGTAGCTCGTTATCTGGTTAAAGACTTGAAGGGGAGTATTAATGAGTTGAGCGGAACCGTTTCATTTGATGTTGATCTGGACGCCAGCATTATAATTGGTCTTTCTCCGGTTCAGGTTTCAATGGATGGAACTATGTACCCAAAAATGGAAGAAGTATTTGCAAAAGTTGCCGAGCACATTTAAGTCATTCGTGACTTGTCATCCCGCATATTACTTGATAGTATGCTTACACATCGAAAGACATTAAAACAAAACAGGAGCTACAAGCTAATGCAGGCAAAGTCTTACATAGACAGAGATCAACTCGCCGCCGACGTGAACTATTCGGACAATGATTTGGACAGTGCATTCATGACGCATCCAGGGTTGGTTGTTCGTTACGGAATGCTGCACGCCGATGCCGTTAAACAGCATGCCGCAATGAAGTTGAAGCGCGACGTGGTAGAGGCGCAAGTCCATGCAGATTTGAAACAACGCCATATCGACAACAAAGAGAAGTTCACCGAAGCGGGCCTTTCCAAAGAGGTTATTGCTGATAGGCGCTACATTGCAGCCTATTCAAATTACATCAAGGCTCAAGAGGCTCTTGATGAAGCTACGCAGGCTATCGAAGCTCTTCGTCATCGTCGCGACGTAATGGTTCAGAGCGCCAAGAGCAAGCATATGGAGTTGACAACCTCTCCAGACTTTGCCGCAAGCAAGGGCTTTGCTGAATTCTTCGCGGCTGCTCGTTCTAATAAGTCTTGAAGTCCCACTGCTTCTGTTTTATCCTTAAATTGTAAGTCAACACTGACTGTTACAGGAGATACGCCAAATGTATAACTTTGATTCAATGATGGACAAGGTGCAAAAGAAAGTTGCAGAAAAGTCCACCTCAAACAACAAACCTCAATCCTTCAAACTTCCGATGGGCGATACGATCATGCGAATCCTGCCGCCCTGGAAGGACGGTGATGATCGCTTTTACCACTACTTCGGCGCTCACTTTGTGAAGTCCACCGAAAGGAATGATCAAGGTAACTTCCAGATCAAATCCATCGCCTTGTGCGCTCGCCATGCTCTCGATCAGTCTTGCGATATTTGCAACGCCATCGAGCAGGCGAAGCCGTATGCGCAAAATGAAGATCAGGCTGCAGCGCTTGCCGAGTCTGAAAGTCGTCTGCGTGTTCTCGTAAACGGCTTGATCCTGAACGGCGCTGGCGGTGCAAATGGAATCGAACCTCAGATCGTTGAGCTACCAGCTACCGTATTTGAGGAAATCATCAAGTTGATGAAGCAACAATGGGATTACGGTCAGGTTGACTCGCTGTCGCTGACTGCCGGTGTTGATTTCATCATTTCACGAAGCGGCGGCGGAATGAATACGAAATATTCAGTCAGCGTTAAGCCCGGACAGGGTACGCAGGTCGATGCGTCTGTAATGCAGAACATCAACGACCTTGACGAGTTTATCGCCGCTTACAATATTCAGACGGAGATCAGTCGCGGTCTCGATGCTATTCAAAACAGCATCGGCCTGCTGAGCGCTCCGCAACAATCGGTGGGGCAGTTGGCGAATCAGAATCAGCAACAAGCCCCTGTACTCTCGCATGAAACCGTCTCTCCTGCGAGTGAATCGGGTCAGCAGCAAGCTGCCGTAATCAATCAGGACATCCCTGAAACGGTTACGAATTCTGCCGCTCCTGAAAACCCTCCTGTAAATCCTCCGTCTCAGGAGCAGGCCGCGACTGCACCACCGAACCAACAACAGCAACAACAGCCAGCTCTGAATGAAGTTGCTAATGCCGTACCACAAGCCGCGATATCAGAGTCGGATATTGACGAATTGCTCGAAGGTTTGGGTTAAACGAAAAGGGGCCTTAAACGGCCCCTTCTAGTCTTAGGCAAGAATATGAGTAAGTTCATTTTTATCGACGCCAACTCGGTTGGATACGCGGCGGTTAATGGAACCAAGTTGATGTCCGGTCAACAAGAGACGACAGCAATCATTGGTTTTCTTAAGTCTCTGCGCGATGTGCTTTTCCGTTTTCCAGGCGCAAAGCCTGTCGTTTTGTGGGATGGCCACGCTCAGTTTCGATATGACATTTTCCCCGGATACAAAGACAGAAGTGGCAAGTCGAGTTCGACTGATGACATTCGCGCTCGTTGGCGTGAGCAGCGTGAGCATGTTCAAGAAATTCTGCCGATGCTGAATGTAACGCAGGTAGTGCATCAAGACTTTGAGGCTGATGATCTAGCATGTCAGCTTGGCGACGCATATGCAGCTAAAGGCGCAGAGATCATCTTCGTTACCGGAGATCGTGATTGGTTGCAGCTTCTGACGGCTCCTAACTTAAAGTGGTATGAGCATCGGAACAAAGAAATAGTCACCTTTGATCAGTTTGAAGAAGTTTCTGGCTTTAAAAATCCAAGTGCTTTTGTTGAGGGTAAAGCATTGATGGGTGATGTTTCCGACACTATCCCTGGGGTAGGCGCAATAGGAGAGACCACCGCTAAGGCTCTCATGGCTGAATACGGCTCTGTTAAAGCATTTCGCGAGTTGGTCAAGAGTGGAAAGGTTTCAAAGGTCGGCAAAGCGTTGATGCGTCTTGTAGATGATGAACCTTTTACTTACAGAGGTAAAGAATACCCTTCGCCATCTGAGTCGTTCACTCGGAATATGAAGTTGATGGATTTGCGCCGCGCCCCAAAAATTCCAAGCAATGAAATTGTGATTACCAAAGCAAATGGAATTCACTCAGAGCCGTTTGCTGAGGTTTGTAGGGAGTTGGCGTTCATGTCGATCCTGAAAGACCTTAACAATTTCCTTGCGCCATTTAACAGGTAAAAACAGTGAGTAAAGATTTAGCAGATATTTTGAATTCGACAATTGGCCCGAGCGACAAAGTTGAGGGCGTAAAGATTTGGCTTGATACGGGCTTTCCACCACTGAACAAAGCAGTTGGTGGAGATTATGACAAAGGAATGCCTGTCGGTCGTATTGTGGAAATGTTCGGCCCGGAGTCGTGCGGGAAAACTGCAATCGCCACAAATGTAATGGCGAACGCACAGAAAATGGGCGGCGTTGCTTTCTTCATGGATCACGAGCGTAGCTTTGTACCTGAAGTTGGCGAAAGTCTTGGCTTGAATACAAGCAGTCACTTCGTTGTGAAGCAGCCTGACACTTTTGAGTCTTCAGTGACCTCAGTTATCAAATCTGCGACAGCAATCAGGGATAACGATGCCATACCAGAAGATGCTCCGATTGTTGTGGTTTTTGATTCATTGGCGTCAATGCTTCCTCAGTCGAAGTTTGCCAAGGATATCGATGAGCAAGGTATGAATGACAGCTTGGCACTTGCAAAAGCATGTGCTGCAGTCTTCCCAACATTGGCTCTCTACGCTGAGAAGCTGAACATGTTGATTCTCGTTCTTAACCAAGAGCGTGAAAAGCCCGGTGTTGTCTATGGAGACCCCACAACGACCCCAGGCGGCAAGGCTCCGAAATTCTACGCCTCCGTTCGAATCCAGATTGGCCGTAAAAAGATCATGGAGCAGCAGAAGGGTGGCAAAGAGTTTGTAGGTCAAGAGATCGGCTGCAAAGTTATCAAGAACAAGGTTGCCAAGCCATTCCAGTCGGCAGAGTGGCGCTTCATGTTTGATGAAAATGGAATTGGCTATTTTGATGTCGTTGGCTCGATGATCGATTACTTGTCGGGCAAGGCGCTGATCAAACGCAGCGGCGCGTATTACGAGTGGAAGGGTAAGAAATACCACCGCAAGCAACTCATAGAGGTAATCAACGAAAACGATGAACTGCCTGAGTTGAAAGCTCTACTGCCTACGACGTAGTAGATCGATCTGGGTTATGTTTTGCTGTATCACAGAGGAGATTGATATGGCAAAACAACCCCAGGCCGATATGAGAGGTATTCATCGTCAACAAGATGGCGGTTACAGAGCGAACAAGAATTTATGCAATCACTGCGGCTTGAGACCGCATTGCAGCGTGAAAGAAAGAAGGTCATGTGACGGATTCATTCCAACACTGCCGTTCAGAAACGCAAAGGGTACTGAAAGAAGTTTTAGCACCTTTCGACTTGGCCCAGCGTGGTCAAAACGTTTAAAGCAGGATGATTTGGTTGCGTATTTCGATCAGAAAATTGGAAGAGTTTTTGGCTATGGAAGCGTAACCAACCTCATTCACGGAGATAAGTCGGCATTAGAGGAGGAACATGCAAAAACCAATCATCTAATGATTTTTGGCGCATACAGCTCTAATGAAGAGTTCGCCGACAAGTTTCGAAAAGTAGTTCGAAGCGCATACGGCAATTTAATTTACGAAGGTTATCAAGACGCGACGGTCATCTATCTGAAGTCGATTGATCTTGATACGGCCTTAAAGAAATACCGGAGGTGGATATATGAAATATGGGTTGATAAGCGACACCCATTATCACGACTGGACGCAATTTGCATCTGTGGGTTCAGATCATGTGAACAGCAGGCTTCAACAGCAGATTGATGAAACTCTTCGTGCGGCGCGTGTTTTGAATGAAATGGGTATCAAGCATCTGTTTCATGCCGGTGACTGCTTCCATGTGCGCGGAAAGATTGCACCTTCAGTATTGAACCCTGTACTTGACGCCTATCGATACATCGTCAATGAGCTGGGGATTGAAGTTCATATGATCCCCGGAAATCACGACCTTGAAACCAATGACTCGCATCGAATTACAAATGCCAGCAGCGCACTTGCCGGTGTTGGAGTTGAGATCATTACTGAGCCAACTGAGATTCAAGGTTTTGACCGCAATATCCTCATGATCCCCTGGATGAGCAGCACCGACAATCTGCTAACGACGATGCGTGAGATTAAGGCTAAAACATCTGAACCACACAAGATGGATGTAATCATTCACGCCCCTGTAAATGGAGTGATCATGGGTATTCCAGATAATGGTTTGAATGCTCATGATCTTGGCGGTGTTGGATTCAGGCATGTGTTCGCCGGTCATTATCATAATCATAAGAGTCTCGGAGACGGCGTTTACTCAATTGGAGCGGCAACGCATCAAACGTGGTCTGATGTTGATTCGCTTGCTGGTTTTGTAATTGTTGACGGCGATTCAATAACTCATGTCCCGTCGGAGGCACCTTCATTTGTCGATCTGCAAGTTTGGGAGAGTGTTGATAGCGCTGAAGAAGCAGTAAAGGGCAATTACATTCGAGCCAAAATTGAGATTGAAAGTGAATCGGAGGTTATCGAAATGCGCGAGTTCCTGACGGAGCTCGGCGCAGCGGGTGTTACTGTACACCCAATTCGCAAGCCCAAGAACGCTGCAAGGCAAAGCACTGTGAATACAAGCGTCACCTTGCAACAGTCCATTACCGAGTATGTCGAGCAGTCGGAGTTCAAGGATAAAGCCGCAGTGAACGTCATTGCGACCGAGATTTTGCAGGAGGTCGATAACAATGGAATTTAAGACCCTACAAATAGAAAACTTTCTGACAATTGGCGAAGCGAAGTTGAGCCTTTCTCAGCAAGGTCTTGTGCTTGTTCAGGGTGAGAACGATGATGATGCCAGCGCTAACTCTAATGGAGCGGGCAAATCAAGCATTGCTGACGCCTTGTGTTGGGTGTTGTACGGAAAGACGGCTCGAAATGTCAGCGGTGATGCGGTAATCAATATCACGAAAAAGAAGGGTACTCGCGTCGCTGTAGCCATTGAAGAGGATGGCGCTATTTACGTCATTCAGCGGCATCGGAAACACTCAAAGGGCAAAAATCGCCTGCTGGTGTTTAAGCGAGAAGGTGGAAGAACAGAAGAACTAACACTCGGAACCGACAAACTTACACAGGCAATCGTCGAGCGAATTGTCGGTTGTTCATATGAAGTTTTCACCGCTGCCGTTTACGCCGGACAAGATGCAATGCCTGATCTGCCGTCAATGACGGACAAGATGCTTAAGAGCCTTATAGAAGAAGCGGCTGGCATTACTCGCCTACAGGACGCATACGACAACGCTAGAGGGAGGCTGAAAGATGTTGAAAACAGTCTCAATACGGCGAATATCACTTTGCAGGGGGTTAAGGGAAAGCTTGAGTCTGAAAAAGCAAACGAAGCCAATCTTATTCAGACGGAGCAGTCATGGATAACGGCGAAGGATAGAAGACTTTCTGAGGCTGATGACAAGATTCGACGTCAGGAGGATGAAATAGATGGTGTTGTTTCTGCGATAAAGACACCGCTGCAAGATCAGATTGCAGATTTAGAGGCTCAGATTGCCGATGTTGAGAGTCGAATTGCTGGCTCTAATGCCGAACGTGATCGAGAGAGGGGGTTGCAGAGTAAGGTTTCATCTGCAAACAGCAAACTTACGGCTAGTAAGTCAGCACTGACCACAATTGCTAATTCCGTGCGCACATCGAGAGGCGCCATTGAGGACATTCAGTCTCGTGTGGGGCAAGCTTGCGGAGAATGCGGCAAGCTTTATGAAGATGCCGACATTGAAAAAGCTAAAGCTTTGGCCATCGATGAACTCAATCAGCAAATTGAAAAGCTAAAGGAATGCAAGGAGCAAGCAGATAACGACGGTAGACAGCTTGAGAGCGTTTCTAAGGAGCTTTCTGAGTTCCAGAGTACGATGACGGACATCAGCAGCAGCCAGTCGCTTCTGAACGATCTCAGAGCGCAGCTTAAACTGGTTATTCAAAAGCAGAATGAGATTGCCAACATGCATTCTCAACTCCAGCGGCTGCAAAATGAACGCGAAGCAATTCTCAAAGAGACCAATCCTTATATGGAGTTGATCGAGAAGAGCAAAAAAGGCCAGGCCGCCGCAGAAAAAGAGTTCGAAGACTTGGCGAAAGATATTGAATCTATCGAAGAGAGTCTCGCCGTTCATAAGGACGCCACCTCTTTGTTCAGCCCCGCAGGCGTAAGGGCGCACATCCTCGATACTGTAACGCCGTATTTGAATCAGAGAACCTCAGCATATCTCGGCACTCTCAGCGACGGAAATTTGACGGCTGAGTGGTCAACGATTGGCTATACAACTACGGGCGATGCGCGAGAGAAGTTCAACATTGCAGTTTCAAATGGTACTGGCGCAGATACATTCGCTGGATTGTCTGGAGGCGAGAAGCGCAAAGTGCGGCTTGCTTGTGCAATGGCTCTACAAGATTTGGTTGCTTCACGCGCAGTCAAGCCGATCAATTTGTTCGTAGCTGACGAAATTGACCACGCATTGGATGTGTCAGGCATGGAGCGTTTGATGGGTATTCTCGATGAGAAGGCCAAACAACGCGGGACTGTGCTTGTAATCAGCCATAACGACCTTGCCGATTGGTGTCGTCAGATCGCGACTGTAAAGAAGCAAAATGGGGTAGCGAGCGTTACTGGCGCCTTGATTTGAATTAGGAAGTGAAATGACAGAAAAACAAACATACACCGCATCAGATATGACCACCGATGATCTTCTTGAGGTGATCCGTAAAGAGGCCAGCAAACAGCAGCCATTTGAGATCAACTCATTAATCAAACTGACAGTCGGCACTCCAAAGGGTGGCTCTAGTAAGGGCACTATATATAGCAAAAAAGCATTCATTAAAGGTGCAAAGCTACAACTGTTCTCCGCCTACATAGGCAAAAGAAACAGCATCATTTTTCAGTTCACCATAGAGGGCAGCGCAACCAGTGATGTTGTCGAGTGTACCTTGAAAGAGGCTCAGAGTTATCTTGATGGCTTTCTTGAGTGGAGTGAATCTCTGTTTGAAGCCGAGTTCTCCAAGACACTGACAAAGATCAAACGGCAGACGAAGAGACTCGAAGCGGAAAGAGAGAAGGCTGCAGCCGATGAGCTTTATCAAGATGCGCCAAACTACGGAACTTGGTGATGGAAAGCGTTCGTATTGTAGGGTTCGACCCAGCGCTTGCAAACTGGGGAGCGGCTATTGCCGAGTATGACATTGAAACTGGCGATTTGAATCTTGTTGAAATTGGCCTGGAGAAGACCAAGAAAACAAAAAAGAGAGCTAAGGGGTTGGATATT
>Ga0180430_10003360_pt1 | contig 13860 bp, 8 predicted proteins | sample SS_ome_9_FD_132999 | JGI IMG/M metagenome (GOLD analysis project Ga0180430, IMG submission 132999) | Hypersaline lake sediment archaeal communities from the Salton Sea, California, USA - SS_1_S_2 metaG | ecosystem: Environmental > Aquatic > Non-marine Saline and Alkaline > Hypersaline > Sediment... | reverse complement strand
TCATCGCCCTCGGTGATCGAGGCGGGATGATCCAGGCCCAGCAGGGCAACGTCACCCGCCTGGCACTGGATCGCGGCGCCCTTGCGTGTCTGCTCACAGCAGGCATCGCGCAGATCGTAGAGCGTCGGGCTGTCCAGAGAGACCGGGACCGCGTGCTCGCCGCCGCCGTCGCCGGTTGCCTGAAGATAGGTGATGACCTGAAGCGTGTAGTCACCCGGCGCCAGGCCCTCGGGCAGCGGCAAGTAGGCGCGATCGGCCACCAATTCGCCCGCGTGCCACATCGTGGTCGGCAGGTACCCGTAGCCGGGCTGGTGATCTTGCTGGACCACCAAGCGACCCATGGCATCCAGGAGCCGTAGCGATAGACGCCAGTTGCGTGGCGTTCCGGATGTAGACCACGTCATCTTAGCCGCGAGGACTCCCGATGAGGGTTGGTGGGCCTCCACGGTGTGGAGCACGAGGTCCCGGTAGGCGCGCAGCACCGGGGCGTCGGGGCGGAGGGAGGGCCCCGTGGGCACATCCATGTGACCCACATAGAGATCGCCCATCGTCTCGCCGCTCAGCGTCGTCGCGGCCACGGTGCCCCGTCTATCCCTCAGCAGGAGCCGCACCAAAAGCTCGCCTCGGGCCACGTCGTCGGGCAGGACCATACGCATCGGCGCTCCTGTTGTGACCGGCGCGGAGACCTCTGCCAGGACGTAGTCCACGCCGTGGCGGGGCAATGCCGGTGAGACGAGCTGGGCTGTCACCGTCACCGGCTCTGATGGACGCTGCTCCCACACCAGCTCGATGGTCACAACGTCGCCAGGTCCGGCCGCGTTCGGCGATGTCTCGACAGTTGACAGTACGCCGTCGGCGACGATGACGGGGCCCTGATGCGGATAGGGCATGGACTGAAAGTCGAAGAAGACGGCGTCGCCCTCCGGTGGCCGCTGCAGCGCCAGCGGCCCTATGAACGACAGAACCAGGAGGACCGCGCCGCAGCCAAATCTCCGCGCCCAGGACGGCCAGGCCGCTCGCCTGGCCGGGTTCAGGGCCAGCCCGACCACCAGCGCGGCGAGACACCCTAGCGAGACGCCGGCTGCGGCGCTTCGCAGCGGGGTGCTACCCAAGCGCAGCATGACCTCGTGGTGGCCGCCGGGGAGCGTGACGGTGAGCCTTCCCGACCCCGGCATCGGTGCTGTCTCCACGCGGCGCCCGTCCACGGTGGCTTGCCAGCCGGGCCACCAATTGACCGGGAAGGCGACGGGCGCCCCGTCGCCGGCCAGCGTCACGCGCCACCGTTGGCGCACCGGCGTGCGCCAGATCAGCTCTGCCGCCGTGACCTCGCCGCCGTCTGCGATAGGCCGTCCAACGCCGTCGATGACGGCCTCGGACGTGTAGAGTCGAGGCACCACGTCTGCCGGGAGATACTCATACCGGATGGTGGTGCCGATGTTCCCGGTGAAGCTCTCATACCGCCGCAGCGTCTCCCACCCGAGGTCCTCGGGCCCGATCACCAGCCGCTCGGGCGACAGGTTGATCATCGCGCCGGCGGCGATCAGCGTGATCGAGATTGCCGCGGTGAGGACGACTATGGCTGAACGGACACGCCCACTTGCTGATCCCGCAGTTTCAGTCCACAGAGTGTGCTCGCCCAGGGCGCCGCTCACGATGGCTGTGAAGAGCGCCTGCACCGAGAGGAAGCGCCAGGGGAACTGGGTGATCGCCAGCAGCGGGATGGTGTCCCAGAGAGGGACCGAGAGGGGCGTGATCATCAACGTCGCGATGGCCAGCATGAGGGCCAGGCCGAGGTTCGGGACCCGGCGATCGGCGAGGCAGTCCTTCCGCAAGGCTGCTGCAATGAGGACGCTGGCGCCCGCGGCCGCTAGCCCTGCCTGGATGAGGCCCATCGAGAAGGGGCCGGCCGCCTCGACCGTTGTGGCAATGCTGTAGTTAAAGGCGGCCGAGGGCTGCACCAGCCCCGCACCCCGGAAGTGATTGCTGTAGTGGAAGTAGCCCTCGGTGAATTCAGGCCCCAGCTGGCCGTAGGTGGTCTCTGCGACGGCCGGTAGCCAGAACCAAGCGGTGAGGATGATGCCGATCAGGAACGAGCTTGCTACCGCCGCAGTCCGCCTGAGTGTCGGCGCGTGCAGGGCGACCTGCCTAGCGCGTGTCCATAGGCTCCCTGTGGATGTGGGCGGCGCCAGTCGGAAGACGCGGAGCAAGCCGTACAGCAGCGCAAAGGGAGAGAACAGCACGGCGGAGACGTTGTGCGTCAGAATCAGTGCGCCGTACGCCGCCGCCGACACTGTGACGCGGGCTAGGGTGGGACGTCGCACCCCCCTGTCCAGCGCCCACAGGATCAGCGGATACCACACAAAGGCGTAGAACTCCGACAGCGAGTCGCCGCGCACGTAGACGTTTACCATATGGAACGGCGCGAAGGTGTACGCGGCTACTGCGACCAGGCGTGCGGCGCGGCTCCTCAGAACCTGCCCAGACCAGCCGTACATTGCCAACGCTGCCAGCAGGAAACCCAGCGTTTGCGTCGCCTGGATCGCAGTGAGAGCGTTTGTGCCGGCTGCCGTCAGCCCGGCGCTGAGGTAGTAGGGGAGCGCTGCATAGTGGTTGAAGAACGGATAGCCTAGGTCGTAGGCGGCATGGGACATCCACCGCGGGGGAAAGATGCCGTGCCTGAAATTCTCGGCAAGATCCATCGTGCGCTGGATCAGGAACGGGCTGTCTCCGCCGCCTCGGGTGTTGATGATCCCGGGGCCCCACAGCGGGGCGGCCGCGGTCAGCGCCACCAAGATCACCAGCGCCGCCGTCAGCGATGAGTGTGTGACGGTCCTCCGGGTGCCGTCAGCGCGCGGGCCGGTCACGGCCCAGCGAGCACCACGGGGAGCGTTGCGGCGTCGGCGTGGAAGGTGCCGTCGGCGTTGAGGAGGGCCAGACCGTTGCCCGTCGCCGGATTGTAGAGCCCCACGCGCAGCGTGTCGCGGGTCGGTTCGGGTGCGACATCGGGCAGCGGGTGCTCGTCCAGCACGAGATCCCCCACCTGCCAGGCCGCCGTGCCCAGATGGCCATATCCTGGCGCGCCGTCGTGCTGCGCGATGCGCGCGCCGTTGCGCTCGTAGTGTACAAAGACGGTGTAGGCGTCGGCGATCGGCGCCTCGGTCTCCCACCAGAGGAGGACACGGGCTCCCGACGCCAATGGCCTGACCAGGGCCGCGCGCAGGACAACGCCCGCCTCGAAGCGCCCGATTGGTGCAGGCACCTCGGGCCGCGGCTCGGCCTGGATCAACGTGGCGATGCTGAAGGGCTCTGGATCGAGGTCTCCCTGGGCGTTCGGACCCCGCGTCACTTGCAGGTAGGCGGGGCGGGCGATGTGAGGCAGGACGTCCGGTTCCCACTCGCGGTAGGGCCAGACGACAAAGAGGCTGCGGGCAGCGGGTTCCGTCTGCACCGGCAGAGGGCGGGTGGCCGTCTCCGGCACCAGATAGGGGAGGGCTGTCCAACTTTCCCACAGCTTCGAGTCGATGTAGACACTGGTGTCGTCGCGCGCCGCCGTGCCCATCCTCGAGCCGTCCCAGCCCGCGCCGCGGAACGCGTTGATCTGTCCTGCCAGCTCAACAGGGCCGCCCTCGAACCAGTGATAGGTGAGGGGGGCTGCCTGGAATCGCACAAAGTAGTCGTAGACCGTGCTGCAGAGCCCGATGCCCCAGAGTAGCAGAGGCACGGTCGATGCTAGGGCGGCGATGGCCGGGACGGTTGCGCGCGAGCGCCCCCAATGACGCAGCCGGTCGCCAAGCCGACTCAGCCCCAGGGCGGGCAGGAGTGCCGCCGTTGGCAGGACGCCCACGCCTCGCAAGAAGTGTGGCGCATCCTCGGCCAGGAGCGTCGGCAGTGCCATCACGGCCATCCAGATCACGGTGACCGCTGCTCCGGCGTCGCGGCGCAGTCTTGCCAGGCTCACGCCCAGACCGTAGAGGAAGGCTAGTGCCAGGGCCGGCTCCCATACCGGTCGCCACGCAAGGTTGTGGCGCCAGATGCGGTCGCCGCGTAGCGTGAACATGCCCAGAGTCCTGAGGGCGTGCTCGCCCAGTGTCCGCCAGAGATATCCTTGGTTGATCGACGCGCTGAAGACCGAGACCTGGCCCGTGCGCGCAAGCACGACCTCGGGATGCAACAGGGTGGTGATGCCCAACGGGAGCAGGACGACGAGGGCTGCCGCGCACGCTAGGACGGCGCCAACGCGCCACGTTGGTTGTCCGCGAAGGTGGTCCCTCGCGCGGTTCCGGTGTAGCAGGAGGGCATAGGCCGCCACCGCGACGATGGCCACTGGCGTGAACCGCGCCGCCATATAGCTGTACCAACTGGCGCCGTAGAGCACGCCGGCGGCGATCCAGTGGCGGGGGTGGTCACGCCGCACGCCCTTGGCTGCCTGCGACAGTGCCAGAGCGGTGAAGAGTGGCAGTAGCACGGCGCGGAAACCCACGCGGCTGAGGTGGATGTGCCAGAACGTGACCGACAGCACGGCCAACGCCCAGCGAGCTGTCCTGCAGTCCCAGAGCGTCCTGGTCAGATCATAGGTCGCCGCCAGCGTGAGGATGCCCACGAAGCACGCGGGCAGTCGGATCGCCATCGGGGTGCGGCCCAGGATCGCGACGGCAGCGCTGACCAGATAGATGTAGAGTGGCTCCCGGCCGTTGTTGGCTTCGAAGTAGAGCGGTATGTCTCCGTCCAGCACGGCAAGCGCGTCGATCCCGTGCTGGGCTTCGTCGTGGTACAGCCCCGGCGGGGTGCGGCCGATCTGCGGCAGGCGCAGGGCCGCGCCCAGCAGCAGAAGGGCCAGGACGATGGCCTGAGCCTTCCACCCGGTGAGCGACCTTCGTGTCCGTGCTTTCATCCGGGCCTCATGCTAGCACTGCAGATGCCTGGATACAGGTGCCGTGGGGATAGCCGGCTGGGTCCGTCAGCGCCTCCCGTAGGCTGCCGGGATGCGTGCCGCCCATGATGCGGACGCGAAGCTCTGGGCAGCGCTCTACCAACGCGATCACTTGCGCGACCTTGTCCCCCATCCCGCCAGTCACGTCGATATTCTCCGACCCGCTGAGGTAGCGCTGCATCTTCGGGTAGCTTTCGGGTGTGATCAGGGGAACGGGCTCCCCTCCCCGACCCAGCACGCCCGGGGCGTTGCCCAGCAATAGGAGCCACTTGGCCGAGAACCGCGATGCCAGGTAGACGAAGATGTCCTCAGTTGACAGGATGGTACCGCCCTGCGTGTCGTCGAAGGCTACATCACCGAAGACCAGCGGGACCAGGCCGTGGTCGAGCGCCAGCCGGATGGGTCTCTCCTCGAAGTGGGTGATCTGTCCTCCGCTCGCGTGACCCAGTGCCGACGGCTGGAGGCTCATGACCGGCACGCCTGCCTGCGAAAAGACGCCCGTCACGATGCGATTGAGCGCCAGCGCCGCCGCGCTCACGCGTGCGAATCCCTGCCACTCATCGGGGGTGGCGACGCCGTCGCGTGTGTGGTGCTTGCTGGCTTCCCAATGCCCGAAGGATCCGGACCCGTGGCCAAGGATGAGGCGCAGCGAGGGGGATAGGCGGAGGGCCGCTTCGGTCTCGTCGGCCAGCCGCGCAAGCACATCGGGGCGCGGAGTGCTTCTGCGGCTCTTGTCGGTGATCAGGGAGCCACCGAGCTTGACGAGGATGGGCACGGCCTCTCGTGGCTCATGCATCGGATGATCCTACGGTGGCCTCCCAGATACGGGTCGCGCCGGCGCCTTCGAGTGCTGCTCTGACCGGGGCCACGGTCTCTTCGTCGACCAGGGCAATGATGTTGCCGCCCTGTCCAGACCCCGTTAGTTTGGCCCCCATCGCGCCGGCCTGCCGGGCTGCTACCACAAGCTCATCGAGCTGTGCCAGAGATACGCCCATCTTGGTCAAGAGCTCGTGGTTCTCGTTGAGCAGCGTGCCCAACGTCTGGATGGCGCCCTGTTCGACGGCGTCCCGCGCGGCGGTGGAGATGGCGCCGATGCAGTCGAAGAGCACGCTGTAGTAGCCCTCGGCGGCCTCGAACCGGCGTCGCACAGCGGTCACGGCTGCCTTCGTCGAGCTAGCGATGCCGCTGTAGGCCACGATCAGCTTGAAAGGTGTGTGGATGGCGAAGGTTTGGGGGGCGGAGTCCTTGACGAAGTAGACGGGTCGCTCCCAGGCGATTACGGTGTTGTCGATCCCGCTGGGCACCCCGTGATGGATCTTCTCGACCTCGTGGGTGATCCGGCTAACGGCGGACGGCGCGAGCTCGTGCCCCAGAGACGCGCTCAGCGCCCTTGCCGCTGCCGCTGCCACCGATGCCCCGCTGCCCATTCCCGAGGCAATGGGGAGGTCGGAGTGCACCTTGAGGACCGCGTCGGGCTCTTGTGCGGACAGCGACTTGAGCACCAGTCGGGCGCACAATGCCAGCGGATCGTCGGCGTCGGCATCGCCGAGCAAGGCCGACTGCTGTAGGTCCAGCGCGTCGATGCGGAGCCCTGACCCGGACGGGGTAGACGCCACCCAGGCAGTGGATCGCACTGTGCTGACGGGGACACCAACGGCCGGGCGACCGTAGACCACGCTGTGCTCGCCGCAAAGGATGATCTTGCCCGGCGCAGACCTCTCGAAGGGCCGCGTGTTTATCCCCTGCCCCCCGCTATACATAGAGGATGATGACCCAGGAGAGCCCCCAGAGCAGCAGGTCGACCTGCATGGGGCGATCCGAGAGCAGCACCTCATCGGGTGCGAGGGTACACTGTCGCATGTGGATCAGATAGAGGTACCTGAACAGCCCGTAGATGACAAACGGGATCGTGAGCATGGCTTTGTAGTCGGACGGCATGTTCAGGCCCGCGAAGGTGTAGAGGCCGTAGGCGAGGATGATGGACGAGGTGACCATTCCGATGAGCTGGTCCAGGAGCGGTACGTTGTACTGCAGGAGGATCGGACGGTGTTGTCCCGCGTCCTCGCCCAGCGCGATCAGCTCGCCGCGGCGCTTCGACAAGGCAAGGAACAGGGCCAACAGTACCGTGCAGAGGTAGAGCCAGGGTGAGATGGCTGATCCCACAAGGGGGGAGCCTGCGGCGACGCGCAGGACAAAACCCGCCGCGATGGCCATCGTATCGATCAGCACGACGTTTTTGAGCACGAATGAGTAGGCCAGCTGCAGGACCAGGTATCCGGTGAGGTAGGCGCCGAAGCCGGCATCCAGCGCAAACCCGGCGCCCAGCGAGCCGGCGCCCAGGACCACGGCGACCGCGGTCGCCGTACCTGCGTTGAGCTGCCCGGAGGGTAGGGGCCGGTGCTGTTTGCGAGGGTGATGGCGGTCCTTCTCCAGGTCCACCAGATCGTTGATCGTGTAGACCACGCCCGAGATCAGGCAGAAGAGGACGAAACCGGCTGCCGTGCGAGCTGCTAAGGCCAGGTCCAGGAGCTTGACATCGAAGACCAGCGCGGCGAAGACGATGACGTTCTTCGTCCACTGTTGGGGTCGCATGGTCTTGAGAAGCGCGCGCAGGGTTTTCACAGGCCGTCTTCGCTCGTGGTGATCTTGCCGATGTGGAGGCCATCATAGCGCGGACGGGAGGATTGACAACCTGAGCGGAATCCGTATACTAATAGTACAGTCACGTCTGGATCAGTCTTGACCAGAAGAGGTGACTCAAGGGCTTCGTTGACCCGAACAACTCGATAGACAGGCATCGCAGGCCTCGAAACGATTCCGTTGCGAGGCGATTGTGCTGCCTGTCTATTGCTGTTGACATCTAGTTGAGATACGCTATAATGACTCGGCTAGGTGACTTGCGAATTGTGTGGGGATTAGAGCACTGAGTACCCGCTTGCTCAGATGCTCGTTTTGCTTCTAGGGCCGCTCTGGCCCGTTCCACTTGGGGAGGAAGAATGAACCGTGACGAACGAGTAACGGAAGCACGCACGTTTAGGGTTCTCCGATTGAGCCTGGCCTCACCAGAAGACATACTCTCCTGGTCCTATGGCGAGGTCACGAAGCCCGAGACGATCAACTACCGTAGACTCCGTCCGGAGAAGGATGGGCTTTTCTGCGAAGCCATCTTCGGGCCTTCACGCGACTATCAGTGCTACTGTGGCAAGTACAAGGGCATTCGCTACCGTGGGATCATCTGCGACAAGTGCGGCGTGGAGGTCACACGGTCTTCCGTCCGCCGTGAGCGTATGGGGCACATAACACTGGCCGCCCCGGTCGCGCACATTTGGTACACACGACGTATCCCGAGCCATCTCAGCGTCTTGCTGGACCTGAGCAAGCGCAACCTGGATCGGGTGCTTTACTTCGCTCAGTATATCGTCGTCACGGTCGACGAGGACGCGCGCCAGCGGGCCCTCAAGCGGATCGATGACGAGGACGCCGCCCGAGTGGCTCGTATGCAGGATGCGGCCGACGCTCGCATCGGCGAGCTCGAAGGGCGTGTCGCTGAGCGCCAGCAGAAGCTGGAAGCTGCGCAGGAGAAGTTCCGCGAGCAGCTGGACGATGAGCTGAACGAGCGCACCGAGCAGGTTCTATCTGAAGCGCGGCGACTGCAGGACCGGCTCGAAGGTATGATGGGTGTCGCCGCTTCGGAGGCCATCAAGTTCACGCCCACCGACACGGTGATCGTGGACGCCGACGAGGTGATCAGCCGTGATCACTACGCTGTGCTCAATACCGTGGCGCAGGACGCGCTTGACGCGCTGGAGAAGGAGATTCGACAGCGTGAGTCCGAGGCCCTGAGCCCCGTGGAGGCCGGCGTCGACGCGCAGGCCGAGGATGTGCAGGAAGAGATTGGTCAGGTCCGCGAGGAGCTTGCCGAGAAGATAGGCATCATCCACACCCACTACTCCGATCTGCGTGAGGAGCTGCTCAGCTTGGCTGAGATGCAGTTCTTCAACGAGCAGCGCTACCGCGATCTTCGCCAGCGCTGGGGCCAGGTCTTCAAGGCGGGTATGGGTGCCGAGGCCGTCTACGACATCCTCAAGACGCTCAACCTCCCGGAGATTTCAGAGAAGCTGTGGCACGAAGTGCGCTATGGCCGTTCGGCGCAGCGCCGCAAGCGAGCGACGCGTCGCTTGGCAGTCGTCGAGGCCCTCCGCCAGAGCCGCAACAAGCCCGAGTGGATGATCCTCACGGTGCTCCCCGTGCTGCCGCCCGAGCTGCGCCCGATGGTGCAGCTGGATGGTGGACGATTTGCTACATCCGACCTCAACGACCTCTACCGCCGCGTGATCAACCGCAACAACCGGCTCAAGCGATTGCTCGAGCTGGGCGCGCCTGAGGTCATCATCAATAACGAGAAGCGCATGCTGCAGGAGGCTGTGGACAGCTTGATCGACAACAGCCAGCGCGGCAAGGCGATGAGCCGCCGAGGCCGTCGTCAGCTCAAGTCGCTGAGCGACATGCTCAAGGGCAAGAAGGGCCGCTTCCGCCGAAACCTGCTGGGTAAGCGCGTGGACTACTCCGGCCGCTCCGTGATTGTGGTCGGCCCGCACCTCAAGATGGACCAGTGCGGTCTGCCTAAGATGATGGCGCTGGAGCTCTACCGTCCCTTCATCATCCAGCGGCTGGTGGAGTACAACTACGCGACCAACGTGAAGGCCGCCAAGCGCCTGATCGAGCGTCACCGCCCCGAGGTCTGGGAGGTGTTGGAAGAGGTGATCCAGGACCGTCCCGTTATGCTCAACCGTGCGCCGACGCTCCACCGATTGGGTATCCAGGCTTTCGAGCCGGTGCTGGTCGAGGGCAAGGCGATCCATCTGCATCCGCTGGTTTGTTCCGCCTTCAACGCGGACTTCGACGGCGACCAGATGGCCGTGCACGTGCCTCTCTCGCGCAAGGCCGTTGAGGAAGCGCGCAAGCTGATGCTGGCGACCCGCAACCTGCTCAAGCCTGCCGATGGACAGCCCGTGGTTGGCCCGTCCAAGGATATGTGCATGGGCATCTACTACATGACCATGGACACGGCCAGCGACAAGGGTGACGGCAAGGCCTTCGCGGACCTCAACGAGGTTGAGATGGCCTACCGGCTGGGGTATGTGGGGCTGCACGCCAAGATCAAGGTTGCGCAAATCTACGATGAGCTGCCCGCGCCCGAGGGTCTGACCGAGACGACGGTCGGTCGTGCGCTCTTCAATCGTATTGTCCCGGATCCCCTGCGGCTGATCAACGAGCCGCTGGACAAGGGCGGGCTGAACGATCTGATCGGTCTGTGCTACCGCCGGGTTGGTCGTGAAGTCGCAGTTGAGTTCGCCGATGCCATCAAGCGACTGGGCTTCGAGTATGCCACGGTCTCAGGTGTGACCATCTCTGTCTATGACCTCACCGTGCCCGAGGAGAAGCCGACCATCTTGGGTGAGGCCACCCAGGAGGTCTCCGAGATCGAGCGCCAGTATCGCCGTGGTCTGCTGACCGAGCAAGAGCAATATACGCGCACGGTCGAGATATGGTCGCGCGCTCGTGACAACGTCTCGCGCGCCGTGGCAAGCCGGCTGGATCCGTACGGCCCCATCTCGGTGATGGCGCAGTCGGGCGCCTCGAAGGGCGGCTTTGGACCCATCTCGCAGCTGTCGGGTATGCGTGGGTTGATGGCCGATCCCTCGGGTCGTATCATCCCGCTGCCGATCCGCTCTAACCTGCGAGAGGGTCTGACGGCACTCGAGTACTTCATCTCCACACATGGTTCGCGCAAGGGCCTCGCCGACACAGCGCTGCGTACCGCCGGTGCCGGCTACCTGACCCGCCGCCTGGTCGACACGGTGCAGGACATCATCGTCAATGCCCACGACTGTGGCACGCGCGCCGGTATCTGGATTCGTAGTGGTGACAACGTCGGTGGCCAGGACCTGATGTCCCGGTTGCCCGGCCGCGTGGCTGCCGCGCCCATCGTCCATCCCAAGACCGGCGAGGTGATCGTCGATCGGGATGAGATCATCATCGAGGATGCCGCCGAGGTGATCCAGAAGCTGGGTATCGAGGACGTCTTCGTCCGATCTCCGATGACGTGCGAGCTGGATCACGGCATCTGCGCACTGTGCTATGGTCGCGACCTTGGTCGAGGCGGCCTGGTCCAGATCGGGACGGCCGTCGGCATCGTCTCCGCACAGTCGATCGGTGAGCCGGGTACGCAGCTGACGCTGCGAACCTTCCACAGTGGTGGTACTGCCTCCAGGAGTGGTGACATCACCAGTGGTCTCCCGCGTGTCGAGGAGCTACTGGAAGCACGGTTGACACCCGAGGGTGAGGCAGAGATCACGGACTTCAGTGGTGTGGTTCAGATCGCCCGTGATGGCGACTTCGCCGAGGTCACGGTGGTAGATAGCCAGGTCAAGAAGGTGAGTTACGATATCCCTGAGGGCTGGGAAGTCTTCGTCGAGGATGGCGATGAGGTCGCGCAGGAAGACGTCCTGGCGCGCTACGAGGGGGACGATGGTTCGCAAGAGCTGCGTGCCAAGTCCAAAGGCCGTATCAACCGCGATGGACTGGATCTGACCCTGATCTACGAGATTCGACAGGAGCAGACCTACGAGGTGCCGCCGTCGGCCCGTCTGCTGGTGGCAGATGGGCAGCAGGTGAACGCGGGGACGCAGCTTTACGAGGGCGTGCCCAACCCGCACCGAATCCTACAAGTGATGGGCCGCGAGGCAGTGCAGTTGCATTTGCTCAGCGAGGTCCAGAAGGTCTACCGAACGCAGGGCGTGAACATCGCCGACAATCACTTCGAGGTGATTATCCGCCGGATGCTCAGCCGTGTGCTGGTCACTGAGTCGGGTGACACCGAGTTCCTCCCGGGCGATCTGGTCGACCGGGTGAAGTTTGAGCGGCAGAATGCCGAGCTGGTCGAGGAGGGCAAGACGCCTTCCCGCGCGCGCCAGGTGCTCCTGGGGCTGACCAAGGCGTCGCTGGCGTCGGATTCTTTCCTGTCGGCCGCGTCCTTCCAGCACACGATCAAGATTCTCTCCAATGCGGCAGTGCGATCGGCCGAGGATCACCTATACGGCTTGAAGGAGAACGTGATCATCGGCAAACTGATCCCCGCCGGTACCGGGTACCGCGGCGACATCGATGGGTCCGATGGCCCGATCGAGGTCTACGAGGGCGTGCCGGTCGAGAAGGAACTGCCCAAGGGTACGTTGCTCAGCGATGTCGACGAAGAGCCGGAGTCACTGCTTCTCTCAGACCTGCAGCAGCCGTTCAGGCTCGAGTCTGTCTGAGGAAATCGTCACCGATCCGGATAGAGGGCGACCGCAAGGTCGCCCTCTTTTTTGTGCAACCCGCCGCATCCCTTCCCGTATATAGCGTATCGAATGCATCCTGAGTCCGAGAGGATTGTCTGATCGAATGACCGCGAGTCGGGTTGATTTGGGGGCGATGGGCGAGGACGAACTGCGCATGGCACAGGGTGGCGATCCGGCAGCCATTACCAGGCTGGTGGAGACCTACCAAAGGCAGGTGTTCAGCGTGTGCTATCGGATGCTCGGGCAGGCGACGGAAGCGGAGGACGCTGCGCAGGAGGCGTTGGTCAAGGCCATAACCAACCTGCATTCCTACGATCCCACGCGGCCGTTCAAGCCCTGGCTGCTGCGCATCGCTTCAAATGAGTGTATCGACAGGATACGGCGTCGCAAGGAGACGGTCTCGCTCGATGGCATGGGCGAGGACGGCGCATGGGAGTGGCAGGCAGGCAACAGTCCCAGCCCAGAGCGCGAGTACCTGCGCAACGAGCGCCATGCGGCCGTCCGCGACGTGTTGGAGAGTCTGGGTCCGCAGGATCGCATGGTGGTCACGCTCTTCTACTGGGAGGGCATGCCGTATACGGAGATCGAAGAGGTCACCGGCTTGACGGTGTCCGCCATCAAGTCCAGGTTGTTTCGGGCCCGCCGAGCGATAGCGGGACTGTTGGTTGAGGAGGGAGTCTATGCCTGAGAAGCAGTGGGAACCTTCACAGGACATGCATAGCGAGGAGTGGTGGATTCGTGTACTTGACGACGAGTTGACCGCGTCCGAGCGCGTCCGGTGGGACGCACACCTGGCAACGTGTCAGAGCTGCCGTGAGGAGCTGAGCGTGTTTGCGCGGGTCGATACGGCCATGGCGCAGCCGCCGCCGGTGCCGGCGCTCTCGGTCGATTTCACGGCGACAACGGTGCGGATGGTCACCAATCGGCAGAGATGGCGTCGGCTATTGGCCTTCGTCGCCGGTGCACTGATCGTCGGCGTCGCCGGCCTGCTTGTGGCCGGCGTCGTCGACTCACTGTTCCTCTCCTTCGGACAGGGCATGGGCGCAGTTTTCTCGGCTCGTAACGTGCTCTTCCGGTCGATGGTACAGACGGCACTGGGTCTGTTGGAGAGGTGGCGCACTATCATCCCGTACACACTGGGCACGGCCCTTCTGGCCTATGCCGTCGTGATGCCCAACGGCCTACTGATGACGTTTGCCCTGGTCTGGCTTTCCAGCCGTCGCCGCGCGCGTGCGACGGTCCCGGCCTAGGCTTCCGACTATGGTAACGTCAGATTGCCACACGTGGTCTGCCCCGGCGGGCTGTGGCGCTGCTGCGAGGAGGTAAGATATGAAACAGGTACTTGCGCGCGGTCTGCTGATCGCACTACTAGTCTCTTTGCTGCCGCTTGCCGTCCTGGCGGGCCCAGACACACAGGAGGGTGGTGGCGTGCACTTCGGTGCCTACACGCTCCAGCCCGACAACCGCGTGGTCGGGGACCTCGTCGTGATGGGAGGTCCCGTGCACTTGGGCGAGGGATCGGAGCTGGACGGGGATCTTACCGTCTTCGGGCCGTTCACGATGGAGTCCGATGCCGTCATCGAGGGGCAG
>Ga0180430_10003358_pt1 | contig 13867 bp, 16 predicted proteins | sample SS_ome_9_FD_132999 | JGI IMG/M metagenome (GOLD analysis project Ga0180430, IMG submission 132999) | Hypersaline lake sediment archaeal communities from the Salton Sea, California, USA - SS_1_S_2 metaG | ecosystem: Environmental > Aquatic > Non-marine Saline and Alkaline > Hypersaline >... | reverse complement strand
TCTATTCCTAGTCAGCTTATGACAGTTTCAATAGAAAAGGTTGGACGAAAGAAGGAGGACAAATGATGGTTTATAGATGTGATATAAAAATAATATGATCAAGAGAATCCCGGTATTTTTCCAGGTAATGCAGGTGTTTTTCCATTGTTTCATAGTTTTTGTCGGAAATCGAAGGCGACAGATCCATTTCGACGGCGTCATCAGGGTCTGCTGTGTCTTCCAATAGGACAGGGGTGATGCTAACCTTTGAAAATCCTTCTTCCCGCAGGACATTGACCCACTCATTCTCGGCATATAAAGCGGTGAATCCGTAAAAGTCCGTGATTTCTTTTTTGGCTTCGTCTGTCAGAGCGTTGCCTTCCTTAAGGCACACTTCGATCGCGATCAGCATCCCTCCGGGTTTTAAAATCCGCCGGATTTCCTGTAAAGCGGACCGGATATCTGTGAAGCTCAGTACAGATTCAGATAATACACAGGCAAAGCTTTCAGACTGAAACGGCATTTCCTCGAGTGGAGAGTGGACAATCGGAATGGATAGCTGTTCTTTTTTGAAACGCTGTCGGGCTTTATCGATCATGACCGGGTCGGCGTCAAGGGCAGTGACAGGAAACAGCAGCTGCCCCAAATAAGCGGCGGTCTGGCCGGTTCCGCAGCCTGCATCAAGAATCGGCTGCTCAGGGTCGATGCCGGCTTTGGCGAGCACTGCCTTTGACAGGGACATCCCGCCAGGATGAGCGGATGAGACGCCGAAGCTGGCAAGCATGTCTAAATAATCGCTCAAATTGAGATCCCTCCTTTTTTGTATGCATATGCAAAAAAGGAATAATGGTTGAAAAACGATCGAATGCCAGCAGCCCGGAAAATCGGATCCTGAGTAATTCGAGTTGACGAATAAAGATTCGTCCATGATAATATGGTAAGAAGAAAAGGTGGTGTTCGTTTGAAACAGCAGTTAAAACTCTTTTTGGCTGTATTGATTACGGCTGTCGCCGCCTCCGCACTGACGCTTTATCTGGTGGGCAAAGGCAGCGGCGGTTCAGTATATTCCGCTTCAGACTCCGAGAAATTCGAAAAGCTGATGGCGGCGTACGACAAAATCAAGAGCGACTATTATCAAAATGCAGACGATGAAAAGCTGACTGACGGGGCAATTAAAGGGATGCTTGGAGCTTTGGACGATCCATATTCAACATACATGGATAAGAAAGAAGCTAAAAGCTTTGAAGAAAGCATTACCTCTTCTTTTGAAGGAATCGGCGCCCAAGTAGAAGAAAAAAATGGACAAATTCTAATCGTCGCGCCTATTAAAGGATCTCCCGCAGAAAAAGCCGGCTTAAAGCCGCATGATGAAATTCAGAAAGTGGACGGCAAAAGCGTAAAAGGCAAGACCGTCAACGAAGCGACAGCAATGATCCGCGGCAAAAAAGGCACGAATGTCAAGCTTGTTCTCAACAGGGGAGGCGTCGGCCAAATCGATGTTACGATTAAGCGCGATACGATTCCGATCGAAACGGTGTACTCTAAAATGATCGGCGGCAACATCGGTGAAATCCAAATTACGTCTTTCTCTGAAAATACCGCTAAGGAACTGACGAAAGCCATTGATGACTTGTCTGAAAAAGGTGCGGAACGATTCGTGCTTGACCTCAGAGGAAATCCCGGCGGCCTGATGGACCAAGCGATTATGATGAGCAACATGTTTGTCGATAAAGGCAAAACCATTATGCAGGTTGAATCCAAAAACGGGAAAAAAGAAGTGTACAAAGCTGAGAAGGAACGAAAAGTGAACAAGCCGACCGTCGTTCTCGTCAACGGAGGAACGGCAAGCGCCGCTGAGATCATGGCCGCAGCACTTCACCAGTCTTCAGGCATCCCGATTGTGGGTGAAAATACGTTTGGAAAAGGAACGGTTCAAAATGCGGAGAGCTTCTCCGACGGATCGACCGTCAAGCTGACGATTGCCAAGTGGCTGACGCCAAATGGTGACTGGATTCACGAAAAAGGAATCAAACCTCAATATAAAGCGGAGCTCCCAAGCTATGCTAAACTGCCGTACCTGGATTCCAAAAAAGAGTATAAGGCAGGCAGCACCGGAGACGAAGTGAAAGCTGCCCAGCAAATGCTCCAAGCGCTCGGCTATAAGCTGAATGCGACGGGAGCATTCGACGCACAGACGGAGGCTGCCGTTAAGGCTTTTCAAAAAGACCAAAAGCTGAAAACGACAGGCATCCTAACGGGCGAGACGACGATCAGCATGACAAGTAAGCTGCAGGCTAAGCTTGCTGACAATGATACGCAGCTGGATAAAGCGATAGAGATCTTAAAAAAAGAAAAATAAAAGAAACCCTTGCGCTCACACGAAGCGCAAGGGTTTTTTAGTGATCAAGCGCTTTTTTGCACATCCTTCTTAGCATGGAACAAAAAGCTGATCACAGAATTGTGTTTTACATTTTTCACAAAAAACGGATTCAACAAGACAACGGTCAAAAGGTTGGCGGTAAGCCCCCAGAAGCCTTCGTAAATGCCGAAAGTGGCACCTGTTAAATAAACGGTAAATGTAACGGCCAGGCCGATGAGAAGACCGATGATCGTCGCTTCCTTCGTCTGGTTTTTCCAGAACAGGCTGATGACGATGGCAGGGAATATCTGCACCATGCCTGATACACCGAGCAGCTGAAGCGTTACAAGCGCTGCCGGGAACAGCATTCCGAATAAAAGGGCCAGACCGATGACGACGAATACCATCGAGCGGGTGATGATCGTCAGCTTTTGTCCCGAAACGCGGGGGTTGATCAAATCGCGGTATAAATTGTTAGCGAATAGGTTGGATGCCCCTATCGCCATAATCGAACACGGGATTAGACTTGCCAGGGCAATCGTTGAATAGGCGAATCCTTGCGTGACGCCGCCGTAGGAACTTTGAATTAAATACAGCAATGCAAATCTCGGGTTAATGTCATCAGGAAGTACGAGAAATGCGATAAAGCCTAAGAAAATGACTAAAATCAATACAATATTGTACAACGGCAGAAACATACTGTTCTTTCTGAGTGCATCCGCGCTGTTCGCCGTGAAAACGCCTGTCGCCGCATGGGCCCACATGAACAGAGCAAACGCGGAAACGATCGATGCCGTGATGAACCAGGCGATTCCGCGAGTTCCGTCAGAAGGGATTGTCAGCATATGCGGCGCTTCATTTGCCAGCTTGTCAATCATCGGCGTCCAGCCGTTAAAATGGATGAGCGGCAACGAAACGACCATAAACAGCATCATCACCCAAACTAAAATGTCTTTAATAATGGCAGTGTATGTAGGACCTTTGATGCCGCTGAAAAACGTATAAAGCGCGACAAGGACGAACGAAATGATTACGACGACATTGACGTTAATAAACCCTGTACCCGCGACTTGAAGCGTATCCTGAATTCCGCTGAGCTGCAGGCAGATATACGGGATCAGCATTAAGACGCCGACAATCGCAACAAGCGAAGACAGGAGCTTGCTGCTGAAGCGCTCCCTTGCATAATCGGCCAGCGTTGTGAGCTGGTGCACTTTCGCAACCTTCCAAATCTTCGGCAGAAAAAAATAGGCGATGAAATAGGCCAAAACCGAATAAGGAATCGCGAAAAAAGCGACGCTTCCGCTTGTAAAAGCGGTGCTTGTCAATCCTAAAAACGTGTAGGCCGTATACAAGTCGGCACCCACAAGAAACCAGACGAGCAGCCCTCCGAACCGCCTTCCGCCGACAGACCACTCTTCAACCGATTTCCGCGACTGCTTATTGCTGCCGGCGATAAACCCGATACAGACCACGGTCAAAATAATGCCGGCGGTGATGAGGAGCGCTGTTAAATTTCCCTGCATCACTCATAACCTCCGTTTCTTTTCTCAAATCTGTAAATCGCAAATGTGATCATCGGTGTCAGCACAATCCACAGCACCAGCCAAAAATGAAAAAATGGAAGTCCGAAAACGATCGGATCAATCCGGTTTACAAATGGTAGCAAAGCAAGCTGCCCGACAAAAGGGATGATGAACAAAACCCATTTAAAAAGCTGTTGATTCACCTTTTTTCCTCCTTTAGCGATTTTAATGTTCATAATCATAGCAGTTGTCAGATTTAATCACAAGATAATTATTAGAAAAAAGTGATTTTTTAAATTATTTAAACAGGCGTTCTGGCTTGCATATTCGAAAGTATAACTTTACAATAATTAATATCTTGAATTCGAGATAAAACAGAATGAAGAGGATCACCATGCAGGAGACTGCTGAGTAAAAGAATGGGAAAGAGACGGGCGAAGGGGGCTTTTTGATTGATGAACCGCTGGAAAGCACCGGCGCAATGACATCGCTGAAACAAAATGGGAAAAGGAGTGAAAGGAAATGAATCATATATATGAGAAAGGGAATTCTGATACCACCCTGTTGTTATTGCATGGAACAGGGGGAAACGAACACGATCTTCTGCCGATCGGCAGGATGATTGATTCCGATGCAAATTTACTCGGAGTCAGGGGAAATGTGCTGGAAAACGGAATGCCCCGGTTTTTCAGGCGCTTGAGAGAAGGGGTGTTTGACGAGAAAGATTTGATCGACCGGACGGATGAATTAAAAGTGTTTTTAGATGAAGCCGCAAATGAATTTCACTTTGACAGGAGCCGGGTGGTCGCAATCGGTTATTCAAACGGCGCCAATATCGCGGGAAGTCTGCTGTTCTGTCATGAACGTGTACTGAAAGGGGCGATTTTGCATCATCCGATGGTTCCGTTTAGAAATCGCAAGCTCCCTGATATGACAGGCCTGCCCGTGTTCATTGGAGCCGGCAAAACAGACCCCCTCTGCCCGCCGCAGGAATCAAGCGAGCTTGCCGGCTATTTCACAAACGCCGGCGCCCAAGTGCTCCTTCACTGGGAAAGCGGCGGTCATCAGCTGACACACAGCGAGATCGACCAGGCGAAAATCTGGTATGAAAAGCATATAAAAGCATAAAAATAAACCTTAGTCCTTTTTGGGGACTAAGGTTTTTAGCGTGTTTACAGCCATGTAGATACGTCAGACACATCAAAACGATTGCTTTTGTGTGCAGGTTTGACCGGTTTTCCGATCGAAATCAGCATGACCGGTACATAACGTTCATTGATGTTGAATTCTTTAACGAACGCTTGCTTGTCAAAGCCGCCCATCGCGCATGTGTCATAGCCCATAGCTTTAGCCGCAATCATCAGCTGCATGGCCGCGAGCGATGCGTTAGTAAAGGCGGCGTCTCTTGCAAATCCGCTGTTTTGATAAGCGCCGTTGATTTGTCCGAGCAGCGTGTTTTTAATGTCTTCGGTCATATAACCTGCTTCTGTCAGAGGGCCGTATACGGCTTCACCGTTCAGGTTCGCTTGTAAGTCTCCAAGCACGGCTACAACCGCAGATGCCTGGCTGACTTGTTTTTGGTTGAACGCGATCGGAAGGAGCTTATCTTTTGATTCTTGGCTGTGGAAGACTGTAAAATGCCAGTGCTGCAGATTCCAGGCTGACGGAGCCTTTGTTGTGACGCTCAGCAGCTTTGTCAGCTCCTCTTTGGAAATGGAAACGCTTGTGTCATATTCTTTAATCGAAGTACGCTCTTCCAGAATGTTGAGAGCAGTGTTTTCTTGTGAAGACATGTGACTTCCTCCTTTGGGCTAAACATGTTATGATAGAGTCAGACAAAAAGTTAGAAACTTACTTTTTGTAACTTTATTGAGTATTTTAATGGCACACATTATATTTGTCAACTGGATATGGAGGGGTGAGAGAATTGGGGTTTACAATGTGTCCTAGAATGGAAGCCGCCTTTTCTTTACTCGGCAAACGATGGAATGGATTGATCATCCATGTATTGTTGGATGGACCTAAACGGTTTAAAGACTTGACCGAAATGATACCGATGATTAGCCAAAAAATGCTGGCTGAACGTTTAAAAGAGCTCGAACACTGCAAAATAATCGAGCGCCAAGTGCTGCCGGAAACGCCGGTAAAAGTCATCTATCAATTGACAGACAAGGGAACGGCGCTAGAGCCTGTCCTCAGAGAGATACAAACCTGGGCCGAGCATCATTGCGATCCGGAAGGGAGCTGACCGGATTGACTAGTAAAGAAACAGTCGTCATTACAGGCGGGGCCAAAGGCATCGGAAGAGACCTTGTGACCGCCTATGCTCAAAAAGGTTTTATCGTCGTATTCGCCGATGTACTGAAGGAAGAGGGTGAACAGCTTGAAAAAGAGCTGACCGCTTCCGGAGCGCGGGTTCAGTTTGCAGCTTGTGATGTGGGATCTGAAGAAGATGTGAAACAGCTGATGCAGGAAGCTTCCCGAAACGGCCGTTCGATATCTGCGCTCATTAATAACGCGGGCAGATCAGTTTGGAAGTCCCCTTATGATTTGACGGCGGAAGAATGGGACGATGTGCTGAATACCAATTTGAAAGGCGCGTTTCTTTGCGCAAAAGAAGCCGCCAAAAAAATGAAAGAAGCGAAAACAGGCGGAGCCATCGTCAATATCGCTTCGACAAGGGCGTTTATGTCCGAGCCTGACTCGGAAGCATATGCCGCGTCAAAAGGGGGCTTAATCGCTTTGACTCACGCATTGGCCGCGTCTTTAAGCAAAGATTCAATCGTCGTCAACAGCATTTCCCCGGGATGGATCGAAACCGGTGATGATACTGCCCTGCGGCCTATTGACCACGAACAGCATTTGTCAAACAGGGTCGGCCGCCCTCAGGATATCGTCAAAGCATGCTTTTACTTGACCGATCCGGACAATCGCTTTGTCACCGGTACAAACTTGACGGTGGACGGCGGAATGACAAAAAAAATGATTTATGAAGAATAGCCCAAACGTTTCCCGACTTTATGAATACCTTTACTATAGGCAGACATAAAGGAGGATAAAAGCCAATGAACCCTCATATGCTTTATTCGAGATCAGGTCCTGCCGGATACCCGGCCAGATTCCCGTTATTCTGGGGTTTTGGAGCGCCGCTTGTCGGCGGATTGCTGGGCGGATTTCTCGGAAGTGCGATTTTTAACTACCCAAGACCTTACGCTTACCCGCCGCCATACCCGGGACCTTACGGCGGCACGCCTTATTACGGCTACGGGTCAGCTCCTGGGGCCGTTCCGTACGGAGGTGTTCCGGGCGCAGCTCCATTCAGAGGGGCGGGACCGGGCTATTGATCAATAAGCCAATTGTTGCTGGCATCTAAATGCCGGATGTCCAATATGAAGCGGCGGCCAAAGCTTGCGAATCTTTTCGCCTTTGGCCGCCGTCTCATTCTTTCCGGATCGATCAGTCAGGGAACTGTACTTTTCCAGGTACGGTATATGCGCTTGACGTCCCGTTTTCCGGCAGTTTTTTGATCGTATCTTTTACGACTTTTCCTCGGATATCTGTAATTCTGACTTTAAGCGGACTTGTCCCAAGATTGGTGCTGACGAAATGGTTGTAGTCCGTTTTCTCCATGTTGATCCACTTTCCGCCTTTGTAATATTCCATTTTCATGACGGGATATTTGTGATTTCTGACTTGGATTGCCGCCCACCACTGGCTGCTGCCTTCTTTGATCCGGTAAGTGAAATTGCCGGTAATCGGCGCTTTGACTACACGCCATTTAATGTTGATTTTGCCGTCTTTCATATCGCCGATCTGGCGAAAAGCGTTCGGTGAAAGGTCAAGAGCTCCCGGTGCGCCTTCAGGATACAGATCGGTCACATAGACGGTCGTTTTTCCTTTCGGCCCTTCAACCCGCAGATAGGCGCCGGCAAGAGCTGCTTTCACTCCGCGGTAATTCATATCTGTCGGATTTAAAGCGGTGATCTTCATATTGGACGGAATAGGATCCAAAAGCAATGCACCGCCGGAGTAACCCGACCCCGTGTAAGTGGCGTAGCCCTTATGCAGTGAGTTGTATGCTGCAGAAGCTTGAGGTGAAAAACAAAGGATCGTCAAAAACATTGCTGTGATCAATAAGCTGATTTTCTTTTTCATATCCATCCTCCTGTTTTATAAATTGAGAACCATTATCATTATAAGGACTAACTGACAACAGCCGAAAGAGCAAATAGTTACAGAGATTTTTTAAGGAATAATGACTACCACCGTTGAAATGTAAAAGTTCAGCCGCATGTCAGGCAAATGAGGTGATCATCCTTGAGGACTAGTGTTAAAATGGTACAGGAAGAAAAAAAACAGCCTGCTTTGCCAAGCTGGCCGTTTTCAAAACGTGATGTCGATTTCAGACAGGTTAAAGTCCTCATTTTTTAAGAACATCACTTCTAAAATGCCGTCTTTAAATATTGCTTTCGTACCCTTTCTGCGCACTAGAGAGGGGAGAACGACTTTTTCCTGCCGCCCTTTTTCAGGGTAGTTTTCTATGATCAGGGTTTGTGAAGTATGTTTAATTTTCAGAAGGTTAAGCTGTTCTTTGGTGAGCGGTATTTTAACAAATACATGGCTTGTCGTTTCAAAAATATCAATCGGATCAGATTCATCTGCCGCCTGTGTTTCTTTTGAGAGAGGGTCACGAAAAGGAAATTGAACTGCATACCCCGGGCCGAAAACGCTTTTCATCATGTGGTGGATATACTGCTCCACATCTTTCGGGTCAGCGTTTTTTAATCCGTCCTTGGAAAACTGCTGAAATGGAAAAAAGCGTTGCCAATCAAACACGATCACACTTCCTTTCACATAGACGGTACAGTATATGCAAAAAAGTGCGGAAAGTGATGAGAAGAAAGGAAAGAAACAGACATGAATCATTCATCTCAAACGAAAGGAATCATTTACACAGCGCTTTCTTATCTGCTGTGGGGGCTCCTTCCTTTATATTGGAAAGTGCTCGATCAGACGGCTGCGCTCGATATACTGGCGCACCGGATTATCTGGTCATTTGTTTTCATGTGCGGCGTGCTTCTCGTTTTGCGGCAGTGGAAAAACGGAGTTAAAGCATTTCGCGCGCTTTCGGGAAACCGAAAGGAATTTGTACCGCTCATTTTGTCGTCCGTTCTGATTTCGATCAATTGGTATGTCTACATATGGGCTGTCAGCAACGGCTATATTCTTGAAGCGAGCCTGGGCTATTACATCAATCCGCTCGTATCGATCGTGCTCGGAATTGTCTTTTTAAAGGAAAAGCTGACGCGGATGCAGGGAGCGGCAGTTCTTCTCGCTGCCTTCGGCGTGCTTATTTCCGCCTTCCAGTACGGTTCCGTGCCGTACATCGCCCTGATACTTGCATTCAGTTTCGGGCTCTACGGACTGGCGAAAAAGCGGACATCGCTCTCAAGCGCCATAGGACTTACCCTGGAAACGATGATGATCGCTCCGGTTGCAGTGATCTATCTGTTGTTCTTCAGCCATCCGGAAAAGGCTCAAGCCGCTTCAGGGAGCATCGGCATGATGGTACTGCTGTTTTTGGCAGGAGTGTTAACTGCGATTCCGCTGCTTTTATTTGCGGAAGGTGCGAAAAAACTTCCGCTTTATCAAGTCGGCATTTTGCAATATATCGCTCCGACCATTACATTATGCTTAGGCGTGTTCGTCTACCATGAACCGTTCAGCAGCAGTAAGGTCTTTACGTTTACCTGCATATGGGCGGCGCTGATTTTGTTTACACTTTCGCAATTTCAATGGAAGAAACCGGAGAAGGTATTTTTAAAAAGAAAAAATTCCTTTCATCCGTAAGCCCTTTTTCTTTTCAATAAGCACTGATTATGTATAATTAAACATTATTGAAGCAATTCGGAGGTTATTCCGTCATGGCAGACGAACTAGAGCTTTTCCGGGCGTATAAAACCCTTTGGAAAAACCGGACGATGGACGGAGAAGGCAGGCAGGCGCTTCATCGGGCGATTGATGATGAGTTGAACGACCTCCGCACCCATCCAAGGCTCAGAAAGACAAAGCACGAAAAATACTATCAATCAATCCGGCGCATTGTGAATTCACAATTGGAACCAGATATGAAGCTCAAGCTGATTGAATGGCATACGGAACGATTGGAGTTATTAACAAACGAAGAAAGCAGGGAGTAACATGAAAGCAATAATAAAAGAAGATGTGCAGGCTTCTTTGGAAACATTTTTAAACCAGCCTGTTTACATTCATTTGGAGACGACAACCGGATCGTATTCAGCGCATAAAGATGAGCAGAACATGACCGTGGTGGCGTATATCAGAAACGCGAAGGTGACATGCTCCCGCGCCAAAATCACGGGCGAGGGGCCATTTCGCGCCGGTTTGAAAATCGAAGACGGCTGGATCTACGCCGAAGGCCTGACGGATTATACGGTTGATGATGAAGGAAGGTTGCTTCTCGCCGGCTATTTGCCGGGCGGCAAACTCGCCATTTCGCTTCAAATCAGCAAAAAGCCATTTGCAGTCTAAAAAGAAGGTGTTATAGATGAAAAAACATTTACTCGTGATCTTGCCGCATCCTGACGATGAATCTTTCGGAGTCGCCGGCTTGATCGCCTTAAACCGAAAAGAAGATATACCTGTAACATATGCGTGCCTGACGCTGGGCGAGATGGGAAGAAATATGGGAGACCCGCTTTTTGCCAACAGGGAAACCCTTCCGCTGCTCAGAAAGCAAGAGCTGATCGACGCCTGCAGGGAAATGGATGTACAGGACTTGCGCATGCTCGGATACCGCGATAAAACGCTCGAATTCGAGGATGAAGAAAAACTGGCCGATCGAATAGAGGCTGTCATTGATGATGTAAACCCGAGCCTTGTTGTGACGTTTTATCCGGGACACGGCGTTCATCCTGACCATGATGCGTGCGGTGCCGCGGTTATCAGGGCATTATCGCGGAAAAAGAAAGAAGACCGGCCGCGCGTCTTATGCATGGCCATCACCCACCACAGGGAAGAGGTTCTTGGCAAACCTGACGTCGTTCTTGATATCAAAGAAGCCGCAGATATTAAAATGAACGCGCTCAAAGCGCATAAATCTCAAACAGGCGGCTTTATGAAAGAAATCGAGAAAAAACTCGCCAATGGCGAGCCGGTTGTTGAGACATGGTTTGAAAAAGAAACATTTTGGACCTATCAATGGAATGATTAAAATGATCAAAAAAGGTGCCGGGCATATGAGCCCGGCACCTTTTTACACGCTTTGAGTGTGAATATAGCGGTTTTGAATGCGTTTGAGCCTGAAAAACAGCCCGACTGCACCGGCTGCGAGCCCCGTGATCAGTCCGATCCAGTACCCGAAAGCTCCGAATGAAGTATACGTTCCGATCACAAAACCGACCGGAAGCCCGATAATCCAATACGAGACGAGAGCTGTGACAAGCGTGTAGTTAACATCTTTATATCCTCTGAGCGCTCCTTGAATAGGCGCGGCGATGGCATCCGACAGCTGAAAAAACAACGCAAACAGCAAGAAGTCCTTTGTCAGAAGCAGCACATCCCGGTCAGCCGCATACAAACCGGCGATTTGCTCTCTGAACAGTAAAATGATGAGTGCGGTGAATAATGAAAAACCGACCGCTATTGAAATGCCGAGATAGCTGTAAGTTCTCGAGTCTTTAAACCGTTTTGCTCCGGCCTCAAAGCCGACGACAATTGTCAGCGTCATCGATACGCTCAATGGAAGCATGTAAAGAAGCGAAGCGAAATTCATTGCCGCCTGATGGGAAGCGATCGTGACCGTGTCAAAATGGCTCATCAGCAAAGTGACAGCTGCGAATATACTCGTCTCAAAGAAGATGGCGAAACCGATCGGAATGCCGATCTTCAGCAGTTTCATACTTTCAGCAAAAGAAAATGAATAGAATGTTCCAAAAATCCTAAACTGGTGAAACGGCGTCTTTTTGTGGACGATGTATAAAGAGATCAGACAAATGCACCAATATGTGATGGCGGAAGCCATACCGGCTCCTGCTCCTCCAAGCTTTGGAAAGCCGAAGTTCCCGAAAATGAACAAATAATTCAAAACAAAATTAATGGGCAGAGAACAGAGCGTAACCAGCATCGTCACCCGCGTTTTTCCGAGTGAATCAATAAAGCAGCGCATCACATTGTAAACAAACAGCGGCAATATGCCGAGCCCGATGCAGATTAAATATTGCTTTGCGATGACCGCTACCTTCTGTTCAAGATCGAGATTCTCAAGCACCGGATCAATCAGTAAGTACCCGGAGACGATCACGGCAATGCTGATGATTCCGGCCACATAAATCGATTGAATAACAGTATAAGGGACATCCTTTTGCCGCTTGGCCCCCATCAGTTGGGCGACCATCGGTGTTACAGCCGTCAAAATGCCGGCAAGCCCTGTATAAACCGGGGTCCACAAACTCGAACCGATTGCGACGCCGGCGAGGTCGGCGGCACTGACTTTGCCTGACATCACCGTGTCGAGAACCGTAATGAGCGACAGTCCCGCTTGCGTAATCAAAATCGGAATTAAAATCGTTAAAAACTGCCTTGTTTTCTCCCGCAAATCCTTTGTTTCCCTCATATCAGTTCCCCGTTTCTTTTGGATAACGAGAGAAATTATAACACGTTATGTATAAAATGCAATAAATGTCTGTTCAATCTTTTTTCGTCTGTTTTGCCTTTTTAAACATTTGCACATAAATAAAGGAAAGAGAAAGAATTCCTAAACACGTACATAAATATTGACATATTTTTTGAATGGCCAAGAAGATTCACCTCCATATCTTAAAATGCGTCATAAAAGGAGGAAACATGCATGAAAACGGCGGTAATAAACCGGAAGTTTTTTTATGTTTTTTCTAATAGTAAATAAAGACTATTGATATACAAAAATGAATGAGTATTAAGTGTTAATTTTACATTTGTATTTATATCAAGATAGGAAATAAGAATCTATAGATGAAATAGTAAAACGCCGTTCGATCTAAAAAAAAGATACTCCCAATTCCGGATGTTGGCAAAAAAAATGTATGATATAGTCAATTTATGGTTTCGTGGAGGAATTTGTGCTGAAATGTAGAAATGTATGAGTGATCCTGATCTTTGCTTTTCGATTAGGCAATAGATGAGGATTGATCGGCGATTTACGGTAAACTAATGAATAAGAATACGCAGTTTTTACACCCTCAACTTGAACGCTGGGCTTGACCGTTTGATCCGAAAAAGAAAATCGGCTGTAAAACGGCACAGAAATCCGCATGTTACGGCGTCTATTCGGGCTGTTTCGGCACATGCAGCATATCCAGTTAACTCCTTTTCGCTGTTTTTCACCATGAACCTCTGATTTTAAAACAACTGATCATCGTATTTCCGAAAACTTAAAACTCAAACCTTTGCAAAAAAAGCACCCGATATCTCGAGCATTGAAAAAAGTGTTGATTTTTGTCAATGTGCCTATCAGTCTGTATTTTTAATAAGAAATTTGTAAAAAGGCAAAAAGACTATTAAAAAAATATAAATTAGACCGATACAAATCGTGAATTGCATTTTTTGCTTAAGAATATAAAAGGGGGCTTTCAGCCAAAGGCCATCCATACGGTGATCAGATCACCTGCCTGACCGGCTGGATAAAGTCTTAAGCAATGGCAAATGTAATGGCATACATAGAGAGAACGAAAATGAAACGGGAGGTTAAGAGGTTATGAAGAAGAAGATAGCAGTAGGTTTGGCGGCCTCTGCGGTAGTTGGAACTTCATTGGCGGCGTCACCGGTAGAAGCCCAAACCATCAAGGTGAAAAGCGGAGACTCACTGTGGAAGCTTTCAGCTGAGTACAATACCAGTGTTTCGGCACTTCAATCAGCCAACAATCTTTCATCTACAGTTATTTATGTCGGACAAACTTTAAAAGTACCGGACGGCAAGTCAAAAAGCAGCTCACAGACAAAATCC
>Ga0180430_10003356_pt1 | contig 13874 bp, 13 predicted proteins | sample SS_ome_9_FD_132999 | JGI IMG/M metagenome (GOLD analysis project Ga0180430, IMG submission 132999) | Hypersaline lake sediment archaeal communities from the Salton Sea, California, USA - SS_1_S_2 metaG | ecosystem: Environmental > Aquatic > Non-marine Saline and Alkaline > Hypersaline >... | reverse complement strand
CGGCCCATGGGCATCGAGCGGGCCATACGCCGGGCCCTCGAGAACGAGGACGAAGCCTTCGCCGCGACCCGCTGGTCCGACGCTCTCTCTTCGGCGGGCGCACAGCCCTCCTGGGCCGGCGTACGGTTCGGGTCCCGCCTGGTCGATTCCCGCTCGGCACGGGTGTCCGCACCGCCCGCGCGGGCCTTCGCGCCGATCCGCCGCATCGGCGGGGAAACGGGCTGGTATGCGTGGAACGGCCTGTGGAAACTGCGCGGCTTCCTCGACCTCCTCGTCGGCGGCGTGGGATTGCGGCGCGGCCGCCCCCGACCCGACTCCCTGCATATCGGAGACCCCGTGGACTTCTGGCGCGTGGAGGCATACGACGAGGGCCGGCTTCTGCGGCTCGCCGCGGAGATGAGGCTCCCCGGAAGAGCCTGGCTCCAGTTCGAGGTGGTGGAGGAGGGGGAAGGCTCGACGATCCGGCAGACGGCGCTCTTCGATCCGGTGGGGCTGCTTGGCCGGCTCTACTGGTACAGCCTCTACCCCGTGCACCAGCTCGTCTTTTCGGGCATGCTCCGAAACATCGTCAGGACCGCCGAGAGGAGCGGGTTTGTTTGCCGTTAAGACGGCTTGGTCAAATAGGACTTTTTGAAGGCTTCGATGTTCTTGCGCAGGTTGGCGCAATGCTGGAGGTCCGTTGTCTGCTTGGCCTTCATGGCGGAAACCACGATGCCGTGAAGCAGCGTGATCTCCTTGACGTACTTCTCCTGTGCCGCCGCGTCGGCGCCCTTGGGCGGCTTCACGCGCTGGGCCATGAAGTAGTGGGTGGCGATCTCCGAGAGCTGGTCGGCGTGGTCTTCCTTGTTGTTGACCCACCGCACGATCTGGTTCCAGTTCGGCTTCTCGGCCCGGCCGAGTTCCTCGATCTGCTTCATGGACTTCTCGATGGTGTCCACGTGCTCCAGCATGAGCGCGAAGCGGGCCCCGTCGTCGAAGATGCCGCAGGGGATCTGGCAGTGGGCCAGGAAGGACAGAGGCAGGGCGAAGGTCAATGCCCCCAGGATGGCGATGGCGAAAGTTTTCATTTTCATGTCGTTTCTCCTTTGGGGAAGGGAGGACGCCGGGCGTGGATGCCCCTCGTCCCGCACGGCCTGTAACCGCCAACAGCACCCCGGCACGTCCCATTCCAGGCCGTCTAAATTCGTATGACCTTCTCGAACCGTACCATGTCTTCCACCGTCTCGGCCATGTTGCCGGGGGCGCCGACCCGGAGCCGATCCTTTCGATCATAGTATTCGAGGCAGGTTCCGCAGGAACGGATGACCGTTCCATCCTCTTCGAACCGTTTCAGCAAGGCGTTCAATCCGGTGTCGTCGGACGTCGTGAGGAACACGCCCGCACCCATGAAGATCATTTTTTCGGGCACCGATCCCGTCTCCAGAAGCTGGGCGAGGAAGGCTCCCATGAGCTTCTCCCCGAGGTCCGGTTCCCCGTCTCCGACGACGTTCGAGGCGATGACGACGAGCAGGCCATCCTTCATGAATCCATCTCCCGAAAGCATTTTGCCGATACCGCGTGTCGGTATCGAGACCCCATGATAGCGCCTCCCGGACCACCATGAAAGGAAATGGACCGGGGTATCGACGTGTTACAGGGATGGACGCATCGTGTGGGAACCGGGACCACCGAACCGCGATGGGACGACCCAAGGAGTTCACCATGACCGCCGAAGGAACGAAACGAAACACACACCGAATCCGCAGGGGGGGTTTCGGATCCTGCCTGCGGCTGGTCCTGGCGGCGGGCTGGCTCGCCGCGCTGGCAGCCTGCAGCGCGACCGGCCTCTCCGTTGACGCGAAGGAGGCCTCTCCCCCATCATCCGATCAGGAGAATGGAATCATGACAGAGCGACGTATCTCTTCTTCCGGATACGACATCACCCCCCTGACCCGAGAGAAGGTGGGGGAACTGGCGAAGAAGCTCGATCCGGAAGCCTACCGAATCACGCAGAGGGCTGGAACGGAGCCCGCCGGCTGCGGCTTGCTCCTTCACAACAAGGAGGAAGGGATCTACGCCTGCGTCGTGTGCGGCCTGCCCCTCTTCACCAGCGATCACAAGTTCACCTCCGGCACCGGCTGGCCGAGCTTCTACCGGGCCTTCGACGAGGAACACGTCGGGCGGCGCTCCGACAACAGCCATGGCATGCGGCGCACCGAGATCCTCTGCGCCCGCTGCGGCGCGCACCTCGGCCACGTCTTTACCGACGGCCCCCCGCCCACGGGCGAGCGCCACTGCCTCAACTCCGCCTCGCTGCGGTTCTACGCGAAGGATGCCGAACGTCCGCCCGAGAGCCGCCCACTCGAAGCCGAAACGGCCTATTTCGCGGGCGGGTGTTTTTGGGGCATCGAGCACTATTTTCAGCAGGGTCCCGGCGTCCTCGACGCGGCGAGCGGATACATGCAGGGGCAAGTGGACGACCCCACCTATCGCCAGGTGTGTTCCGGTTCCACCGGCCATGCCGAGACGGTGCGCGTCGTCTTCGACCCCGCCAAGATCTCCTACCGAAGGCTTTTAGAGGCCTTCTTCGATATGCATGACCCGACCCAGTTGAACCGGCAGGGCCCCGATCACGGATCCCAGTACCGGTCGGGCATCTGGACCACCTCGCCGCAACAGGTGCGAGAAGCCAAGGCCGTCATCGCCTCCCTGCAGGCGCAGGGGCGCTACGGCGGATCCCAGATCGTGACCGAGGTGGAACCGGCCAAGACCTTCTGGCCCGCGGAGGACTACCACCAGGACTACATCGCGAACACGGGCAGGGCCTGCCACGTGGCCGATCCCTGGTAAGTCCCTACTGATAATCCTTCACCGAGGCATTTCGGTTCCGGCCGCCCTGCGGGTACAATGGGATCGAAATGGCGACACCTCAGGACGCACAGGAACCGAAGATCCATTCCTCCTGCCCCCAGTGCGGGGGCGAGGTGGCGTGGTCTCTGTGGGACCGGACCACCCTCTGCACTTTCTGCGACTCCGTTCTGGCGCGCGTGGGCGCCTCCGCCGCCGACATGTTCGTGGGCGAGGACCGGGTGCGGGGAGCGGCGGACCTCCAACGCATCCTGCGAAGTTCGGCCCGCATCGGACGGGTGACGGTGAAGGAGTACCACCGCGTCTATGCCCCGTATCTTCTCGTGGCCATGAATCTCGTCTTCCACGCTCTCGGCCGGAGCTTCCAGGAGCACAAGGCCAAGATGTGCCGCAGCCTTTTCTTCCAGTTCGAGGACATCCATCCTGCGTATCCGGTGGAGTGGGACTTTCGCGACGCCGGGCTGTGGGTGCCCAGCCAGCGGCTGGTTCCGCTCTCGAAGAAGCACTTCGGCGACGGCGCCCTGATTCCCTTCGAGGAGAGGCGGGTGGATCTCGATGAGATCACGCGGCGCTGGACCCGGAACCGCCGCCTGATTCAGCCGGAGATGGAGCCCGTCCACATTCGGGGGGACCGGACGAGGGTGCGCTCCTTCTGCGTCTACCGGCCTTATCACCTGGTGCGTGCCAAGAAGTGGTTCCGATCGGGCTGGTACCTGGTGGACGGCCGGTTCGGGACGGTGGCGGGCACCCTGCGGACCGGGGAAGTGAAGCGATTTCTCCAGGGCGATTGGCCGCGGCTCCAGCCCTCCGACATGCGCCCCCCCGAAGTTCGATCCATGCCCCACCGCTGCCCCCAGTGTGCGGGAGATCTCGAGTATTCCCCCCACGCCCTGTACTTCCTCTGCGAGGAATGCGGGCGCCTGCTCCGGCCCACCGGGGAGGGGCTCCGGGAAACGCCGTACCGTACCGCGGAAGGCTCACCGCCTCCGTCGGAGGACGGGCCGGTGGCCTGGCTGCCCTACTGGAAGGTGGACGGAGCGTGGGAACTGAACGGCCGGAAGCACGCCCGGCCCATGGACCTGATCCGGGACATCCTGCCCATCCCGGAGGAGCTCGCAAAGCGCCTTCCCCTGGCGTGGCGGTCGGCCTACCTGCCCGCATTCGACGTCTGGACGGTATCGCCCTACGACGAGACCGCCTTCGCTCTCGCCGGCGACCTGTGCGCCGCGGAGCCCCCCTGCCCCGAGGGAAGGCTCTATCACCACGTTTCGGTGAGAGCCACCGACGCGGTGATCCTCCCCTCCGTCGAAGAGAGCGCGCCCCGGGACCTCTTCCCCCACATCCTGGGGCAGCTGCTTCCCGTCGCTTTGCAGCGCCGCATGACCACAGCCGTTCTGCAAACCCTCCAGTCCGCGGTCTTCCACCCGTCGGCGCAGACGCTCGTTTACGCTCCCGCGCCCCTGGGCGTCAACGACGAGGGTCGCCGCCAGGTCGTCACGCCGCACGGACGGCTGGATCTGGATTTCCTCCGTTCGGGTGAGTTCCCCTTTCACCTGCGCCGCTCCGTCCGCGCCCAGTGGATGCGCTCGAAGGGGATGCAAAAGAGATAACCCGGAACTCAATCCCGTCCCCCGCCTCTTCATCCATCGCCCTCCACGGCCGCCGCGGGCAGGGGCGAATTCACAGGCCTCTCGCACCCCCCGACACGAAGGCCGAAAAAAAGACCGCCTTGACGGAGATAAAGTAACACAACCCTTTCTTGGGAAGGGTTTTCGTGCACTATGGTCGTTTTCGGAGGCCGCACACGTCTGGTTTTTCAGGATTTGCCATTCGCCCCCCCCTTTTCAAAAAAATGATAGTGTGATATACTACTCACTATATGATGGTGTAAAGGAGATAATTACCACAGAATCTTGTTGTGCTAGGTTGTTTGCCTGAACTGCGCCGGCCCGGCGCATCAACGGACAAGGAGTGGCGATGTTGTACAGGATCACGGAAATCGAAGGGATCGCGAAGACCTTCAAGGCGAAGCTGGCGAAGGCGGAGATCAAGACGACGGACGATCTCCTCAAGGCCGGAGCGACCAGGAAGGGCCGCAAGGAACTCTCCAAGAAGACCGGCCTGAAGGAAGGCCAGCTCCTGAAGTGGGCCAACATGGCGGACCTGCTGCGGGTGAAGGGCGTCGGCAAGCAGTACGCCGAATTGCTCGAAGCCTCCGGCGTCGACACCGTGAAGGAGTTGAAGGCGCGCAAGGCCGACAACCTCGCCGCCAAGATGGCCGACGTGAACAAGAAGAAGAAGAAATGCAAGGCCGTGCCGGCGCCGTCCGTCGTCGCGCGCTGGGTCAAGAGCGCCAAGTCCATGAAGCCGAAGGTCTCCCACTAGGGGGCGATCGGATTACCTTCGGACCCCGGCCAGAGGGCCGGGGTCCTTTTGTTCTGGGGGATCGGAAATGATTCGCCTCAAACAGCAGTTGGAGGAATCGGTGCGTGAGGAGATCCGCGGCGGCCTCGGAAAAGCCCGGCTTGTCGAGTATCTCTCCTCCGGCGACATGATCGGCGAGGTGACCTTCCTGAGTACGGTGAAACTGGAACCCGGTTCGACCATCGGCGATCATCCCCACCCCGATGCGGAGGAGTTCTATCTCATTCTCGAGGGAAAGGGCGTCGGGGTGCTGGACGGCGAGACCTTCGAGGTGGAGCCCGGCGACGGCTACCTCTGCCGCGCGGGACACGCCCACAGCCTGCGCAATACGGGCGAGGAGCCCCTCACGTTCCTCGCCCTCCTCACACGGGAGAAGTCCTGACCGCCCTGAAATGGAGGCTTTCCATGTTCGACCGCGAACCGAATGACGACGTACGAGACTTCCGCAAGGCCGACCACGAGGTCCCGGCCTTCTACCTCAACCGCTGGTCGCCCCGGGCCTTCCGCCCCGACCCCGTTCCCGAGGAGGACCTGCTGGCCTGCTTCGAGGCGGCGCGCTGGGCGCCGAGCGCCTACAACGAACAGCCCTGGCGTTTCGTCTACGCCCGTACCGATGAGGACAGGGCGAAGTTCGCCTCCTGCCTCATCGAGTTCAACCGGGCGTGGGCGCCCATGGCGCCGGTGCTCATCGCCCTCTGCGCCAAGGAATTCTTCTCCCATGAGGACGCCGCAAACGCACACCATGCATTCGACGCCGGGGCCGCCTGGGCTTCCTTCGCGCTGGAGGCGACGAGGCGCGGCTACCACTGCCACGCCATGGCGGGCTTCGACGCCGACAAGGCCCGGTCGGTTCTCGGGGTGCCCGAGGGCTTCCGCGTCGTTTGCTTCTTCGTCATGGGAAAGAAGGGTCCTGCCGACCTCCTGCCCGAAGGCATGCAAAAGACGGAGGCCCCCAGCGGGAGGCGGCCCGTCGCCGAATCTGCGGCGGAGGGTGCCTTTCCACCGGAGTGGGGTTCGTAGGAGACCTCGAACCGCCCGGCGGTCCCCGACTGTGATCTAATGGGGTCCCCATCGGAGGAGAGCCGCCGTGACCCCTGACGTGCCCCATGTTCGAAACACCCTCTTCCTGAGCCTCGTGGAGGCCTTCTGGGGATTCGGTTTCAACATGGTGTCCATCTCCACCGTGCTTCCGGTCTTCCTGGAGGAGCAGGGCGCCCGCAAATGGGTCATCGCCTTCCTCCCCGCCCTGGCCCACCTTTTCGCCGGACTGGGCCAGCCCGTATCGGGCTACCTCACACGGGGCAGGAAGAGCATCCTCGGCTGGATGCTCGCCCTGCATTTCATATCTCCCATCCCTCTCGGATGCATCGCGCTCTGCCTGACCTACGGCATCGGCCCAACCGTTCCCACGGTGCTCATCGGCTGGGCCGTCTTTTTCGGCCTCATCGGCATCCTTTTTCCCATGTGGATCGATTTCATGGCCCGCGTCCTGGACCCGGCGCGCCGGGGAAGGGCCTTCGGCGTGGTCTTCTTCATGCAGACCGTATCCGGCATCGTGGGGATCTCCATTACCGGCCTCATCCTGGCAAGGGGAACCTCCCTCGGTCACTACGCACTGCTCTTCGGCATCACCTGGGCCATGCTCACCGGCGGTTCCCTCTTCTACCTGGGCACCCGGGGCGAACAGGTGCCCGACCTGCCGCCCAGGCGCATCTCCCTTCTGGGGCACCTGGCCGGCCTGCTTCGGCTGGGCTGGTCGACGCGCTGGTTCCGGGTCTACCTGCCTGCAAGGACCCTCGTGCGGGGAACTTTCTACCTCGTGGTCTCTTTTTACGCCGTCCATGCCCACGAGGTGGAGGGCGTCTCGGCGGCCATGGCCGCCCTCTTCGGGACCGCGGCCCTCCTCAGCCAGGCCCTCGCCGGCATCGCCCTCGGATTCCTCGGCGACCATTACGGCCACAAGGCGCCCGTCATCCTGGGACAGGCCTTCATGGTCACCGCAGGCGTCCTCGTCCTTCTTCCCCTGCCCGGACCCGCCTACTTCATCGTGGCCTTCCTGACGGGCGTTTTCATGGCCTCCGAGTTCGCGGGACAGAACAACTGGCTCATCGACCTCGGCGGACCCGAAAACCGCCAGTCCTTCATCTCCCTGACGGGATTTCTGGTGACGCCCTTCGCCGTGGCCGCAACCATCGGCGGCGGGGCCCTTATGGATCGCTTCGGATTTCCTCCGGTGGCCTTCGGTGTCGCCTGCGCCTTCCTCATCGCCATGGCCCTGGAATGGATCGCCCTGCCCGCGCGCCCCGCCCAATGCGAGGGGGAACGGCGGTGACCGACCTGCTCTGGACGACTCCGCCCCGCGACGACCCCGCTTTCGGCCTGGCCATGGAGGAGGCTGCCCTCGAGGCCGCCGCCGACGGAGTGCCCCGGCTGCTCACATGCTCCTGGCCCGAGACGGTGCTCGTCATCGGGTACGGCCAGGATCCAGCCCAGGGCATCGATCTCGATGCCTGCCGGAAGCGCGGAATCGGCATCCTGCGCCGGATCTCCGGAGGGACGGGCGTTCTCCATACCGGCGATCTGAACGTGTCGCTGGCGCTGCCCGTATCCCATCCGTGGGCCGGCGACATCCGGCGCCTGTACGACCGTTTCGTGGAAGTAATGGCCCGATCGCTGGCACAGGCGGAGGTTTCCGTCGAGCGGCCGACGAACGCCGTTTCCCAGAAAGCCGCGGAGCGCTCGCCCATCTGCTTCGAGGATCAACTCACCGAAACCTTGCTCTGGGACGGCCGCAAGGTCCTGGGCTGCGCTCAGTGCCGCCGGAAAGACTCGGTTCTCGTCCACGGCACGCTCCTCACCGCCTTCGATCCCGCCTTGCAGGCCACGGTATACGGCGTCCCCCAAGACCGCATCGAGGCGGCCATGGCCGAGCTGCCTCTCGATCCCGCGGCCCGCGAGTCCCTGCCGCGACGTCTGGCCGAGATCTTCGCTTCGGAACTCCGCCTCGGCCTCGCTCCTGTCGAGCCCGGCCCCGCCCTCCTCTCCCGGGCCGAGGCGCTGCGCGCCGCCCGCGCCGCCGACCCCCGCCGGACGATCCTCTAAGAAGAGAACATCCACCGCAGAGGCGCCGAGGCGCGGAGGAAGAGGGGCAAGGCTGGGAGAGGGAAGAGAACATCCACCGCAGAGGCGCCGAGACGCGGAGGAAGAGGGGCGAGGCTGGGAGAGGGAAGAGAACATCCACCGCAGAGGCGCAGAGACGCGGAGGAAGAGGGGCGAGGCTGGGAGAGGGAAGAGAACATCCACCGCAGAGGCGCAGAGGCGCAGAGGAAGAGGGGCAAGGCTGGGAGAGGGAAGAGAACATCCACCGCAGAGGCGCCGAGGCGCGGAGGAAGAGGGGCAAGGCTGGGAGAGGGAAGAGAACATCCACCGCAGAGGCGCAGAGACGCAGAGGCAAGAGGGAGGGAAGAGGCAGAAGGAATCAAAGTTAGGGAACAGGGGATGGGATAGGCTTCTGAAGAGAAGAAGGAGAGAAATCAACAACAGGGGAAAGGGGGGAATCCGAACAATCCCTATCTTCCATTCTGCGTCATCTTCTCTGACGCGTCTTGTCGCTTTTCCAGTCTTTTGCTTGTCTTGACCCCAATTTGTTTTTGCTTTCGATTTCCCCTTCATCTCCTCCCAACCTCTGCGTCTCTGCGCCTCTGCGGTATTCCCATCCCATCCCATCCCTTCCCTTCCGGGGGAATGAAAGCCGCCCATCTTCCGTTCCTACAATGAAATGGGTCTCCAGTGACCTATGCGAATGGGGGGACGCTGCTCTGGAATGGCGTTCCATAAGACAAGCAGAAGATTGCTCGAAGGCACGAGGAGCGTGACATGCCAAGAATCAAGATCCACGAGGCGGTGACCGAGCGTCTCGAGATCCTCGACAAAGACGGGAAGATCGACGCCAAGCTCGATCCCAAAATCCCCAAGAAGGACCTCCTGACCCTCTACCGGAACATGGTCCTGAGCCGCCGCTTCGACGAGAAGGCCCTCAAGCTGCAGCGCCAGGGGCGCCTCGGAACCTGGGCCTCCGTCCGCGGCCAGGAGGCATGCCAGGCGGGCCTCGCCCTCGCCATGGGCGACGACGACTGGCTCGTCCCCACCTTCCGGGAAAACGCCGTCATGCTCATGCGCGGCGTGCCCGCTCCGGCCCTCTACCGCTTCTGGAAAGGTGACGAGTAGGCCATGACGATGATCCCCGAGAGCGTCAAATGCCTGCCGCCCTCCGTGCCCATCGCCAGCCAGCTCCTCCACGCCGTGGGCATCGGCTGGGCCCTCAAGCGAGACAAGAAGAAGGCCGCGGCCGTGGGCTTCTGCGGGGACGGCGGCACGTCCGAGGGCGACTTCCACGAGGCGCTGAACTTCGCGGGCGTCTTCGAACCCAATGCCGTCTTCTTCATCCAGAACAACGGCTGGGCCATCTCGGTGCCCTTCGCCAAGCAGACGGCGGCCGCCTCCGTCGCCCAGAAGGGCCATGCCTACAACGTGCCTTGCATCCAGGTGGACGGGAACGATGTCTTCGCCGTCTATGCCGCGGCCAAGGAGGCCCTTCAGCGGGCCCGCACCGGAAAGGGATCCACGCTCATCGAGGCGCTGACCTACCGCATGGAAAGCCACACCACCGCCGACGAGGCCTCGCGCTACCGCCCCGAGAAGGACCTCGAGTACTGGGGCCGGCGCGATCCCATCGACCGGCTCCGGAAGTTCCTCGTGAAGAAGAAGCTCTGGAGCGACGTCAAGGAGAAGGCGCTGGAAGAGGAGATCGCCGCCGAGGTGGACGGATACGTGAAGGCCTTCGAGGCCATGCCCGATCCCGAGCCCGAGGAGATTTTCGATTCCATGTACGCCGAACTCCCCTGGTATCTCAAAGAACAGCGGGCCGAGCTGCTCGAGGAGGTGCAGTCATGACCGCCGGGAAGTCCACCGAGAAGCTGACCCTCATCCAGGGCGTCACGAAGGCCCTCGAGCAGGAGATGGAGCGTGACGAGCGTATCGTCGTCCTGGGCGAGGACGTGGGATTCAACGGCGGCGTCTTCCGCGCCACCGAGGGCCTGCAGGCCCGATTCGGGGAGGACCGCGTCATCGACACGCCCCTCGCCGAGTCGGGCATCATCGGCACCTCCATCGGCATGGCCGCGGCCGGCTACCGTCCCATCCCCGAAATCCAGTTCATGGGCTTCCTGTACCCGGGCCTGAACCAGCTCTTCGCTCACGCGGCCCGCATGCGCAACCGCTCCCGCGGCCGCTACACATGCCCCATGGTGGTGCGCATGCCCTACGGCGGCGGCATCCACCCGCCCGAGCACCACAGCGAATCCTACGAGGCGCTCCTCGTGAACACCCCCGGACTCAAGGTCGTGGCGCCGAGTACGCCCCACGACGCCAAAGGGCTGCTGGCCTCGGCCATCCGAGACGACGACCCCGTGGTCTTCCTCGAACCCAAGCGCATCTACCGCGCCTTCCGCGAAGAGGTGCCCTCCGAGGCGTACACCATCCCCCTCGGCAAAGCCCGGGTGGTGCGGGAAGGCACCGACGTCTCCCTCATCGCCTACGGCGCCATGGTGCGGCCCTGCATGGAAGCCGCGGAGAGGCTCCAGCGCGACGGCGTCGCCGCGGAGGTCCTCGATTTGAGGACCATCCACCCCATGGACATCGAGGCCGTCCTGGAGACGGCGGAGAAGACGGGCCGCGTGGTGGTGGTCCACGAGGCGCCGCGCTCCGCGGGCGTGGGCGCGGAGATCGCCACCCTCGTCAACGAGCGGGCCACGCTGCAGCTCCTGGCGCCCGTCGAGCGCGTCTGCGGCTTCGACATCGCCTTCCCCTATCCCATGACGGAGAAGTACTACCTTCCCCATCGGGCGCGGATCGAGAACGCCGTCCGCAAGACCCTGGACTTCTGAGGAGGGGACCATGGCATTCACATTCCATTTCCCAGACGTCGGCGAAGGCATCCACGAGGGCAAGATCGTGAAGTGGCTGGTCGCCGTGGGCGACGCCGTGAAAGAAGACGACGTCCTCGCCAAGGTGGAGACCGACAAGGCCGTGGTGGAGATCCCCTCCCCCTATGACGGTGTGGTCTTAAAGCTCGGCGCTCCCGAGGGCGGGACGATCCGCGTGGGCGATATCTTTGCGGTCATCGGCGAGAAGGGCGAGACGATCGAGGGTGCCGACGCTGCGCCCCCCAAGGCCGAAGAGAAGGCCGAGGCAAAATCCGCCGAGGAGCCCGCGGCAGAGCCCCAGAAGAAGGGCAAGGCGCGTCGGCCCCTGGCCACGCCCCACACCCGCGCGTATGCCCGCAAGAAGGGCGTGGACCTCCATGCCATTGAGGGCACCGGCAAGGGCGGGCGCATCACCGACGAGGACGTGGACCGGGCCGCGGCGGGCGGAACCCCCGCAAAGGCAGCGTCGGCCGCAGCACCCAAGGCCAAGGCCGCCCCCGCGCCGCGGAAGGCCCCCGCCGGACGGATCGAGGCGGGAGAGGAAGGCCCCGTGGAAGTGGTGCCCGTCTCGCACCTGCGGAAGGTCATCGCGGAAAACATGACCCTCTCGAAGCAGACGTCCGCTCACGTGACGCACGTGGACGAGGCCGACGTAACCGACCTGGTGGCCCTCTACAAGAACGCCAAGGGAAAGGTGGAGGGGAAGGACATCGAGAAGCTCTCCCTCCTGCCCTTCTTCATGAAGGCCATCGCGGCGGCCCTCAAGGCGCACCCCCTCCTCAACGCCTCCTACGACGAGGCGAAGGAGGAGATCCACGTCAAGAAGTTCTACAACTTCGGCATCGCCGTGGACACCGACGAGGGGCTCATCGTCCCCGTGGTGCGCGACGTCGACAAGAAGGGCATCCTGGAGCTGGCCGACGAGGTGGCCGACATGGCCGAGCGGGCCCGCACCCGCAGCCTCTCCCTCGACGAGCTGCAGCAGGGCACCTTCACCATCACCAACATCGGCCCGCTGGGCGGCCTCTTCGCCACGCCCATCATCCGCCAGCCCGAGCTGGCCATCGTGGGCCTCCACACGATCCAGGAGAAACCCGCCGTCCATGAGGGGGAGATCAAAGTGAGAAAGCTCATGCACCTCAGCGTGTCCTTCGACCACCGCATCATCGACGGCGCGGAAGCCGCACGGTTCATGACGGACCTCCGCAAGATCGTCTCCGCCCCCGAACTCCTCATGGTGAAGCTCTAATGGTGGTGGGGGCGTCGGTCCGCGGCTGCCAGGTCGCCGTCATCGGCGGGGGGCCCGGAGGATACCTGGCCGCCATCCGCCTGGCCCAACTGAAAAAGGACGTCATCCTGGTGGAGGCCGAACCGAGCCTCGGAGGCATCTGCCTCAATGAGGGGTGCATCCCCTCCAAGGCCCTCATCCACGCCGCCGACTTCTACTCCGCCACCAAGACCTCGGCCGTGATGGGCATCGACGTGGAAGGCGCGTCGGTGGACATGGACCGCCTCATCGACTGGAAGGAGGCGATCGTCCAGAACCTCACGGGGGGCGTGAAGTTCCTCGCCGAGAAAAACGGCGCCGAGGTCCTCCACGGCCGCGCGCGCTTCAAGGGCGAGCGGGCCCTCGAGGTGGATACGGGCGACGGCATGCAGGAGATCGAGTTCGAGCAGGCCGTCATCGCCACCGGATCCTCCGCATTCTTTCCGCCCGGATTCGAACCAGACGGCGACGTGATCCTGGGATCCAGGGAGGCCCTCTCGCTTCGGGAGGTCCCCGGAAAGCTCGTGGTCATCGGCGCCGGCTACATCGGCCTCGAGCTGGGCAGCGTCTATCGCAAGTTCGGCTCCGAGGTGACCATGGTGGAGTTCCTGCCCGAGCTCCTCGAGCACCACGACGAGGACCTTCGAAAGACCCTCTCCAAGCGCCTCGATACCCTGGGCATCGACGTGCACCTCGGCAGCAAAGCCACGGCAATCGAGAAGGGCAAACCCTCCGTCATCACCGTCGAGAGGGACGGCGAGACCTTCACCCTCGAGGCCGACAAGGTCCTCGTCTCCGTGGGGCGCCGCCCCAACACCGGAGACCTGGGTCTCGACGCCGCCGGCGTGGAGACCGACGACAGGGGATTCATTCAGGTCAACGACCGGATGGAGACGAGCGTGCCCGGCATCTACGCCCTGGGCGACGTGGTGGGCGGGGCGCTATTGGCCCACAAGGCCTACCGCGAGGCCAAGGTGGCCGCCGAGGTCATCGCCGGCGAACCGGCGGCCTTCGACAACGTCGTGGTGCCCGCCGTCATCTACACCGACCCGGAGATCGCCTGGGCCGGCATGTCGGAGCGGGAGGCCAAGGAAGAAGGTTACGAGGTGGTGACGGGACATTCCCCTTCCGGGCTTCGGGCCGCGCCATGACCCTCAACGCCCCCGAGGGTTACGTGAAGACCATAGCCGACGCCGGGACGAAGCGCATCCTGGGCGTGTACATCGTGGGCGCCGACGCTTCCGAGATGATCTCCGAGGCGGCCCTGGCCATCGAGATGGGCGCCTTCCTCGACGATCTGGCCGGGACGATCCACCCCCCGCCCACGCTCTCAGAAGGACTCCTCGAGTCCG
>Ga0180430_10003355_pt1 | contig 13876 bp, 7 predicted proteins | sample SS_ome_9_FD_132999 | JGI IMG/M metagenome (GOLD analysis project Ga0180430, IMG submission 132999) | Hypersaline lake sediment archaeal communities from the Salton Sea, California, USA - SS_1_S_2 metaG | ecosystem: Environmental > Aquatic > Non-marine Saline and Alkaline > Hypersaline > Sediment... | reverse complement strand
CTGGATCTTCTCCTCGGGCGGGAAGTGGGGGAGGATCTGCTGGACCACGTTTTTTCCCGCTTTTGCATCGGCAAGTGAGGGGACTTTCGTCGCGGGCGGCTTGGCTTCCACAAGAAAACGCCCGGCATCGCTCTTTTCCTTTGAGTAGGTCCTCGAAGTTGTAGTATTAGTGATTCGTCACGGTGTTTCTCGAGGACGGTGTTCTCGTGGTCGTCGGGGCGCCGCCGTTTCGAATCATGGGGGAGTTGAAGGAGAGCCCGGCGGAGACGTCCCGGGAGGCTCCGGAGGAAGGATTTGCAGGGAGGCGTTGGGCTTTGTGTGGAAAATGGTGGAAACAGGGGTCGAGGCTTGAATCGCGGAGGAGGAGAAAATGAAGGAGAAGAGATGGTTTTGGTCGCGGGAGGATCGACGGCTTGGGGATCCGGGTTCGCTCTTTATGAAGGCAGCGCCCGGGGCAACGCCCTGGGGGGCGGCTTGGTGGGAAGGGCCGACGATGCTTCGGCCATCTTTTTCAACCCCGCCGGCATCACCCAGCTGCCCGGTCTCAACGTCATGGCCGGCGCCACGGTCATCATACCGGGCACGGAGGTCAACACCGTCAACATGTACGACGGGGGCAAGGCCAGCGAGGATACGGAGTTCAACGCGCCCACGGCCCCGCATTTTTACGCGACCTATCAGTATTCGGACCATTTCTGGTTCGGCCTGGGGGTTTTTTCCTCCTTCGGGCTCATGGCGGAGTTCGACGACGAATGGGCCGGCCGCTACAACAGCCACCATGCGGAAGTGCTCTCCTCCACCGTCAATCCCAACGTGGCCATCAAGCTCAACGACCACTGGTCTCTGGCCGCCGGCTTCGACATGATGTGGTTCGACATCAAGCTGGAGCAGAAGATCGATGCGGGGGCCGTCTTCCTCCAGAGCGGACAGACCCAGGTTTTGGAAATGCTGGGACTTCCCCCCACCGTCAACGATCCCAGCACCAACGCCCTGGACGTGGATCAGCAGCTCACGGCGGACAACTACTTCGGCTACGGCTTCAACTTGGGACTTCACTGGAAGCCCGTGAACTGGCTGGCCGCCGGCGTCAGCTATCGCAGCCACATCCGCCAGGATCTGGAAGGGGACGCCAAATACAAGAAGCCCGCCGCCTTGGAGGCCATTCCCGGCACGGGAGGGATGTTCAACGACACCGAAGCCGAGGGGACCATCAAGCTGCCCGACGAGTACTACCTGGGGCTGATGATCAAGCCCGTGGATCGTCTCAGCCTGGAATTGGGAGGCATCTTCACTCGCTGGAGCACCTACGACGCCTTGACCATCAAGTTCGACGACGCCATTTTGCCGGGAATGGACACGGTGTCCAAGGTCAAGGATTGGAACGACGTGTGGAGGTTCAACGCCAGCGCCGAATACAAGGCTTTGGACTGGCTGGATCTTCGGGTGGGCTACGTCTACGACGAGTCTCCCGTCCCCGATGAAACCGTGGACTATCTGGTGCCCGCCAACGACCGGCACCTTTACAACTTCGGTTTGGGCTTTCATCGAAACGCCTGGACCTTGGACCTTTCCTACACTTTCCTTTACATAATGGATCGCGAGGTGGATCAGCGCCAGTTCGCGGACGGCGTTCTGGAATCGGACTTCGAGGGGGGATACGCCCATCTGATGGGCCTCAGCTTCGGTTATCGGTTCTAGGAAGGGGGATTCGGGGGGATTTTTCCCGATCCTTTTTGGACGAGCCCGGATGGAAGGTTCCGTCCGGGTTTTTTCGTCCCGTGCGGCGGTTTTCCGGTGGAAGCTCTCTCCCCTTTTTGGCCGAATATCGTCATTTTGCGGCTCCAAGGGTGCCGATCCCCCCGGTCCTCTCAAAGGCATCGGCTTTTTTCCGCATTGATTTTAGAAGCTTGCGAAAAGGAATCCTTTCGGCACGGCAATTGGACGGTCATGATCCGAAACGAGCGGATTCCCCAAGGCGGGATGGCGGGGAGTCGCGAAAAAGCCAGGCATGATGCTGGAATCACCCGAAAAGGAGACGGACCATGAAAAAGATACTTTTGACTTTGCTGGCGGGACTTTTGATGTTCAGTGCGGGGTGTGTGACTACGGGATCCCAGCCCGCCCAGACATCGGGCTTGCTGGGCGTCGTGGGGGCGGGAGCCGGCGCGGCCCTGGACGACGGCAACCGGTGGCGAGGAGCCCTCATCGGAGGATTGGCGGGGATGGCTACGGGGTACGGGCTGGGGGCCATCAACCAGCAACACCAGCAACCCTACTATCCGTCGCCTCCTCCCCCGCAAGCCCCCGCTCCCGGCGGCTACTACGCTCCCGGATATTACCAGCAGGGATATTCCAATCCTTATCCCGCCAATCACTACCCGAGCAACCCCTATCCATACTCTCCGGGCTACGCTCCCTACCGATCTTATTAGCGAGCTCGCGCGTGGTCGAGAGCCCGTGCGAAGGCCCCGCCTCGAAAGCCAAGGGGCGGGGTCTTCGCACGGGCGCCAAGCGAGAACGACGATCGACGTGGGTCACGATTCCAGGATCCTGGACACTTTCTCCAGGAGCGAATTCACCGTGAAAGGCTTCTGGAGGAATTGAACGCCTTCCATGAGAGCTCCTTGGCGGGTGATGACGTTTTCCGTGTAACCCGACATGTAAAGCACCCGCACCTCGGGATGGCTTCGGGCGACTTCCCGATAGACCTCGGGGCCTTTCATGCCCGGCATGACCACGTCGGTGATGAGCAGGTGGATGGGGGCTTGGCGAGCGAGCGCTGCGGCCACGGCTTCCCCGGCGTCGCCGATCTCCAGGACCTCGTAGCCTCCGGCTTCGAGAATTTCGCGGGTGAGAATGCGCACCGAGGGGTCGTCCTCCACCACCATGACGGTGGCGGCAGTGGCGGAAGTCTTGCGAGAAGGCGTGGGCGGCGGCTCGATTTCCTTTTCCTCCGTTTCCCGGGCCAGAGGCAAGTAGATTTTGAAGGTGGTGCCCCTACCCGGCTCGCTGTACACCCAGACGTTTCCTCCATGTTGCTTGACGATGCCGTAGACCGTGGAAAGTCCCAGACCGGTGCCCTTGTCTCGAGGCTTGGTGGTGAAAAAGGGGTCGAAAATGCGTCCCATGGTTTCACGGTCCATCCCGTGTCCGGTGTCGGTGACGCCGATCATGACGTAGGCTCCCGGCGTCACCCCCGGCTTGGAAGCGGCATAGACCTCGTCCAGTTGAGCCACCCCCGTTTCGATGGTCAACGTTCCGCCGTCGGGCATGGCGTCGCGCGCGTTGACGGCGAGGTTCATGAGGATTTGCTCCAACTGGGAGGGATCGGCCCGGACGCGGACGGGCCCCGGGGAGGGCACCAGTTGCCAAAGGATATCTTCTCCGATGGTCCGGCGCAGAAGCTTTTCAAAGTTGGAGATAACGTGGTTGACGTCGAGCACTCGCATCTCCAAAACTTGCTTGCGGCTGAAGGCCAAAAGCTGGCGCGTGAGGTCCTTGGCTCGGAGCCCCGCGTCTTGCACGGCTTTGACGCGATTGCGATGGGATGGGGGAAGATCGCTTCCGCCCAGGAGCATTTCGCCGTAGCCGAGGATGACGGAGAGGAGGTTGTTGAAGTCGTGGGCCACCCCCCCGGCCAAGCGACCCACGGCTTCCATCTTCTGGGCCTGGATGAGCTGCTGCTCCAGGGTCCTGCGCCGCGTGACGTCCTCCAGATACAACAGGACCCTGAGCTTCCCCCCCACCTGGATCAGAGCGGTGGAGCCCAGAAGAATCGCCTCGCGGGATTCGTCGCCCTTCACGAGGGTGGTGCGATGCTCCACTTCCCGATGACTGGCTCCCGTCGCCAGGGTCTCCTCGACGGCCAGACGCAGTCGGCAGGATTGGCATCTCGTGCCGAAGCCGCACCCGCGAGGGTCCTCCAGAGCCCCGATGCAGCCCAGCATCCCGCATGCACGGCTCCCCGTCAGCTCGTGGGCGGGCTTTTCCGAAAATTCCACAATGGCGCGGTTCCCGTAGAGCACCTCGCGCTCCTCGTTGAGCAAGCACATCATCACGGGGGCGTGGTCGTAGATGGCCTGCAGCTCGCTGCGACTGCTCTTCAGCGCTTCCTCCATCCTCTTGCGCTCGCCGATGTCGTTGACCGTTACCCAAAGCTCCTCGCCGGCCTTCGCCGCCGTCGGGTCCCCCAAGGATTGAATGGTCGTTCCCTGGATCCTGGCATGGAAGAGCGAGCCTCCCGAACGGAGCACGGGGATCTCCATCGCCTTTCCCGCAGGATTCGAGAAGATGCTTTTGTATCGGCTCAGAAAGACTCTCCTGTGGGGCTCGGGGAAAAAACCGTCGAGGGACTTTCCTTCCACGCGGGGACGATCCCGATCCACCATGCGGCAGAACGTGTCGTTGGCCATGCGGATCATTCCCTGTTCGTCCAGGACAAGGTAACCCACGGGCGCTTGGTGGAAGAGCTTGAGAAAACGCTCGCGGGAATTCGTCAATTCCTGCTGCGCCCGCCGCAGCTCCTCGTTTTGGATCTCCAGCTCGATGCGATGAACCTGGAGCTCGTGAACCAGCTCCAGGAGCTTCTCCTGCGACAGGTCATCCTTCCTGTCCACTCGCTCCCTTGCCAGGGTCTCGGCCCTTTGGCGCAAGGTGGAAGGAGGCTCGTCCTTGCTCTCGTGCATGGGCCTCGCACCTGTTGCGAGCTTCTTGTCGTCGGTCACTTGAAGCTCTCCTCGCTTCGGGGGAGCTTTTCCAGGGCGGTTTCAATGGCCGATCTCAGGTTTTCCATGTGAAAAGGCTTGTGCAGGAAAGCCTGGGGAAGCTCGGGATGATCGCCGCGCATGACCTGGGATTTCTCGAAGCCGCTGGCCAGAATCACCGGGATGCCGGGCCTCGAAGCTCGCAAAGCTTGCAGGGCTTCCCAACCGTTCATGTGAGGCATGGTCAGATCGAGAATCACCAGAAGGTATTCGTCCTTCCGGGCTCGAAACCGTTCCAGGGCCTCCAGACCGTTTTCCGCCTCGGTCACTTGGAAGCCCAGACGCGACAGCATGGTGGACGCCACGCGACGGACCATGGGCTCGTCTTCCGCCAAAAGCACCTTCCCTCCACTTTCGGGGAGGCGGATCGGAGCTTTTTCGTCGTTTGCCGGTTGTTGGGCGTCCTGTTGCAAAGCCGGAAAAAACACTCGAAAAACCGAGCCCTTGCCGGGCTCGCTCTCCACGGCTATCGCCCCTTCGTGGGACCGGACGCCTCCCAGAACGACGGCCAGTCCCAGTCCTCTGCCCGTGAACTTGGTGGTGAAGAAAGGGTCGAATATCTTTTCCAAAGTGGGGGCGTCCATTCCGCAACCGTCGTCGGCAACGGTGAGACGGGCGTAGGCTTTTTCCTTGGGCTTCCAGCCCGGCGGAAAAAAATGCCGGTTTTCAAGGGTCGAGGCGTCCACCGTATCCGCTGACACGCGCACGCTCCCTTCCTCCTCGCCCAACGCCTCCGCGGCGTTGGTGAGCAAATGGATGAGCACCTGTCGCACATGGGCCCCGTCGGCCCGGATGAAAGGACCCGGACCGGACAGATGGGTTCGAAGGCGAACGCGGTCGGGAAGGGAGGCTTCGAGCAGGGCCGCCGCTTCCTCGCAAGCCTCCGAAAGATCCATGGGCTCCTTCTTGAGGGGAGTCTGGCCCAGGTAGGTGAGCATCAGGCGGCTGAGCTCCACCGCGCGACGGGAGGCCTGCATGGAAGAGCTCAAATACTCCCGCAGGTCGGTTTCCTCGGGGATTTGGTAGAGGGCCAGCTCCAGATTGCCCATCACGGCCGCCAGGAGATTGTTGAAATGATGGGCGATGGCCCCCGCCATGCGGCCCAGGCTTTCCTCCTTTTTTCTTTGCTGGAGCTGCTGCTCCAGCTCGAGCCTTCGGGCTTCGGCCCGTTTTCTTTCCGTGATGTCCGTGAAGCTCTCGACGACTCCCGTCACCTCTCCCGCGGCGTTCAGGAAAGGCTTGCCCGTGACGATGTAGGAAATCTCCCTGCCGTCCTTTCCTTTCCCGTCCGCTTCGCAGGCGCTTTCCAGCTTTCCGGTCAAGGCCCGCTCCAGCATGCATCGGGCGGTGCCGCACACCTCGCCGCCGAGGATTTCATGGCAGGGCCGGCCGACGGCCTGTTCGCGATGGACGTTGAAGTAGCCGCAGAACGTGTCGTTCACGCGCAGCATTCGGTAGTTCCTGTCGATGAGGCACATGGGCGTCGCCACGTTGAAGATCTGGTCGAGCTCGGCGCGTGCCTGGGCAAGGGCGTCCGCCGCCTCCTTGCGCTCGGTGATGTCGATGACCAGACCTTCGTAGTGGGTGATGGCGCCTTCCCGGTTGCGCCGGATTCTGGTGAGATCGTCCACCCATCGACATTCCCCTTGGCGGGTGACGACGCGGTAGGGCTCGTGACGAAACGTTTCCCTTCCGGCTTCGGAGCTGAACCGCTTCACTTCGGCAAGCACCCTGTCCAAATCCTCGGGATGGATGATGCGGTCGTAGGAGATCCTGCCGGAAGTGAAGTCTCGCATGGTGTATCCCAGGAGCCGGTCCACGTTTTCCGAAACGAGCTCCACGGGCCACCCCGGCGCGTTTTCCCAGGAAAAAACCATCGCCGAGGTGTTGTTGACGATCATGCTCGCTCTCTTGGAAGCTTCCTCGGCCTCCTTGTTCGCGGTGATGTCCGTGACCGACACCAGCAGCAACCCTTCCCCCTTTTCTTCGGCGGGAAAGATTTCCGCGGGAGCTTTTCTGCCCTCCAATCGCGCGAACAGGGTGTTTCCCTTCCGGGGGGAAAACCGAATTTCCAGGTGCTTCCCGGCGGGATTCCGGAAGAACGCTTTGAAGCGCGACAGAAAAATGCCCCGGTCGCGAGGATGAAGATGGCGGCTGAGAGGATGATGCAGGAAGTCCGAAGCATCGGCGCCTACCATCTCCGCCAGGGTGCGGTTGACCTGACGGACGATGCCCGAGGCGTCCACGACGATGTAGCCTACGGGGGCGATGTGATAGAGTTGAAGATAACGGTCCCGCGATTCCTCCGCCGTCTGCCGGCTCTGCCGCAGCTCCTCGTTTTGGATTTCCAGCTCGATGCGATGGACCTGAAGCTCGTGGACCAATCTTCGGGCCTCTTCGCCCGAGAGGGGCCCTTCCGGAGGGGGGGTGGCTTTCAGCCTGGCTTCGGCCTTTTCACGCAGGGAATCGAAAGGGGCTTTCTTGTCGCCGCTCATGAAAGGGGCCTCGTTTTACGATTTACGCTCGGTCATGTCGCGATTGCTGCCGCGCAAACCGAGAAACGTTCCGTCCGCTCCATGGACGCGCCGGCACACGTGTCCGATCCATCGCTCTTCTCCGTCCCGGCGGACGATGCGGAAATCCGCTTCATGAACCTCCGGGCCTTCCCGGTCATGGTAAACGTTGGATTTGTGGCGTTCAAGGGCGGGCAGGTCCTCGGGGTGAACGATTCTTTCCATCAGGTCCGAATCTGCCAGGAATTCCTGGGCGGTGTAACCCGTGATCCGCCGGCACGAGGGAGACACGTAAAGGAGCTTTCCGTCGGGAGCGGACCAGTATTCCCAGTCGTAGGTGAAATCGGCCACCATGCGATAGCGCTCTTCGGTCTGCTTGCGCTCCACGATGGTCCAAACCGACTCCATGAGCAGGGACGTCTGCCGTACGTCCGCTTCGTCGTAATCCGTTTCCTTGTTGCCGACTCCGGCTACGGCGACGATGGATTCGTCCATGAAAACGGGAACCGTCAGAAATCTTCGCAGCTCCACGTGACCCTTGGGATAACCTTTCTTCGACGGATCGGGGGCTTGAAAATCGTTGATCAGGAGGGGCTGTCTTCGACGCACCGCTTCCCCCCAGATTCCCGTGGCGTCCAAGCGATGGACGGTGCCGGAGTCCGCGATGTCGCATTCCTTCATCACATCTTGGGACCAGGAATTGAGGCGGAATTCCTTGCGCTCTTCGTCGTAGTGGTAGATGTAGCCCACCCTGCTTCCCGTCAGCCGGATGGCTTCTTCCAGGGTGTAGTCCAGGAGGTCCTGGACGCTGCGGGCCGGGTAGTGGATGATGTTGTAAAGGCTTTTCAGTCGCGCCTCGTTGAGCCTGCACTTTTCTTCGACTCCCTTGACCTCCGAAAGATCCAGGGCCGTGAAGGTCACTCCTTGGGAGAGATCGAGAGGATCGAGGGGGGCCGAGCTGAGGAGCACGGGAAAGGTCGTTCCGTCCTTGCGCTTCCACCAAGTCTCCACCGTCCCCAGTCCCTTGCTCCGGATCTGCGCGTATTTGCCGCGTCCCACCGACTCGAACTCCTCGTCCGAAGGGTAGAGGATGCGGGCGCTTCGACCCAGCAGCTCTTCCCTGGAATAACCGAGCATCCGGAGCATGCGCTCGTTCACTTCTTGGAGCACCCTTTCCACCACGAGGCCCACCCCCACGGGGGAGGCGCGGAAGAGGCTCGACAAGCGGGCGTCTCGGGCGGAGATCTCCGCCCGCGCCCTTTTGAACGCTCCGATGTCGGTGAAGGTCAGCACCGTCCCCGAAAAAATTTCACTGCCCACGTCGTAGGGCAGGACCCGCATCAGCCACCAGGCCCCGTCCGTTGTGCGCACTTCCTTCTCCCGCACCATCCCCGTCCGCTCCACCTCTTCCACGATTTCCAGAGGGTCCGCGTCTTCGATGTTGTGGGCCAGGTTGTGCAAAGATCTTCCCGCGTCTTTGGGCGAGATCCTGAAAATGCGAGCGGTTTCCGGAGTGAACTTGCGAACTTCCCGGTTTTCGTCCAGAAAAAGGGTGGCGATGCGAACACTGGCCAACAGGTTGTCCAAATCGTTGTTCAATTCCGTCAGCTCGATGATCTTCGTCTGGTGCTCCGTGTTGACCGTGTACAGCTCTTCGTTGACCGACTGGAGCTCCTCGTTGGTGGATTGGAGCTCCTCGTTGCTTGCCAGAAGCTCCTCGTTGGTCGCCTGCAGCTCCTCGTTGGTCGTTTCCAGCTCCTCGATGGTCGCTTGGAGGTTCTCCCGCATGAACTGGAGCTCGTTCTCCAGATCTTGAATGCGCTGCTCGGCTTCTCGATGCACATCGTAGGATTCTCCAGCTTCCGCCTGAAGCGACGCCGGTGCGCTTTCCTGAAACAGAACGGCCGCCAGCGGCTCCTTTCCCCTCGTCTTGCCGAGAGATTTGATGCGCATTGTCACGCTCCCCGGTTCTCCTCGGTGGCGGAGGGGGATGTCGTTGTAACAGAGCCCTTCACCCGTATTGAAGACCTTTTGAAGACCCGTGGCGAGAGGAATGGCCAGTTCCCTGGAGGTCATCTTCGTGACGTCCCTCGATTGCTTTCCGGCCGGAAGCTTCAAATATCCTTCGGGATCTCCGGCAATGTGCAATACTTCCATGCGCTCGTCAACCAGTACGGCCAGGCTGAAGCAATCCCCCGCCAAGCCTTGCAGAAAGCGATCCAACAATTGCTCCTCCTCGTGAAAGCTCGTTTTGCGTCCGGTGGCGACGGAGAGCCGCGGGGGAGGGCTTCCATTGGCATTCGCCGGGGCTCTGAGCACGAAGGATTCGTTGGGATGGCGGCGTTTGCCCGAGGACCGATAAATCTTGAACTTGTGGTGAAGGGGATGGAAGTGATCGGCCATTTCCCCCGTGGTCTCGCTGGTCCCCAGAAGCAGCAAGCCCCGGGGGTTGAGGGAGAAATTGACGAGCTCCAGCACCTTGCGCTGCAAAACGGGCTGAAGGTAGATGAGCAGGTTCCGGCAGCTTACCAGGTCGATGTTCGTGAAGGGGGGATCCGTCAGGAGATTGTGTCGGGCGAAGACCACCATCTCCCGGACGGAGCGGTCCACTTGGTAGTGATCGTTCCGTCTGTGGAAGTATCTCGCCAGGATCTTGGGCGGCACGTCGGCGGCGATGCTTTCGGGGTAGGTTCCGGCCCCCGCGCGCACGACGGCGTCCCGGTCCAGGTCCGTGGCGAAAACTTTCAGGGGGGGGCGCTTGCCCAGCCGGTCCATGCACTCGCTAGCCACGATGGCCAGAGTGTAGGCCTCCTCGCCCGTGGAGCATCCGGCGATCCAGAAGCGGACCTCTCGAGGGGAATGGCCCTCGAACAAGGAGGGAAGGTACTTTTCCTTCAGCTCTTCGAAGACCCGGGGATCCCTGAAAAAGCTGGTCACTCCGATAAGGAGCTCCCTGTAAAGCGCTTTCACTTCATGGGGCTGGTCTTCCAGAAGGTTCGCGTAATCGCGCAGCTCCGAAACCTGATTGACCGTCATGCGCCGCTCGATGCGGCGCACCACCGTGCTGGGCTTGTAAAAGGAGAAGTCCACTCGAGTGCTTTCCCGCAGTAGGGCGAAAAGCCGGCTCATTCCGTCTTCGTCCGAAAGCAGGGACTGGGGATGGGCCGATGGGGAAGAGGAAGGATGCCGGGGCAGGGAAAGCAGTTTGCGGGGCATTTCCTCCGGGGGCAGAATGAAGTCGGCCAGGCCCGTGGAAATGGCGGCTTGGGGCATGCCGTCGAACTTGGCCGTATCGGGGCTTTGCACCATGATCATTCCGCCGGCTTCCTTGACGGCCCGGAGGCCGCGGACCCCGTCGCTGCCCGTCCCCGAAAGGATGACGCCCACCGCCTTTTCCCCTTGGTCGTCGGCCAGGCTGCGCAGAAAAACGTCGATGGGGAGCTTGAGCTTTCCGGAACAGTCCGATTCGCTCAACATCAACCGTCCGTGAAAGATGGAAAGGCTCTTGCCCGGGGGGATGAGGTAAACGATATTGGCCTCCACCGGCATTTGCTCTTCGGTATGCCGAACGGTCATGGAGGTGCGCTTGGAGAGCAGCTCCACCATGAGGCTTTTGTAATCGGGAGAAAGATGCTGGACGACGATGAAAGCCATGTCGCTGTCGGGGGGCGTGTGGTCGAAGAAGGCTCCCAAGGCTTCCAACCCCCCCGCCGATGCGCCCATGCCTACGTAGTACAAGGGCTTGTTGTCCGGGCCTTCCATGGGGTCCACTCCCTTCTCCCCGGTCGGTTCCAGCTCTTTTCCGTGGCGGCGGGAGCCGACGGCACACTTCTTCTCAAAGCAAGGGTGGAGTCCTCGACATCTCTCTCGTCCGGGTCTTTCCGTTTTCGGAAATTCGCACGGCGGGGACAATCTTCCATGAAAAAGGCGGTTCTGTCCACCCCAAAATCGGACGTTTTCGTCAACGATTCCAGACCTTGGCCCGAAGCGGTCTCAAGGGAATGGATGCAAGGTCGCGGAGACTGTCGATGGGATGGCCGGTTTGAAGACGCTCGCACCCTATCCGCACCCTGGAAAAGAAGAAGCCCGCGAACCGTGACGGGGCGGGCTTTTCTCGTTCGTGGTGCCGAAGCGGGGAGTCGAACCCCGACGGGCGTACACCCACTAGACCCTGAACCTAGCGCGTCTACCAATTCCGCCACTTCGGCAAAAATGTATTGCAATCGAACAGGGCGTACCGTATGTTAAAAAGATATCGGAGTCAAGCGAATTTTTGCGAGCGGAGGTGGAAATTCGATTTATGGAGATCGTTGTAGGCATCGAGAAGCTGGATCGACCGTTCGCCAATCCCGTCCTCACCATCGGCAACTTCGACGGCGTCCACTTGGGCCATCAGGCCCTCTTCCGGCGGGTGAAGGAACGGGCCCGCGAGCTTGGCGGCCAATCCTTGATCATGACCTTCGACCCCCATCCCCTTCAGGTCCTTCGCCCCGACAACCATATCCAGTTGCTCACGCCCGGCAGCAGCAAGCTGGATCTCATCGCTCGCTGCGACATCGACGCAACCATCGTGGTGCCCTTCACGCGGGAGCTTGCGAGCCTTTCGGCCCGCGAGTTCGTCGAAGACGTTTTGGTGAAGCGCATCGGCGTGCGGGCGCTCATCGTGGGTTACGACTACCGGTTCGGGGCCGGGCGGGAAGGGACCACCGAGTCCCTCAAGGAAATGGGCCGTCGGTACGGCTTCGAGGTGGAGGTGGTCTCGGGCATCGAGATCGAGGGGCGCGTGGTGAGCAGCACCGCCATTCGGGAGCTCATCGGCTCGGGGAAGGTTCGGGAGGCGTCCGGGCTTTTGGGCCGCCCCTACGAGATCCGAGGGGTGGTGGTGAAGGGTCGGGAGCGAGGCGGGCGCCTGTTGGGGTTCCCCACCGCCAATGTCGCCTGCGAAGCCCGGCCTCCCCTGGAGCGGGGAGTCTACGCCGTGAGGGCCCGGGTGGACGGCGTCTGGTGCGACGGCGCGGCCAACGTGGGGTTCAATCCGACCTTCGGGGATACCGATTTGTCCCTGGAGGTGCATCTTTTCGACTTCCAGCGGGACATCTATTCCCGGCCCGTCGTCGTGCGCTTCGTGGACTGGATTCGACCCGAGCAGCGGTTTTCCGGCCCCGAGGAGCTCAAGGCTCAGATCGGTCGGGACGTGATGCGGGCCAGGGAGATTCTGTCCCGAAATCCGGAGTGCTGAGTCGCGGCTTTCATGGCGGGCGAAGGTCGCTTGTCCGGGCTCGGAAGCCCGCCCCTTGCGGCGCTCCCCTCGAAGAACCGGGAGGTTGGACGACCTCGGAGGCCCCGGAGGGGATTCCTTCCTCCGTGACTCTCCGCCTTCGCTCTTTTTGCTTCCGGGACGATCCATTGAAAAGATCGTTGCTCGAGGCGATGCGAAAGGCCGGGAGGGAGGATTGGAACGGGAAATTCCGGGCCTTTCATGCGGGATCGAGGTGAATCGTGAGTGAGCAAGCCCCTTTGTGGATGGACGAAGAGGTGTTCGAGGGGGAAATGGAGGCCTTGCTGAAGGGGCTCGAAGGGTGCCGAAGCAACCTCATTCCCATATTGCAGACCGTCCAGAATCGTTTCGCTTTTCTTCCGCCCTTGGCCATAAGAAGGGTGGCGGCCCATCTGGGCGTTTCTCCCGGCGAAGTTTACGGCGTGGCCACCTTCTACAACCAGTTCCGCTTCCACCCTCCGGGACGCCGGCAGATCAAGGTTTGCCTGGGAACGGCGTGCCATGTGGTGGGAGGGGACATCATTTTGGAGAATTTCGAGCGCAAGCTGGGCATCAAGGAGGGGGAGACCACCGAGGACGGCGAGTTCAGCGTGGAGCGGGTGGCTTGCGTGGGATGTTGCGCCCTGGCGCCCGTGGCCTTGGTGGGGGAAGCGGTCCATGGCGGCATGGCTCCGAGCAAGGTGGAGGGAATGATCCTCGGATTCCAGATGGAAAAGGAAAGGGAAGAAAAGGAAAGGCGGGAAAGTGAATCCGGTTCCTGAGAAAGCGGTGGAAGCTCGGTTGAGGGGATTGGTGGAGGACGCCCGCCGGCGCAGGGACGAGAAAAATCGTGGAGGCCTCCCTGTCATCCATATCGGCATGGCTACCTGCGGACTGGCGGCGGGAGCGGCGGAAACCCGAGCGGCCTTCGAGGAGGCCCTCGCCGAGCGAGGCATGGAGGCCCGCATCGTGCCCGTGGGCTGCCTCGGCCACTGCTACGGGGAGCCTTTGGTGGTTGTCGAAACCGCCGACTACCCCCCTTTGCTTTACCATGCGGTGACGCCGGGCAAGGCCCGGGCCCTGGTGCGCTCCTTTCTGGAGGAAGGCGACCCTTTGTTCGAGTATGTGCTGGGGGCCACCGAGGAAAACGAGCTCGTTCCCGCGGTGACGGACTTTCCTCGCTTCAACCTGGAACGGCGGGTGGTCATGGAGCGATGCGGGGAGATCGATCCCGTAAGCCTCGACGACTATTTGCTGGCCGGCGGCTACGAAGCCCTGGCCTTGGCTCTGGACCGGGGCCCCGAATCCGTTTTGGAGACCGTGAGCGCTTCGGGCCTTCGGGG
>Ga0180430_10003354_pt1 | contig 13876 bp, 8 predicted proteins | sample SS_ome_9_FD_132999 | JGI IMG/M metagenome (GOLD analysis project Ga0180430, IMG submission 132999) | Hypersaline lake sediment archaeal communities from the Salton Sea, California, USA - SS_1_S_2 metaG | ecosystem: Environmental > Aquatic > Non-marine Saline and Alkaline > Hypersaline > Sediment... | reverse complement strand
GCCGAACACATCGATAAGGTAGATTCCTGTCTGCTCGCCTCGGCCAGTCATCTTCGAGCAAAGGAAATATTTGTCCGACAGGGGCCAAGGATCTTCGTACTTCACCTTGATCGCGTGCTGGTGATGGTCGCAGTCGAACCGACCGTCGGTCCGCGCCGAGTCGCCCGCCCAGGAGGGCCAAGTCTGCAGGATCGGCCTGCGCCCGTCAACGCCCAGCCGCCGGTCGATGATACCCAGAGCTCCCCACAGGCGATCGTGATGCGGCCCGAGTACCGTAATGATCCGCTGCGTGCCGGGCAACACCTGCGGGTTGAAGACCGCACCGGGCACGGCCGTATTGTTGCCCCAATAAACCGACTGATTTGTGCCATCCGGGTTAACCGTCCAAAGTCCATGGGCGTCGCCGAAGTTCCGATCGACGTACTCCCACCGCGCGTAAAGAATCCGCCCGTCGGGCAGCAGCGTCGCGTGGTTGTCGAACAGCGTGTTCCGCGTAATCTGGTGAATGTTCGCCCCGTCGGGCTCCATACGGAAGAGGTTGGCCGCGTGATCGCGACTGCACATGTTGTACTTCGGCTCACGGGTCGACGAAAAACAGATATCGTCGTCGGGCAGGTAAATCGGGTCGAAATCGCTAACGCGCGGCGCGCGGGTAAGCTGCCGCAAATCGCTGCCGTCGGTCTTCATCTCCCATAAGTGATAATCTTCGTCCTGGTTGCGACGAATCGCGAAGACGAGCCGCTCACCATCGAAATGGATATCGGGATCGCGCGCGACACCGTCGGGGACTTCGATCAGCGTTTTGATTTCACCCTCGTTGCCGAAATCGATCGTTCGGATCGCTCCACCCGGCGAGAAGCGAGTAGCGTGCATTCGCTGCCGGTCGTGGTTGAACTCGCCCGTGTGAAAAAGCGTGTCGATCGCGTGATAGTGACTCGCGTACTGATGCCGAACGACGTAGAGGATCGGCTGATCGGTCAGAAGCGGATTGGCTTTGAGCGCCTCTTCGCGCAATCGGCCGAGGTCGACGACCACCAAGAGATTATCTATTTGACGTTCGATCGCGTCGAGTCTTGCTAAATACTCCTCCCCCTTCGGATAACGTGGGCCGAAGGTGTCGATCAGATCGACGATCACAGGTCGAAGATTTTCGGCCATCTTCGCCCAATCGTCAGGTTCATTCGATTCCGACCCATGCCTTCGCGGTGCCGGCGTATGCTGCTTCATCCGAAGCGACGCATTATACGGCCCGGGGAGTTTCACGACGTCGCTCGTAATGCCCTCGGGCTGGACCCAAAGAACGTCCCACATTTCCTGACCCAGGTTATCATGCGCAAAACGAATCTTCGCAACCGGGTAATCGAACTTCAGTCGCCGATCGCGAATCTTGCCGTCGCCGCGCGGCAGTCTTTCTTTGACGACCTGATGCTCGGTGCCGTCCGGCTCGACGGCGACGATCGTAAAATCGAGTCCGTTCGACGACGAAGCCGCCGCCTGCTCGGTCAGGGCATACTGCACCCGAAACTCGTGTCCCGCTTTCCAGGCAACCCGCCACTCGGCGTAAATCGTGTTGTCGTTCGGGTACGAGAGCATCAGAATGCCGGGACGGATCACGCCTTCGACCCATGCTTTGCCCATCGCGACGTAATCGCGGCTATCTTTCGACCATTCGTATCCGCCCGCAAGTTGATGGTCGGGCAAGTTGTTCCCGCACCGATCGCGCCAAACAAACGTCTGCCCGCGCCGATCCCATACCCTCGCGTCGCGCAACGTCAGTTGGGCGTGCGCATCGACCGTAGATATGGATATCGCCGCCAATGCGATCAAGATGGTGACAAGTCGACTATATGTTTGCATGATCGGTTGTTTTCTTTTCCTCTTGATTATCAAGCAGCTTCAATAGCAGCCTTCTTTCCCGCGACCAATAATAAAAGGTAATAATCGACCCGACACCCATGACTCCAACAAACAATTTCATTTGAATCATGCCTAGCAATAAAGAAACGAGCATAACCTGAATTTCGCTCGAGTGCTCTGCTTCACACATAACCTGAATAACATTCCTAACTTGAACACCATGCTCATTCAAGTGTGACTGCAAAAAAAGGAAGCACACGAAAGCCATTGCGAGAAAAAAAAGCGAGGAGAACACAATAGCCCAGAAACTAATTTTATGCCACTTCATCGCTTTTCGTACGAGTTTGGCGATCCGTTCATCCGATTTCGTCAGTTCCATGATCTTTCTCTGGTTAAGGGAATGCCATAATAATGCATAACCGCGAAACTTGCTCCTGGGAACGCCGATCTCCTGATCGGCAGGGCTTGGAGTATCCGTTTGTGTACGTTCAATTGGATACCAGGAATCACGTCCACAGAATGCCAATCAGGAGATTGGCGATCCCAGGTGGCAGTAATTCCCTTTCCTTTAGAATACCAAGAATCAACACCTGAATGAAGTAGGATTCATGCAAATCGCTGGCCGTTTCCTTCAATTGGGGTTTGTTTCCGGCTGCCGATTTCGGATATAATAAAGGAATGAAACAGAATGTGACATTTATTTTATTGATCATCGCGATATTGGCAGCGATTTCACCGGCCTGGGCGGACGATTCGCCTGCCGGGTCGATCGCCGAAGGACTCGTCGCTTATTGGCCGATGGATGCAATGGCGGGCGAGCGGATCGCGGACATCGCCGGCGGTGCGCACGGACTTGCAGGTATCGAACTGACCGGCAGTGACGCGAAGCTACCTGGCGGGGTCGACCAAAGCTGCACGATCAGTCTTTGGTTCCGGCCGCGGCGATTGACCGGTCGCGCGGTGCTGTTTGGATATGGCACGAAAATCCAGGGGCAAGCACGCGGACTTTGGCTGCCGTCCGACCAGCAGCTTTCGTTCTTCCACTGGGGCGGACCGGATGTTGCCGTCGACGTCGGAACGTTCAAGACCGGCCGATGGTATCATGCTGCTGGCGTTTACGACGCGCCGGTCGGTCGCATGCGTCTCTATCTGGACGGGAAAAAGATCGGCGATCTGCCCGGTCGACCTGATACTAAACCCGGCAGGCGATTCCACATGGGACTGAACCTGACGGGCGAATTCCCCTACACGGGCGACCTGGATGAAGTCGCCGTTCACAACCGCGTGCTGTCGGAAACGGAAATCGCGTGGCTCTACAACGGCGGGAACGGTCGACCGTTGACTGACATTCCCGAAGATTCCCCGGCTGCAACAACAACCGACTCGCCGGTCCCATCGACCGATCCGATCTCGATCGCCAAGTTCTCTCTCGGGCCGACCGTATCGACCGGTCGCATCGCCGGGCACGTCGGCATGCACGCGGTTCGCTTCGGCGAGCCGGTCGCGCTGCAGGGCGACACGTTCCGCGGCACGCTGGTGAAACACCTAATGTTTCGCGAGATCGTCTTCGCCGTCCGGCAGGCAGACACCGACGGGCATTGGTACGCGAACTTCGGGTACAACGTCGTCGATCCAAATCGTAAATATTACCACGAGGGCGGTGCGCTGCAGAAACTCGATCTGCTGACCGGTGAAGTCATTACACTAATCGACGATCCCAAGGGAGGCGTCCGCGATCCGCAGATGCACTACGACGGGCGGAAGATTCTCTTCTCGTACCGCAAAGGCGACTCGCCCTATTATCATCTGTACGAGATCGACACGGACGGCAGCGATCTGCGGCAGCTTACCGACGGACCGTTCGACGATTTCGAGCCCGCGTACTTGCCCGATGGCGGGATCGTCTTCTGCTCCAGCCGTTGTCGTCGCTGGGTTCCTTGCTATGTTACGCAGGTTGCGGTTCTCTATCGATGCGATGGGGATGGCAGCAACATTCGCCAGTTGTCGGCCAACACGGAACACGAAAACACGCCCTGGGTTTTGCCCGACGGGCGAATCCTCTACCAGCGTTGGGAATACGTCGACCGCAGCCAGGTCGGGTATCATCATCTTTGGACGATGGCGCCGGACGGGTCGGCCCAGATGATTTATTATGGGAACCAAAATCCGAACACGGTGATGATCGACGCGAAACCGATTCCCGGCACGCGGAAGGTCGTCGCGTCGTTCTCGCCCGGTCACGGTCGAAACGAACATGCGGGATTCCTGACCGTCGTCGATCCGTCGGCCGGCCCGGACAATCCGCGGATGGCACGACGGATCCATGGCGATGCTTCGTTCCGCGATCCCTATCCGCTGGCTGACGGTCTCTATCTCGCAGCGCGCGGTCGAGAGATGACGCTGGTCGACGACGGCGGAAACGTCGCCGCGCTTTACAACCTGCCGCCGCGTTTTCAAACCGGTCGGATGCTTCTGCACGAACCACGATCCGTTCGTCCGCGACCGCGCGAACGGGTGATCGACATCCCGCGACATATCGACACTTCTGCTGCCGGACTGCCGACCGGTCGTGCCGTCCTATCGAACATCTATCACGGCCGAAATATGCAGGGAGTAAAGCGGGGCGAAATCAAGAAGCTACTTGTGCTCGAAATCTTGCCCAAGCCGTGCAATATGTTCAGCGGCATGGAACCGCTTACGTATGGCGGTACGTTTCTGCTCGAGCGGATCTTGGGCACTGTGCCCGTCGAGGCGGACGGTTCAGCCTACATGGAGATCCCCGCGATGCGTCCGATCTTCTTCGTCGCGTTGGACGAAAACGGACTCGCAGTCAAGCGGATGCAATCGTTCCTCACGGTCCAGCCGGGCGAGTCGGTCGGCTGCATCGGCTGTCACGAGCAGCGACAGACCGCGCCTCCCCCGCCGGGCGCCGTCGCCGCACTGCAGCGCCCACCCAGTCGGATCGATCCGATCGCGGACGTGCCGGATATCATCGACTTCCCGCGCGACATTCAGCCGATCCTCGACCGTCACTGCACGGCATGCCATGACTACGACAAGACCGCGCGCGGCGGACCGATGGCGGGCGGAATCATCCTCTCGGGCGACCGCGGGCCGATGTACTCGCACAGCTACTACATGCTAACGATTGCAGCCGAGTTCTCCTACGGGCGAAACCTTCGTCGCAGCAATTACCCGCCCAGGTCGATCGGCTCGTCGGCCAGCCGAATCATCGAAAGGCTCGACGGGACGCATCACGACGTGAAGCTTACGGAGGCAGAGAAGCAGACGATCAGGCTTTGGATCGACACGGCGGCGGTTTACGCGGGAACGTATGCGGCGCTCGGGACCGGTTCGATTGGGCATTTCAGCGGCGGAACAGGACGGAATCCGACGCGGCCCGACCTGGCATGGGAAAGTACGCGTGCGGCGTCGAAGGTGCTAACCGGTCGCTGCGCGAGTTGCCACGGCAGTGCACTGCCCGAGGCGGCGTCCGATAACAAAGGCCGCGTCGGCTGGGCCGAAGGCTGGATCAACGCCCTGACGTCGGGCGAAAGTCAACGCCTGAATCCCAACTTCCGCTATAACCGCCATCTGCTTTACAATCTTAGTCGACCGGAGAAATCGCTCCTGCTGCTTGCCCCGCTAGCGAAGTCCGCCGGCGGATACGGAACGTGCGCCGCGTCGCGACGACCGGCTCAACAGGGGAACACGTTCGCCGACAAGAACGATCCGGATTACATCACGCTTCTTCGTTCTATCGAAGACGCGAGTGCATATCTTAGGAAGATCGCCCGATTCGACATGCCCAGCTTCCGCCCGCGCGAAGAGTATCTCCGCGAAATGACACGCTATGGCATCTTCGACCCTGCGGCGGACAACGGCGGCCCGATCGATCCGTATAAGCTGGAGAGGAAATATTGGGACACGATCCTCGCACAGCCAGGGGATTAATAGATGACAGGTTTATTGCAAATTGCCGAAACATAACGAAGCAACTCAAATGCCACACACAAGGCTGAAAAAACTGACCCGCCTATTAGGATGGCAGACACCACTCGAGCTTCACCAGCATTGTAGCGATCCTAAATCTAAGGACACGGTCATCACCTGGTACGAGTCGGGCATTTCAACCGGCGGTCGGCAAGATCTGTTTCTGCAGATTAACGAACATCCCCAAGGTCAAACCAAAACATATGTTGCCGCCGTCTTCGCGATTCGCTATCGGATCTGCACCGGTTGGCACGCGTTCGATCTGCCCGACGATGACAAAAGACTTGAAGCGTTGGCCAACCGTCTGTCGCCGATACTGTCATGGCATTGGTTCGACACGCTCGACCGCCGTCGCGAGTTCCGCCGACTGCATCCAGAGATGACGGGACACAGTTGGCGGACGATCGGCGAAAGCGGAGGCTTGGAAATGGAAAGCAACCCTCGATAGGAAAGCTTCATGGAAACGCAATTGATCGATCTGTTGCAAACAGAACTTCTACCCGTTCCGTATTCGGAATTCCTGCCTGCAGGTGACGATAAACCCGCGATGTTCGTGCGACAAGATCGTGGGCGCTGCAATTATGTGCTTGCTCTAGGGCAGTGGTCAGCTGACCTACCTCCACTTGCTCAACTTGGCCAAATTCGACGCCAAATCGATTCATGGTTCGATGCGTCGTTTTTCCGCGGCGTGGGATTGATTATTCTTTGGCACGGACCCTGGAAAAGCTGGTCTCTCGCACGCGAGATCACCAAACCTGATAGGCACGGCCTGCGATCAACAATCGTTCAAGGTGTCATCTTCCTGGATCTGGATTCAGGAATTTCTAAAATTAAACAAAGTGCCTGGGGTCCGATGAAATTCGGCAATCGAAAGAAGACGTTCGACCATATTCGTACCGCCCTGGAGAAATACAGGCATTTACAATCAGAAGAATAGAATCCACCCGCACTCCACCCCACATCTCGCTACTCGGCACCCCGACTCCGCCCCCTTGAGTCGCCGGCTGCGGCCTGATATAATTATTTGGGTTCTTTTTTGCCCATCACTCTTCTTTTATGTGTGCGAACTGCGATGAAGTATAACAATGTCTGCCTGGAAACGATCGCTTATCGGCTGCCCGAGGAGGTGATTACCTCCGACGAGATCGAGGCACGGCTCGCTCCGGTCTACCAGCGGCTGCGGCTGCCCGAGGGGCGGCTCGAACTGATCTCGGGCATCTCCGAGCGCCGCGTCTGGCCGGCCGACATGCTGCCCGGTACCGGGAGTGTCGCCGTCGGAGAAATCGCGCTCAACCAGGTCGGTTTCGATCGCGAACATATCGGCGCGCTGATTCACGGCTCGGTCTGCCGCGATTGCCTCGAACCGGCGACCGCGTGTAGCGTCCATCATCGGCTGGGTCTCGGTTCGTATTGCACAATCTACGACGTAAGTAACGCTTGCTTAGGTCTGCTCAACGGCATTATCCAGGTTGCGGACCTGATCGAAATGGGGCGAATCCGCGCCGGTCTCGTCGTCGGAACCGAACACAGCCGTTCGCTGATGGAACAGACGATCGACCGGCTCAACACGGACGAGTCGCTCACACGTTCGTCGATCAAGCCCGAATTCGCGTCTCTAACGATCGGTTCCGGAAGTGCAGCCATCGTGCTCTGCGATCGCGAGCTCAGCCGCACGGGCAACCGTCTGCTGGGCGGCAGCGTCCGCGCGTTCACCGACGCTTGCACACTTTGCCAAAGCGAAGGGATGGAAACGCTGATGCAGACCGACAGCGAAGCGCTCCTCCGCGCCGGCCTCGAAGCGGCACAGACGAACTTCGCCGACTTCCTTGAAGAGCTCGACTGGACGACGGACACGATCGACCGAACCTTCTGCCATCAGGTCGGTCGCGTGCACCAGCTAGAAACCTTAAAGCGGCTGGGCATCGACGCCGCGAAGGATTTCGCCACTTACCCGACGCTCGGCAACACGGGCTCGGTCGCCCTGCCAATGTCGGCCGCAATCGGCATCGAACAAGGCGTCATTCAGCCAGGCGACAACGTCGCGATGTTAGGCATCGGCTCGGGCATCAACGTCGTCATGCTCGGTGTTCAGTGGGGCGACGGATCAGAATAGCACTCAATCGCACCTGAATTCTCGTTCACTGCAATCAAGAAGCACTCTACGCAAACTGCTCAACGAAAAATCTTTCTTTTTCTTGCCTATTCTATTGCCCTGATATCCATTTTAAGTAGACTGGAAATTAGGAACCGGATACGAAAGAGGCATTGGTGCGGTTTGATTCGTAGATTTCCTGCGCTTACCGCTTCACTTTTAAAACGCTAGCTTGCTTTACGATTCACAGCGAGGATCCGGTTATGCGCTTTTCTTTTCTGTTCGCTATCCTTCTCATTGCCGCCACTGCCTTCTCCTGCTCGGTCTTGGCGGGACCACTTGTCGATTTCAGCTACACTCAGACCGACGTCTTGACCGGTTCGGGAACGCTAACAGCGGATATCAATATCGCCGGCGGTCCGGGCACGTTGACCTTTACCGGCGCTCTACCCACGGCAGCGGTCAGTCAGAACGATAGCGGATATGCGGTCCCAGCTGGCGCTGTCGGATACATCACCACGGCCGACGGTGGAAACCCGGGCATCGACAACGGTGTGCATGTCGGTCTTAACGGCACGGTCACGATGTCGGCCACCAGCGGCAGCGACACGTACACGATCGACGTCCCGCTAACCATGGTTGGCGGACTTCCTTGGAGCTACAACTACTCGACGTTCGACGATCCAGGGGTGGTCGACGTAACGGGCAATCCACGACTTAGCGGCTGGCCGGGCGATAACGAACACGGCCATCGTCACACCGGTCAGAACCGTACCTTCGCGGCGGGGCAGGACAATCAATCGATCAGCATGAGCGGCGGCGGTCTGGGCGGCAATGCGAATGGCGACGACTTGGGATTTACGGCCGGCATTCGCGACGGTAGTTTCAACTGCCCGATCTTCGTCGACGACCTGACATTCGGCGGGCAGATCGAGGCCGACGGTGGAACCTTGTTGCGAAACGGTGGAAGCATTACGCCCGATCCCAAAACACCGTTCAGTCTCATGCTCGATATCGGTCCGGAAAACCAACGCGTCCAAGCCGGACATATCGGCGTGCCGGATCCCAGTGCCGGGTCGACTCCGGATTCGGGCAACAACGGGCCCGAAGTCTCCGACATCTTGGTAAGCACGGGCACGGGCTTCGTTACCTTATCGATCAGCGACACGAATGCTGCTGGCAATGACGACGGCCGAATCGATTGGCGAGATCGAGGAAATTCGTCCAACGGCGCATCCGATCTCGTCCAACTCGGAGAAGATTTCATTAAGAATAACGGCGGCATTATCGAATTGACGCTCGATGGGCTGCCCGAAGGTGAGTACGAAGCAACGTCCTATCATATCGATCCTGGCTATGACCAGGCCGACCTGATTCAAGTTCTGGTCGATAACGGTGACGGTCTGGGATTCGTCGATACCGGAGCGACGGGCGACGCGGGCACGAACATCGGTATCAACAGCCTGACGACACAGGCAATTCTCGACTCTTCAGCGTCGTTCACATTCACGGCCGACGGCATCAATCCGGTCAGCATCATTTTCGACGCGAATAGCGCAGGCGATACGGAAGTTCCCCTCAACGGTTTGATGCTCTCCTTCACGCCACCGCCCGTCCCCGAGCCATCGACCGCCCTGCTCTTCCTCTTCGGTGCGGCAGTCCTTGCATTCGTTAGACGTAAAAGACGAAATAGCAAGTAAATCCGCATCACAAGTCGAACAATTCCTACGGCCGACCTTGGCGAATATTTCGACAGTCTGGCCCATAGGACGCGTCGATTTGCAGACACGGTACGTTCTCATTTCACCTGTTGCAAAAATCGCTTCTGCAACGTAAACTTGCATCGTTGCCTGTCCCACTGCCCACTGCCCACTACCAAAGCCATGCCCTACCCTTCACCGCGACCACTTCGTCGATATTTTTCAGAATCAAACGAGAAGCCCGCGCTCTTTTCGTTCGATGTCTTCGACACGCTCGTTTATCGACCGTTCTGGCCGCCACTGAAGACGTGTCGTCCCGCGGTCAAGCTGTTGCATCGAGCGATCGGCATTCTTGCGAAGGAGGGAAGCTTTGAGTATCAGGGACGCAGACCCCAATGGACCGAACTGCACACGCTGCGGTTCGAAGCGGCGCGTCAGATCGGCGACGAGGCGATCGCTGCGGGGGACGATCCGGAGATCCCGCTTGACCGATGGATTCACCGATGGCTCGAGCTGGCGTGCCCTGCGGAAGTCATCACCGACGGACGCGATCGTGACGTTTTCCTCGATCAGACGACCGAGCAATTGGCGAGGCTCGAAATCGAGACCGACCTGCGCTGCTGCCGCCCCGTTCCGGGCATGCGTGAGCAAGTGCTCGAAGCACGCCGTCGCGCCGGCCGCGTCGTCTTTATTTCCGACATGTATTACAAGGGCACGGACGTCGCTCGAATCCTCGATCGGTGCGGGTATGCGAATCTTTTCGACACCGGTTTCGTCTCGGCCGATACGATGCGGACGAAACCGACCGGTCGACTCTTCGAGCACGCACTGGCGGAACTCGACGTCGAGCCGACCGACTGGATCCACACGGGCGATAACCGCAGTGCCGACGTCGAACCGGTCGAGCGACTCGGCGGCCGGTCGATTCATCTTCCTGCTCGACGTTGGCCCATTCGTCACCAGTTGGGATTCTTCGGCATGCTCGTCGGTCGAGCGATCCAGCAGTTTCGCCGAATTTTACGCCCCCGCGCTTGACTTCCAACGGCGGATATGGTCTGCTCGTATAATGGGGAGTTTGTACTCGTACTGTGCCTCTCCGAAGACCGTCATATGGATTGAAATGTCATCCGTTTCAAATTGACACACGGATTTCTTCAGCCGCCGAACTTCTTCGGCGCTTTCAGTGACGGAGAAGCGTAAATCATCTGCAAACTCGCCGATCAAAATCTAGGCGGCGAATACGAAACGAATAAAATCGAAGAATCGTACATTATAGAAGAAGGAATCGAGCCAATGACCAATCGCTTCTCGCACAGCTTTGTATTCGCCTTTTTTTGCATCGCGATTATTGGGGTGGCACACGCGGCCGACTCGACGGCGTTTCGCGGAAGCGACGGTAGTGGCGTTTCCACAGCGAAGGACGTGCCGGTCGCACTGGATGACGAGACGAAAACGGAAATCGCCTGGTCCGCGCCTCTGCCCGGCCGGGGTCCGGCGTCGCCGATCGTTGTCGGCAACCGCGTCTTCGTCGCCGCGTCGAGCGGAGCTCGGGGCGATCGCATCCATCTGGTTTGCATCGATCTTGAAAGCGGAAAAAAACTGTGGGAACGAAGAATGCGCGGGACCGGCTCGCCGACCGTTCATCCGTTTGGCGCCAATGCGGCTCCGACTTCCTGCAGCGACGGCGTGCGGATTTTTTCACTCTACTCGTGCTGCGACCTGACGTGCTTCGACGTTGATGGCAACCTGCTTTGGTACCGCGCGTTGGGGATCGAACATCCGACGACGCGAAACGACGTGGGGATGAGCAGCTCGCCCGTCGTTGTCGGCGACGCCGTCGTCGTGCAGCTCGAGAACATGGGCGAGTCGTTCATCGAGGCGATCGACACCGCGTCGGGCGAAACCCGATGGCGACGCCCGCGCAATCGCAATTCACTCTGGGCAACCCCGATTCCCCTGCCCGGCCGAGACGGCGCGACCGATCAGGTGCTCACCCAGGGTCGCGACAAGCTGACCGCTTACGACATCGCGACGGGCGAGACCGCCTGGGTCTATGAAGCGGCCTGCCATTCCGTCGCCACGGGCATCGTCGGTCCCGAGGGCGACGTTTACATTCCTGCCGGCGGTCTGAATCGCCTTCAACTGTCGGCCGACCGAAGCACGTCCAAGCTCGTCTGGGCCGAACCGAGGCTCGTCTCGGGCAACGCATCGCCAACCGTCGTGGGCAATCGAACCTACACGATCAAGTCCGGCGGCATCCTCGTCTGCGGTGACAAAGAAACGGGCGAAATGCTCTGGCAGCTCCGCCTGTCGGGTCCGTTCTGGGCCTCACCCGTCATCGCCGACGGGCACCTCTACGCAATCAGCCACCGCGGCCTGCTACAAGTCGTCGATCTTCAGGGCGATAAGGGTAAAATCGTCGCCAAACGAGAAATCGAAGGCGCCCCGCTAGCCACACCCGTCGCCGTAGACGGCGGTTTGCTGATTCGTACGGACAAGGCACTGATCAAGTTTGCGAACAAGAAGTAGCGTATCTCTCAACCGCCTATCTGCCCCAAAGGGATTCATCTTCCAGGCTAGAAGATCATGCCCCTTCAGGGCATTTATCAAACCCAATCGTTTGCTATTTCTCTAAGAAACGACACCCAGAGTGCGCTGTGCGACCCTGGGCTATGTTTGACAACCTCTTCGAGGTTGAGACGAAAGACGTCTTACTCGCCCAACACTTCGCGTAAGAATCGGCCCGTGTGGTTGCCTTCTACGGCGGCCACATGCTCGGGCGTGCCTTCGGCGACGACCATACCGCCACCTTCGCCGCCCTCGGGGCCCATGTCGATCAGCCAGTCGGCCGACTTGATGACATCCAGGTTGTGCTCGATCACCAAAACCGTGTTGCCTCGATTGACCAATTGCTGAAGCACGTCCAGCAATCGACCGATGTCGTCGAAGTGCAGACCGGTCGTCGGTTCGTCGAGAATATAGAATGACCCGCCCGACTCGACGCGGCTGAGCTCGGTCGCCAGCTTGATCCGCTGGGCCTCACCACCGGAGAGCGTCGTCGACGGCTGACCAAGCGTCAGGTATCCGAGCCCCACCTGCTTGAGCGCCTCCATCGTTCGGTAGACGGCCTGGTGATTCTGGAAGAACTCGCACGCTTCCTCGATCGTCATATCCAAAACGTCGGCAATCGACTTGTCGCGATAATGGATCTCGAGCGTCTGCCGATTGAACCGCTTCCCTTCGCAGACCGGGCAAGGTACGGAAAGGTCGGGCAAAAAATGCATCTCGATCTTCGTCGCGCCCTGACCTTGGCAGGCCTCGCATCGGCCGCCCTTGGTATTGAAGCTGAAGCGACCTGACTTGTAACCGCGACGTCGTGCGTCGCGCGTGCCCGCGAAGATTTTACGGATATCGTCGAAGATGCCCGTGTAGGTGGCGGCGTTGCTTCGCGGCGTTCGACCGATCGACGATTGATCGACAAGTACGACTTTCTTGACTTGCCCCAACCCGCGGAGACCTTTATAAGGACCGGGCCTTCGTGCGACACCGCCGAGGCGTCGCGCCATCGCCGGAGCGAGCGTTTCACCGACAAGCGATGACTTGCCCGACCCGCTGACGCCCGTGACGCAGACGAACGCCGAAAGCGGGAATCGAACCGTCACGTCCTTCAGATTGTGCGTTTGTACGCCTTCGAGCATTACGCTTCGTGACTTTGCCGTTCGGCGGCGTTTCTTTGGCACGTCGATTTTCGCCCAACCGCCCAGGTATCGACCTGTTGGACAATCGCCTGTTGCGGCGATCTGCTCGGGCGTTCCCTCGGCCGTCAACAGACCGCCGTCGCGACCGGCGCCGGGACCGAGATCCATCAGCCAGTCGGCCTCGCGCATGATCCGCTCGTCGTGCTCGACAACGACGACGGTGTTGCCCAACCGCTGCAGGCGACGAAGCGAATCGACCAACCGCGCGTTGTCTCGCGGATGCAGGCCGATCGACGGTTCGTCGAGCACGTAGCAAACTCCGACCAGTCCACTGCCCAGTCCTGAAGCGAGCCTTACCCGCTGCAGTTCACCGCCGCTGAGCGTACCCGCCGGGCGATCGAGCGTCAGATATCCCAACCCCACGCGCTCGAGGAACGCCAGTCGCTGGCTGATTTCGGTGACCAGGGGCATCGCGATCGGCAGATCTTCCTCGTAGAACTCGAGGTTGTCGAAGAACTCGCCCGCGTCGACGACCG
>Ga0180430_10003353_pt1 | contig 13879 bp, 8 predicted proteins | sample SS_ome_9_FD_132999 | JGI IMG/M metagenome (GOLD analysis project Ga0180430, IMG submission 132999) | Hypersaline lake sediment archaeal communities from the Salton Sea, California, USA - SS_1_S_2 metaG | ecosystem: Environmental > Aquatic > Non-marine Saline and Alkaline > Hypersaline > Sediment... | reverse complement strand
GACATCGTCTGCCTGAGTTTTCACGAAACACACGAGTGGCATCCTTCGGTGACGAACGACGGGATGCTCGCTTACACGCGATGGGACTACGTTGACCGAGACTCCGACATCGCGCACCACCTCTGGCTGTGCTATCCGGACGGTCGTGACCCACGTTCCTACCACGGGAACTACCCCTTCCCGTTGGAACCTGCCTTCGTTACCCCCTCGCAAGCACTTCCACTCGCGGACGATCCGAACAACAAATCGCGTGACCGTCGCGGTGCAGATGGGCAACGTCCTTGGATGGAACAAGACATCCGCGCCATCCCTGGTTCGCGCAAGTTCGTCGCTACCACGGGCGCGCATCACGGCAACGCACTAGGAACACTCATTCTGATCGACCAACGGAAGAACGACGATAATGTCAACTCGCAGTTGGAAATGATTACGCCCGACTGCGGCATTCCGGAGTCGTCTCGCGGCGGCAAAAGAAGTGTCCGTGGCTTCTCACAATACGGTACCGCTTGGCCGCTCAGTGAAGACGACTACCTTTGTATGTACGACGCGGCATCAAAGAACCACGCGCTTTATTGGCTCGACCGAGACAGCAACCGCGTCGAGATTTACCGCGACCCGTCTATTCCGTGCTTCAGTCCTATCCCGCTGCAAGCCCGCAAGCGACCTCCCATTATTCCTGATCAAACGCAGCAGACCGCGCGTAATCGCAAAGGGAAGATTCGTGAAGCAACAGTCTCGGTGGTAAACGTTTACGACAGCGATTTCCAGTGGCCTACCGGGACGAAGATCACGGCGCTGCGAGTGATGGGGCTTCCGATCAAAGCGACGGCACCGCCGAACAAGCCGCGGATTGGTGTCTCAAATCAAGCAGGTGCCCGAGCCGTCCTAGGAACTGTACCCGTCGAAAAAGACGGTAGTGCTTACTTCTACGCCCCGACCGGGAAAGCTCTTTATTTTCAGGCTCTCGACGCATCCGGCGAGGCGGTTCAATCGATGCGGAGTGACACCTACCTCCACCCGGGCGAGAACCTCACCTGCCAGGGTTGCCACGAACCGAAGCACCAGCCCGGAACCGGTGCGGCAACCAACGCACTTGCCTCCTCCGGCAACGCACCGCTGGCGATGCAGCGTCCGCCGAGTGTGATTAAGCCGGGCCCTTCCGGTTCCAATCCGTTCAATTATCCACGCCTTGTCCAAGGTGTTCTTGACGCGAAGTGCGTGAAGTGTCACGTCGAAAAGAAGGCATTGCCGCTCGACGGTACGATTGAGAAAAACGGGTTCACTCGCTCCTACAACAATCTCGCCAAGAAATACGGTTACTATTTTGAAAGTTGGAACGGCTCGATTACGCGTGACGGTTCACGAACGCCTGTGGGTCGTTTTGGTGCGAAGGCGGCGAAGTTACGCAAGTATCTCACCAAGGAACACTACAAAGTTGAGTTGACCGCAGACGAGCGCGAGCGCATTGTCACGTGGCTCGATGCGAACAGCGACTTCCTAGGTGCGTTCGAAAATGCTGCCGCTCAAGCTAAGGGCGAGATCGTGGAACCTAGCATTTGGTAAATAACAGGTTTGTGCCATCTCTCTTTTTATTTTTGTACACGATTTTTTAAGGAACTAAGAATGCCAACGTCTTTCAATACGAACGAAAAATTTCCGACCACACGCCTCCGCCGACTGCGTTACAACCCCGCCGTGCGACAACTCGCCAGCGAGATAACGGTCCAATCGACGGACCTCATCCTACCGCTCTTTGTACGTAGCGGAAAAAAGGAACGGCGTGAAATCGCATCGATGCCAGGCCACTGCCAGCTCTCCGTCGATCTGCTCGAAGCGGAACTCGTTGCTGCTGCCGAGGCCAACTTGGGAGGTGTCATCCTCTTCGGTATCCCTGAAAAGAAGGACGCCACGGGTTCCGATGCACTCTCCGACGACGGAATCATCGCACAGGCATTGCGTGAGGCTAAGAAAAAGGTGCCGGAATTGCTCGTGATGACGGATGTCTGCTTCTGTGAGTACACCGATCACGGTCAGTGTGGTATCGTTGGCGAATCGACTGGGCGTATGGATGTCGAAAATGATGCGACGCTGGAGATACTCGCGCAGCAAGCACTCGTCCACGCCAAGGCGGGCGCCGATTTGCTCGCACCGAGTGGAATGATCGACGGGATGATCGGCGCGATGCGTCAAGCACTCGACGCGAACGGCTTCTCGCACCTTCCCATTATGAGTTACGCAGCGAAGTATGCTAGTGCGTTTTATGGACCGTTTCGTGACGCCGCCGAGAGTGCCCCGACGTTCGGCGACCGACGTGGTTACCAGATGGATCCCACCACTTCGCCGGAGCAAGCGCTCCGCGAGATTGCGCTCGACCTCGAGGAGGGTGCGGACTTTGTGATGGTCAAACCGGCACTGGCCTACCTCGACATTCTTCGTTTGGCGAAGGACCATTTTCCCGGTGTCCCTCTCGCGGCCTATTGCGTCTCGGGCGAGTACAGCGCAGTCAAGGCAGCAGCGGAGAAAGGCTGGCTCGACGAAGAAGCGGTCGCGTTGGAAATGCTCACCTCCATCAAACGCGCCGGCGCAGGCACGATCATAACGTACTGGGCAAAAGACTTGAAACTTGGTTAGGCGGAGGCACCAGTCGCAACCTCGGAGCCACAATCCGGCCCATTTTTCTATTTTACCTATCTTCACACCCGGTTGACGGGTGGCGAATTACGTGCTATACTAGACTTCTATAATTTTGTAGTCTTCTATTAAGATAGTCTTGGAGAGAAAAATGACCAGCAATTCTGCTATGCTCGACAAAGTTACCGAAGAAGTGAAGTCTGGCAAATTACTTGCTTCGGCTGCGGAAAACCTCAAAATCTGGCTCACGGAGCCCTGTTACTCGCAATATGTTCCCGCTATCGTGGAACATCTTGAGCAGGAAAAATTTGAGCAACTCAATGATGTTTTCTGGCAAGCCGTACCCTTCGGAACGGGTGGGCGCCGTGGGAAAATGTACCCTATTGGTCCCGGGGCAATCAATGAACGTACTATCGGTGAGAGTGTCCAAGGTCTGGCCGACTATGTCAAAGAAACGAAGCTCGCAGCCGATCCGAATGCGACACTCGTTGCTGGTATTGCCTACGATACACGTCACCGTTCACGTGAGTTTGCGGAACTCGCTGCCGGAATTATGGTTGCGGCTGGCTACACGGTCTTTTTCTTCGATGGCATCCGTAGCACGCCTGAGCTTTCCTTCCTCGTGCGGGAAAAAAAGTGCGACTGCGGCGTTATGGTTACTGCGTCACACAATCCACCCAGCGACAACGCTGTAAAAGTTTATTCTGAAACAGGCGGACAGTTTTGCCCACCTCACGATGAAGGTGTGATTGCAAAAATGAAAGCCACCACCGATATTCGTTCCAGTTCATTCGACGAAACGCTTGCGGCGGGCAAGGTCATTTATTGTCAGGACGAGATTGATGCCTCATTCATCGACGCTGTTGCCAAGCAGGGGCGTGGCACGCCTACCAACCTGCGGCTTGTTTATTCGCCGTTGCACGGTGTTGGTGGGACGGTTGTGCCTGCTGTGCTCGAAAAAATAGGTGTTCCGAAAGAAAACTTCTTCCCATTCAAACCTCACTGGCAGCCGGATCCCGATTTTACTAATGTGCCGGGGCACGTCTCCAACCCGGAACGTCCTGAAGTTTTTGACCTCATCTTCCCTTACGCCGACGAGGTGGATGCTGATCTCATTCTCGCGACGGATCCCGATGCCGACCGATTAGGAGTTGGCTCGCGTGCGAACTCTCAGCCGAACGCACCGTGGGTATTGCTCACAGGGAACCACGTTGGCGTTTTATTGACGGACTATCTACTCGCTGTTATGCAAGAGGAAGGGACGCTCAAAGACGCAAGTTACATTGTCTCAACGATTGTTACGACTGAACTCGCTGGCAAGGTTGCTGAAAAGTATGGTGCCATTTACAGCAACAATCATCACGTCGGATTTAAGTGGATTGGTGAAGCGATCGACGAGCTTGGTCCGGAAAACTTTGTTCTCGGTATGGAAGAGTCTTATGGCTATCTTGTGGGTACGCACGCTCGCGACAAAGATGCCGCCGTTGCATCCGTGGTATTGACCTGTTGTGCCTCGTATTGGAAATTGCGAGGAAAAACGTTAGCTCAACGTCTCGAAGAAATCCACGACGAGTTTGGCTACTATGAAGATAATCAATTTTCCGTCTATCTTGAAGGTGCGTCCGGAATGGAAAAGATGGCAACGTTGATGTCGAACTTCCAGAAGAACCCTCCGACGGAGATCGCTGGTTGCAAGGTGGCGAAGGTTCGCGATTACACAACGGCGGAAGAGTTTACTCCTGGTGGCACTCGGACATCATTTGATGCACCACGAGGTGACCTCGTCATCTTTTTACTCGATAGCCCGGGGTGCCGTGTAGCGGTGCGTCCTTCGGGAACGGAGCCCAAGATTAAATTTTACCTCTTCGTGCGAAGTGAGGATGAAAAGTCTGCGAAAGAGCTTTACGCAAAGTTAGAGGCCGAGCTACGCAAGGTCGCAGCAGATGCCTAGGGAAGCGAGTATTGATTTTTGTAACAGGAAAAATCAATGCTTGACTTTCGCTCTCGTTTCGGTTAGAATATAGTGTACTTACTTTGAGAACTGACATATCCCGGGACGACGCAGGAGAATAAAATGAGCATCTTCGAGAAAATTAAAGGTCTTTGTGATTACGCCAAGCGAGGAATGACTGTCGATTTGCGAGAGTACATTGTATCTTTGCGCGAGAAAGTCGTGGAGCAGCAAGAGCAAATTATGGAGCTTAAGGAAAAAAATAGCGAGCTCCAAGCCAAAATTGACGCTTGTACGAAGGATTTGTCGGTTAAGGATCAATGAAAAGCAAGGTAACGGCGGCGTACTGACTGGCGGACTCTATTCTAAGCTCTGCCTATGGCAGTTTTTCTTTTTGCGTAGGTATTGCCGCATAGCGACAATACCCCTCCTTCCTGCATCCTGAGGAAGCAGGGGTTAAAAAATGCGGAAGCAGGGACCAAAATTACCTGCCGAAGGTGTTGACGGCACGTATTGTTCGTTGGCGCTCCTCAATCTCTGGAGGAAGATGCCCTTTGAACCAAGCCTTCGCGCGGTAGGTCATCTCGTTGCCTCGTGGAATCATTTTGTACGCGGGATAACGTGATGCCTCAGGGATCGTGGCGATTGCCGTCGTCTCCGGTGTCTCGTGACAGCCAAGGCAGGACTTTTGCTCGCCGGGTCGCGTGGAAATCCACGTCAACTGATTCCCAATGACACGTTTGTCACTGTCGAGTACCTGGAATTGCATCAGTCGGTCGGCAGGCGCCTCAACGTTAAAGGAGCCGTCCGAAGCGAGTGGAATGGTGCCCAGAACGCGAGCAAATGTACCACCATGATTTTTCCAGACGGGTTCCGGGTTGGTTTGCGTCGAGTGCCGACCAATCTGCGGCGTGCCCTCAATGAGTCGAATGTACCGCCCTCGCTCTTTGATGCCAGGTTCTTGGGTTTCAAAGACAGAGACACAAAGTAAATTGCCGCTATATTTTCCTTCTTGCACCATCTCTGGTCGTACTGGCGGCTTCTTGCGCGAAATGATCGGAAGCGGTTCGAAGTCGGCTAGCTTTGGGTCGTTGTAGATTAAATCCAATTTGCCAGTACTTGGATGCAAACGGTAAAGACCGAGGTTGATCTCACTGGCATTTTTCCCTTTGGGTGTAGCAGCACAGAGAATGCTCCCGTCCGGAAGTGGGTAAGAGGTGGTGGACGCAATCGATTTGTAATCCTGCGTGAGTAACTTCTCACTCTGCCGGTTGCTGAACTGCATCAGTCCGGCCTGCGACGCACAGACAATCGCACGGCCGTCGGGGGTTGCTCGCGGTGCCGTAGGACGAACAACGCGGTGTGTCAGTGGCGATTCCTGACCATCATCGGGACCGCGCGGCCCGTGGTCGAGCGCACGCCAGTAGTTGCGGCGCTCAGGACCGTAAAGCACTACATCTTTCGTGCCATCGGGGTAGGCAGCGTGAACCATCAACTCCGTCTTATTGCGAGAGTAAAAAACCTCTAAACGTGAAAAGACAATCCGTCCATCGGTCAGGACCGACGGTTCGTTGTCGCGACCAATATTCGATGCGATAAAGCGTTGGTCGGTGCCATCAGGGTTCATTGTCATCAACGACGTGCAAGGGTAACCGTGATACTCGTCACGGACTCCCAAGCGCGATGCCGCACAAACGATCTTACCATTAGGCAAGTAGGCAGGACCAACGTAGTGGAACGGACCACTGGTAATTTGTTCGAGTCCAGTGCCATCGATCTTCATCCGCCAGAGATGCCACCAGGGGTTATCCTGCGTGCGACGCGTGAAGAGTACCTCGGTGCCGTCCCAGGAGAGTTCCGGCTCGGCAACGTAACCGTCCTTAAAGTTGGTCAGTTGTGTGACCTTCCCATCGGGTCGCGGTGGTGAGAGGATCGCCAAGTTGCGCCCGGGGCGGTAAGCGGGACCGGAGTCGGTCACAACGTAAGTCTGACGCCAGTGGTCCTGTTGGACGACGGTCCCCTTATTGTTCGGGATCGTGTTACTACCTTGCACAAAGAGGATGGCCGGTACTTTGTCCCACGTCGTAAATGCAGGCGCGGGTTTGATTTTTTTCGTATTCAAAGCCCTTGCAGCAACTGATCGGGTTGCTGGTTTCGGCTCAACTTCAATCCCGCAAGCGAGCAATCCGTCACGGGCCACGTGGCGGATGGAGAGGAAATCGTGCTGCAACGCTGCTTTTTTTAGCGGTTCAATCGCAGCGCGCGATTTTGAATTGCGTTTGGTAAAATCAACCAATGCTGCAGCGGCAGCGTGCCTCGTGTCCATCACGTTTTGCCTATCCTCCAAAATTTCCGCAAGGAGTCCCACGTGCTGTGAACCGCCGAGTTGTCCAAGCGCACGGATCACGCCTTCTCGCCAACGTGGGGCAGGGTCGTTGTATTCCTCATACTTAAAGACCGGCGAATAACCGAACGCTGCCTCCGGTTTGGAGTCACGGAGTACTTTGGCAAGAGGTGCTGCCATTTCTCGGTCGCCCATTATCCCAATCGCTTTCGCGGCATTGAGACGCACCCAGCCGTCAGGATGGTCGAGCAGTGCGAGGAGCCTTGCATTATATTTCGGGTTCGCACAGACAGCTGGCAGAAAGGCCGACGCGCGCCTAGGCGTGTAATCGAACCAGAGCGTTGCAGGATCTTGCTTTGAGAGTGCGCCGTAGTTCCGACTTGGTGCTTTATCCACGACCTGTACTTCGGATTGTTTAAGCATCGCCTCGGCGGCGGCATCGAGCATTCCGCCCACCTTGAGTAGGTGCCGAATCAGGAGGTGCCCCGGTTCGGCCTCATAGAGCATAAACGTGTCGTGGTCGCCAGGGAGGTTGGCTAGAATTACAGGCGCGAGTTTTTTCAGTTTCGCAAGGTTCTCAGGTGACTCTTTTGCGATTTTCTGCCAGTCGTAACGGGAGAGTGCCAACAGAATATGGTACGGCGTTTGGAACATTCGGTCCTCACTGGGAAAGGACATCCGATCGTCACGTGGTGTAACTACCTTATTTCCGGGCGTTCGGCTAAACTTCGGGAGTATATCGAGAAGTGGCCCAACCGCCGCTGGATCTTGGATATCTCCCAGCGCTTCAGCGGCGAAGCGTGCCCAGTATTCGTTGTCTAACAGCGAAATGAGGTAGTCCGTCGCTTTTTTACCACCGAGTCGTCCGAGTGCACGAATGCCTGCGCGTGCTGGTATCCGTTGCTCCCGCGAGGACTTCGGCACTGGTCCGAGTGTTGCGATGATTTTTTCTACGGCGTCGTTCCCACCGGTTGCGCCGAGCGCTCGTAAGTTTCGCTCGGATTCCCAAGCAGCTTGCGTCGTGACGTAACCGTTTGAGGTGGCAGGTTTTGAGCGTGCAAGCGTTTGCGGCTTAAAGTGCGGAGCATTTTTTGCTTCAATTTCGAAGAACGTCGTCGGGTAAAGCGGCGTGACGGAACCGAAACTCGTGATCTTTACGAACTTGGTGCGATGTTTCGGAAACTTGACGACGAGCTTGACGGGTGTCTTTGTTTTTTCTTCACGCGCGACCTGCTTAAAAACTTTACCATCGAGACTCGTCTCAATGGAGTAACCCGTCATCACAAACTTTCCGCTGTATTGATGGATGGTTAGTGTGTCGAGTTCCGTCTCTTGGGTCAGTTCAAACTGGATCCACTGCGGCGGTTTGACTTCCTTCGTTTGCCAGTAGGCAGGCCCGATTTGGCCATCAAAAAGAACGCTGGCTGGACCACGGTAGGTGGTGGAGGTGGAAATGGCATTGGATGAAGGAGCCGCCGGTTTTTCTTCCGGGGCGGTGGCGGTGGACGCTTGCCCGGCGGCTGGGTCACCCTCGACCTCACCGGTGAGGTTTTCCAAGGCAATTTTGGCCGCACGACGCACGAGCCAATCTTTGTCCTGTTGGGCAGAACGCAGAGCGGGAAGCGACTTCGCATTCCCAATGCAGCCGAGACTAATCGCTGCTTGAAGGCGTACCTCGGGGTTGGCATCTTGCAAGAGTGGCAACAGCGAATCGGCAGCACGGTAGGCACGCATTATTCCGAGCTTCTCTGCCGCAGAGGCACGAACTTCAGCCGAAGCGGGTCCCCCAGCAGATGTCAACTGAGCAATGTTTGCGTTAATCGCAGCTTCATAGGGTCCTTGCCCCGCAGGAATCTCTGCAGCGGCGTTGGAAAGAAGAAACAAAGAAAAGCAAAGTGTGGATAAAAATTTCATATTTCTGCCTTAAGTTTAGTGGTTATCTTTACCAAAACTAGCGAGACGGCAAACTTGTTGTCTTATTTTTTACCAAGCATTTTTTTAAGCAGGTCCAAGGGTAACCCTACAACATTTGACTCCTCGCCTTGGAGAATGTGGACCCATTCGATTCCGTCTTGGTAACCGAACGCTCCGGCTTTGCCTTCCCACAAATTGGTGTCGAGGTATTTCTCAATCGCGACATCATCAAGCGGGTCCATCACCAACGTTGTGGTGGCAACCTCCACTTGTTCTTCCGAACCTTCCGGCGTGAGCGTGACGAGGCACAAGGCGGTGAGTACTTCGTGTTGTTCACCTGAGAGGAAACTCAGAATCTGATGGGCGTGCTGGCGTGAAGTCGGTTTGCCAAGAATCTTTTCACCGCAAACGGCGATGGTGTCACAGCCGAGTACGGTGGCGGACTGACCATAAAATTTTCGTGCAACGGAGCGTGCTTTACACTGTGCCAACGCAATAGTAAATTCGCTCGGCGAAGGTGGCGGTTGACGCAGTAGCAGCTCAGCTTCCCGGTTCGCCTCGATGGTGGGATCGGGCGCAGCGAGGTCAAATTGGTAGCCTGCTGCCGAGAGCAGTTCGCGACGTCTGGGACTATTGCTTGCTAAAATTAACATTTTGATAGCTTATAGGATGCTGGAAGCGAGGGTGCGTTGTCGCTATGCAGCAACACGTACAAACAAAAAAACGTGAAGTACTTCAATACTCTCCTAATACTTTGGACTCACTGGAATTTTAACTTTTAATTGACAAATTGTCAACTAGGCCATCAACCAGAACGTCAATTTGGGTAAATTTGGGCAAATTAAGGGTAAATTGAGCGTGATTTGCAAGAAAAAGGCAGGAAATATGAGAATTTTATATTTTTCTGCTAACCAAGTCTAGGTGGAAACGTACTAATACTTTGTGGGGGGAAAATTTCCGAATTTGAGCAGATTTACGGAAGAGTATCGCTTCACTGACACGAATAACCCTTAGAGAGAACCACAAAAGCCTATATAGTCCGAGGAATCCGAGTTTGGGTGGGTTGACAACCGCCCTAAAGTTAGTTAAAATCTTAGGTGTAGGGTTGTATAGGTTCAGACTGGGTCCTCCCTGTTTGCAGCCAACCCTTTGAGTATAAACATTTCAATGTACATCCACAATAACGTTCACTAGGTATGCAGGACTCCGAATCTCCTACTGCGATGGCCGCCCCTGGCGCGCCGAAAAGATCACCGGGTGATCCCACTCCCTTTGGCGAATATGACATTATTTCAGTCATTGGCAGGGGAGGTATGGGTGGAGTCTATCGTGCACGGCACCGCAGGCTTGGGAAGATGGTGGCGATTAAATTGCTGCCGGTTGACAAGCTGCACGACCGATCTGCTAAGGCACGTTTTGATCGTGAGATGTTGGCCGTCGGGGCGTTCGAGCATAAGCATATTGTTCGTGCTACCGATGCTGGTGAAATTGAGGGTAAGCCCTATCTGACGATGGAGTACGTTGCGGGTGCAAGTCTTGCGGAACTCGCCAAGTACAAGAAAAAACCAGATATTGCCGACATCTGCGAGATGATTCGTCAAACAGCTCTTGGGATACAACACGCCTACGAGAGCGGGATGGTTCATCGTGACATTAAGCCCTCCAACCTAATGCTAACCAAAACGGGGATTGTTAAGATTCTCGATTTTGGAATAGCGTTACTCTCGAACACCCACCACCCCGAAGATTTAACCTCGACGGGTCAGTTGATGGGAACGTTTGACTATATGGCACCGGAGCAGGCTAGCGATTCGCACGAGGTCGATATTCGTGCTGATATTTATAGCCTCGCCGCAACGCTTTATCGTTTGCTTGCAGGGCGCCCACTTTTTTATGGTGAGAATTACGACTCGCCGCTGAAAAAATTATCGGCTTTGGCGAACGAGACTCCCGCACCCTTAATCGAACTTCGTCCGGATGTCCCCGCTCCGCTGAGTGAGTTCATTATGCGGGCACTCGCGCGCGAAGTGCCAGAGCGTCCGCAAACGCCCCAGGAGCTAATCGATTTCCTTACGCCTTACTGCCAAGGAAACCAACTCCACAAATGGGGCCAACTAGCAGCGAAGCTTTCCGATCAAGCGGAACAGAATGCAGGTGCTGTTGACCAAGAGACTTTCGGTGTTGCTGCCAACTCGGTGCAGATGAAGACGATGCTCGCGCAGTCTTCGACGGGTCATATGGGACACGGCGGAATAGCCGCATACCCGCATTCCTCTCCGGCGCCGCCTCCGGCTCCTGCTCCGCCTCCGGTATCGAACTCGCTTTATTCGACGAACCGGGCTCCTATGCCAACGCAACCCCAGGCTCCTGCGCCACCTCCGGCGGCTCCTCGTGTGGGAAGTTCCGTGAGCATACCGAAGGTGAACACCGCGCCTTCTGCCTCGGGGCGACTGCCGATGGTGGCGCCTTCTTCCTCGGGGCGACTACCGATGGTGGCATCCACTACCCGCTCGGGGCGATTGCCTACCGTGGCGGACGTTCCCGGAGAGCAGCCGCAAGAAGCGGAAGAACAGCCACAACCGAAAAAACGTCATCGATCATTCGTTTCAACGCAGTCAATAATAATCGCTGTCGGCCTCCTTGCCTTTGTTGTGACGATGCTGCTGCTGGTATTTGTTGTCGGAGCTGAGAAGAGGGGGACGATCAGTATTGAAACACCTGACCCTTCACTCGTGTTCTCTGTCAAGAAGAATGGCAAAGAAGTGGGAACACTCAGCGAAGATAACCGTTTCCGTCTTGAGCTACCCGTCGGTGAGTATTTTATTAGCTTTAAGGGTGATGCCAAGGGACAGTTTCTTCCAACGAGCAGTGTTAGGGTCAAAGAGGGCAAGCCAGTCCGTTTGAAGACAGAGAAGGTCCAAACCTCACGCGCTGCGCCGGTGGTTAATACTCGCCCCGTGGCCCCCGCTTCGCCGACCGTAGGTCTTTCACCAGCAAAGAGTCCGCCAGGGCCTGCCGGTGTTCGCGATTTTGATCGGCGTCCTGGTATTAAACCCAAAAAGGGCTACGGGAAAGATGGGATGCACAGACCCCATCCGTATATGACTCCTGAAGAGAAGGCGGAGTTTTTGCGAAGGAAAATGCTTGAGAGGCGGCCCGAGTAGTTTGATACGGGGCGTATTAAGTAGTCAAGATTGCGAGTTCTATCTCTCACAACTTCTCAAGAGTGCAAAATCCACCCCGTAGTATGCGTGCGGAGATGGGTAAATAGCCTAGCATATCTCCATCAAGCTGGAATGGCACGGGTTCATCCGATTCGAGGAAGAATTGCCCTGCTTGGAAAATATGGCAGTCCTTCCGTTTTGTATTCAATCGGAATGCCGTCGAGAAGGCGTTGAGTAGCAAAGAGCTTTTCCCCCCTTTTTCAAAGACACATAGGTCGAGTTTCCCGTCGATGGGGTTCGCATTGGGCAGCGTAATCAGATCACCGCCGTACATTGGCATATTGTGGCAAAAGAGCCAACGGAAAGGCGGAATGATTTCGTTTATTGGTGCTTCTCTAGCTGTTGGTAGCGTGTCTTGGCGGAAACGAATCTCAGGGAAGTTGTACTTTCTGCCTGCGGTGTAAATGTGATGCAGGTAATCACGCGAGCTAATGTGCCCTGTTCTTTTCTCTTGTAAGCGACGACAGACCTCGGCATCGAATCCCGCTCCCAACATTAAAAGAAAAATCCTTCCTTTTCTTTTTTCCTCGATGTGGTCTTCCCAACGGACATAGCCCGCATCGAAGCGTCGGATGGTGCCATCAGCAATTATTTCTGCTACGACATCAGGATCTCGCGAGGCTCGCAGGTATCTTGCCAGCAGGTTTTCGTTTCCTGAGGGATAGATAGTGACGGGCATTACCCCGCCGGTGCGATTAACAATTTCGGCTGCGGTTCCGTCACCGCCTGCAGCTACGACGGTCCTGAGAATACCTTGCTTGAATAGCCTTTTGGAACGCTTTGAGATTTCTTCTAAGTCCGTAACAATTTCTGCCTTGATGGAACGCTTGTCAAGCAGTTGTACCAGTTTTTTGAGGCCGGCAAAACTTTCATCCGATGTCTTTTGTGAGCCTGAATTGGGATTGAACGCAATGAGTACCTGGTCGTTGCGGGGCGAGAGCCTCGAAAGGTAGCACAAAGGCGGTTCAGGCGGTAGGGGGGGTAGTTTTTTCATCGGAGAAAGGTCTCGCGGTTGAGTTCAATCAAAAAAGGGTAGTGATGGCATTTTGTCTTGCCAATCCAGTGCGTGAAGCAGTGGGATATTATCAATCAAATAAAGCGTGCCAAGCATTACCATCAAAACGAGCAGAATCAGGTTCGAGTATAGTGCACGTATCCAGCGACGCTCCGGCTCTAATTTCCCAAGACCATAAAGTATGGCAAGGTCACCGAGAGCCGCCGCCGAAATCACGTAGGTGGAATGGTCGGTAATAAATTGCGCAACCTTAAACACCCAAATAAGGAAAGCATTCGGGCTGTGCAACTTGATAGCATCCATCCGCCAGCCTGATGACCAGCAGATGACCATATAAAAAACAGCAAAAAACAGAGTATGCAGGAAAAAATATCCCAGCGTCGTTACCATCGGCAGCAACCAGCCATCATTTTGGTAGTTCGATTTGTAGTTCATTGTTTTCTAATACTTCCACGTGCGTGAATCGTAAGCGGCCGCAATCGTTTAGTGACTTTTTGGAACCTTGCTAGTATTAGGGCACCTGCTAAAACATAACTTCTTCGTATTGCTCACTCGCGACTTCTTTTTCTCCTTCTTTGGTCTTTTCGATCAATTGTAGGAAGTCAGCTAGTTTCTCGCGTCGAACGGGACTTTGCATCTTTTCAATTGCCGAAGATTCAATTTGTCGTACACGCTCGCGAGTAATTTTAAAGATGCGTCCTACCTCTTCAAGTGTATAGGCATAGCCGCCACAGAGTCCAAATCGCAATTTAATCACTTCCCGCTCACGCGAGGAGAGAGTTTTTAGTAGCGAGTCAATT
>Ga0180430_10003352_pt1 | contig 13880 bp, 7 predicted proteins | sample SS_ome_9_FD_132999 | JGI IMG/M metagenome (GOLD analysis project Ga0180430, IMG submission 132999) | Hypersaline lake sediment archaeal communities from the Salton Sea, California, USA - SS_1_S_2 metaG | ecosystem: Environmental > Aquatic > Non-marine Saline and Alkaline > Hypersaline > Sediment... | reverse complement strand
TCCGGGAACGCCTGGCTGCCGAAGACTATGAAAAAAACCTGCTGAACCTGAGAGTGGAGTTTGCCCAGGCCGGGTCTTCTTCTCTGGATCTGGTGGTGATCGCGGATTTTGACGGGAAAATGGCACCGTTGTACAACCGGATTTCCCGGGCCATCCAGCGCTGGTGTACGGAAGCCTGTACCGCCAATGACTGGGAAATCCCCTTTCCCCAGCTTACGGTTCACAAACCGGCGGCATGACATCCGGCAGGTTCATTCAGATCCAGCAGGGCGGCGGTATCCGGACAAACCGGTTGTCAAAGGTCAGAGTCAAAGGTCAGATGTTTCATGGATTTTTTTCTGGGTAATGGCCTGGATCATCTGTGCAAGTTCCGCCACATGCCTGTTTTCTTCGTCAATGATTTTTTTCAGGCTTTCCAGAGCAGAGGCATCCTGGATAAAAGCCTGGAGAAACTCGTAAAAAAGGATCGTATCTTTTTCAAAGGTCATGAACGTTTCAAGCAGGGACCGAACGGAACGGATCTGCGAAAAATCCACCTCATCCAGAGACAGGGTCTTTTCTCCCATCATCTCTTTGATCACATCCGGAAGCATGGTTTCCAGGTCTGTCTGGTCGGCGTCAGCGCCCCACGTGTCTTTTTTGTCCGCAAACCAGGCCCTATGGGCCGCTTCCTCCTCCGCCATCCACTGCATCAGAGATTTGAGCTTCGGGCCCTGCGCTTTTTGCCTGGAGGCCAGATAAAGCGCCTCGCCGTTTTTTTCCATTTTCACTGCAATATCAATCAGATCGTTTGCCGTAAACATCAGTGGCTCCGAAAAGAACGCTAAGATTGATTGAAAGACCGTTCAAACAGATCGGTCAGGGCGGTTCTGGCATCATCGGTCAGGTTCCGCGTACCGGTGCCGGCAAAATTTTTGTGGGTAATGACCGGGGTCACCTTGTGCCACGTATTGTCCACCCAGGAAAACCATGCCTTGCGGTCCTGTTCATAGACAAACAAGGGGCGGTTGAACAGTTTTCCCAGTTCCACGCCCCAGCCGGTACCGCCTTTAACGGTGTTGTCCGGCAGAATCCATCCCACGACAAATATCTGGTATCCATTGTTGACCATGTGAAAAATGGACTGGATGACTTTCCGGATCTTGTCGGCTTTGGAAAAGGAGCGGCCCATGCGGGCGGATACGATATCCATGCTGACATCCCCTTTTTTCAGCTCTTCGGGAGTGAGCACCCGGATTCCGGTCTGACGGTCCGGCTTGTGTCCTTCAAAGGAAAAATTGATCTCCTTGACCCCGTATTGTTCCGCGAGCTGACCGAATTGCGCTTCAGCGCCCCGGTGACCTCCACTGTATAACGTAAACTGCGATGCATCATTCATCAAACAAAATTCTCCTTAAGTAAATTGCTAAAATGTGGGTGATGGAAACGGTCCAGGTTGCACTGGCTTAACCACTGATACCTGAATCATATAAGAAATTCTTTCACAAATCAACCAAATGGTTGAATGCCATGCAATTCTTGAGTTGAAAAAACCGGGTCGGCCTGATATACGGGAACCAGTGAACTGACCCATGACATACTGCTTTATCATCGAGGTTGCTCTGTGAAATCAAAAGCCCTTGAGGCAAATCTTTCCGATACCCGGGTGGATGTGTCTGTGGATGAGAAATACCGGGTGCTTCTTGAAATTTTTGACGGATATGTCGGTATTTTGAACCGAATGGAAGTTTTCCTCAAGGAGCTGTCCCATCCTTATCGGAACTGGACGTTTATCGTCAGCGAAGCCCGGCATTTTTCCCTCCATTATTTTTATCTGTATCAATCCCATGAAAAAGGGATTCACGCGGTGACCCTTTTTTCAGATGTTTTTTTGTCCGCATTTGAACAAAGCATTGACAAATCGGTTCGTACCGCTGCTTCAGACAATCTGATGCTGTTTTTTCAGCACATGATCAAGGAATCCGGAGACCGGCTGATCGATGTTCTCCCGGTGCTGGAGGCAGGATTGAATCGGATCTGTCGGTATGATGATGCCGGATTTTTTTATTTTGTACAAAGCTATTATCCACCTGACAAATTGACGCGCCAGCTTCTGGACCGGGAGAAAAGCTGCGGTATTTTCAAAACAGATACCGGATTTTTCGGCGAACTCAACCGGATTCTGATACGGTATTATCACGCATCGTTTTCATACTGGCTGCATCAGGAGGATCCGCTGGCATGGATGCAGAAGCATATTGATGAATGGCGGCTCAATCATGAACTGGAGCAGGTGTTTGATCAGATTTCCCATGCACGGATCTCCCTCTGGCGGCAGCAGCTGGGAGTGCTTTGCGAAAGCCGCAATCCAAGCGCTCCTGAGCTGACCCGGGAACTCATTGCGTTCCCGGGGTTCCGGGAATTTGTGAATCAGTTCAAGGCGGTGAGCCGTCAGATCGTCAAACACTGCAGTGATGATACCTATGGGCGCCACCTCAAATTGACCTTTCTGTTCTATGCCATCCATGTGCCCGGACTGTTCATGATACACAAGGACTGTCTTCATGAAATCAATCAGATTCTGACCCGGCTCATCGGGGATGATGATTTCAAAAAAGATATCCCCATTGTCAACCAGACGTTTTCCCTTTTCAAAGAACACAAGGGTCGGTATCCGGAAACCCTGCTGGACTGTATCTATAAAATCGGCGAGGCGGTTTACAAAACCGGGAAAGTGGAACTGATCAACCATTTCATCGACCGGGTGGTGAACCACGGATTTCAGTTTCCCATGATTCAGGGAACGGGAGAGGACTGGCAGATCAAGGGAAACACGGCCCATGTGAAAAACATCCGGGTGTTTCTGAACCTGATCTGTCAGCAGCCCAAAAAGTCCAAACGCCTGTTGTCCGCGCTGATCATCTATCTGTCTGTCGGCGGGGTGTTCATCAAGGACACGGATCTGTTTCCCCGGGATATCACCCGGTTTCTCAACGCGGACATCGACGGGGTGTACAATCTGGTCAAGCAGCTGGCCCGGCTGCTGCCGGCGTTTTTCAACGAGATCGGGGCCGAGGGTCAGCTGCGGGACATTTCCACCGAGCTGGATGAATCCTGCCATCGGCGGGACCGGTTGATCCATTTTCTGAGAAAGCAGTGCCATGTGGAAAGCTCCAGCCGGATCGTGGAATTCATTCAGCAGGTGATGATTTTCTGGAAAACCAAGGACAAGACGCCGCTGGAGCCGTTTGTGCCGCCCTCCATTTATGAAGAGATTCAGACATCGGGCCGGTTTGTGAATGGTCCGGGAAAGATCATGAAGTATCTGGAGATCAAAAAACTGCTTCATCCAAAAGAGTATCTTGTTCACAGCCAGGACGTTTTGGACCAGTATGTGGACAAGGTCACGGGCGTGACAGATCTGGACCGGCAACGGGTCCGGCTGATCCTGCGGTTCTTTCGGCTGCTCAATGAAAAATACGGGCTGGAGCACCTGGAAATCAAATCCTACCTGACCAATTTCAAAACCGATGACCTGCCCGATCCCCGGCGCCTGGCAGCGGCACTGGACCAGACCCGTCCCGAAACAAAAATCGATCATCTGCTCAGCTATATGGCTGAACTTAAAGAGATCATTGTTTCGGACAAGATCCATGAGCCGGATGAGGCCATTTACCACAAGCGCCATTTTGCCGTGGATATCCCGTCCATGTACGGCAGCTACAATGAACCCAAATTTGATGCCATGGGATTGTCACTCCGTATTGAAAGCGTTGTCAATGTCCTGTTTGAAGACCTGATCAGCAGCATCGACCTGAGATTGATCACCAAGCCCACGTTTGTCCGGATTTTTTCAATACTGACCCTGTTTCGAAAAGCCCTGAGCCTGGACGGTATCGAATCCAACAAACTGGATATTCAGATGGAGTTTCTCAAGTATTCGGTCAACACCACCACCTGCTCCTTTACCCAGTACCTGGATATTTTCAAGGGATTTGTCCGGGCCGTGGCAGATATCATCAATGATTATTTCCATAATATTCATTCCGCCAACCTGCTGCAGATCGAAGCCCGCATCGGAAAAGATCAGATTCAGAAAAAATATTTGCCCGGGTCTGTTCCAGACCAGGGCAAACTGGATGCGAAAACCGCCAGAAAGCTGGATCAGAGGGCCGCAGATGTCTTTTTTCGGGACCGCATCGCCACATCGTTAGGGCTTCAGCAGCTTGATGTGTTTTTGAACCGGATTCTGCACACCCTGTTCCGGCAGTCGGAAAAGCTGTCCCAGGATGAATTGAGTGTCCTGCTCAACTATGACCCTAAAAGCGCGGTGACCCCCATCAGTGACGAACAGGTGGCCAACCAGAACATCATTATCCTGGGAAACAAGGGATGGAACCTGATGCGCCTCAAGCAGATCGGCGTCCAGGTGCCCGAAGGCTTCATCATCACCACCGAGGTGTTCCGTTGCCTGGATCTCATCGATACCTACACCCCGGTATCCGTCAACTTCAAACAGCGGGTGGCTTTCATGATGTCACGACTGGAGCAGCAGACCGGAAAGGTGCTGGGAGACCCTGAAAAACCGCTGCTGCTGTCGGTTCGTTCCGGATCTTCCATTTCTCAGCCCGGAATGATGGATTCGTTTCTGAATGTGGGCATCAATGAAGAGATTGCCGAAGCCATCGCTCAAAAATCCGGCAACCCCTGGTTTGCCTGGGACAGTTACCGCCGGTTCGTTCAACAGTACGGCATGATTTTCGGCATTCACAGAAATGAATTCGATCAGATCATTGCGGCCCATAAAAAACAAGCCGGTATCGAGTTCAAGCGCCATTTTACAGGGGATCAGATGAAGGCCGTGGCCATGGCCTATAAAAATCAGCTGCTGCTCAACGGCATCAGTCTGGAGGAATCGCCCATGGATCAGTTGTTTCTGGCCATTCATAAAGTGTTTTCCTCCTGGGATGCCCAGCGGGCCATTGATTACCGCCGAATCATGGGGATTTCCGATGACTGGGGTACTGCGGTCACGGTGCAGGCCATGGTGTTCGGGAACCGGTCCCGGCAGTCCGGTTCGGGTGTGGCCTTCAGCCACAGCCCGAAACTGCCCGGGGACGCCATCCGGCTGTGGGGGGATTTTACCATCGGCAATCAGGGGGAAGATGTGGTGGCCGGACTGGTGAGCACGTTGCCCATATCGGAAATGCAGCGGGAGCTGGAACGCCGTGATACCCGGATCAGCCTGGAAAAAGCGTTTCCTGATGTGTATGAACAGCTGAGAACGACGGTTCAGATGCTGATCTACAAGCGAAGATGGAATCCCCAGGAGATCGAATTCACCTTTGAAGGGCAGGAACCGGAAAATCTATATATTCTTCAGGCCCGGGATCTTTCTCTGGGAGACCGGAAAAAACTGCCTGTGTTCGCAGCGGATGACGGCCGACTGAAAGCTGCGTTTCTGGGTCAGGGAACCGGGGTGTCCGGCGGTGCCATGAGCGGCCGCATCGTTTTCACCCTCAAGGAGATCGATGCGTTTCGGCGTCAGGATCCGGATGGCTATCTGATTCTGTTGCGAAATGACACCGTGCCCGATGATATTCTGGAGATCGATGCAGCAGACGGAATCTTGACCGCCAAGGGGGGGCTGACCTCCCATGCGGCCGTGGTGGCCTGTAACCTGGGAAAGACCTGTGTGGTGGGATGTGAAAACCTGGTATGCAATGAGGCTGCGAAACGATGCCGCCTGGGCGGAAGACAGCTGAACGTGGGCGATCATATCAGTATTGATGGAAACAAAGGGTTTGTGTTTCAAGGAGCGATCAACGTCAATCAACCATGAAAGCGAGGCGTATCATGAATATCGAAAATAACAGAATTCTGGGAATCAACGGCCTGGGCCGGATCGGCAAGCTGACCCTGTGGCATCATGCCGGGCGCAAATATTTTCCCGATATCGTCATCAATGTCGGCCGGGAAGTGGGGGCCGGCCTGTCAGATATCATCCATTATATCGAACGGGACTCCACTTATGGCCGCCTGGCTGCCTTTCTGAACGGACACCAGGCCAAAAGCGTAATCACGGACGTCAATGAGACGACCGGTTTTTTGACGGTCAATGGCATTCGGGTGAAAATTCTCAGAAAACACAGAAATCCCGCTGATATTCAATGGGCCGATCACGGGGTGAATCTGGTGGTGGACACCACCGGCCGGTTTCTGGATCCCAACCTGCCGGCCGATGATCCGGGCGGGTCCATCCGGGGCCATCTGGCAGCCGGTGCCGCCAAAGTGGTCGCTTCGGCTCCGTTCAAGCTCAAACAGGGGGCTGCCATGCCCCAAGACAGCGTGACCACGGTCATGGGCATCAACGACAAGGAGTATGATCCGGTGCGGCACGCCGTGATTTCCAACGCTTCCTGCACCACCACCTGCCTGGCCCATATGATCAAGCCGCTGCTGGATTATTTCGGCGTGGAGCGGGTGCTGTCCGCGTCCATGGCCACGGTGCACGCCGCCACCGGTTCCCAGCAGGTGCTGGACCGGCTGCCCAAGACCCGGGCCAAGGACCTTCGCAAAAACCGCTCCATCATGAACAATATCATTCTCACCACCACCGGTGCCGCCAAGACATTGCAGCTGGTGATCCCGGAAATGGCCAGTATCGGGTTCATAGCGGAATCCGTGCGGATTCCCACGGCCACGGGGTCGCTGATCATTCTGGTCATGAACTTTCAGGAAGTGTCAGACAGCAAACCGATCCGCCGGGAACGGATCAACGACATTTACCGGCATGCCTCACAGTCCGGTAACGGGTACCTGATCTATTCCGAAGATCAGAACGTGTCCGCCGACATCATCGGCACGCCCAGGGCCGCAGCAGTGATTGAAGGTCATGAGACCCACACACGCACCGGAGCCATCAACATCAACCTGTCGCATTTGCAGGGAATCGACAAGGCCGTACAGGAGAGTATCCAGGATTTGGTGGGCCGTATTCAGGTCACCCAGGCCGTGATCTATGGCTGGTATGACAATGAAATGGCCAGTTATGTCAACCTGATGGGGGACCGGACCGTGTCCATTGCCGAATCCCTGGTGTGAATCAACGGGAGCGGACTGTTTACCAGGATTCTGTTCTTGCAATTCTTTGAATCGTGCATAAAATGATGTTTTTGTTGGTAAACCGGATAAACAATTTCAGGACTTTGAATTCATGAAACATAGATCCCGGCTTTGGCCGGCGGTTAAAAGAACGATGCTACGCCTTGTCTGGCACGGTATCCCCTTTGTCATAGTGGCCCTGGTGGTGTTTCTGATCATTGTGCCGCTGGGCCGAAAGATCACGGCCGAAAAAAATGCGCTGGTGGCGCAGCAGTCCAGCCAGGTTCAGGAAACCGACAGGGCCGTCCGGGTTGTCACCCTGGAGATGGTGCCTGAAGATCTCAAAGAGATGCTCAGCCTGCCCGGCGTGGCCAGACCCTGGAAATCCCTGGAGGTGGTGGCGGAAGTGGCGGGCCGGGTCATGGAAAAAAACATGGATGACGGCACTGTGGTTGCGCGGGGGGATGTGCTGGCGGTGATCGATCAGCGGGATTACCGGAATGCCTATGATTCGGCCCGGGCTTCTTATGACACCGCTGTGTTGAATCAGCAGCGGTTTGAAGCGTTGTCAAAACAGCAGTTCATCACCCAGTCCCAGCTCGATGACATATCGGCCCAGGTCAAGACCACCCGGGCGGCCATGGAAACCGCGAAACTCAACCTGGAACGGTGTACCATAAGGACACCCATGGCCGGGGTGGTGGACCGGTCCCATATTGAGGAGGGCAGTTTCCTTGGCGTAAGTGATCCGGTAGCCCGGATACTTCAGATCGATACCCTCAAAATCCAGGTGGGCATTCCGGAATCGGATGTGCCAATGGTCAAAAAACGCAAACAGTTTGACATGACCGTGGATGCCCTGGGCGGCAAATCCTTTACCGGTCAGTATCACTATCTGCAGAAAACCACGGATTCCCTGGCCCGGCTGTACAACCTGGAAATCGGTCTGGAAAACCCGGGTCATGAGATCCTGCCGGATATGTTCGTGCGGGTGGCTATTGTCAAAAACCGGGATGAACAGGGGCTTGGGGTGCCCATGTATTCCCTGATTACCCGAAGAGGACAGACCGGTGTGTTTGTGGCGGATCAGGAGACCGCCACGTTTGTGCCGGTTGAAACCGGGTTTCAGGACGGCTGGAAAATCCAGGTGACCGCCGGACTGTCTCCGGGAGACCATGTGGTGGTGGTGGGGCACCGAATTATCGAAGACGGCGATCCTGTCCAGGTGGAGCGCCGGGTGCGGTCCATGTCGGAGCTGAGGGCGGGGCTGCGGTAATGATTCTTTCTGATACCGCTGTCAAGAACCGGGTATCCGTGCTGGTGCTGCTGGTGATTATCGTGATCATCGGACTGTATTCCTACCGGGTGCTTCCCCGGGAAAGCGCCCCGGACATCACCATTCCCTATGTGTTTGTCAGAACCGATTACAGAGGGGTCTCCGCCTCGGACATCGAGACCGCCATCACCATCAAGATCGAAAAAAAACTCAAGGGCCTGAACAAGGTGAAAAATATCTCATCCGTGAGTTCTCAGGGCCTTTCCCAGATCAATATCGAGTTTCTGCCGGGCACGGATATCAATGAGGTGCTTCCCCGGGTCAAGGACAAGGTGGATGAAGCCAGAAACGATCTGCCCACGGATCTGGAAAACGAGCCCATGGTGTATGAGGTGAATTTTTCCGACATGCCCATTGTGGTCTATTCTCTGGCAGGTGACAGCGGCCCGGCCCTGTTGAAAAAAATCGCCGATGATCTCAAAGATGATATCGAAGCGGTCCCCGGGGTGCTTGAGGTGGAGATCACCGGGGGCCAGGACCGGGAAATTCAGGTGGAGGTGGATGTTGACAAACTGGCCTATTACCGGATTCCCATCACCCGTCTCGAGCAGGCTGTGGCGGCTGAGAACCAGAACATCTCCGGGGGCGCCATCACCCTGGGCCATGGCCGGTACCAGCTCAAAGTGCCCGGTGAGTTCGACACGCCTGAAGAGATTCTGACCCTGGTGGTGGCCACCCACAACGGGCATCCCATTTATCTGAAGGATGTGGCAAGGGTGGTGGACGGTATCCAGGAGGAAACCTCCCGGTCCCGGCTCAACGGGGAAAGCGCCATCAATCTGTCAGTGAAGAAACGGGCCGGTGAAAACATCATTCGGATATCCGATCAGATCGATGCCGTGGTGGCGGCGGCAACAAAGAAATTTCCCGGGAACACCACCATCACCAAACTGATGGACAATGCCAGAGATATCCGGGCCATGGTGGCGGACCTGGAGAATAATATTATCTCCGGACTGATCCTGGTGGTGGTGGTGCTGTTTGTGGTGCTGGGGATCCGGAACGCCCTGCTGGTGGGCATGGCCATCCCGTTTTCCATGTTTCTGTCTTTTGCCGTGCTCAATGCCCTGGGCATCACGCTGAACATGGTGGTACTGTTTTCTTTGACCCTGGCGCTGGGCATGCTGGTGGACAATGCCATCGTGATCGTGGAAAATGTGTACCGGTACATGCAGCAGGGGGTTTCCCGGATGGAAGCGGCCATGAAAGCCACCGGAGAGGTGGCCTGGCCGGTCATCGGCGCCACGCTCACCACCCTGGCCGCGTTTTTTCCCATGCTGTTCTGGCCCGGCATCATGGGGGAATTCATGCATTTTCTACCGGTCACCCTCATCGTCACTCTGAGCGCATCCCTGTTTGTGGCATTGATCATCAATCCGGCCCTGTGCTCGTACTTCATGCGTACCCCTAAGACTGCCGGGCCGGGCCGGGGGATGCTTTCATCGGACCAGATGCTGTCCCAGGGCGAAAAACCGGTGGCGATCCAGGGGATTTTTCTGATCACCTATGCCCGGGTTCTCAAGCAGGCCCTGGCGCACAAGCTGGCGGTCCTGGCCGGAGCGATTGTCGTGATGGTGCTGTTGTTTCAGTTCTGGATGGTGACCATCGGTATTGAAAAACCCGTGGAATTTTTTCCGTCTATCGATCCCAGGTCCGTGTTCGTGAACATCGATGTACCCGAAGGCGCTGACCTGGAGTTCATCGATGAGACCGTCAAACAGGTGGAAATGGCGGTGGTCGGCACCACTGACGGAGGCTATGAGGCCGCCATGGTGCCGCAGACCCATGAAACGGCCCGGAATCAGCAGTTTGCGGCACCGTCTGATATCAACAATGTCGAACATATCTATGCCCGGGTGGTTCAGAACAGCGGGGGCAGCGCTGTGTTCGAATCCAACCTGCCCAATCATATCGGGGTCCAGTTTCTGGATTTTGAGGACCGGAAAACATCCACCAAGGCGGATCTGGAGGAGATCCGGCACCGGGTGGCACAGATTCCCGGCGTGAAGATCACCGTGGAGGAACAGGAACAAGGCCCCCCCACCGGGGCGCCCATCAACATCGAGATCGCCGGGGACAGTTTTGAGGTGTTGAGCCGGATGGCCGCTGAAATCCGAAAACTGGTGGAGCGCGTGCCCCATGTCACGGATGTGAGGGATGACTTTCAGGGCGGGCTGCCATCGGTTCAGGTAAAGATCGACCGTCAGAAAACCGCGCTGTTCGGCCTGACCACTTCGGCGTTGGGCAATGCATTGAAGATCGCCTACAACGGTCTGGATGTGTCCACCTATTATGAAGGGGATGAGGAATACGATATCGTGGTCAAACTGGCCAAATCCGACCGTCAGGGACCGGAGATTCTTCACAAACTCATGATTCCGGGTCCGTCCGGAGAACTGGTGCCCCTGACCACACTGGCATCTATCCAGTACAAAGGCGCCTTAGGGGACATTGTCCGCAAGAATCACCGCCGGGTGGTCACGGTCAAGGCCAGTGTGGATGAAACCAAAACCACCGGGGCCGTGGCCCGGATGCAGGTGGTGGAGCTGCTCGGACAGATGGAAATGCCGGCAGGGTACAGTTATGCGTTCACAGGGGAAGATCAGGAACAGCAGGATGCCCAGGCGTTTCTTTCCAAAGCTTTTGTGGTGGCCCTGCTGCTGATTTTTTTGATTCTGGTGACGTTGTTCAATTCCGTGGTGCAGCCGGTGATCATTCTGACATCCGTGCTCCTTTCTTTGGGCGGTGCCTTCTGGGGGCTGGCCGTGATCGGTTCTCCGTTCGGCATTATCATGACCGGGGTGGGCATCATTTCCCTGGCCGGGGTGGTGGTGAACAACGCCATTGTGCTCATTGACTACATCAACCGGCTCAAGGACCGGGGCATGGATTTGACCGAAGCGGTTGTTTCCGCAGGTGCCACCCGGCTGCGGCCGGTCCTGCTCACGGCGGTCACTACCATTTTAGGGCTCTTGCCCATGGTTACAGGGATTTCCTATGATTTTCATGTCATGGCCGTGTCTCTGACCTCGGAATCCAGCCAGTGGTGGCGGTCCATGGCTATTGTGGTGATTTTCGGCCTGCTGGTGGCAACCGTGTTGACCCTGGTGGTGGTGCCGGTGCTCTATGCGCTGATCGATCAGATCAAAACCGCGTCAGGCAAAGGATATGTCCGGGCCCGCCGGTTTTTCCTGGGGCCCGGAACATCGGAAATGACCGAATAGATATCAGGCATACAGCAATTACATCATTTCCAGGGCGCAGGCCATGGCCACCCCGCCCCCGCCGCACAGCGTGGCCAGGCCCAGGGTGTTGCCGCGTTTTTTCATGGCATGGATCAGGGTGACCATGATCCTTGCCCCGGTGGCCCCCACCGGATGGCCCAGGCCGATGCCGGACCCGTTGATATTGGTGATCTCCCGGTTGAGGTTCAGTTCTTTTTCACACCCCAGATACTGGGAAGCGAATGCCTCGTTTACTTCCACCAGTTCAAAATCCGCCATGGACAGACCGGACCGGTCCATGAGGTTTTTCACAGCCGGTACCGGAGACAGCCCCATGACCGTGGGATGACAGGCACCCATGCCCGTGGCCTTGATTTTTGCCAGCGGTTTGAGTCCCAGTTCTTTGGCCTTGTCCGCAGACATGATGATCATGCCGGCGGCTCCGTCATTGATGCCCGAAGCATTGCCCGCCGTGACCGTGCCGGTTTTGGGAACAAAGGCCGGGGGCAGGGCCGCCAGTTTTTCCCGGGTCATGCCCGGGCGGAAATGCTCGTCTTTGTCAAACACCAGAGGGTCTTTTTTACGCCGGGGAACATGGACCGGCACGATCTCCTCGGCAAAGGAACCGTCATTTGTGGCCCGTTCCGCGTTGTTGTGGCTGCGCAGGGCCACCTCATCCATTTCTTCCCGGCTGATCCCCAGGTGCTGGGCCACAAATTCGGCGGTGTGACCCATGATATAGGGTTTGCCCATGAAATACGAGGCCGGGGCCTGATTTGTGTCCAAAGGTGTGGTGTCGTCAAAGGGCAGAACATGAGAGCCGCAGTGCAGGGCATGGATCATGGCATCCACGAACTGGGCGTCCTGGAGCCGGCATCCCCACCGGGCCTTGGGCACGGTGTAGGGCACCCCGGACATGTGCTCCACCCCGCCGGCCAGGATCACATCGGCCATGCCGGCCTGAATCATGGCAGCGCCGGAGAGCACCGCTTCCATGCCGGAAATGCACACACGGTTCACCGTGACCGCCGGTACTTTGTCCGGAATCCCGGCCATCAGGGCCGCCACCCGGGTGGTGTTCAGGGTGTCATGGTGTTCCACACAGGTACCGTACCGGACATCATCGATCAGGTCCGGATCGATACCGGCCCGCTCGATGGCTTCTTTCATTGTCACGCTGGCAAGGGCAGCGCCGTTCATCTCTTTCAAGGTGCCGCCGAAGGCCCCGATGGCGGTCCGGCAGGCAGATACGATGACTATTTCTTTCATGGTGTTGTTTCCTGTTTCTGGTTGTCGATGTTTAAAGGATCCGCCCCTGCCCGTTTGTCAGCCGGGGCGCTGATTTCCAAGTATCATGGGATGTGAAAACAAATGCTCAGGTCCCGAAAGCCGCATCTGCCATATCCAGGGCACTGGTATCTCCGGTCTGGATTACCGCCATTTTTGCCTGGGCCACCGGCAGGATCGTGCGAATGAAAAACCGTGCCCCGGTGATCTGACCCTGGTAAAATACCGCATCCTTTTTTTTGGGCGATCCGGCCAGTCTTTCCCGGGCGGTCACGGCCCGCCACAGCAGCATCCACCCCATCAGGGTGTCGCCGAACACATCCAGGAACGGATGGGCATGGGCAAACGCGGTCAGGATATTTTCCGATCCCAGGTCCCCGGCCAGTTTTCCGGCGGTCTCTTTCAAATGGGTCAGCGTGGTTTGCACAATGCCGGCCAAAGGCGCCAGATTTGCATCTTTCTGCGCGTGAGCAATGGTTTGTTCCACCTCGGTTACCAGGTCCATGAATGCCCGGCCATGGTTCAAGGACAGTTTTCTGGCCAGAAGATCCATGGCCTGAATCCCGTTGGTGCCTTCGTAGATCAGGGTGATCCGGCAGTCCCGGAGCAGCTGTTCCTGGGGGTATTCCTTTGTGTACCCGTATCCACCGAATACCTGGAGCCCTTGCGAGCAGATCTCAAAAGCCCGGTCCGTGACATATCCTTTGGCCACCGGAATGAGCACGTCGATAAGTCCCTGCAAGCGGGCTTTGTCGGTTTCATCGGTACTGACGGTGATCATGTCTTCCAGAAATCCCACATAGAGCAGCAGGCTGCGCATGCCTTCTGAAAACGTTTTCATGGACAGCAGGCTGCGCCGGATGTCCGGATGCCTGAGGATGGGAACGCCGGGGGATCCTTTGGCTGCGGTCAACGCCGCGCCCTGGACCCGTTCCCGGGCATAGTTCAGG
>Ga0180430_10003345_pt1 | contig 13907 bp, 12 predicted proteins | sample SS_ome_9_FD_132999 | JGI IMG/M metagenome (GOLD analysis project Ga0180430, IMG submission 132999) | Hypersaline lake sediment archaeal communities from the Salton Sea, California, USA - SS_1_S_2 metaG | ecosystem: Environmental > Aquatic > Non-marine Saline and Alkaline > Hypersaline >... | reverse complement strand
TTGCCTCCTCGGTTTAGCTTGCATTTAAAATTATACATTTTCGTTCAATTTCCGGATTTACGTAACAATCCAAACTAATTGTGGAGTAAATCCAGGAAATTGAGTTCCTCCTCAGGGAACAAATCTTTATCTCTGTCTATCCCAGGCAGAGGCCGGCGATAGGCTGTTTTATCCATTGCTGTTTTTGCCATTAATACGATAACAGACTCTTCATTGGGCATTGCACCTCTCATCCTCAAAACTCTCCGGAAATCACGCTGTAGTCGCTCGATCCAATTGGTGGTATAGATCATTGCCTGGATCCGTCTGTGGTACTTCAGATAGGTGAAGTAATACCGGTAAAATGGATCATTGCCCATTTTCTTGATACTGCGATAATCCTTGCCCCACTTTGCACACAGTTCCTGCCAGGCCTTCCATCCTTTCTCCGGAGTGTAATATCGGTCACCCGTGCGGAATACTTCTCTAAGATCATCGGCCATTTGCATTTTATCACCATGCCGGACCCGGTTGAGCATATTGCGTTTTAGATGAGTTACGCACTTCTGCATGGCCGTTTTTGGAAAAACTTCTGCCAATGCATCCTCAAGATATCTTAAGCCATCAGCTACCAGTAATCCAATGTTTACTACTCCACGATTTTGAAGTGCCTGGAACATCTCTTTCCAACCGGTCGCGCTCTCTGTTGGACGGTTAAAGATCCCCAGAACATCCCGTGTTTTATCTTCCTTTACTCCCATCACCACATAGAAAGCTTCGTTTTCTACGCTTCTTTTGCGATGAACCTTGATATGGATGGCATCCACAAAGACAATGGGATAATAGCCCTCTAAAGATCGATTAAGCCATACTTCTACGTCTGCCCTCAGATACTCGATCATGCGGCTGATACTGGCTTTGCTGTAATGCTTGCCATACACTTCTCCAAATACATCCCCAACCTGAGATTGGGTCAGCCCTTTGCAATACAGGCTGCTGGCCAACTGCTCACATTCTATCTCCTGGTCTCGGAGAAGTGCAAGAATGGTAGGGTGGAAATTACCATACCGGTCCCGTGGGATCCGGAACTCCAGCACTCGCCCATTGCCATAACTCTTGCCCTGGCGGAAGCCATTACCCTTATTGTCCGGATTTGAATCCAGAAAATCACGTCGTTCGGCTTGCATCATGCTTTCAATCATCAGCTCCATGAGCTCTTGTAATCCTTTTTCCCGGTTTAAATGCTTGATAAATACATCAGATAGCTGTTCCTTTGTAAAATCCATAGGGTCTTCTTCTTTTAGTTAAACATGTTTGTCGATACTCATGCAAAACTAATTTAAGAAGACCTTTTTTATTTTCTACTCAGACACACTTTTTGAAACACTATCGCTTTCCAACGATGAGGCAGCAGTTCAGCCATATCCATGTAGTAATCGTTGTTGTATTTCGGGATCCTTGACAGCACATCGATGAGCCATTCCCTGGGATTTACATCGCAGGCTTTGCAGCATCCCAGCAGGGAGTACATAATGGCAGTGTTTTCCGCTTCATCGTGGTTTCCACAGAACAAGAAGTTCTTTCTGCCAAGAGCCAGGGGCCTGATCGCATTCTTGACTCCGTTGTTGTCGATCTGGTATCGTCCATCGAGTTGATACCTGGATAATCGATGGAAGATATTATAAGTGTAGCTTATTGCCTTACCCATTCTCCGCTTTGGTAACGCCTTTGGATAATACTGTACCAGCCACTTTTCAAAACCCCGAAGCCTTCTTCTATTGGTACAAGGTTTATGAATTAGGGACTGAAGAAGAACAACCTAAGAATGAGTAAATTGAATTATTGAAGTTTAACTAATATATTTTCAAATGAAAAAACCGGAGAGGTGTGCTCCGGTTTTTTCTTTTTAGGTTTTGGTTTAGAACGTTTTTCTTACAGCAAGTATTTTTCTGCCACTAAACCACCACGAGCCTAAGCTCACACTGTAATTATCAATGTTACTATGTGCTAAATAGCTTCCAGGACGATTATGGTTATGTCTAGAAAAAAAGTAGTATCTACTTGAATTTGCGCTCCAGTTATCCCTACCATTAACATTGATTTGTGCAGTACTTCCATATTCAGTTAATCCCAGCCCATCCATTAAGACTGTAATGTCATCAATCCCAACATGAAATTTTACCAAATCATGCCATTCCGCAACTCTATATGCATCTCCAAACACCTCATTAATAATCTGATCTCTATCACAGCCACTTGGGTACAAATCATTCGTCAATGCAAAATCTCCATATAAAATTCCATCAAATTCATTGTTGGGCGGTTCATAAAGATATTCGATTACCTGGTCATAGATTGATTTATCTCGTTTCATTTCTCTATGGGCATCACCTTCAGGGATGTTTATTACCTCAGGAGGTCTTTCAGCATAAGGCACTCCCAATGCACTCGTAACCGTAACAATACCGTCATCATTTCCCGGTAAGTATTTTGATTGACTTGATATTCTGCCAAAGAAAAGTCCCTTTGAAGGATCATTAGTAGCTGCGATTGTATAGTAATGCACTTCAGGCTTGGGTTGCTCATTTAGTATGTTAAGGAATGCTGAACCAGAATTTAAATCTTGGAATCCCTGAGTTAAGAAATTATATCCTATATAGCCAATGGGATCATCAATTCCTACAGTGAAACCAATGTAATCACGGAACATAGCTAGAGAGGAACCCAAGTGTGGAGTGCCTAAAGTAACAAGTCTATTTATGAATCTTCCGCCATCGTGAAGCTCTATCATTGCTCGTGATACTAGTCCACCCATACTATGTGCTACAATATCAATTTGGGTTCCATCGATATAGTGCTCATCTAGTTGTTCTTCAAATAGCTTACCGTTGTCACTGATGCTGTTTCGAGATTTATAACCAAAGGACCACACTTCATCATAATTATAATCGTGATTATCATCTAACCATTCCCTGAATGTTGTCCAGGATTTTGGTTCACCTTGCCAGCCATGGACTAGTAATAAAACCCTTGACGAGGATGTCGCAGTTGCAGTGGTAAAATCTAATTCCTTAGTAGTCTCGTTGAAACTTATACTTTTTATTCCTAATTCTGTTTTTGGTGGATCATTTTGGATTACATACATTACTGAAATAATAATGCTTGAATAAACAAAATTTGTAGATTTCTTTGCACTTTCTTCCCATTTGTATCTATCTATAACTATCACTAAATATCCATCCTCTTGGTATATCTCCATCGGAAGGTATGAACTTCCATTGTATGCAATCGCACACAACCTATTACTATCCTCAATGTTGGAATCCCACGGTATAATTAAACGGATTGACTCTGAAATCTCTTCAACAGGTAAAATAAGAGTTAGAGGATCATAAATGGATTCAAGATCTTGATTTGGCACAGATGTTGGCTCATCACCTTTGTGTTCTAATATGACAATTCCTTCATTAGAAATCGCGTTAGGGGGTAGGATTAGTTTAATTCCATTGTAATCAACTATCCCGCCATTTTTACCAACTAATGAATGCCCAGGTAAAAATTCACCAATGATTGAAATGTTAAAAGATGATTCTGGCCCACCTCTTATTTCAACACCCAATTCAAATTGCTCAGGCAATAAAATTTCTTTTATTAAATACGCTGGCTTATCATCGAACTCCTCAGGTGTAAATATCACTTCCCCATCTATTTTAACCTCCGCTGAAGATACTCTATGACCTCCACTTACACCCCCATTCAGAATGACGATAGTATAGGTCTCCTCAAAGTGCTCGAAATGCTCAATGTCAACTTGCTTGGTTACTACTTCTGGTTTGCCTTTACCTCTCAGATATGTTTCAGGCCCAAATACTACAACACCATCTTCCATATCTACAATATCATTAAACGAAGCCGATGGAAGAGCATCAATATCAATGTCAGCTAATGATTCTTGTTTTTCACAATTGCTGATAAATAGAGGGGTAATGCAAATAAAGAATAGAGTCAGGAAGTGCTTAAAGGCTTTCATATTAAAGGAATTGTTGGTTAGTCCCCTTAAATTAGTTAAGTAATCTGCCATTGTCGAATTTTGCAACAGGAATTACATAAACGAAGTACTCCATCGGATGAACGCTTTAGGTTAATTCGTGAAAGTTCTAAATGTTTTTGGTACACAGGAAGATATTGATAGGAAAGTTTACTCATTTATGCCTGTATCAGCGGCTTTCTGGGGTGTGTGGAAATGCCGGAAGCATTGACCATCCTTCGTAGGAATGAGATAAATTAATTAAACCTCATAATACCAGAGCTTTCTCCTTGTCAACCGAAACCGGCATGACGTGGTAAAGTAGTCCGTTTTTTCGACCCAGCCTTTTTGCCTTTCTCCCACCGTAGTGCAAAGATGTCTTCTCTTCCCCTGAACAAGCTTTTGTATAGATCGAGTCGGGTCATAGGGGTAAAAATAGGGATTCCTTTTCAGGGATCTTACTTTTCGTTACCTTCAGGGCTAAGTGGATTGAAGAATCATTTATATATGGACACAAACGATCTTACAGAAAAGGCATTTGAGAGCCTGTTGATAGCAGAAGATATAGATCATATGGTGACTGTTTCATTGGGTGTGATGTGTAATCGTTTGTCAAGTGAAGATGATTTTCTGCGAGAGGCCTTCGGGTATGTTAAAGCATTATCAGAAAATCCCAGGGACTTCATGGAAAACTGGGGTTTATTGGATTACCTTGATAGCTGGGTCTTCTCCCATAAAATGAAAAAACTCAGAGACTACATCCGGGAAGTCATGGCAATTCCCATTGAGAATCGAGGAATGACAAGAGAGGAGAAATACTACAGGTAGCTCAGGTTAAGCTTAAGTGGTCTGGTCTTTTAAGCATACAAATGGAATTGTGTCTTCAAATTATTGGCACTAATAACGTTAAAGTGCCAATAATTTGGTTGTTTTTGTCGTAAAAACCATAGTCATCGAAACAAGATTTAAGATACAAGAGCTCAAGAAGCAATTCTCGAAAAATGTAGTATTTACTACCAGCGAAATGGTTGCTTTTTATTCCAGATTTGAATCTGATATACCTAGATCAACTGTTAACTGACGAGTTTATCAGCTGGTACAGAAAGGTGTACTTGAGAGGGTTGGAAAAGGTAAATTTAGGCTTGGTCGATCAAAAATGTATTCTCCTGAAATCTCCACAAAGATCTTCAGATTAAACAAGTCAATTAAAAAGCGATTTCCATTCATTACATTTTGCATTTGGCGACAAGCTTGGATTAATGAGTTCTCTCAACATATAGCTTCGATAGGTATACTCATAATTGATGTCGAACGTGATATCGCTGAATCAGTTTACAATCATTTGCGTGAAGCAAATTCTGCTGTATTCTATAAGCCTGGGAAAGAGTTACTGCAAGATTACATTATTGGGCTGGATTATTCCCTATTAATTAGACCCTTAGTAAGCGAAGCTCCGCTTCAGGAGATTCGAGGAGTAAAGACCGTGACAATAGAGAAACTATTAGTGGATGCGTATTGCGATTCAGAATTTGAATTCCTGCATGGTATGGAAATTGAACATGTTTTTGACAGTGCGTTTTCAAGGTATAGTGTTAACATTTCCAAATTGCAGCGCTATGCGGACAGGAAGAAAAGAAAGACTGAGATTCTAGATTTGATTGAAAGTCTTACACCCAACAAGCTCCAGGAGAAGTCTACAGGTCTCTGAAAAAATCTCCAACTGAGAGTATACGTTCACTATTCCTTTTTTGGAATAATAGGTGTTCGAAGTCTTTTTTCTTTATGTTCAAGTCAACCGATTTCAATATTTCAGACACGGAAACTTTCAGTTCCTCCAGATTATGAATATGCATTCTATCGGAAAGGAAGGTATAGTTGGGTTTTGACTGTGCCAGCATAAACATGGCATCATAGAAGTCCCTACCTTTTTGACGTGAGAGCATGGCTGACAACTTCATGGCGCATAATACACCATCGGGAGGAACGGGAAAGGGGAAGTAGAATCCACAACCTTTGATATTTAGAAGCAAGGGTTTATATGTTGCCTGCTGATCCTCGCTTTCGACCTTAATAAGAAAGCGTTCTTCCCGATGCCCTGAAAGGCCCAGGTCGAATAATAATTCGGGAAACAGGATGTTCCTGCGAAAGGCCGTTAGTTTTTTATTTTCGCGGTCTCGAACCTGAACCCGGAATCCGGAACGCTTCAAGAAGCTGATAATCGCATCTGTCATCTCCATGAATTCCTCTTTTGAAAAGCCCTGGCAATCAAAATCCAGATTCTCAGAGAAACGATCTATACCCTTGGTAAACCTTAAATTCGTACCCCCGATAAACACGACTTTACGTACAAATGGAGTAGAAGAGAGAAAATCCAGTATCAAAAGCTGGATGTATTCTTTCAGCATGTATTTGTGAAATGATGCGTTTTCTCTTATTTCTTCTGGGAAGAAGTTCTTTATTTGTTCCAAATGCATCATAAGCCGTAGGTATTCAGGAATAGCTTCACTCTTTTTTCGAGAGCTTTACTTTTGAATCTATGCAAGTAATCATCCAATAGCCCGAGATCGAAATCATCGTGCAGGAAATCCTCGTCCATACGCAGCTCTTCCATATCCTGTTCAGTATGGTAAAAAGGATAGAGGTACAGCAGGTCCAGCAGTGCCTTTTCGGGTTGGGCAAGTTGGATTGATTGCCCTCTGCCAATGGCTTTACTGCGATATCCGAACATTAACTCCTCCCGGATGCTTTTGTATGTATAGGTAGCAAAGTCATTTTGAAAGCTTGCCGTTTTTAAACTTGTCACACTTGTAATCTGAACAACTGCTTCGGGGATCAATCCGAAGAATGCCAGACCAGTGTGCAGGCTTATATAGGATGGACGATACATCCGGTTAGCAAAGAATAAGGCAAAATCCGCCTGGTCTTTATATTCTGGGAATGTGTAATATCCCTGCCGGAGACGAAGCAGGAGTCCTTTCTTTACCCAACGGACAAAGTTGTTTCTGTCAAAGCCAGGATCCCAGGCATATACCTGGTGGGTATTGAAGCATCCCAGCTTAAACATCTTGTCCTTAAATTCCAGAAAAGTCATGATACGTTTCTATTATGCACTAAATATAATGCATTATGGAAACAAATCAAATCTCAGATACAGTTTTTAAAACGCGAGTGTGCGAATGAGTGGCGGTGAGTAATTTGCTTTGAAACCTAGGATTCATTTGATCCATGAAATTAAATAAATAGACTGGCTCAATTTAAACCGGAAAGGCATGCTCATTGTGCATTTCAAAGCGGATATATGTGTTTGCAAACTTCTAATAATTAATCATTTAATTGACTTTTTCTATTATATGGGGTAATTTGCAATATTCTAACCACCAAAAAAAACTGTCATGAAAAAGGTCTTATTTCTTATACCTGTACTGTTCTGTTTTTTGATTAGCTGCCAAGACAAGCAAGTAATTGCAGACCTTGAAGCATATAAAAGTCAAGCTGAAATTGAAGAACTCAACAAATCGGTGGTTCAGAACTACTGGAATGGTAAGTGGAATGAAAGGACACCTGCGATATTGGATGAACTCTTAACTCAAGATGTAATTCATCATGGGAGTAGCGAAATCAATGGAATCGAAGAATACAAGCAAGTTTATGGTATGTACTTATCTGCAATGGGTGAATCAAACATCGAAATTGAAAAGCTAATTGCGGAAGGTGATTTCGTGATGAGTCAAACGAGGATTCAGGCAATACAAAATGGTCCACTTGGAGACATACCACCGACTGGAAACGAAGTAAGTGCAGGAATCTTTACTGTTTTCCGCCTTGTAGATGGGAAAATCGCTGAGGAATGGGAAATCATGGAAGAAATGGCAATGATGATCCAACTCGGTTTCGAACTTGTTCCATCCAGCAAATAACACTGTCATTCATTATACCACTAGTCATTGGAGGAGATTCACGAATTCCTTACGGGTGCTGCCACAAGGGTGTGCAGGTTCGACTCTTATATGACCTCGAACCTAAGCATGACAATGCGACAGGGGACTGTGAGGGATAAGGGCGGTAATATCCGTTTTTATAATAATTAATGCGAGGCAGGATCTTTCCTGTTACATCCTTCTATTTGACTCACATCCACATAGATCGTAACTTGCAGAAAGCAAGTCGTATCTCATGCCCAACAAACTATCCTGGTTCTGGAAGGAGCTGAAGCGCAGGAAGGTGATACAGGTGATGACTGTTTATGTAGCAGTTGCCTTTGGATTACTGGAGTTAATTGATATTCTCTCTGGTCCAATGGATCTTCCTGATTGGATATTAAAAGCTGTAATTATTCTTGAGGTGATTTGTTTACCAATAGCTTTTCTCTATTCATGGTTCCATCCACAATTTTCACGTAAGCTAAGAAACCAGGGATTCTTAAATTCGGGTTCAGAAGCTGATTTGGATATTCAGGATGTTGAATTGCAGCCTGATGATATGCAGCCCGATGATATGCTGCCTGATCAAATCAGTACTTCGCTTACTTTGGCGAAAAAATCCACTGACCGACCGCAATCTCTTATTCTTGGAGTATCCTCATTAACAGTCATTGCAGTAGCAGCAATATTGTACTTATTTCTTGGTGGCAAAACGGTTCCATTAAAAGAAGGTGACTGGATTGTGATTGCTGATTTCGAAAATCAAACTGATGAGGAAATCTTTGACAAATCTTTGAATACAGCATTTGCGCTGAGCCTGAATCAATCACGGCATATCAATGTTTTATCCAGGGAGAGAATGCAGCAAACCCTGAAGCTAATGAAAGTTGAGCACCAGGAAACCATTGACGAAAAGACAGGGAAAGAAATCGCCCTTCGAGAAGGTGTCAATTTCTATTTGGTTCCAAGCATCAGCCGGGTGGGTTCCCAATATATCCTGACAGTCAGGATACAGGATGCCGTCTCAGGGAATACTCTGAACTCAGAGCTTGTCTACGCCAAGGGGCAGGATGAGATTATCAGAAAATTTGACCTGCTAATCAAGAAGCTAAGGCATAACCTGGGTGAATCAAGATATAAAATATCGGGAGATAATAAACCATTAGAGAAAGTAACAACATCTTCTTTGGATGCCCTGAGAGAATACTCACTGGGTGTTCATTATATAAACTCGGCGGATCATAAACAGGCAGTAGACCATTTAGAAAATGCCATTGGAATCGATTCTAGTTTTACTGCTGCAAAAGTTGTGCTGGGATCCTTGCTCTTTGAAAGATTTGACAAGGATATGGGCCGCCTTTGGTTAGAGGAGGCCATGCTGAAAGTAGATGAATTAGCGAATTTTGAAAAATATAATTTGCTGATAAACTATGCTCTATGGATTGAAAACGACTTGAATAAGGCCATCGACTATGCGAAAATCCGGATTGAACAATATCCTGATTCTCCCAATCAACATTATAACCTGGGACATTATTATATGATGCAGGGAACATATGAAAAGGCCGTTGCAGAGTTTAAGACGGCTCTCCGAATTGATCCTAATCACATTCTGGCGTATACAAATCTCAACTGGACCTACCTGCACTATTTAGGCCAGATGGATTCTGCCCTGATCTCGTCTCAAAAGATGATAGAGTATAGACCTGAACATGCGTGGGGATACTTTTACAAGGGATCTGTTTTTGCCGGTAAAGATAATCTCCTGGAGGCTGAAGATGCCTTCCGTAAAGGGAGGGATTTAGAACCATTTGCGATATGGGGTTTATTCAGGCTGGCCAGCGTATACCGGCTTCTGGAAAAATATGACGAGGCGATTGAAGTATTGAAAGAAATGCTTACCCGATATCCTGAAAAAATTGACGCTCACTATGATATGGGTTTGGCTTACAATATGTTGGGTGATCAAAAAAATGCCAGGGATCAATTCATGGCTTTTAAGGATGCTTGTGAGGATTGGATGAATATCAGACCTGATGATCCTCATCCTTACCTTTATTGTGGTATGGCCTATACCCGGCTGGGCAATAGGGAAGCCGCGTGGGAGCTTGGACTTGAAGCCATGAGGATCGATTCTACAAACCATTTATTATTTGCCGAGTTCTATGCTGTTCAGGATAGTGTAGATAAAGCTCTTGACCAATTTGAAAAAGCACTTCAGAATGGATATCGAGATTTATCCTGGATAAAACTCATGGCAAACTTTGATGCACTTCGGGATGAGATTCGCTACAAAGAGCTGATTCACGAATATTTCAATTCGGATTGACCTGATCTCAATTGGAGTAGAAAGATTTATTTGAGAATAGTCTATATAGACTCTTTTTCGGACACACTACCGAACTAGGCATGCATAAATATCAGTTAATCAGATCAATAATATTATATATCCGACTCCCCGTACAGTTTATTATTAGCGATTTCCCCGAAAACTTGCCTAAACGCATAGACTAGAAAAATGAACTTTTAAATCCGTACTTTAGAGAATCATCAATCCCAATGATGACATAGGCAGGAAGTTTTATAAAATATTCTATGATCAGAGAAAATAGGCATTTGTTTTTAGCCCTTATTTGTTTTGTTGCCTCCCTGGGTGGGGTGCTTTTTGGATTCGATACAGCGGTAATTTCAGGCACCTTTAGTTTTGTGGAGGAGTTTTTTGCGCTGGACAAAATTGAAGTGGGCTGGTTTGCCAGTTCGGCCCTTGTGGGAGCCATTGCCGGGGCTGCTATTGCCGGGGTTCTGAGCGACAGGTTCGGGAGGAGACCTGTGCTTATGGTTGCGGCTCTGCTGTTTTTTATTTCGGCTCTGGGTTCCACGCTGCCTCCCAGTTTTGAATTTCTAATCTGCGCCAGGCTCATTGGCGGCATAGGGGTTGGAATGGCCTCAGTTCTGGCTCCCCTGTACATTTCCGAGGTTGCCCCGCCAAAAATAAGGGGGAGACTGGTGGCCCTGTATCAATTGTCCATTGTAATTGGCATTCTGCTTGCCTATTTTTCAAATTGGTTATTACTGGGTTATTCTGAAAATAATCCGGGAGCTTTTGGAGGTGCCGGAATATTCCATAAGGTTTTAGTGTCCGAAGTATGGCGGGGGATGTTTAGCTCTGAAATGCTTCCATCCGGACTTTTTATCATGCTCTTGTTCCTGATACCCGAAAGCCCTCGCTGGCTGATTAAGAACGGTCAGCACGATAAGGGATATAATATCCTTGTGAAGATTAGTGGAGAACTAATTGCAAAAACAGAACTGGCAGAGATTAAGGAAACACTTGGTCATGTTAAAGGAACAATTAGGGAGCTAGTTAAACCTGGCTTGCGTCTCGCGCTGATTGTAGGGGTGGGGTTGTCGGTGTTCGGACAGTTTACCGGGGTGAATATCATCGTCTATTATGGTCCAACGATACTTGGAGATGCGGGATTTAAACTGGATAGTGCGCTTCAGTTCCAGGTAGCAATAGGTATTATAAATTTGATTTTTACAATTATTGCGCTCTGGAAAATTGATAGCTGGGGACGCCGTCCATTACTTATCTGGGGTATGGCGGCGGTTTTTATTTCGCTCTTAATTATTTCCATTCAGTTCTCCTCTGGACAAACTTCGGGTATATGGATAGTGCTTATGCTGTGTGTGTATATGGCCAGCCTGGCCATATCGATCAATGCCGTGATCTGGGTTTTGATTGGAGAAATTTTTCCAACACGTATACGGGGACGGGCCATGTCTATCGCAACCTTTGCCAATTGGGGAATAAATTTTCTGACGGCATTTCTGTTTCCCTGGTATGTTGCCAAGATTGGGATGAGTGCAGGCTTTTTCACTTTTGCAGCCCTCTGCCTGATCGCAACGATCTTTTTCTATAAATATGTGCCGGAAACAAAGGGGAAAAGCCTGGAGGAAATTGAAAATCATTGGGGTAGAAATCAATGAGGTAGGATTTTTGTGGCACTAAACCATTTGGAAAACTATGATCTAGATTGGATCAGGTACCGTATCATAGGAAAAAGAGGATATTTTTTCTAATATTGAATCCGTAGTCACATTAGCTCATTTCAATCAGAAACCACTATTATGAAAAAAGCACCCCTTTTCATAATCATCATGTCATTTCTATTGGCAGCATGCGATAAAGATGATTATCAAATTACTGATAATGATGGGAATGTTTATCAGGGTGTGAAGATCGGCAATCAGATATGGATGACCGAGAATCTTCGGGTCACAAGCTATCCTGATGGATCTGCAATTCCGAATGTTGAAGGCAATACTGCATGGGATGAGTTAGAAATCGATGGGGAAGCGTATTGCTGGTATGATAACAGTTCATCAAACGAAGATGTTTATGGTGGCTTATATACCTGGGCTGCTGCGACCAATGGGGGGGCAAGTACACAGGGAGTCTGTCCTGATGGGTGGCATTTGCCAAGTGAAGAGGAATGGAAAGAGTTGGTAATCTATCTTGGCGGATACTCCGAAGCCGGGTATTACCTGAAAGAGCATGGTACTGATCATTGGTCAGGGATCAATCCCGGGGCATCCAATTCGAGTGGCTTCACTGCTCTTCCAGGCGGACTTCGAAATATTGCCGGATCGTTCAGTGCCATGGGAGCTCTAGCTGATTTCTGGAGTTCCACTGAATCCAGTCCAGAATCAGCATACAGGATCAGTCTGGTGGCCGGTGACGGCGATGTAAACATCAGTGGGACTGCCAAGGAAAGCGGCTTCTCTGTCCGATGCCTTAAGGATTAAGTGTTAAGCTTGCCATTAGCTAGGTTTCTTGAAGAAGAGATATAGAATGTTCAAACTAAATCATTAGGAATAAATGAAAAATCCACCCCTTATTGCCATCATGTTATCTGCTCTGTTTCTTGTTTCTTGTGAGAAAGAAAAGCCTGAAGAAGAAGAGGGAATTGATATTACGGGTCAGACAGGTACATTAACAGATATTGACGGTAATACCTACAATTGGATAGGAATCGGGGAGCAGGCATGGATGACAGAAAACCTGAAAGTCACTCATTATGCTGATGGCACAGCCATCCCCTTTGTCGGGAGCAATTCCTTGGCATGAGTCTTCAGGATGCAAATTTAGATGGAGTACGGGGGACCGGTGAGGGTGGTAAGCTGAGGAAAGCGGTACCGAGCATTGGGTCGGTACTACAGGGGCTACCAATGAGAGTGGTTTTACGGCCTTGCCGGGTGGAATCCGTGGTGCTTTCAGCAACTTCACCGAGTTAGGCACTCACGCCAATTTTTGGACATCCAGCGAGAAACAGGGGTCATCTGCGTGGATACGCGGGCTATACTACGGCTACGCAGGTGTGAACCGGGGTTCCAGTCACAAGGACAACGGACTCTCGGTTCGTTGTGTTCGGGATTAAGCTGAAGAGCCTGAAGCAATAAACCGGATTGTATTTTCCCATCAAGCATGGACTTTGTGTGTTCCAGGTTTACACTCCTCAAGTATAACATCAAATTTACCACCATATACGTCTCGCTGAGAGAATATTGCAGAACAATTTGGGCAGGTGTTAGTCCCGGTTCAGGGAAGGCTACAATTGTAGCCCGTAGTAAGTGGCTCAATGAGGCGGGTATGTAAAATACGCTGCCAGTTCGGCAGTTTAGATTCTATTTACAGGGTAGCTTGTTGATTTCAGGATTCAGAATCTGATTAGCGAATAAGCATTGGCCTGATATACGGTGAGAACAGTCATTGCCGAAAGGGCCATTTTTACTTCAGGCATTAGTTCACTCTTCGTATATCCGGCATACGTGGCCGACTGTCCACAAATAAACATGTGCACTCCTTTCTCGGCCAGGGCTTTGATATGTGCGGTATTCGGGTTATCCACACCATAACGTTTTTTATAAGCTTCGTCCGTAAGTACATCCTTTCCGGAAACACCATGCACTACAAATGC